>JADMIO011406730.1_pt1 | contig 86047 bp, 68 predicted proteins | sample 8958161 | NCBI WGS metagenome assembly JADMIO01 (sample SAMN16585339, study PRJNA669376) | soil metagenome | isolation source: Crop rotation soil | place: USA: Cullars Rotation, Alabama | collected 2011 | reverse complement strand
GCCGCGACTTCAAGTCACGTGAATTCCAAGCTTCGGATCCCACTGTGCTGGAAAGCCCTTAATCATCTCGGCGATGGCGAGCCGCGCCGACGCCCTCGCGGAGGCGGCCGTGTGCGCCGCCTCCATCGGCCAAACGCGTTTCTTGAGCCAGTCAATCAGCGCCAAATCGTCCGCCGTGCCGCGGAACAGCGTCTGGCACAGGTGCACGTGAGTCTGCACGAAGCCCGGCAGGACCGCGCACCCCTCAGCGTCAATGACGACATCCGCGCCGCTCACTTCTTCGCCGACACTCGCAATTAGGCCGCCGCGTATGAGCAGGTCGCCGTCCACAACCGCGCCGCCCTTGTTCATCGTCAGCAGCGCGCCGTTCTTGATGAGAATGGTTTGTTCCGTCGTCACGCTGGAAACTTTAAATTAAAAAGACAAAAGGTAAAAGGCAAAAGGGAAGACGAAAGCGCACGGCTCTTGTTCTTCCCTTTTGCCTTTTACCTTTTTACTTTTGCCTTACTTCGCTGCCTTGCGGCTGGCCGGCGCGGAAGTCTCTTGAGTCTCCGCAGTCTCCACCGCGGCGTTCTCGTCGCCTGCCACGGGGATGCCCAGCGCGCGGCGCACGTCGTTCTCAATGCGCCGCAACAGCTCCGGGTTATCCTTCAGCGTCTGCTTGGAGTTCTCGCGGCCCTGGCCCAGGCGCTCGCCGCTGTAGGAGAACCACGCGCCGCTCTTCTCGACGACCTTGTTGGCGACGCCGAGGTCAATCGCGTCGCCCTCGCGCGAGATGCCTTCGCCGTACATGATGTCAAACTCGCACTCGCGGAACGGCGGCGCGACCTTGTTCTTAACGACCTTGACCTTCGTGCGGTTGCCGACCACGCGGTCGCCGTCCTTGATCGCGCCGATGCGGCGTATGTCGAGGCGCAAGGAAGCGTAGAACTTGAGCGCGCGTCCGCCCGTCGTAGTCTCCGGCGAGCCGAACATGACGCCGATCTTCTCGCGAATCTGGTTGATGAAGATGAAGCACGTGTTCGACTGCGCGACGATGGCCGCCAGCTTTCTCAGCGCCTGCGACATCAGGCGGGCCTGCAAGCCGGGAAGCGAGTCGCCCATCTCGCCGTCCAACTCCGCGCGCGGCACGAGCGCCGCCACAGAGTCAATGACGATCACGTCAACGCCGTTCGAGCGCACGAGGGCTTCGGCAATCTCCAGCGCCTGCTCGCCCGAGTCCGGCTGCGAAATCAACAGCTCGTCAATGTTGACGCCGAGCTTGCCCGCATACTCCGCGTCCATCGCGTGCTCGGCGTCAATGTAGGCCGCAACTCCCCCGGCCTTCTGCGCTTCGGAGACGATGTGCAAAGCGAGCGTCGTCTTGCCGGAGCTTTCCGGCCCATAAATTTCTATGATGCGCCCGCGCGGCACGCCGCCGACGCCGATTGCGGAGTCAATCGAGAGCGAAGTCGTGGAGATCGCCGGGATGTCCGAGACCTCGCGCTCGCCGAGCCGCATGATTGAGCCCTTGCCAAATTTCTTTTCAATATTGAGCAGCGCCGCTTCGACCGCTTTCCCGCGATCCGCGCCGAACCTGTCTTCTGCCATCACAAACATCTCTTTTCTACCGTTCCTTTTCTCACGTTTCGTGGGTGTGAACTACCTTCGGCCTTTCGGCTTTCCTGCCGCGAACGAAAGGCAGTATAGCACACACGGCGCGAGAATGGAACAGTGTTTCACGCGTGCAACGCATTTTTTTTCACCGGAGTCGAGCCCCGGCCAAGCGACCGCGTGAGCTGTTGCTCGGAACGGCGCTCTATAAAGTTGGGGGTGGGAGGCGACTGCGGCGTCGCCGCGCTTTGGGGGTATAGCACGGCCGGGGCGAATCCTGCAAGCGCCCTTCAGTCGCGAAAATATTCCTGCAAGTCGCGCCCCGTGCGCTGCTCGAACTGTTCGGCGAGCGACGGCACGCCGCCCGCAGTCTCGTCGCGCGAGAGGCGTTCGACGCGCCACATGGGGAAGAAGAGGTCGCCGAGGCCGATGAAGGGTTCGTCGTGCGCGACGGCGCGCACCCAGTCGTCGAAGGCGTTCAGGTCCAGGCCGCGCAGGAAGACGCCGGCCGCGCTGATTTCGTCCAGCACGCCCCAGCACTTTTCGCGCGGGCTGTGCAGGACCAGGACGACGGCCGCGCCCGGCCCGATTCCCTGCCCGCCCTTTCCGGTGTCCGTCTTGTCTCCCGCCTCAGACATCTTTCTCTTCCTCCAGGGGAAGCAAGCCGCGCGCGAAGTCGCCGACGCGCTGTGCCAAATCCGCCGCGCCTGCGAGTCTTTCAATCTCCGCCACGAGCGCGGAGCCGACGACCGCCGCGTCCGCGTAGCGCCAGGTCGCGGCCACCTGTTCGGCGTTGGAAATCCCGAAGCCGACGGCGACGGGCAGGTCTGAGAATTTCCGCACGCGCCCGACCAGACGCTCGGCCTCACGGCTCACATCGGAGCGTGCGCCCGTGACGCCCGCGCGCGAGACCGCGTAGATGAAGCCGCTCGCGCGCTCGGCCACCAGTGACAGGCGCGCGTCCGTCGAAGTCGGCGCGACCAGAAAGATCATGTCCAATTCATTAGCCCTGAGCTGTGCCGAAAACTCGCCAGCCTCTTCCGGCACGAGGTCCGTCACCAGCACGCCGTCAACGCCCGCGCGCGCAGCTTCGCGGCTCAAGCGTTCTGGCCCATATTGCAGCAGCGGGTTGAAGTAACTGAACAGCACGACGGGCACGCCTCGCATCGCGTCGCGCGCCTGTTCGACCACGTCAAGCACCTCGCGCAGACCGAAGCCGTGTCGCAGCGCGCGCTCCGAAGCTCTTTGAATGACGGGGCCGTCGGCCACGGGGTCGCTGAACGGCACGCCGAGTTCTATCACGCTCGCTTCAGCCTGTGCCAATTCGACGAGCAATCGGCCCGTGGTCTCCAAATCAGGGTCGCCCGCCGTGATGAATGGGATGAAGCCACGTCTCCCTTCACTTTTCAGGCGTGAGAAGGTTTCAGCGATACGGCTCATAAAAAGTCCGGCGAGTTAACGAATCAAACGGACTCGATAGACTCCGCGACCGTGTTCACGTCCTTGTCGCCGCGCCCCGAGAGGTTCACGATCAGGCTTTGATCCTGTGCCATTTCTCGCGCGACCTTGAGGGCGTGCGCGACGGCGTGCGCGGATTCGAGCGCGGGCGTGATGCCTTCGAGCCGCGATAGGGTCTGGAACGCTTCGAGCGCTTCCTCGTCGGACGCGGAGACATACTCGACCCGGCCCGCGTCGTGCAGGTAGGCGTGCTCCGGGCCGATGGAAGGGTAATCGAGACCGGCCGAGACGGAATGAGTCGCCGCGATCTGACCGCGCTCGTCTTGCAGAACGTAGCTCATGGTCCCTTGAAGCACGCCCGGCCGGCCGCCGCCGCCCAGATTGAAGCGCGCCGCGTGCTGGCCCAATTCGTTGCCACTCCCTCCGGCCTCGACGCCGATCATCCTTACGCTCTCGTCCGCCAGAAACGGGTAGAACAGTCCGATTGAGTTCGACCCGCCGCCCACGCAGGCGACGAGCGTATCGGGCAGCCGCCCTTCCCTTTCGAGAATCTGCGCGCGTGCCTCGCGCCCTATGACGCTCTGAAAATCGCGGACCATCAAGGGATACGGGTGCGGCCCGAGAGCGCTACCGAGCAGGTAGTAAGTGTCGGCGGGCCTGCCGACCCAGTCGCGCAGCGCTTCGTTGATGGCGTCCTTCAACGTGCGCGAGCCGGCGTCAACCTCGCGCACTTCGGCACCGAGCAGTCGCATACGGAAGACGTTGAGACGCTGGCGGCGAACGTCTTCCGTGCCCATGTAGACGACGCACTCAAGGCCGAAGAGCGCGCAGACGGTGGCGGTGGCGACGCCGTGCTGGCCCGCGCCGGTCTCGGCTATGACGCGCCGCTTGCCCATCCGACGCGCGAGCAGAATCTGGCCCAGCGCGTTATTAATCTTGTGTGAGCCGGTGTGCGAGAGGTCTTCGCGCTTGAGGTAGATGACAGCTCCGCCGGCCTTTTCGGTCAGACGCCGAGCGCGGAAGAGCGGCGTCGGGCGTCCCGAATAGTCGCGCAGTAATGTCTCGAATTCCGTCTGAAACTCCGAGTCCGCGCGCGCCGCCTCATAGGCCGCCGTCAACTCTTCGAGCGGGGCCATCAACGTCTCCGGCACGAAGCGCCCGCCGTACGGCCCCCAGTGGCCCAGCGCGTCCGGCTCAGTTTTCACCCTCGATGTCATAGCAGTCGAACCAGCCAATCAGTCTGGCTCAAGAGCTTACCATAATGAAACTGATTACGAAGCCGTGACGACTTCGGCGACGGCCGTGCGGTCGCGGCCCTCGCGTTTGGCGCGGTAGAGCGCGGCATCTGCGGCGGCGTAGAGAGCGCGCTCGGTCGCGGCGTGCGTCGGACAGGCGGCGACGCCGAGGCTGATGGTGACTGTGCCAATTCCCTCGACCTGCGTGGCCGAGACAACGTGGCGCAGGCGCTCGGCGGCCGCCAGAGCGCGCTCGCCGTCCGTGCCGGCCAGGAGCAGCGCGAACTCTTCGCCGCCGAGACGCGCCGCAGTGTCGTTGTCGCGCGACAACTCAAGGAGCGCGCTCGCGGCGTGACGAATCACGCGGTCGCCGGCCGAGTGGCCGTGCTTGTCGTTGACCTGCTTGAGGTGGTCTATGTCGGAGAGCACGAGCGCGCAAGGGACGTTGTAGCGCCGCCACCTTTCGACCTCCTGCCCGAGCGCCGTTCTAAAGCGGCGGCGGTTCGCGAGGCCCGTCAGGTAGTCCCTGTCCGCCTCCGCGCGTAGGCGGTCCACGGTCTGCCTGACGTGGACCAGTTGCGCGATGCGCGCGATGAGCAGAGAGATTTCCGCCGGCATTTGAAAGTAGTCGAAAGCGCCGAGCGCCATCGCCCCGGATCGCCGCGCGGCGGTCGAGGCGGCGTCGCCGAGCAGGATGACGGACACGCCTTCGTCCGTGCGCGCGAGCGACGCCATCAACTCGTCGGCGCTGATGCCTCTGAGGCCGATGTCAACGACGACCAGATGGGGGCGTGTGCGGCTGAGCGAAACCAAAGCGGCCGCGCCGCCGCTGACGCCGACGACGGCGAAGCCCGCGCGTTCGAGTGCGTCACCGTAAGCGGTCATGGATGGCTCGTCCGTCACGAGCAGCACGCGTCCCTGGTCGCGCGTGCGTGTGCGGTCATTTGAAGTTGCCTGGGCTATTGCGGTCATAAGTTGGGGGATCTCCGCGAGACGAAAGCGGCTTCAGTTGTGAGGTGACGGGGGATGGACACGCGGACGACGCGCTTTGGCTTCATTGACGCTCGTCTGTGGACCACGTCCGACAGGATAACCGATGGGGCCGGGCCGGCGTCAAGGTTTAACGCGCGCGGCGGCGACGAAGGCACGCACGCGCGCAGGGTCTTTGCGCCCAGGCGCGCTCTCCAACAGGCTGCATGCGTCCACCGCGAAGGGGGCGACCGCTTCGACCGCAGCGGCGACGTTCTCCGGCGCGAGGCCGCCCGCGAGGATTAGGCGTGGGACCAATTCTCTGACTCTTCTAGCCACGCCCCAATCAATGACGCGCCCCGTCCCGCCGCGCTCTTTCTCGGAAAAAGCGTCGAGCAGAATCGCGTCCGCTTCGTACGAAGAGACGCTCTCCGGCTCGAAGTCGCTTCTCGCACGCACGGCCTTGATAACGAAGCGCCCACGAAGCGCGCGGCAATATTCCGGCGATTCGTCGCCGTGCAACTGCACCGCCGTCAAGCCAACCTCGTCGGCCACGCGCGCGACCCGCTCGGGCTCGCCCTCGTTGACGAACACGCCGACCTTCATCACCCCTTCCGGTAATTCGGCGACGATTCGGCACGCCTCCTCCGGCGCGACGTAACGCGGGCTCCGCAGATAGAAATTGAAGCCGAGCGCGTCCGCGCCCGCCTCGACGGCCGCGAGCGCGTCCGACAGATTCGTGATGCCGCAGATTTTGACGATCATGGGATGATGAACGGAATCAGCTAACCCATTGTGCCAGTTTTTAGAGTCCCGTCAGGGACTCTTGATAATAGCCCAGCACTTCAGTGCTGGGAAACGACGGCCAAAAATTTGTGAGTCCCGTAGGGACGACTGAAGAAAGATCACTCATGTTCAGTCGTCCCTACGGGACTCTATATTTTGTTTCGCTTTGTTCCCAGCACTGAAGTGCTGGGCTATTTTCACTCACCCCTGACGGGGCTTAACACCCATGAGCTTTCTTAATTCACGACAAACTGCTTGTAATGGTCGAACCGTTCGAGAATCAGTGTGACGTAGTTGACGGGCTCTATGCCGCGGCAGAAGCCGAACTTGACGACAGGGTCCGCTGAATATTGCTGCGTGGATTTTTGTAGAAGCCAGTATGACACGTCGTCCCACTTCGTCGGGTCGCCGCCGTATTTTTCCGTCAGGCGCTGGGCGTCCTCGACGTGGCCCGCACCCGCGTTGTAAGAAGCGAGGATGAACTTCAAACGCTCGCTCTCGTCCGGGATGCGCCTGGCCCAACGCTCCGAGAGCCACTTCAGGAACCTGACCGCGCCCGCGACGTTGTCTTCGGGGTCGAGCGCGTTGTGCACGCCGTACTCGCGCGCGGTGCTCGGCATCAGTTGCAGCAATCCGGTCGCGCCGGCCCAGGAGCGCGCCGCCGGCTTGAAGCGCGACTCCTGAAACATCTGCGAGCCCAGGAGCCGCCAGTCCCAGTTCAACTCGGCCGCGTACTTCTTCAGAAGCTCGTCAAACTCGCAGAGCTTGCCCGTGGAGGAAGTCAGGTACTCGCTCGCGACGCGCTCCAGGTGGCTGCGGCGGTCCACGAAATATTTTTTGTAGAGGCGGTCGAAGAGCGTGCCGTTCTGTTTGTCCTCTATCCAGCGGTTGAGCGCGTCCGTCAGCTCGGGCGCGTTCTTCCTCACGGCCCAGGAGACGCTGTGCGAACGCCCGACGATGGGGCGCACCTTCAGGTTCTTGAACTCGGCCTCCTTCAGCTCGGCCAGATTGCTCTGCATGACCGTGAACTCGACCTCGCCCTTCGCCACTTTCTGTGCCAGCGCCTCGTCCTCTATCTTGCCGCCCAGTTCGACGACGTTGATGTCGCCGGAAATTTGGTCCGAGAGTTCGACGAGCGTGCGGTGGTAGGCAGACTTCTCCGGCAGCGTGACGGTCTGGCCCGCGAGTTGCGCGGGCCGCGTGATGCGTCGCGCCTGAATCTCCATCTCCGGCAACTCTTCGTCGGGTCCGGGCTGAAGTTCTTTCTTCACCGTTTCCGGCAGGTTCGCCTTGTCCGGCGGCAACTCCTGCTGCACGAGCGCGGGCTCCGTGCGGTACAACTCGCGCGTGAAGGCGACGTTCTGTTTGTCCTCGTCGGTCGGGACCAGCCGCGCCGCCGCGAGGTCGCCGTCGCCGGCGTTGAGCATGGGGTAGAGGCTCTTGTGGTCAGTAACGACGATGAACTTGAGCGCGACGCCCTGGTCCTTGGCGAATGCCTGTAGCAACTCGAACTCGTAGCCCATCGGCTCGCCGCGATAGAGAAAATAGGTGGTCGAATTGTAGGGCGCGAGGACGACGAGCTGGCCGCGCGCTTTGATGTCCGCGAGGTCGCGCTTGATGGGCTCGACCATCGGCAGGTCTGTGCGGCGGTCAATCGGGTCCACGGCCTCGAAGTCCGGCGGCTTGCGGTTGATGGTGTGCGTCAGAAAGAAGATGGTGAGCGCCGAGCAGAAGACGAGCACGGCCGCCAGGATCAAACCCGTCCGAGTTCTCGCAGTCATCGCGTTGGCCCTGTCTCTACGGAGGAAACTTTTTACGGAGGCTGTTTCGGGGGAAGTGTGGAACGAGAGATTTTTATGTCAAGAGCCTGGGCGAAGTCAATAATTTTGGGACTCACGCGCCCGCGCCGATTAAATCTCGGAGCGCTTGTCCGGGCCGCTCGGCGCGCATCAGGGATTCGCCGACGAGAAAGCCGCTGTAGCCGAGCGCACGGAGCCGTCGTATGTCGTCAGCCGATTTGAGGCCGCTTTCGGCGATGAGCTTGACGTTCGGCGCGGCGGACTGGGCCAGTTTCGTTGAGACTTCAAGCGAGACTTTGAAGGAATGCAGGTCGCGGTTGTTGACGCCGACGAGCGTCGCGCCCATCGCTTCCGCGCGGCGCAGCTCGTCCGTCGTGTGGACCTCGACCAGCGCGTCCAGGCGCAGCTCGTCTTCGGCGATGCGCCGCAAACGATAAAGCGTGTCGTCGTCGAGCGCGGCGACGATGAGTAGCACTGCGTCCGCGCCAGCGGCGGCCGCTTCGTGGAGCTGGTAGTCGTCAAAGATGAAGTCCTTGCGGAGCACTGGAATTTTCGCGGCCGCGCGGACGGCGCGCAGGTCGTCGAGCGAGCCCCGGAAGCGGTCCTCTTCGGTCAGGACGGAGATAGCGGCCGCACCGCCCGCCTCGTACTCGCGCGCGATCAGCGCCGGGTCCGCGTCCGCGCGAATGACTCCCTTCGACGGCGACGCGCGCTTGAACTCCGCGATGACGTTCACGCGCTCGCCGTTATCGAGAGCGAGACGCAGCGCGTGCTCCCGCGCATTGCGCCGCACATCTTCGGCGTCCGCGCGCAACTCTTCCGCCGAGCGCTCCTTCTTCGCTTGTTCTAAACGCGCCCGCTTGAGCGCCATGATCTCTGTTAGAAAATCCATGTTCTGTAGGGATAGCAAGTCATGCGGTACTGCCCTAACGGTTCGTCTCTTTGATTAGTTCTCCGAGCTTTATGAGAGCAGCGCCGCCGTCAATGCTCTCTTCGGCGAGCCTCGCCGCAGAACGAAGGTCAGCGGCCTCGCCCCCCACCAGCAGGGCCGCCGCCGCGTTCGCCACCACGAGCGCGCGGGCCGCGTCGCGTCTGGTCCCGTCGAGCACGGCGCGAATAATCAGCGCGTTATCCTCCGCGTCGCCGCCGCGCAAGTGTGCCAGTTCCGAGCGCTCGAAGCCGAAATCTTCTGGCACAGTCTCGAAAGTCTTCACCTGCCCCTCGTGCGCCTCGGCGACGAAAGTCGGGCCGGCGAGCGTCACTTCGTCCAGGCCGTCCGAGCCGTGGACCACCCAGGCGCGCTCCGTCCCCAACTGGGCGAGCGCCTCCGCGACGGGCTCGGCCAGGGCCTTATGCCAGACGCCTATGAGTTGGCGGCGCGCGCCTGCGGGGTTGGTTAATGGCCCAAGCAGGTTGAAGGTCGTGTGCACGCCCAACTCGCGGCGCACGCCCGCCACGCGTTTCGTCGCGCCGTGGTAGAGCGGGGCGAACATGAAGCAGATGCCCAGCTCGTTCAGACAAGTTTCCGAGACTTCCGGCCCGGCCGCGACGTTGACGCCGAGTGCCGTCAGAACGTCCGCGCTGCCCGAGCGGCTCGTCGCCGCGCGGCTGCCGTGCTTGGCGACCGCGAGCCCCGCGCCCGCGATGACGAAGGCGGCGGCGGTCGAGACGTTGAAGGTCTTCGCGTGGCTGGAGCCAGTGCCCGCCGTGTCCACGAAGCGCTCGTGGCGGCAGTTGATACGGGTTGCGCGCGAGCGCATCGCCTGGGCCATTCCCGCCAGCTCCTCTACGGTCTCGCCCTTGACGGCCAATGCCACGAGCGCCGCCCCAATCTGCGCGTCCGTCGCTTCGCCGTCGAGCAGCGCGTCCAGAAGCGCCGTTGCCTCCTCGCGCCGCAAGTCCTCGCCGCGCATCAACCGCAGCAAGAGCGCGCGCAAACCTGTGCCACTTTGCGGCTCGTCCTTGCGCGCGGGCGTCGGCAACAGCCATGCAGGGCGGGGCATAAAACAGAATTCAGAATTCAGGAGTCAGGAGTCAGAAGAAAAGAAAATCAGAAGAACGGGTCTCAGCCTTTTATTCTGACTTCTGACTCCTGTCTTCTGACTCCTGAATTCTGCCTTTCACAGTTTTAAGAAATTCGCGAGCAGTTTCTTGCCGTCGGTCGTGAGGATAGACTCGGGATGGAACTGCACGCCCTCTATCTTCAGCTCGCGGTGGCGCAGGCCCATTATGACGCCGTCGGGCGTGGTCGCGGAGACTTCCAGGCACTCGGGCAAACTCTCGCGCTCGACGACGAGCGAGTGATAGCGGCCGGCCTTGAAACGGTACTCCAGACCGTCGAAGATGGTTCGCCCGTCGTGGCAAATCTCGGACGACTTGCCGTGGACGAGCGAGGGCGCGCGGACCACGCGCCCGCCGAAGACCTGGCCGATGGCCTGGTGGCCCAGGCAAACCCCCAAAATTGGCACACGCCCCGCGAACCGCTCTATGATCGGCATCGTCACGCCCGCGTCCTCGGGCCTGCCCGGCCCCGGCGAAATCAGAATCTTATCCGGGCAGCAACGCGCCTCGACCTCCTCGGCCGTCACCTCGTCGTTGCGCCGCACCTCTATCTCCTCGCCAAGTTCCCCCAGATACTGCACGAGGTTGTAGGTAAACGAATCGTAATTATCTATGACGAGAATCTGCATGCCGCTGTCGCTTTCCATCTGGATTGTAGTGGCGGCCGTGCCTGCCGCGCAAATGAAAGAACCGGCGGGCGTGTTATTATCACGTCACCAGACTTAAAAGACGCACGATACGGAGACACGGTTGAATGTATAGACTGCTCATCCTCGCGGCCCTGCTCGTCTGCGGCGCGGGGCAAATCCCGACTCAGGTTTTGGCACAGCAAGGCGGCGAAGGGACGACGCGCCTGCTGCGCTTCCCGGACATACACGGCGACATGATTGCTTTCGTTTACGCGGGCGACATCTGGACCGTGCCCGCTCAAGGGGGTACGGCGCGGCGGCTCACGTCGCACCCCGGGCTGGAAATCTTCCCGAAGTTTTCTCCTGATGGTCGCTTCATAGCCTTCTCCGGCGAGTACGGCGGCACGCGGCAGGTCTTCGTCATCTCGGTCGAGGGCGGCCAGCCGCGACAGCTCACTTACCGCAACGATGTTGGCCCACTTCCGCCGCGCGGCGGCTGGGACAACATCGTCCTCGGCTGGACGCCCGACGGCAAGAACGTGCTCTTCCGCGCCAACCGCGTCGCGCAGAGCAACCGCCTCGGCCGCCCTTATCTTGTCCCGTTCGAGGGTGGGCAGGAGCAGCCGCTGCCGATTACGGAAGGCGGGAGCGCGCACTACTCGCCGGACGGAACGAAGCTCGCCTACACGCCCATCTCGAACGAGTTTCGCGGCTGGAAACGCTATCGCGGCGGCCAGTCGCCGGACGTGTGGATTTACGATCTGGCACAGAACACGGCGGAGCAGATTACGACGACGCGCGCGCAGGACATGGTCCCGGTCTGGCTCGGCGACACCATCTATTACCTCTCCGACCGCGACTGGACGATGAACCTCTTCGCCTACGACACGCGCTCGAAGAAGACTCGCAAGGTGACGAACCACACGGACTACGACGTGCTCTGGCCTTCCGGCTCGGGAGATGAATTGGTCTACGAAGCCGGCGGCTACATTTATCGATTGGACACAGGCTCGGGCAAAGAGGTGCGTGTTCCCGTTCGCGTCTACGGCGACTTCCCCGACACTGTGCCATATTTCAAGAACGTCAAATCCAACATCAACTCTTTCTCGCTCTCGCCGACCGGCGCGCGCGCGTTGTTTGAAGCGCGCGGCGATGTCTTCACGGCCCCGGCCAAGGAGGGCGAGGTGCGCAACCTGACCGCGTCGCAGGGCGTGCGCGAGCTTGCACCCGTCTGGTCGCCGGACGGGCGTTGGGTCGCGTACCTGTCAGATCGCTCGGGCGAGTATGAAATTTACGTGCGCGCGAGCGACGGCACGAGCGACGAGCGCAGGGTCACGACTGACGGCGACATCTGGCGCTTCCCTCCGGTCTGGTCGCCCGACAGCCGCATGCTCGCTTACGGCGACAAGCGGCAGCGCCTGCGCTTCGTCAACGTCGAGACGGGCGCGACCACGGACGTGGACCACAGCACGAACAACGACATCACGAGCTACACCTGGGCCCCAGACAGTCGGTGGCTCGCCTACACGAAACTCGGCGACAACCAGTTCTCCGAAATCTGGGTCTACTCGCTCGCGGGCGCGAAGACGCGGAAACTGACCGGCGGGATGACGAGCGACACCGAGCCCGTCTTCGACCCGAAAGGGCGCTACCTGTACTTCCTTTCCAATCGCGATTTCAACCTGACCTTCAGCGGCTTTGAGTTCAACTACATCTACACGAACCCGACGCGCGTTTACGTCGGACTGCTCGCGGCGGACGGTCCCGCAATCTTGCTGCCGACGAGCGACGAGGAGCGCGTCAAGACGAGCGAGAAGCCTCTGACGCCGCCGCCCAACCCCGCGCAGGCTCCGCCGCCGCAGGGCGCGAAGGCGCAGGCCCCGACGCCGGAGCAAGCGACTCCCACGGCCACGCCCGCCGCGACTCCCGCCGCGGAGCAGGCGAAGGCGGACGAGAAGAGCGGAACGGTCGTCGTCAAGATTGACTTCGAGAACTTCGAGGACCGCGTGCGCGCCATTCCGGGCCAGTCGTCTAACTATCGCCGGCTGGCGGCAACAAGCGACGGCGTGCTCTATCTTTCTGGCCCAGGCAAGCTCTCGCTCTACAACCTGGGCGCGAAGGCCGAGCAGACGATCATAGAGGGCATACAGAACTACGACCTCTCGGACGACGGCAAGCAGTTCATCTTCCAGGCGGGCGAGAACTTCGGCGTGGCGGCGGTAGCAGTGGGCCAGAAGCCGGACGCCGGATTGCTCAAGCTCGACGGGATGACGATGAAGATCGAGCCGCGCGCCGAGTGGGAGCAGGAATACACGGACGCCTGGCGCATCATGCGCGACTGGTTCTACGACCCGAACATGCACGGCATGGACTGGCGCGCCATCCGCGCCAAGTACGAACAGCTCGTGCCGCACATCGCTAACCGCGAAGACCTCAACTTCGTCCTGACGGAGATGGGGAGCGAGTTGATGGCCGGCCACATCTACGTCGAGCGCGGCTCGGACCCGCCGCGTGTCGCGCGCACGGACGGCGGACTGCTCGGCGCGGAGTTTGTGCCAGACGCCTCCGGTTATTTCAAGATCACGAAAATCTACCCCGGCGAGAATTGGCACGAAAGCTTCCGCTCGCCGCTCACAGAGCCCGGCGTCAAGGCCAAGGTCGGCGACTACGTGCTCGCCATTGACGGACGCACAACGCGCGGCGTGAAGAATTTTTACGAACTGCTCGAAGGCAAGGGCGACCGCGTCGTGACGCTCAAGCTCAACGACCGGCCGGACACTGCGGGAGCGCGCGACGAGCGCGTGCGCCCGGTCAAGAGCGAATCGAACCTGCGTTACCTCGATTGGGTCGAGTCGCGTCAGGCGCTCGTCGAGAAACTTTCTGGCGGGCGCATAGGCTACATCCACGCGCCGAACACTGCGGTCGAGGGCAACCGCGAGTTATTCAAGAATTTCTACCCGCAGACGCGGAAGGACGCGCTCATCATTGACGACCGCTACAACGGCGGCGGCTTTATCCCCGACCGCATGATTGAACTCCTGGAGCGCAAGCCGCTCAACTACTGGGCGCGGCGCGGCGTCGGCGCGAATTCCACGCCCGTCTTCGCGCATTCGGGGCCGAAGGCGATGCTGACGAACGGCTATGCGGGCTCGGGCGGCGACGCGCTCCCCTACTACTTCCGTGAGCGTCAACTCGGCCGCATCTTCGGCACGACGACCTGGGGCGGGCTGATAGGACTCTCAGGCAACCCGCCGCTCGCAGACGGCGGGAGCCTTTCAACGCCCAGCTTCCGCTTCATGGACCTTGAGGGCAACTGGGCCGTCGAAGGCGTCGGCGTGGACCCGGACATCGAAGTCGTTGACCGCCCGGACGCGGTCGCGCACGGCGAAGACCCGACGCTCGAAGCGGCCGTCAAATATTTGATGGAAGAGCTGCGCCGCAACCCTCCGAAGCGGCCCACGCCTCCCGCCCCGCCCGTGATGAGGCAGTAGGTCGTGAAGCAACGGGCGGACGGCAACTGATAATCTTTAAGCCCCGGAGGGGCTGTTGAAAATAGCCCCTCCGGGGCTTACTCACTCCTTGACTGGAAATCCTGGACCATTATAGATTTTCAACCAGTCAGATAAGTTGTCTTCGACTGACCGGAAAGTCTTGCGCTTCTCTTCGCAGTGTCTTTGACCACAAAGGTAACCCTCGATGAAAAAGTATGCCCTCTTCGCCGCCCTATCGCTTTGCCTGGTCGCCTTAAGCGCGACCGCCACCCGCGCGCAGACCGCGAGCGGCAACACCATCTACGCCTGCTACAACAAGACTAACGGAGACCTGCGGAAGGTGAGCGGTCCCGGACAGTGTAAGAATCCTGAACTGCCGATTAGCTGGAACGTAGCGGGCACGCCTGGACCACAGGGTCCGCAAGGCCCGCAGGGTCCGGCCGGGCCGCGGGGTCCACAGGGGCCTCAAGGCGTTCCTGGTCCGCAGGGCCAACAGGGTGAGCCCGGCGCGACCGGAGCGACTGGCCCGCAAGGTCCGCAAGGAGCGCAGGGTGAGGCCGGCCAGTCAGTCACGAGTGAAGTCATCCCCGTCGGCGACACGCGCTGTCAGAATGGCGTCGGCGGCGTGCAGTATACGGACAGCACTGGCGTCCGCGTGGTCTGCAACGGTCAGCAGGGCGCGCAGGGGCCGGAGGGTCCGCAAGGTGCGCCGGGCGCTGGGACTGCTCTGAGTTTTTACATACGTGAACTGCCGACGCGCTCCGCCAAAAAGGGCTCCGAGGGGGACACCGTCGCCGAGTTCTCTTGCCTTTCCGGCGACGCAGTAATGGGGGGAGGCTATACGTCGAGCCCGTCGCTCATCGTCTATGAGAGCAAACCGCTTGATGCGGATACGTGGAGAGTGTCTATAAAAAATCCGACGGAGAGTCTATTAGGTTTCTCGATTCATATAGTCTGCGCGGACCTGACGCCCGGTAACTGAGAGGGTTCGCAAGTAAGCGCGCGCTACTCTCGCGCTCTGTGTGTGAGGTTGGCGATTGCCAGGACCAGTTCGGCCGGCTCGACCGGCTTCGGCATGTGCATCTGGTAGCCTTCCGAGAGGGCGCGCAGGCGGTCGGAAGACCTCGCGTGAGCGGTCAAGGCAATGGCGGGGATTCTGAGCCCGCGTCCCTCTTCCAATGCCCGCACCTTGCGAATCAGAGAGTAGCCGTCTTCGTCGGCCATCTCGATGTCGCTCACCAGCAGGTCCGGTTTCGCCTGCCGCAACTTGTCTAGCGCGTCGGCCGCGCCTGCGGCGGCCGTCACCGCCGCACCGCTCTGCGTCAGGATGGTCGTCAGCAGCTCGCGCGCGTCTCTTTCGTCGTCAACGACGAGCACGCTCACACCGTCGAGCCTCGCCAGCTCCGCCGGCCGCGCGTGCTCTTCACGCTCGACGCGTCGCTCGGCGGAAGACTCCGAGAAGTGCTCCGCGCCGTGGACTATCATCACGGGGAGCCTCACGATGAAACTGGTCCCCTGGCCTTCGCCCGGACTCTCCGCGCGGATGGTCCCGCCGTGCAGCTCCACCAGATGCTTTGTGATCGCCATCCCAAGGCCGAGCCCCGCCTGCCGCCTCGTCGTCGTCTGATCGGCCTGCCGGAAGCGGTCGAAGACGTAAGGGAGAAACTCCGGGCTGATGCCCTGGCCCGTGTCGCTCACCGTAATCTCGACGCTTGAGTTGACGCGCGTCAGGCGGACCTGCACGCGTCCCCCCTTCGGCGTGAACTTGACGGCGTTCGAGAGCAGGTTCCACATCACCTGCTGCAAGCGCTCGCGGTCGCCGGAAACTGGACCAGCCCTCGGGTCAAGAATCGTCTGGAGCCTGATGGCCTTGGCCTCCGCCGCGAGACTCACCACGTCTATCGCCGCCTCCACGACCGACGCCAATTCAACCCGGCCAATGTCGAGGCGCATCCGGCCGGAGATGATGCGGGAGAAGTCCAGTAGGTCGCCGATGAGCTGGTTCTGTGATTCCGCGTTCCGCTCGATGGCGTCGAGCGCGCGCACGGCCATTTGCTCGTCGAGCGTCCCGCCTTGCAGCATCCTGGCCCAGCCGAGGATGGCCGTCAGCGGCGTGCGCAATTCGTGCGAGACGGTGGCGAGGAACTCGTCCTTGGCGCGCGCGGCCTCCTCGGCCACGCGCTTCGCGTGCAGAATCTCGTCCTCGTACTGATTGCGCTGGCGCACATGCATGAGGACGCAGTCGTTGACCATGAGGCCGTCGCGCTCGTGGCGCGCGGCGTTGACGAGAACGGGTATTTCCGCGCCGCCCTTCGAGCGGAGCGAGAAGTAAACCTCTTCGACGCGGTCGTGCAGTTTGAGCAGCGGGAAGAGATGCGTTTGATAGAAGATTCGGCTGGCGACCGGCAGGAGCGATTCGAGGTGGCGGCCCAGGAGTTCGCCGGCCTCGTAACCCAACAGCTCAAGCAGCGTGGCGTTGGCCTGGACGACGTGGCCGTCGTCGGTGAATGACAGGAAGCCGCACGGCGCTCTGTTCAGTAGGTCATCCATCGTAGAATTAAAAATGCAAAATTAAAAATGCAAAATGAGACGACCAAAAGAAAGACCTTCGGCCGTCGCTCGCCTTCCCGTAATCGTTCACTTCTCCAATCATGCTTTTTGCATTTTTAATTTTAAATTTTGCATTCCTTGCGCGCGGCGGCCAGGTAATTCTTGATGACCTCGATGGTCTCCTCCGGGTGGCTCATGTGCGGGCAGTGGCCCGTGGCCTTCAGGACGCGCAGGGTGCTCGCGGGCAGGTGGCGGCTGAGGTAGTCGCCCACTTCGAGCGGCGCGATGGCGTCCTCCGAGCACTGCATGATGAGGGACGGGACGGGAACTTTAGCAAGGTCTTCGCGGTTATCGGAGAAGAAGGTGGCTTCGGCGAAGCGGCGCGCAATTGTCGGGTCCGTCGAGCAGAAGCTCTCTTCCAGCTCGCCCGCCAGCTCGGGCCGCTCCCCGTTCTTCATCACGACGGGCGCGAGAAAATTGGCCCAGCCGATGTAGTTCTTCTCCATCACGTCGAGCAGCCCCGTTATGTCTGCGCGCTCGAAGCCGCCGACGTAGTCCGGCGGGTCGTTGATGTAGCGCGGCGAGGGGCCGACGAGGATGAGCCGACTGAAGCGCCCAGGCTCCCTGATGGAAGCCAGCATCCCGACGACGCCGCTCACCGAATGGCCGACGAAGATAACGTCTCTGAGATCGAGCGCGGCGCAGATCTCCAACACGTCCTGCGCGTAGCCGTCCAGACTGCTGTACCGCTCGGGGCTGTACGCCCGCAGGTCCGACTTGCCCGAGCCAACGTAGTCGAAGAGGACGATGCGATAGTCATCCTCGAACGCGGGCGTCACGAAGCGCCACATATTCTGATCGCAGCCGAAGCCGTGTGCGAACAGCATGGGCTGCGTGCCGCGCCCGAAGACCTTCACGTTGTTTCGTATGAGAATGTCGCGCGTCACTACTACTCTCTCCTTTGACCGCCGGCCGCCGTTGGGGTTGACGCTCAGATACTACACCATGCGACCCTTCCGATGTCACCGCCCGGCCCGCCGGAGAGCGACGGAGAGGCGCGGGCCGCCACGACCGGCCCCCTGGAATCAGCCGGGAGCCGCAACAGCCGCCAGCGGCGGCGGGCTGGTCCTACGCTGTTGACACTACCTCTCAGTTACAGTATTTATTTCTGGACCTCTTTCGTCGCGGGCCGTCACCGGAGCGACATAAAAAGGGTCGCGGCCGTGACCTCTCTGCCCAGCCTTCCGTTTTCGTTCTTCCATCGGTTGGACTTTCTACGACCGGCGGTGCACGAGGTTTAATCTAAATGAAATTTGTCTCGCTCTTCACCGTTAGACCATAAGGAGTGAATCTGTGTCCACCTCGCGCTCCCGCCGCCAATCGTTTAGTTTCGCGCTCACGATGGCGCTCATATTTTCTCTGGCCGCCGCTGCCCTGCCCAGACCGCAGCGCGCCGCCGCACCGCAGGCATCCGGCACAGCCGCCGTCAAGGCTGGCGCTCCACAGGAAGCCCCCGCGAAAACCGACGCGGAAGTAGAACAACGAGCCCGCGCGGCTTACGGGAAATTCGGCGTCAGCTTCGAGGAAAATCTAGGGCAGTCTGACAAGCAGGTGCGCTTCCTCTCGCGACGCGGCGGCACGACCGTCTTTCTGACCAACGACGAGGCGGCTTTCGTCTTGAGCGCGCCGGCACGGAAGGTCAAGGGCGAGATTGCGTCAAGCGACATTGCCACGGATGAAAGAGCAATCGCGGAGGAGACCGCGCCGGAAGCAGTCGGGCGGCGCGGACGTGGCCCGGCGACGCACGAGCGGCCGAAGTTCCATGCCGTGCACATGAAGTTCGACGGCGCGAACCCGTGGGCCGAAGTCGTCGGCGAGCGTGAGTTGGCTGGAAGAGTCAACTATCTTCGCGGCGACGACCCGTCGAAGTGGCGGACGGGCGTGAAGACTTACGGGGCCGTGCGCTACAGAGGGATTTACGACGGCGTTGACCTCGTCTATTACGGCAACGAACTGGGCCAGATGGAATATGACTTCGAGGTCGCGCCCGGCGCGGACCCGCGCCAGATCTCGCTGCTGGTAGAGGGCGCGGACGCGATGGAGGTTGATGCCTCGGGCGACCTCGTCATCAGCACACCGGCTGGCCCAATGAAGCAGCACAGGCCCGCCGTCTATCAGGAAGTGGAAGGCTTGAGGCACACGGTCGAAGGCGCGTATGCGGTTGAGCCGGACGGGCGCGTGCGATTCGCGCTCGGCGAGTATGACGCGAGCGCGCCGCTCGTGATTGACCCCGTGCTGGAATACTCGACCTATCTCGGCGGTGGTTTTGAGGACGGAGCCCGTGGCATCGCGGTTGACTCTGCGCGCAACGCCTACATCGCGGGCTACACTTACTCGACAGATTTCCCGACGAAGAATCCCGTCCAGAGCACGAACGCCGCCCCCGGCATCTTCACGGACGCCTTCGTGACGAAGCTCAACTCGACGGGCTCCGCCCTCGTCTACTCGACCTACCTCGGCGGCGGCGATGACGACGACGCCCTGAACATCGCCGTGGACGCTTCGGGCAACGCCTACGTCGGCGGCTCGACTTACTCGACCAACTTCCCGACAGCCAACGCCGTCCAGGCCACGAAGATCGGCACCTTCGACGCCTTCGTGACGAAGCTCAACGCGGCCGGCAACGCCCTCGTCTTTTCGACGTACCTGGGCGGCGGCGGCGGCGAGGATGTTCGCGACATCGCTGTGGACTCGCAGGGCAGCGCCGTCGTCACGGGGATAACCGGCTCGTCCGACTTCCCGACGGTCAACCCCATGCAGGCCGTCTACGGCGGCACGGTGGACGGCTTCGTGACGAAGCTCAACCCGGCCGGCAACGCCCTCATCTACTCCACCTATCTCGGCGGCAGCAATTTCGAGACGGCCTACGGCGTCGCTGTGGACATGGCCGGCAACGTTTACGTCGCGGGCTATACGGAATCAACAAACTTCCCCACGGCCAACGCCATGCAGAGCGCGCACGCTGGCGGCACTCAGGACGCTTTCGTGACGAAGCTCAACCCGACCGGCAACGCCCTCGTCTATTCTACCTACCTCGGCGGGAGCAGCGTGGACCAGAGCCTGGGGATCGCGGTTGACTTCGCCGGCAATGCCTACGTCACGGGCACGACAGGCTCGTCCAACTTCCCGACAGCCAACGCCAAGCAGCCCGCGCTAGCCTCCTCTGGGGACGCTTTCGTGACGAAGCTCAACGCGGCCGGCAACGCCCTCGTCTACTCCACCTACCTCGGCGGCAATAACACAGACGGCGGCAGGGGCATTGCGGTTGACTCTGCGGGGAACGCCTATGTCATGGGGATTACCTACTCGACCAACTTCCCAATGGCCTTCCCCGTCAAGAACACGAATAGCGGCGATGGAGACGTTTTCGTCACGAAGTACAACGCGGCCGGGACGGCGTTCCTCTTTTCGACGTACCTCGGCGGCAGTGGGACCGACAACGGCAACGGCATCGCGGCGGACGCGCAGGGCAGCGCCTACGTCGCGGGCGAGACCGAATCGTCCAACTACCCGGTGGCCGAAGCCCTACAGGGCACGTACGCCTCCGGCGGCCATGACGCCTTCGTGACGAAGGTCAGCGTGCTGCCCAGCATACGCGGGCGCGTGCTGAACGGCGCTGGCGCGGGGGTCGCGGGCGTCACCGTCAAGCTCGCCGGCTCGCTGGCGAAAACGGACGTGACGGATGCCGCCGGCAATTACTCCTTCTACGGGCTGACCCAGGGCGGCGACTTCACAGTCACGCCGGTAAAGACCAACTTGTCCTTCATCCCCGCGAGCAGGACGTTCACCAATCTGAATTCAAATTTAGTCAACATCAACTTCACAGTCCCCACACTCTCCGTCAACAACGTTACCGTGACGGAAGGCAACGCGGGCACGGTGGCGGCCACATTCACGGTCACGCTGAAGCCTGCCGCCGCGCAGACCGTCACGGTCAAGTACCAGACCGCCAACGGCACGACCAATCCCGCGACCTCCGTCACGGACTACACGCCGCTTCCGTTGAGCCCCCTCTCGTTCAGTCCGGGCCAGACCAGCAAGACGGTCTCCGTGACGGTCAAGGGCGACGCGCTCGACGAGCTGAACGAGACTTTCAAGCTGCTCCTGAGCGCGCCGTCGAACGCGTTGATTACAGACGGCGAAGGCATAGGGACCATCACGGACGACGACACGCCGCCGACCATCAGCGTCAACAGCCCCGGCGTGACCGAGGGCAACGCGGCCGTGCCGGCCAACTTCACCGTCAGCCTCTCGAAGCCGAGCGGCCTGGTTGTCAAGGTCAAGTATGCCACGGCGAACGGGACGGCCACCGCGCCCGCGGACTACACGGCCAAGGCGCTGACGACTCTGACCTTCGCCCCCGGAGAGATCAGCAAGACCGTCCCCGTGTCAATCGTCGGTGACACGCGCGACGAACCGGCCGAGACGTTCAAGCTGCAACTTTCTTCCCCGAGCAACGCGATAATAGGCGCGGGCGTAGGCACTTGCACCATCAACGACAACGACCCGCCTCCCTCCATCACCATTGACAACAAGACGGTGACGGAGCCCGACACGGGCGCGGTCAGCGCTGTCTTCACCGTGAAGTTGTCGGCCGCGAGCGGTCAGACCGTAACGGTCAAGTACGCGACCGCGAACGGCACGACCAACCCCGCGACCGCCGGCACGGACTACACGGCCATCGCGCTCACGACGCTCACGTTCACGCCGGGGCAAATCAGTAAGACCGTCATCGTGCAAGTCAAAGGTGACACGGCGGTCGAGCCGAACGAGACCTTCTTCGTCAACCTGAGCGCGGCGACGAACGCCACAATCGGGGTCGCGAAGGGTATCGGCACGATCACCAACGACGATTAGAGCGGTTTTCATTTGAGCGAAAGGTAGCGCATAACTGTAGGGGCAGGGCTTGTCCCTGCCCGCGTCCTTGCTAAACGACGCGGGCAGGGACAAGCCCTGCCCCTACGGTTTTATCGCACGCCTTACATCCAGTCGAAAACCGCTCTAGATAGTGTCGCGTTCTTACTTCGCGCCCGCCGCCCGGCATTCGTGGACCAACGCGCGCGTGACGACGACCGGCTTGGTGGGCTTTTCGTTTTCGGCCTCGGCCTGGTTGATGGCGTCCACCACGTCCATTCCATTGGTGACGCGGCCGAAGGCCGAGAACTTCCCGTCGAGCTGCGCGGCCTCGCCGACGAGGATGAAGAAGTGCGTGGTCGCGCTGTTCGGCTCGTCGGGCCGCGCCATCGAGACGATGCCGCGCTCGTGCTTGACGAGGCTTGGCTCATCAGGGATTTTACGAGCCGCGCGCTTCGCCGTCTCGAAGTTCCACTTCTGCCCGGTCGAGAGGTTGCCGCCCTGTACGACGAAGCCCTTGACGACGCGGCTGAAAGTGGTCGTGTCGAACATGCCGGTCGCGGCGAGGTTGAGAAAGTTGCGGACGCTTTCGGGCGCGGACTCCGGCAGCATCTCCATCTCAATCGCACCCGCCTCCGTCTCCAGCCGCACGCACTGCGCCGCCATCTTCTCCACGCTCGCGCCGTCGAAAGGCTCGGGCTGCGGCGTCGGCTGGGCCGCCGGCCGCTCGTTGATTTTCTTCGCCGCGCCCTCTGTCTTCTGCGGCGCGGGCGTCGTCTGCTTCTGCTGCGGCGGCGTCGTCTCCTGTGCCAGAATCGGCGACAAGAGCGCGCAGGTTAAGAACACTGTCGCGAGTAAAAATCTCCCCCGGCCCACTTTCATAATCCTTTCTCCGCCATCTCTATCGCGCGCAGCAGGGCGCGCGCCTTGTTGATCGTCTCCTCGTACTCGCGCTCTGGCACGGAGTCGGCCACTATGCCCGCGCCCGCCTGCACGTAAGCTTTCTCGCCGCGCATCACGATTGTGCGAATCGCGATGCATGAGTCAAGGTTCTGCGCGTAGTCCATGTAGAGGACCGCGCCTGCATAGACGCCGCGCGCTCCCCTTTCGAGGTCGCGTATGATCTGCATGGCGCGCACCTTCGGCGCGCCCGTGACGGTCCCCGCAGGGAAGCACGAGGCCAACGCGTCGAAGCGGTCCAGGCCGTCGCGCAGCCGCGAGCGTAAAGAAGTGACCAGGTGCTGCACGTGCGAGTAGCGCTCGATGGTCATCAACTCCTCGACCTCAACCGAGCCGTAATCGCTGACCCGGCCCAGGTCGTTGCGCCCGAGGTCAACCAGCATCATGTGCTCGGCCACCTCCTTCTCGTCCGCGCGCATCTCCTCGCCGAGCAGCCAGTCTTCGGCCTCGGTCGCGCCGCGCCGCCGCGTCCCCGCGATGGGCCGGTAGTCCAGGCGTTGCGCGCGACAGCGCACCAGCATCTCGGGCGAAGCGCCGATGACCGCCTCCTCGCCGAGCCTGAAGAAGTACATATAGGGCGACGGATTGGTCGCGCGCAGGGCGCGGTAGATTTGGACCGGGTCGGCCTGGACTTTCTTGCTGAAGCGCTGTGAGAGCACGACCTGGAAGATGTCGCCGGCGGTGATGTGCTCCTGCGCGCGGCGCACGGCCTCCTCGAAATCCTTCCTGGCCCAGTTCGACTCGAACGCGCCTTCGCTGTCGCCGCGCGCGCATGGCACGGCGGCCTCGCTCCTCGACAGCAACTCTTCGACACGCGCAGTCTCTTCGACCGCCTGCTCGTAGAGCCATTGCAGCCGCTCGTGGCTGCCCTCGGCCTCTTCGGTCAGGACCACGGAAGTTATCTCTATGCGCTGGCGCACGCGGTCGAAGGCGAGCACCGTGCGGTAGAACATCCAGACAGCGTCGTCCACCTCCGTGCTCTCGTCCGAGTCCGAGCCGAGCACGGGCTCGAACCAGCGCGCCGCCTCGTAAGCGAGGTAGCCGACCGCGCCGCCGGCCAGGGGGGCGAGCCCCGTGCGCCGGGCCAATTCGCGGTCCCTGAAATACTCGCGCGCGAAGTCGGTCGCGCGCACGCCTTTCAGCATCTCCCACTTGCCACCCCGCTGCACGAGCGTGTCGTCGCCGCAGCCGCGCACGACCATCTCCGGGTTCGCGCCGAGGAAAGAGTAGCGCGCCACACGCTCGCCGCCCTCTATGGATTCGAGCAGGAAGGCGTAAGGCGCACCCGCCGCCACGCGCAGGAAAGCGCCGACCGGCGTCTGCAAGTCCGCGAGCACGCCGCGCACGACAGGCACGACGTTGCCCCGCCGTGCCTCGCGCAGAAATTCATCAAAAGTTGCGGGCTGAAGGTCAAGCATAAAAATAGGGATGAGGGATGAGGGATGAGGGATGAAAGGGGTTGAATGAAAGCTTCACCTGACGCCGTGACTCAATCATTCATCCCTCATCCCTCATCCCTCATCCCTTCGATAGCCACTGGCCGCCGTCAACGACGAGCACGGCCCCGTTGATGAAGCTGGCGGCGTCGGAGCAGAGGAAGACGGCAGCCTGTTCTATGTCGCGTATGCGCCCGAAGCGGCCGAGCGGGACGTTGCGCCTGAGCCTCTCTTTGACTTCGGCGGGGACGAGGCGCGACATGCCTTCCGTGTCCTCTATCGGGCCGGGCGCGATGGCGTTCGAGCGTATGCCGTAGCGCCCCCACTCGACGGCGAGTTGTCTGGTCAGCGCATCCACGCCGGCCTTGGCCGCCGAGACGTGCAGTTGCAAAGGCGTGCCGACGTAATGGAGCGTCGCGCTGATGTTGAGAATCTGCCCGCGCTCTTTCTTCAACTCGGCGAAGGCCGCGCGGCAGACGTTGAAAGTCCCCTTCAAGTCAATGTCTACGACCGTGCCGAACCCATTCGGCGACAACTCCTCGGCCGCGCACAGAAAGTTCCCCGCCGCACCGTTGACCACGATGTCCAGTTTACCGAACTGCTCGACGGTCGCCGTGACCGCGCGCTCCACCTCTTCCATCTTCCGCACGTCAGCGGCGACGGCAATGGCTTCACCTCCGCCCTCGCGAATTCTTTCGGCGGCCGGCTCAAGGTGCTCAAGCTTACGGCTCACGAGCGCCACGCGCGCGCCCGCCTCGGCCAGCGCGCGCGCCACGCCGCCAGTAATCCCAGTCCCGCCGCCCGTCACCAACGCGACGCGGCCCGCGAGCAATCCGTCAACAAAAGTTTTTTGGCCCATAATCAATAGTCAGTGAAGTGATAAGCAAGTCTTCAGCCCCGTCAGGGGCTGTTGATAATAGCCCAGCACTTCAGTGCTGGGGAAGAAGCGGGAAATTGCCCCGAGTCCCGTAGGGACGACTGAAGGAAGGTTAGCGCCTGTTCGGTCGTCCCTACGGGACTCGACTTTATTTACGAACCTATTCCCAGCACTGAAGTGCTGGGCTATTTTCACTCGGCCCCTGACGGGGCCAGAATTTCCCGCAGCCCCTCGCGGGGCCGGTCAACTTCCCGAAATGTAAGGGCGCGACTGGACGATGTAGATTTGCCCTTTCATGTAGGCCCATTCAATGTCCTGGTCGCGGCCGCCGAAGACCTTCTTGATGCGGTCGGCGGCGCTGACGAGGCGGCGTATCACTTCGTCGGTCAAGACGGCGCGCTCGCCCTCGATGGGAATTTCCTTGACGCCGCCCTGCTCGTCGAAGGTCAAGAGACTGTCCTCGGCCGAGCGCGTCAGCACCTGCACCGTCTCGCCGCGCGGGCGGTAGAGAATCTGTTCGGCGATCTTCTTGCCCTCGACGACCTTGATCCCTAAGCCGCGCTTGGCGCTGATGTAGATGGCCCCGTTGTTCTCGCGGTCGTAAGGATCAGTCGTAATCATCACGCCAGAGCTTTCCGAGTTGACGCCCTCCTGAACGAGCACGGCCATGTAGATTTTCGAGTGGTCAACGTTAGCGCGCTCGCGCGCCTCGTACGCCTCGAAATTCCAGAGCGAGGCCCAGACGGTCTTGACGGCTTCGACAAGCTGCTCCTCGCCTTTGACATTTGGCACAGTCGTGTAGAGTCCCGCGCCGCTGAAGTTCGGCAGGTCTTCCGAGTTCGATGAGCTGCGGACGAAGAGGCCCTTGCCCGCGTATTCGGCGGCGACGCGCCGCAGGATTTCGGCGCGCAGCTTGTCGTTGAGTTTGCCCTTCTGGATGCGCTCGCGCATCTGTGCGAGCCGCTCGCGGCGGTAGGCCGGGTCGTGGACGAACTTCTGGTCGTTCATCATCTCGTAGATGGGCTCTACGAGATTGTTCTCCCTGATGAACTGGTCGTAGTAGAAGAACGGGATGGTGAAGCCGTTTGGCACAGAAAGTCCTGGCAGCCGCGCCTTCATTACTTCGCCGAGGTTGGCCGACTTGCCGCCGTAACTGATGCTGTCGCGCGCGCGTTGCTCGCTCAGGGAAGCGAGCCTGACAGTCTCAAGGTCCGCGCGCGGCTTCATCACGTCGAGCCGTTCCTTGAGCCGTCGCTGGTACTCGTCAAGCTGCTTGAGGTCCGCGCGCTTGATTGAATACTTGTCGCGCAGCGTCTCGAACGACACCCACCAGCCGTCGAACTGTTTGAGGAGCTGGTTCGCGTCCTTGATGTAGGCGTTCGGGATGCCCCAGCCCTTCGCGAGCAGGTTGATGTGCGAGAGCGGCGTCGAGGGCTTCGTCGTAATTATCCCCGCGACCGGCGGGAGATTGATGGGCACTTCCGTCAGGACCAGAATTTCGTTGAAGCCTATCTCGACGTGCTCGTCCAGCTTCTCGATGATGTGAATCCGGCCCAAGCCCTTCGCCACGTTCAGCGGCTGGTACTCCTGTTCCTTCGAGATGTCGCTTTGCAGGACGCGCGGGAGGTCCGTGAGCGAACTGGTCGCCTCCTCCTGCCGGAGCGAGTTCGGCTTGTAGGCGACCGGCTGGAAGAACGTCTTGCTGATTACGTCGTAGGCGAGTTTGATCTGGTCGGTCGGAATCAAATCGCCCTCCCAGAACTCGAACGTCCAGCGCTTAATCGGCGTCTGGTAGGCGAGCGTGCCGAGGATGAAGCGGCGGTTGGGCTTTAGATAATTGTTCTCGAAAAACTCCTGCCCGCGCTCCAGAGAGAGGTAGTTGGCGTTGACGAAATCTTTGTGGAAGGCGTAGCGCCTGGCGTTGGCGTAATAAATCTTGTTCTTGTCCTTGCGGTCAATGACGAAGATGACGTGCGGGAGCGGGTAGGGAGTGTCCGCGTCGTAAGTGCGCGCGAGCTGATCGAACTCGGCACGCGAAGAGATTGACGAGAGGTAACGCTTGTCGGACGATGTCTGCGCGCGAGCGTTGACGGCGCTGCCCCACGCGGCGAGAGCTAAGATGAAAAGCGCAACGGCTGCTCTCTGAATCTTGACGAGGCTCATACGGCCTTCCCTCCCTTAATCAACTCGGCGCTCTCGCGCCGCAGCAATTCTACCAGATCGTCAATGTGGCGGCGCTCCGTGAGGAAGCTGTTGACGTTGACGCGCAGCGCGCGGCGGCCTTTCAAGACCGTGGTCGAGAGCCAGGCTTCGCGGCTCTGCTCGACGCGCTGCTGCAAGGCGCGCTGCGTTGCGTCCTGTGCCGCGCCGTCCAGACGGCGGACTTCCTCTGGGAGAAAGCGGAAGCAGCAGACGGCCGTCTCGACGCGGCCCATCCGCTCAAAGTCCCCGAGTTCGTCAAGGCGCGCGGCCAGGTAATGCGTCAGCTCTATCTGGCGCTCGATGATTTCACTGTAGCCGCGCGTGCCGATGAACTTGAGCGCCATCCAGATTTTCAGCGCGTTGAAGCGGCGCGAGCCGAGTTGCCCGTAGCGGAAGAAGTCATACTCCTGGTCCGCGCCCTTCATGCTCTCGCGCTGCTCGCTCAAGTACTCCGGCGTGATGTCGAAGGCGTCGCGCAGGACGCGCCCGCCGCCGCGCACCAGGGTCGCGCCGCAAGCGAAGGGGACGAACATCCACTTGTGCGGGTCTATCGTGATCGAGTCGGCGCGCTCAATCCCGCGCAGGCGATGTTTGTGCTCGTCGGAGAAGGCGAGCGCGCCGCCGTAGGCCGCGTCAACGTGGAACCAGCAATCGTACTCGCCGGCGATTTGGGCCAACTCTTCCAGAGGGTCAACGACGCCGGTCGAGGTTGCGCCGGCCGCGCCCGCGACACAGCACGGAGTCCGGCCAGCGCGCCTGTCGTCCTCAATCGCCGCGCGAAGCAGGTCCGTACGGATGTGAAAAAGGTCGTCCGTCTCTATCTTTCGCAGGCTCGCGCGCCCGAGGCCCAGGATGTCCACGCTCTTTTCGAGAGAGTAGTGGCACTGTTCCGAGGCGTAGACGGTTAAATCACCGGCGGCGGCGCGCACGCCCCGGTCGCGCACGTCCGCGTGGGCCTTGTCGCGCGCGCACTTCAAGCCTATGAGATTGGCTTCGGAGCCGCCGCTTGAGAGCGTCCCGAAACTCGAACGGCTGTCGTAGCCGATCAGCTCGCAGAGCCAGCGGATGACGCGCGCCTCGACGACGCTGGCCGAGGGCGAGTTGCGCCAGGCCGCGCCGTTCTGGTTGATGGCCGAGGCGAGCGCGTCGGCCCAGACGCCAATCGGCAGGGGCGTGGGGTTGAAGAGTCCGTAGTAGCGTGGGCTCGGAACCTGCATCGCGTGCGGCGCGATGTCAGTTTGAAACCGGGCCAGAATTTCGTCCGCCGCGATTCCGTCCACGGGCAGCGGCTCGTCGAAAATCTTCTCCAAATCGCCGGGCGTCGCGTCGGACGTAACGGGCAACCCGTCCAACACGCGCGCGTACTCCGTGATGATTTCCGTGACGGCCCGCCCCAGCCGCTCGTGCTCGGCGCTTAAAGAATCCTGCTCGCTAATCATTTTCTTCTTGCCGCACTTCTAGCACGCTTTAGAAGCGCCTGGCAACTTCAAGCACGGCAGTTAAAAAAAATCCTGCGCGCCGTCGAAAAAACGGCGCGCAGGATTTTTCAGCCTCGGCGGCCGAAGCCGTTACGGAACGACCTGGAAGGAGATCGTGTTGGTTTTCATGGTGCGGCGCGCACCCCGCGGGTGATACCAGAGAGTGAGCCGGTATTGACCTGGCTCAAGGTTGCCGTACCACTCGCTCAGATCGAGGACGCTGACAGTCGTTGACTGATGTGGCGCTAACGGATCGCGCACCTGTCTGCTGCCTGACGGCCCCTCTATATCTTTGTAAGCGATGGCGGAATCCACCTCCGGGAGAAAGGGGACTTTCTGTCCGTCCTTGACCAGCCTGAGGCGGTGCTGGAATTTGTTATCCACCTGGACGATGGTGACCGGCTGCTCCGTGTCGTTGAACATCGTCAACTGGACGGCGACTTTGTCTCCGGCGTGATAAGTCCTGGTCGGAGTCATGCCGTCAGCGCCGACTGACGTGATGGTCAGCTTAACATCGCGCTGCTCTTTCGCAGGCGAGTTGGCCGCGCCGTTTTCCTGTAGCCCCCGCGCGCGGGTCTGCTGGTTAAAGAGCGCCAGCGTGGCTATTGCCAGGACCACGGCCGGGACGAAGATTCGTACAAACATCTTTCTCTCCTTCGTTGTCGGAAGCCCTTCGCGCTCCCGCGTCTCTTGATTCATTTTAATCATTACGATGCCTCCGTGCGAGCGCCGCCCGTGAGAAACGGGACGGCCTCGCTCGTTTAGTAATTGTCCATGCACTTCCAGTTGTTGCAGACGTTGAAGCACTGGCAGGAGCTTGAATCCCAATCGCCGTTACGGTCGTAGCAACTCTGTTCCGCCCACGGATCGCAAGAGCTGGTCGATGAGATAACGTCAATCAACAGGTTTGGCGTGTAATCGCCGAACCACTCGACGCCCTCCTGCACCATCCGCCACTGGAAGTTATACGTGCCCGGCGTTGAGGGCGCGGTGACGTTGAAGTTGAAGGTGTAGTTGGAGCCCGGGGGGACGGCGACGCCGTCGGGCAGATAGACGCGGTTCGTGCCCCACGTCCAGTTGTCCTGCGCGTTCTGCGAGCCCAGCTTATAGCCGTCGCCGATGGTCCACGTCGCCGAGCCGTTGTTGGTCATCGTGACGGAGACGTTGTAGACCTGGCCCGCTTCCATCGTCGTCGTGACGGCCTGCGAGCCGAAAGCGGCGGCCCTCGGCGGCGTGTTCGGAGGCGTCGTCGTGCCGCAGTTCCCCCACTGCAAGTCTTGCAGCCTGCCCGTGTACTGCCTGATCTCCGAGACGCTCTTCTTGACCTCCGTAATCGCCGTGCCGGTGAGCGGCCTCGACGTGGCGGGAATCGTCTTGCTCGCGTCCAGCACGTGGAGCCCGCTGGCGGGATCGAAGGCCGCCTGGGCCTGCCAATCCCAGCGCAAGACTCCGATCACGCGCTGCGTCCGGGGCTTCGCCGGGTCGTCGCCCGTGAAGTAGACCACGTACATTTCATAGACATCGTTTCTGAAGTAGTTCTGCACGGTCCTGACCGTGTCAAACGGGCTGTCGTTAGCGCCGATGCCCGCGACGCCGGTGCTGTAGTCGAAAGCGCTGATCCCCGGCAGCCCGCCGTAGTTGCCTCCCACAGGGGCGTAGGGGTCCGCGTCGTCTAGCTTCCAGCCGGTGTCGGTTTTGTCCTGTGCCGTCCGTTCCGTGCGACACTGAGTCGTTCCTCCGAATTCCGGTTTCAACGTCCGCTTGGAGTAGGAGCTGGCAATCTGCACGTACTTGATCCGCGCCCCGCTGGAGAGTTGATACGTCGGGCCTTTGACCTTCGCGGCGTAGCGGATGCCCGAGTCTGAATGTGTGCTGCCGCACCCGAGACTGATTGAAGGGAAAGTGTCGTCGCCGCAAGGCCCGGGCTGATAAGCCTGCGGCGGGTCTTCCGTCGCCGTAAAGCTATCGAGTTTTGGCACACTGACGGTGACGTTGAGGTGCGCGGATTTCGTCTTCCCGTTGCTGAGGAAATCCACCTGCACGGTGTAGCTGCCTTCTTTGGTCCAGCGGATGCCGATGGTCGAAGAAGTGGTCGAGCCGGAGTAGACCTCAGGGTCTCCCGTGATCGTCCAGAGGTAAGTACCCGTCGTAGATGACGGTTTGACCCTCGCTTCGAGAAGCACGTCGGCGTCAATCAGCGCGCCCTTGCTTCCGTTTTCGAGCATCTCCACGTCATGCGTCTTGTCGGCGATGGCGACCGTGAAGTCCTCCTGACAAGTGTTCGACGAAGACTCCGCGGTCATGTCGTAAGGATTCGCGGACTTCGCCGAGTTCAAAGGACAACTGTCGGGCGGCGTGACAATCCCGACTCCCGTCGAGCCCAGGTAAAAGGTTCTTTCGGGGACGTAGCCGCCGTAATAATTACCCCACCACCAGTAAGGAGAACCGAAATCGCCGCCGCCGAAGAAGCTATAGCCCCAGGGGTCGTACCAGTAATCCTGCGTGCAGTTCGAGTAATAATAATCGTCGCAGACGACGACGCTCGTGCTCCAGTAGGCGATCACGTAGTGGTCGCTGATTACGTCATACTCGGTGTTGGGCAGCGCGCCGTACTTGTAGGTGTAGACTTCGGCGTCAATGAGGTCTTCGTAGCCTCTGCTGTAACCCGAAGCGATAGGCCCGTAGTTGTACTGGTCATACATGAACCCTTCGACGTAAGGGTCGTAGTAGTAACCCGCGTAGTAGTCCACCTCGGTCGCGGAGTAGCCGTAGACCGTCTTGGTCTGATCGTCGTAGTCAATGGCCGAGATGCCGTAAGCCCACTGCGCCTGGGCCTTCTGCGAAATGAGCACCAGGGCCAGCACGGCGAAAGCGATAGTGCAAAGCTTTGATATTTTCATCTCTTCATCGTCCTTTCACTTGAGGCTCCGGCTACTTCCTGGCCTGCCCCTTGTTCTGTCGCGGGCCTTTGGTGGTTTGCGGCGCGTCCGGGAACGCGGGACGCTCGCGGTCAAAGCGGACGGGCTTCATTCGCTTCGCGATGTGCTCCTGGACATACTCGTCAAAGCGTTTGAACTCCGGCCCGCCGAAAGCGTCCGCCAACTCTTTTTTTCCTTGAAGAATAATCTGTGTGCGCTGGGCCGCGAGTTCTCTCAGCTCGGCGGGCGGCTGGGGAGGGGTTTGGCCCTCTGGAATTTTTCCGAGCGGGTGCTTGGCCCTCTCGTCGTTGATGAGCTTCCTCGCCTGCTTGTCCAGCTTCGCCACCTCGGCGTCAACCCTGGAAGCGATGCGGTCGAGAATCCTGTCCTGCTTGTCTTCGAGCCTGGCCTGCCGCTTGTAGAAAGAGCGCAGGTCCGCGCCGTTCTTCCCCTGCTGCTCCATCTCGTCGGCCTTCGCCTTGAGCGCCGCGTAGTGATGGAAGAGCTGCCTGTAAACGGCGAATTGCGGGATAGAACCCGAGGGCATTCTGGTCGGGTCCTCGCCTTGAGGCAGCACGGTCTGCCCCTCCTGCGCCGAGCCGGGGTTGTTAACTGGTTTTGCGACCGGCTGAAGAGGCAAAGACGCTTCAACCGGTCTCGAAAACGGGTTCGACCTGAAGCCAAAGTGATGGCTAAAGGCCAGCGCGCTTGTCGCCAGAACCATCAGGCACAAAACGACTGTCATTCTTCTCTTATTCATCGTGAACTCCTAAAGTGAGTGAAAGGCGCGCTTCGGCTGAAGGCTGCTCGCGCAAATCAGAAACGCGCCGGCCCGTTAAGTTCAGGAAACCCGATGCGCGGCTGACAGACGCGCACGCGCGCAGACAAGAGTGTGTCTACACACGCGCGCTTGGGACACGTCCCCGTGAGAGTCTGAACTCTACCGGGAGGTGCGCGTCGTGAGCGCCAGGCTTCCTACAATTAAAGTTGAGTTGCCGCGACAATTTGCGCTAGGATGTGTGTTGTCCAGACAACGCATCTTCTGCGCAAGAGTAGCTGCGGAAGTTGTCTTGTTTAATGAGCCCTGTCATTTACTTCAGACAGTGATGATGGGGCTCAAACTCTTTTCGTCCTGGGTCGTCCGATGGGGAGTTTCCTTTCATGCCGCGACCCTCGGCCCGCGGTCTTCAACCGGCGTGAGAATCGCCGGCCCGCCTTTTACCGGGCACGAACGTCATGCCTGCGAACAGGCGGGACAAAAGGAACCGAACGGTGGCTAAAATATAGGGGAGCGGTGAGTCCGTCTGTTACGTTCGTAACATTGACGGAAATTTTTTTTGGCGTCAGGCCGCGCGCGGATAATTGATTCCGTCCGTCACGACCTTGTAACACTCACAGGCGCTCATCTCCAGCCGCTGCCGGTCAAGAATGACGATGCTGCCGCGAGTGTGTTGGACGAGCCCGGCTCGCTTGAGAGCGCCGATGGCTAAGGTCACGCGCGAGCGCGGGGCGCCGAGCATGTGTGAGAGCGCTTCCTGCGTTAGATCAATCCTGTCAGAGTTGATCCGGTCTCTACTAATCAACAGCCAGCGGCAAAGTCTCTGCTCGATGGTGTGAAAGCGATTGCAGGAGGCCGACTGTGAGATTTGCAGGAGGAGTAGATGGACGTAGCGCAGCACCAGCACTTGCAGCGGGCCGCCGCGCTGAAACTCTCGCAGCAAGACATCCGCGCGAAGCCGCAAGGCCGTGCCCGGCAACTGCACCATGACGCGATACGGGGCCGCGTCCACCCCCAGGATAATCGGGATGCCGATTAAGCCTTCGTTGCTGACCATGCTGACTTCGGTCGTCGCGCCGTTCTGCGCAATCGAAAGCAGGGAGACCATCCCGCTCGTCACGAAATATGCGTGACGAACCGGCGCGCCGAACTCGTAGAGAATTTGGCTGCGGGCAAGCCGCGCCGGCTCTAGCTGCGCGAAGAGGCTCGCATAATCCTGCCTGGGTAAAGCGGACAGAATCCTGTTGACCGCCAGGAAGCGAGATTCTTTTTGTGAAGACATGAGGAGGTTCCTTGTGTTGTCATTCTTCCACGCGAGGGAGTCTTAGAAAAGGAACACTCCGGGGTGAGATTCTGAGATTGATGCTGAACATACGGGAGAGCAACCACGGAGCGTGCGGCCAGTATAACAGAGATGCGCGGAAGTATTAAGAAAGCCGCGTCTGGCCCAAAACCGGCCCGCCAGCGTTATACTTGAAGGATGGCCGCGCTCTCCAAAACTTCAACGGAGCTGAGCGCCGCGCTCGTCAGAAACGCCCCGCAATACGGAGTGCGGCTTGAAGACGCGGCGCTGGCGGCTTTGCGCGAATACTACGAGCAGGTCATGGCCTGGAACGCGCGGCTGCATTTGGTCGCGCCGTGCCCGCCTGCGGAGTTCGCGACGCGCCACGTCCTCGAATCGCTGCTGGCGGTGGCACACATCGCACCGGGCGCGCGCGTCATTGACGTTGGCTCCGGCGCGGGCCTCCCCGTCATCCCCTGCCTGATACTGCGCCCGGACCTACGCGCCACGCTCATCGAATCGTCCCCGAAGAAAGTCGTCTTTCTGCGCGAAGCCCTGCGCCGCGTGGGCGCGCACGAGAGAGCGACAGTCCTCGCCGCGCGCTTCGAGAAGATGAACGCGCCCGACGCCGCCTACGTCACCTGCCGCGCGCTCGACCGTTTTACGGAACTGTTCGCCCGGCTGGTCGCATGGTCGCCGCCGCAAAGCACGCTGCTCCTCTTCGGCGGCGACAGCCTGCGAGAACAACTCGAAAAGTCCGGGCTCATTTATCAAGCCCAACACATCCCCGAGTCCGACCGCCGCTTCCTCTTTATAACAACAAGTCCAAAGTCCAAAGTCCAAGGTCCAAAGTCAGAAAGAAGTTTTTGACTTTGGACCTTGGACTTTGGACTTTGGACTAAATTTTTATCGAACCACGTCGAGCCCTATCATCTGCTGGCCCGTGATGACGAACTCGGCGGGCGGCAGCTCCTTCTCGTAAATCGGCGAGAGCACGGTCGGCGTGAACCCTCCGGTCGTGCGATCCGAGTTGAGCGTGGCGAGGACCGAGGGCGGCAGGTTCGGCAGCTCGCTCGTGCCGATGACCGCGCCCGGCGTGATGCGGAAGAGCTTGACGTACAGCCGGTCGCTCTTCTTCACCTTGTTGATGGCGTCAACGAGTTGGCCCAAATCCTGCGGGACGAAAGCCTGCGCGGCCGAGCCCTGCTGCAAGGCGCTGCCATCGCCGACGAAGACCAGAAGTTGGCCCAGCGGCACGTCACGCGGAATCTGCACGGGGATGCGCTGGACGAACTGCTTGCCGGATTCCGTGCGGACGTAAGCTTGAATCTCGACGTTGTCGCCCCGGCCCGCCTCCGTGCGGTCGAGCGAGATGCGTTCGAGCGACGCGGAGTACTTGGTCTCCGAAGAGGTGATGTCGAGCGTGATGCCGCCGATCCGCACGTTCTCGAACCCGCTCGTCAGGAGCGCGTTGACGGGGACGGCCACAGCGCCAGCGGCCATCATCGGCGCGTTCGCGGCCGAGAACCTGCGCTCGACCATGATCGGCTCGTGGCCGACCACGTCAATCTTGCCGCTCATGCTGATGGTCGCGTCCCCGACGCTACGCTCGGTCGAGGTGATCGTGCTGAAGACCGTCAGGTTCAGCAGGAGCGGCGTCAGGAACGAGTCGTTCGCCACCTCGTAAGAGTAGGTCTCCGTGCGGTCGCGGCTCGTGTGCAGGTTGATCTTGACGGGAATCATTTTCGGAGCCTGGCCCAGTTTGCCGTAGATTCCGGTCGCGCGGTCCTGCGAGATGTTGCCGACCATCTGGCCTGGGACGGCGAGCTTGAACGAGTTGTTCGCGTTCGGGATGACGGTCACAACCGAAGCCTCGGTCATGGGCATGTCGCTCCCGCCGAGGCTCAGGAACGGGTGGCCGAAGGCGTAAATCTTGTCGCCGTCGCGCATCGTCACCGTGCCGGAGGCGGCAATCGAGTAGTCGCCGCGCACGAGCTGCACGCTGACGGACGTGCCGGGCGCGAGCGTCTTCTCAGTGGCGGGCGCGAGGCTAGTGATGGCCGCCGCGCCGCCGACGCCCGAGACGGGCAGCAGGCCGTTGGCCTGTAGCTGCGGCGCGTAGATGGCGAGCGCCTCCTGCGAGACGCCGCCGAAGACGACGGGTGTGGCGATGGGCTGCAACTGCTGGCCCAAAAGCGAGATGAGCGGCGAGTTCGCCGCGACGGGCGCGACGAACGCGGCTCCCGTGACGGCCGGCTTCGGCAGGCGCGGCTTCCAGTCGGTCGAGGACAGTTCCGTGAAGGAGTAGGTGCGCGGCTCATTGTTCCCGCCCGTGTTGCGCTCGCCGCCGCCGCGCTCGAAGATGTCTATCATCTGCTTGATGGGCGTGATGCCTGCAATCGGCTCCTTCGAGAAGGGGAAGCTGAAGGCGACGGCCCCGACGAGGCGGCCGTCAATGTAGACGGGCGAGCCGGACATGCCGCCGAAGACGCCCGTGCGCTCGGTGAGCGGCCCCGTGAGGCGCGCGATGATCGCGCTCTGGCGTGGGGCCGGAAAGCCGGGCAGCACGCCGAGGATTTCGACGCCGAACTCCTCTGGCTCGCTCCCGCTGAAGACCGTCCGGCCGACGCCCTTCATGCCGGGCTTGATCTCTTCGATGGGGAAAAGCTGCGGGCCGCCGGCAGTGCTCGCGCTGACCGTGGCCTTCTGAGCAGAGACTGTGGAGAGCGAGAGCGCGACCGCGAGGGCCAGGCCGAGAGTCGCTGCGAAAATTCTTCTCATTAAGTTACCTCTGAAAACTGGAAACGACGAAGGTACGGGCCGGGCCTCCTCGTCCGAACGGTAAGGACGCCCCCGGCGGCCGGGCGAGGGCGATTGAACAGGGGGAACCTGCGGCCGCTTTCAACACGTGCGAATATAACTTTAGTTAGTGACGAGTGACAAGGGGGAAACCGTAGTGATAAGTGATAAGTGATAAGTGATAAGAAACGGCTTTTACTCATCACTTATCACTTATCACTTATCACTGCTTTCCCTTGCCTCCGCCCGCGCCGCGTGTTAACGTGCGCCTTCGAGGTCAGCTATCACCCGCGCACAATCTGATGAGATAAAGCGGCCGCCGGTTGGACGCTTTTCCTGAACTATTATCGGCTGTTCTTTCAAAAGCGAGGGGCCGCCGGGCTGTTTCGCGAGATGCAGGATGTCGAGGGATTTATTCTGGTCGGCGGCGCGTCGAGCCGCATGGGGGAGGACAAAGCGCGCCTCACTCTCGGCGGGCTGAACTTCGTCGAGCACATCCGTGTGGCGCTCGACGCCCTGGCGGCGCGCATCACGCTGGTCGGCGCGGCCGAAAGGTGCGCCGCGTGGCCGCGGTTGCCTTCTGTGCCAGATTTTTATGTAGAATGGGGCGCGCTCGGCGGGCTGCACGCGGCCCTTACGGCCTGCCGCGCCGAATGGGCCGTCGTAGTCGCCTGCGACCTGCCTTTCGTCACGGGTGAGCTATTCCTGCGGCTCGCCTCCTTACGGGAAAACTTTGACGCCGTGGTTCCCGTACAACAGGACGGCCGCTGGCAGCCGCTCTGCGCGCTCTACCGCGCGAGCCGGGCGGGTGCGCTGGCCGCGGAGTTGATCGCCACGGGCGAGCGCCGCCCGCGTGCCCTGCTAGACCAGTTACGCACGCGCCGCGTCGCCTTCGACGAACTCAGCAGCCTGCGCGGCGCTGACCTTTTTTTCACCAACGTCAACACGCCCGAAGACTACGCGCGCGCACGCGAAAAGGAGGGGGAAAAGGGATGAGGGATGAGGGATGAGGGATGAAGTAAAGACAGTGAGTTCTTATTTCATCCCTCATCCCTCATCCCTCATCCCTCAACGCGATGCCTCGCCGGATGCCAGGTAAGAAGCTCTTGAAGATGCTCCTGCCGATTGCGGGGGTGCTGCTGCTGGCGGTCGCGCTCGCGATGGGCTGGCTGGTCTTCAAGGTGACGCGGCCGCCCGCGCAGGACTACCTCGTCACGCCCGAGACCTTCACGCTCCTGAGCGAGCGCGGGCTGCGGGCGACGAACGAAGAGTGGTCCAACCGCGACGGGACGCGCGCGCGCGGCTGGCTCCTGCGCGGGGCCGAAGGAGCCCCGGCCGTCGTCCTCCTGCACCGCTATGGCGCGAACCGCTCCTGGCTCCTCAACCTCGGCGTCAAGCTCAACGAGACGACCAACTACACCGTGCTCTGGCCCGACCTGCGCGGCCACGGCGTCAACCCGCCCGTCGCCTGGACCTCCTTCGGCGCGAAGGAGACGGAAGACCTCGCCGCCGCGCTCGACTACCTGCGCTCCCTGAAGTCGCCGCAGGGCGGCCCGCTCGTCGGCCAGACAATCGGCCTCTACGGGGTCGAGTTGGGCTCTTACGTCGCCCTGCGCGCCGGCGCGCGCGACGCGAGCGTGCGCGCCCTCATCCTCGATTCTGTGCCAGGTTCGGCGGACGACATCTTGAACGCGGCCGTCCTTCAGCGCACGGGCCTGAGGAACGGCCTGCTGCGTTGGCTGGCGCGGCGCGGGACGCACATCTATTTCCTGGGCGGCTACGAAGACGCGCGCGCGTGTGAGGCCGCACAGTCAATCGGCGACCGTCGCGTGCTGCTCCTGGCCGGCGGCGACACCCCGCCGGAGCTGCGCGCCTCGACCGTCGCGCTGGCACAGTGCTTCCCCAAAACGGCCGCGCTCGAAGTCAAAACGGACCTGCCCCTGACCGGCTACGACCTGCCCTTCGCGCAGGGCGAGCAGGGCGAGACCTACGACCGCCGCGTGATTGACTACTTCGACAAAACCTTGCGCCCGGCCCCCTAGCTTCCCATGTCAAGACACGGCGAGCACTCGCCACGGAATCCAAGCTCAGGCGCTCACGGGTCGAGCCGCGCCTCGAAGGTAGTTTCCGAGCGCTTGCCGCTCATCCTGTCCGCCGGCGTGCTGCTGCTCTACCTTCCGCTGCTGACGAAGAATTACTATTGGGACGGAATCTTCTTCGCCCGCGTGATAGAAGACGCGCGGGGGCTGGACGCATCCTTGCTTCACCCGAACCACCTCCTCTACAACGTCGTCGGCTACCTTTTTTACAAATTGGCACAGGGCGCGGGGCTCCATCTGAGGGCCGTCGAGGTCCTGCAAATACTGAACTGCTTTTTCGGCGCGGCCAGCGCATACGTCCTCTTCCGCATCCTGCAAGACTGCTTCCGTTCCGTTTACCTGAGCGCGACTCTGACACTGCTCTTCGCCCTCTCGGCGACGTGGTGGAAGTTCGCGACCGACGCGGACAGCTACATCCCGAGCGTCTTCTTTCTCCTCGTCAGCTTCTACTTCATCCTCCCGCAGCGCCGTCGGCCCAGACCTTTCGTCGTGGCCGGCGCGCACGCCGCGAGCATGCTCTTTCATCAACTGGCGATCTTCTTCTTCCCCGTCGCCCTGCTCGGCATTTTTTTGCAAACCACTTCTCAACCGACCGGGCGACGACTCGCGAACATTCTGGAGTACACGCTCGCCGCTTTTCTCTTCACCTTCCCGATTTTTTGCTACTCGTTTTATCTCATCACGGGCGGCCTCGAACTCGCGCCCTTCGTGCGCTGGCTGACCACCTTTTCGCCCGAGCACGGTTTCACCTTCAGCTTTTGGGACAATTTGACCTACACCTTGCGCGGGCACTCGCGGCTCATCGTCGGCGGCCGCCTCAGTTTCTTACGCGACCTCGGCGGCCCCTTCATGTACGCGATGACCGCCGTCCTGCTCGCCGTCGCCGCGGCCTTCTTCTACCGACTCTTTCGACATTTCGGTGAATTGAAAACGGCGCTGCGCGTCGCGCCAGAAGATGGTAGACGCCTGCGCGCTCTGCGGCTGCTCTGCGGCGCGTGGATCGTCTTCTACGTCCTCTTTCTTTTCTTCTTCATCCCGCAGAACACTTTCTACAGGCTCTTCTACCTGCCCGCGCTCGTCGTGCTCGCGGGAACTTTCCTCGCGCCCTACGAGGCCGCGCCGAACCACGCGCACAGGTATCGCGTCGCGCTCTTTGTAGCCATGCTGGCAGTCGCTAACCTGACCTTCACCGCCTACCCTTACGCGCAGGTCCGCGCCACGCCGCCGCTCGCGCTCGCGCTCGGCCTCAACAAATCCTGGCCCAAAAACACGGTCGTCTATTTCGCCGAGTGGAACAGCGACAACTCGCTCGTCAAGTACTTCAACCCGCAGACCGTCTGGCGGGAAGTCAACCGGGAGAGCTTTGAGAAGGAGCTTAAGGCGGCGACGGGCGGCGGCCCAGCCTGGATGGACACCACGCTGATTGACCTCTACCAGGCCACGCCCGAAGGCAAGGCTTGGCTCGACGCCCACACCCTTCGCCGTCCCGAACACGAGCTGGTCAACGACAAATTCAAGCTCCGATTTTACGAGATTAAGTTGGACACGTTTTCTTCTGATTTGGTCCAGCAGCCGACTCGATAACCAAGCGAACGAACCGCGAAACTACACGAATGAATAATATGTTTCGTGTCGCTTCGTGTGGTTTCGTGGTTCCGCGTTTTCTTTAGCGCACGCGGATTGCCGCGAGCGTCAGGACTCCGTTGTCGCCTATGATCTCCGTCTCGACGGCCCTGTAGTCCGTCAGTTGATTCGTCCACTCGACGGGCACTAAGACGAGCGCCGTGCCGCCGCGCTCGCGGGCCGCAGCCGCCACCTCCTGCGCGCCGTCGAACCTGAAGGGCTCGCCGTCGGCGCGGTACGCGAGCCGCCCGCCCGCGTAGAACTCGCCCGTGCGGTCGTCCGTCAGCATGTAGAAGACGGGCAGCGCCGCCTGGCCGCGCGCGTCGGCCAAGCGCATCAGGTCGCGGACTGATTCGCGATGCCCCAGCCGGCCGACGGCGCAGTTGAGTACCAACGCTATCGAGATGAACATCGCGCTGCAAATCAACTCGACGCGCAGCGCGCGCCTCTCACGCCACAGTATCGCCAGCGCGCCCGCAATCAAGAGCGGCGCGACCGCGCCGACCGCGCAGGCGAGCGTCACCTCTTTAGTTCGCAGCGCGTAGACGACGCCACCCACAGCCATGATCAGGAGCAGCGCGCCCGTCGCGCGCATCACCCCGTTTCCACTCTCGCCGCGAACGAACCGCGTGAGCCACAAACCCGCGAGCAGCATCGCCCCCGGCAGCGCGGGCAGCACGTAGCCCGGCAGCTTCGACTGCGAGACCGAGAAGAAGAGCACGGGCGCGGCGAGCCAGGCCAGGGCGAAGACGCGCGCGCGGCCCTCCGCCGTCGGCTCGTGCCAACGCCAGCGCCGCGCCTGTGCCAGTTCCGCAATGAGCGACACCGTCCACGGCAGCGTGAGCATCAGCATGATCGGCAGGTAGAAGTAGACACGCTGCGGATGGCGGTACTGGTTCGAGACGAAACGCGCGAAGTGGTGCTGTATGAAAAACTGGTCCACGAACGTCCACCCGTGGCGCGCGATCACCGGCCCGTACCAGAGGCCCGCGATGACGAGCGCGAGCGGCGCGCCCCACAGCAGGCTCAACAGAAAATCCCTGCGCGGCCATTCCCTGCGCAGCAACTGGTAGAGGCCGACGACGCCGAACGGGATGACGATGCCGACGAGCCCCTTCGCCAGGAGCGACAAGCCCACGGCCGCGTGGAACCCGGCCAGCAGCCAGAGCCTACGCTTCCTCGTCGCCTCCATCTCGGCGACGAGGAAGCAGGAGAGCGCGAGGGTCGTCGTCGCGGTCACGACCACGTCGAAGCTGGCCGCGCGCGAGAAGACTATCAGCCCGGCGCTTGACGCGAGCGCCACCGCGCCCCACGGCCCTGTGCCATTTTCGTTTCCCCGCGCGCACTCGACGCGCCGCCCGACCCAGTAGACGAGGAAGACCGTGAGCAGCCCGCAGAGCGCAGGCCCGAGGCGCGCCGCCCACTCGGAGACGCCGAAGAGTTTGTATCCGGCCATCATCATCCAGTAGAGCAGCGCGGGCTTCTCGAACCAGGTGTGGCCCCCGAGCGTCGGCGTCACCATGTCGCCCCGCTCGAACATCTCGCGCGCGACCTGAGCGTAGCGCGGCTCGTCCGGCCCGACGAGCGGCAGGCTTCCCAGCCCGTAAAGGTAGAAGACGATGACGGCGGCAAACAGAAGGAGCGGCCAAACGCGCGCGGGCTTCAGCATAAGGAAGTAATCAGCAGTCAGTAATCAGTAGTCAGTGAAAATCTGTTATCACGCTTGAGTATCGGGCAAGAGACATATATCTTCAAACCGTCGCGCGCCGCGAGCGACGATCAGCCCGTTAGCCAACTACTGATTACTGACTACTAATTACTGATTACTGATTACTGACTACTATTTATGACTCTACGCACAGCCGTCATCGGCGTCGGGCATCTGGGCCGCCAGCACGCGCGCGTCCACGCCGACCTGGCCTCCGAAGGGCAAACACAGCTCGTCTCCGTTTGCGACCTCAACGAAGCGACGGCGCGCTCGATTGCCAGTGAGCGCGCGACCGGGTGGACGACGGATTGGCACAATCTTGTGGGCCGCGTTGACGCCGTCAGCCTCGCCGTCCCGACCGAAGCGCACGCGGAGATTGCCTGCCCGCTGCTGGAAGCGGGCATCCACGTCCTCGTCGAGAAACCCATCGCGCGTGATTTAGACGAAGCAGACCGGATGATCGCGGCGGCCGCGCGGGGCGGCGCGCTCCTGCAAGTGGGCCACCTCGAACGCTTCAACCCCGCGCTCGCGGCCCTGCGCCCGCACGTCCGCGCCCCGCTCTACTTCGAGATTCACCGCGTCGGCGAGTTCACCGCGCGCTCCCTGGACATTGATGTCGTGCTCGACCTGATGATTCACGACCTGGACATAGTGCAGTGGTTGGTGGGCGAAGACGTGGAGGTGACGGACGTGCGCGCGGTCGGGATTCCGGTCTTGACGAACCGCGTGGACGCGGCCAACGCGCGTTTGGAGTTCGCCACGGGCGCGGTCGCCAACATCACGGCCTCGCGCGTCGGGACGGAGAAGATCAGGAAGATGCGCTTCTTTCAGCCGCACGATTACGTCGCCGTTGACTACACGACGCGCTACGCCTCCATCAGCAGCCTCGTGCCAACGGGCGCGCGCCCCGGCGTCAACACGCGTCGCCTTGAGGTCGCGGACGTGGAGCCCCTGCGCGCCGAGATCGAAGCTTTCCTTGAATCGGCGCGCGAAGGCCGCTCCGCGCTCGTCACGGGCGAGGAAGGGCGTCAGGCGCTCGCGCTCGCCGAACGTGTGCTCGCGCGCATCCACGAACACCCGATGATCGCGGGGATGAAGATGCAGTTCTGACTCGCCACGGCGGGTCAGTCAGCCCGAGGGCGATTCCTGTTTATTGACCGCTGAGTCGAGGCTGTAGCGTTTGGTGAGGTGTTCGCCTTAATCGTGTCGGCTCGAATCGTCGGTCGAACGCGGCGGGTCAGCAACGAGGTTAACGGCGGCGGCCTCCGGCGACCTTATTTCCGCTGCCTGAACTTTCGAGCTGGCGTCGTCTTTCCGTTTCCTGACTCTTGCCCTGAACATGACGATCAGGATTTGTATAATCGGGACGAAAGCCGAAATCAGTGATGCGCGAAAGATGGCTTTATCATAGTCGGCGTGTGCGAGCGCCGAAAAGTCCGTGACCTGTAAAGGCCAGTGATGCAGAAACAAGACCGTCCCGTTGACCACGCTTAAGTTGGAGTTGCTCGGCGGCGGGGGAGGAAGGATGACCGACACCCTGTAGGCGCTACAGATGCACCCCATGATGACGGCGAGCACGAAGAGTCGCCGCCAGCGAAAGATCTTCTCTCTCCTTTCAACTATCAAGTAAGCCGTCGGGATGAGGAAGAAGACCGGGAGGAACATGCTCCTGCATAGCCCCCCCTGCTGATAAACCAGAAGGAGGAGAAGGAGGATGTCCATCCCGACATACGTTAACAGCATAACGTCCACAGGGACGTGAGAGTCGAGACCTTTTTTTACGTAGGCGTAACACAAGAGCGCGAAGCAAATAAGCAATGATAGAATCAGATAAAACCACGACACATTTACGATGAAGTGCAATCCCCTGACCAGGTCGGGGTGCACCTTGTCGGGCTGCGCCGGGACTTCAAAAGTGCCCGTGCCGAGGACGAACAGAAGGAAGAATCCGAGACCTTGGGCCGCGAGCGTAAGGATGGCGCGCACCGTCGGGTTGAAGTCTACGGCCCGCTCCCCGAATTCCTCCTCTCGATCCGTGAGGTCCTCGTCCCACTTTTTCAACCTCTGTTCTAAGGCGGCGAGTTCTGCCTCCCTGGCGTCGAGATACGGCTCAGAAGTTGTGAGGTTACTCAAGGCATCGCCTCCTCTTGAGGGCCTTCAGTGTGCAAAAGGTCTCGCCCACTGGGCGGCGTTAAAAGGCTTGCTGGGGCAAGTCGTAACAGGCGTCGAGCGCCATGGCGTAATACTCTAATGACAGGCTGATCGCGTATTTGACCTGGTCGTGCTCCTCAGGTGTCTTGGCGTAGGCTTTAATTATTTCGAGCGCTTCGTAAGGGTGTTTATCGTCATAATTGGCGTGGGCCCTGACCCATTCAAACGTCTTATCAGTTATGCGAGTACCTGCCACTCCCTGATACTTCTTGATGTAGTCCGCAGTCAGTTTCGTCCACTCCCCGGTCGGCTGCTCTATGGCGAAATTTGCGGCGCTGATGCCCTCCGCTAACGAGCCGTACGTACAAACGCGCCAGAGGTAATTGTTCAGCGCTTCGACCGCCGGCGGCGGATGGATCTCTTTATCCAACACTTCCTTCGGCACTCCAAATCCGAACGCAAAATCTCGCCACCAGCCGGCATGCAGACGCTCCTGATTGATGTTTACTATCAACCAGTATTTTGTTTTTTTGTTCCAGCGCGAACCGCTCAAGGGCACTTTGGTTAAATTCAACGACATGAATTTGGGGAAGCTTTCTATGAGCGGGTAAAAGTTTATCAACGCACCCCGAAATTGACTGATGGTCAACTCGCGCTGGCAGATGCCCTGAAAGATTCTGTGATTGACCACTCGTTCTTTGAGCGGCTGGATGGATTTAAGGAGGTCAATGACCCACGCGGGGTGAGGTGTGATTTTAATCATAAGTTGTAAGTCCCTCCCATAAATCCGGGAGACCCATGATGCGAGGCGAGTTGTTTAAGTTGGAGGCTTAAACAACGTGCACGGTTGACAGTGACTGGGATAATATCACCATATTCCCTCAGATTAGTAGTTTTTTTCTAAGTCCACTTGAGGGGAACTCTCTGGAATAAAGGTCTGAAACAGTGGCTAACTTTAGCGACATTAGTCAGAACCCGACCATTTCCGCGCTCATCGGAGAGCGCATCGCCGCGGGCGACTTCCCTTCGGCCGTCTACGTCGTGGCCGAGCGCGGCCGCGTTCGTTTCGCGGATGCTCTGGGCCACGCGGTCAAAGACGCGGAAGAACACCGCGCGACGCTCGACACGATTTACGACCTGGCCTCGCTAACCAAGCCACTGGTCACGTCCCTGCTCTGCGCGCAACTCATCGAGCGCGGCGAGGTGGGCCTGGACGACCGCGCGTCGCATTACCTCGCGGAGTTCGACACGGACGACAAGCGCGCCATCACCCTTCGCCAGCTACTGACTCACGCGGCCGGGCTGCCGGGCTGGCGTCCGCTCTACCTGCTCGCGGGCGGGGACAGGGAGCGCGTCCTTCAGGCAATCGCCCGCGAGCCGCTCGAATCCGCGCCCGGCACGCACGTCGTCTACAGCGACCTCGGCTACATCGCGCTCGGGCTGATGCTCGAAAGGCTGCACGGCCGCCGCTTCGCAGACATCGCCCGCCGCGACATCTTCGAGCCCCTGAAGCTGCGGCGCACCTTCTTCAACCCAGACCGAACTCTCATCACGGAGATTGCCGCCTGCGAGCTGGGCAACGCCTACGAGCGCGAGACATGCGCGGCGGGGCAGGAGGTGGAAGGTTACAGTTGGCGCGAGACGTTGATTTGGGGTGAGGTCCACGACGCCAACGCGCACTTCCTGGGCGGCGCGGCGGGCCACGCCGGAGTCTTCTCGACCGCCGCCGAGACGCTCCGTCTTGGCACACAATTTCTGGCCCAGCAAACGGAGCTTCTCAAGCCCGAGACGTGCGCTCTCTTTCGCACGGACATGACGCCTGGGATGGAGGAACCGCGCTCGGTCGGATGGCAACTCGCGACGATGCAAAACTCGACAGCGGGCGCGAGCCTCCCGCCCGACAGCTTCGGCCACCTGGGCTTCACAGGGACGAGTTGTTGGAACGATCCCCTTCACGAGCGCACCTTCATCCTCCTGACCAACCGCACGCACGCGCGCCCGCTCCCCTTCGTCAACATCAACAGCACGCGCCGCGAGTTTCACAGGCTGGCCGTCGAAGCGCTCGACAGGTAAGGCAAAAGGAAAAAGGTAAAAGTTGGAGAGGCAGCGGGACGGCGAGTGCGTCCCTGCCCAGCCAGGTGAAGCCACTCGATGAGCGAGGAACCCATCAGGAGCGGATTGGCGTGCGTCCTGCTCGTGCAAATGTAGTATGATGTCGGCGGCCGACGCCCGCTCTCCGTGAATCTTGCCGCAGCCGGAAGTTTGAAGCTGATGCGCCGTTCCCTCTGGTCGAAAGCAATCGCCGTCACGCTCGCGCACGCCCTCCTTGCGTCTTCGTTTGCCGCCTTCGCGCAGGACGCTTCGCAGACGCGGCCGCGCCGCGTGCAAGCGCCCGCACAACCCTCGACGCAGGCCCGTGTGGAAATCACAAGGATGAGCGGCGAGCCTTTAATCCGCATAGGGCTCGCCACGGACGCGCGCTCCGTGAGCATCTCTTCGAGTGGGCGACTGCTGAGCGTGACGGAGCCGGGCACGCCACCCGCGCCTCTCGCCGTTGCGCGCGTGCGCCTTGAAGCCCGCTTGCTCGCCCCGCGCCCGGAGACGATGGACGCGGACGGCTTCCGCGTCGAGCTGGCGAGAATGGCGAAGCGCGATGACGCTCTTCAAGCAGCGCGCGAGATACGCGAGGCGACGGGCGCTGAGGCCACAGTCACTCAAGACGCCGCGACTAATTCCTGGCTCATACAGGTCGGCTCGAATCTCTCCGCGTCGAAAGCCGCCGAGTTGCGCGCGCAGCTTGAAGACGCCGGCTTCGCGACCGCGATGGTCGTTGACGAGAAAGGCGCGCAAGGCGCAAACGCGCGGAGCACGCAGGCCGCCGCCGCGTCGCGCCCGGCAGTTGCAAGCCTCGCACGGCCCGCCTCCATCTTGAGCGCGCCGACGCGCGAAGTGGTCGCCTACGGCTCTGGCTCTTCCAAAATCTTCAGCACGAGCGCGCCCGTCACTTTCGCCTCCGAGAATGAATCGAGCGCCCCCGTCCGTTTCAACGAGAAGCCTTATCGCGGGCGGCTGGAGGTCTTCGCCAACCGCTCAGGCACGCTGACGGTCGTCAACGTCCTGGGCCTGGAAGACTACGTGCGCGGCGTCGTCCCGAACGAGCTGTCGCCGGGCGGCTACCCCGCGCTGGAGGCGCAGAAGGCGCAGGCCGTCGCCGCGCGCACCTACGCCGTCAGGAACCGAAACCAATTCGCCTCGCAAGGCTTCGATCTGCTGCCGACGACGCGCTCGCAGGTTTACGGCGGCCTCTCGACAGAGCACCCGCTCTCCACGCGCGCCGTCGAAGAGACGCGCGGGTTGGTCGCCACTTACCACGATGAGCCCATTAACGCGCTCTACACTTCGACCTGCGGCGGACGCACCGAAAACGTCGAGAACATCTTCAACGAGTCAACACCCTACCTGCGCGGGCGCGAGTGCTCGCTCGAAGGCCACGCGCACTTCGCTTCCTTCACCATCAAGTCCTCGCGCGACCTGCCGGACATACGCGACGGGGCGAACGCGGGGCTCGCTCGCGCGGGCGCGCTCCTCGACATACACGGCTTCAATCTTGGCACAAAACAATTGACGGACAACTGGCTGGCCGCGCCCGTCTCGGCGGCCGAAGTCCGCAACTGGCTCGCGGCCACGGCCCGGATGACGCGGCAGACTGTGCCAAATGTCGCGGACGACGTGACGCGCCCGCCCGCCTTTGCGACGGCGCTCGCGGCCACCGTCTTCGGCGAGGCGCGCGCCGACACCCTGCTCGATAACGCGGACGTGGAATACCTGCTCTCGTTCCGCGACGCGGACAACATTCCGGTCCAAAACCGCGCCGACGTGGCGTGGCTGGTCCGCGATGGGCTCTTGCCGCTCTTCCCGGATGCGACGCTCAGGCCGCGCGACGTGATGACACGAGGCCGTGTCATACAGTCCATCGCGAGCACGCTCGAAGCGCGCGGGCTCTTCGGCTTGCAGAAAGGGACGACGCGGCCGACGACGGGCGGCGCGATGATCCTGCGCTCGCAGAAGAACCGCGACCAGCCGATTAGCGTTGACACAGACTCATACCTCTTCCGCGCCTTCGGCGAGAGCGCCTACCCCGTGCGCTCCGTCTCGCTGGTCGGCGGCGAGCCCGTCACCTTTCACCTGAACGCGCGCGGCGAGGTTGACTACCTGGAAGTCCGCCCCGCCCCGAACGGCGCGGCGGCCGACCGCTCGTCGCCCTTCGCCAACTGGACGGCCGCGATGGGCGTCGGCGAAGTCCAGACAAAACTCGCGCGCTGGTCGCGCGGCATAGGCGCGTTGACGGACCTGAGGGTCGCCGCGCGCGGCTCGTCGCGGCGCGCGACGGACCTGCTGATTATTGGCACAAATGGGACGGCGCACCTGCGCGGCGGACGTATCCGCTCCGCACTCGGCCTGCGCGAGCAACTCTTCGTCATTGACCGCCGCTACGACGACGCGGGCCGCCTCCTGGGCTTCACCTTCACCGGGCGCGGCTGGGGCCACGGCGTCGGCCTCTGCCAGGTCGGGGCCTACGGCCTCGCCCGCCAGGGACTAACGTACGACAAGATTTTGAAGGCGTACTACACGGGCATCGAGTTGACGAAGCTATATAATTAGGCCATTCGCTAGAACCATCCACCCTCCACCCGCCATCGGCTGTTTTCAGCCCCCTCAGGGGCGATTGAAAATAGCCCAGCACTTCAGTGCTGGGAACTGAGCAGAATATTTTTTGAGTCCCGTAGGGACGACTGAAGAAGGAGTGTTTCATGCCTCATTCTTACGTCAACTGCCTGATGCATTGTGTCTTTAGCACAAACCAACGACAAAAATTTATCTCTCAAGATTTACAGCAACGCCTCTGGCCGTTCATGGGCGGGATTGCGCGCGAGAACAACCTGAAGGCTCTCGCCATCGGAGGCATCGAAGATCATGTTCACCTCTTGCTATCTCTGCCCGCGACAATACCAATCGCCAAGGCGATTCAAGTAATCAAAGGCGGTTCATCAAAGTGGATTCACGAGAAATTTCCTGAGCGTCGTGATTTTGCGTGGCAGGAAGGTTACGGGGCATTCAGCGTCGGCATCTCGCAAATCGAAGCGACTGTCCATTACATCCGAACGCAACAGGAGCATCACCGGAAGAGAACGTTTAAGGAAGAATTTTTGAGCTTCCTGAAAAAGCACGGGATCGAATACGACGAGAGGCACGTGTTAGGGTAGAATTCAGTCGTCCCTACGGGACTCTTTGAAATTTTTCGACAGGTTCCCAGCACTGAAGTGCTGGGCTATTTTCAAAAAGTCCCTGACGGGACAAGCGATGGCAGAATTTCTGTGTTGGTTGATGCCATGCGTTTCTCTCGCGCACAAACTTTGGGCGCGCTCGCGCTGCTCGCGATCATCTGGGTGGTGATGATCTTTCGGCTCGTCTTTTCCGGCCCGTGAACTCTTCCGGTCAATCCACAAAACCCATCCCGGCAATCGTCGGCCCGACGGCTTCGGGCAAGAGTGAGCTGGGGATTGAGCTGGCGCTGCGGTGCGGGGGCGAGGTCATCAACTGCGACTCCGTGCAGGTCTACCGCGAGATAGAGATCGCGACGGCCAAGGTCCCGCTTGAAGAGCGGCGCGGCGTCCCGCATCACTTGATTGATTTCGTGCCGCCGGAGATTAACTACACGGCGGGCGAGTGGGCGCGCGCGGCCCGTCGCGTGATTGACGAGATTGAGGCGCGCGGCCGGATGGCCGTGCTCGTCGGCGGCACGGGCTTTTACCTGCGCGCCCTGCGCGAGCCTTTCTTCCCTGGGCCAAAAACGGACGAGAGCCTGCGCCGCCGCCTGACGGACATTCGCGCGCGCCGCGGCCCCGAGCACTTACATAAAATGCTCGCGAGGCTCGACCCGCAATCGGCCGTGAGGCTCCCGCCGCGCGACTGGTCACGCGTTCAGCGCGCCCTCGAAGTCAGGCTACAGACGGGACGGCCCATGTCCGAGCAAGCGCCTGAGCGCGCCGAGCCGCCGCCTTTCGCCTCTCGCATACGCGTCTTCGCGCTGCTCCCACCGCGCGCGGAGCTTTATCGCCGGATTAACGTGCGCGCCGAGGCCCACTTCGCCGCAGGGTTGGTCGAGGAGGTGCGACAGTTGCTCGACAAAGGCGTCCCGGCCAGCGCAAACGCCCTCGGCGCGCACGGCTACCGCCGGGTCGTCGAGTACCTGCGGGGCGAGCGCGACCTCGCGAGCGCCGTCGAACAGACCAAGCTCGACGTGCGCCATTACGCCAAAAGACAACTAACATGGTTCCGCCGCGAGCCGGGCGTCGAGTGGGTCGAAGGCTTCGGCGACGACCCGGCCGTTCAGGAACGGGTGATAAAAGCCATATAAAAGTCCAAAGTCCAAAGTCCAAAGTCCAAAGTCGAAAAACGCCTGCTTTAGACTTTGGACTTTGGACTTTGGACTTTGGACTTGTTATCGCTTTTCGCGTGGTGTAATCTGGCTCGCACAGCACCCTTTCGGTTGATCGCTAAGCGGAGAAAAAGGTGGACGCAAAAGCTACTCCCCAGAATATTCAGGACGCTTTTCTGAATACGGCGCGGCGCGAGCGGAGCACCGTCACCATCTACCTGATGCACGGCGCGAAGCTCACGGGGCGCATCCGTAGCTTCGACAAGTTCTCGGTGCTGCTCGAAACCGGGTCGCAGGAGCAGTTGATTTTCAAGCACGCCATCTCGACCATCTCGCACGCGCGGCGGTCGAGCGGCGATTTGCGCCCCGCCGCGAACCAGGCCGCGAGCCCGCCGCCCGCCGAGGCGACCGCCCCCGAACCGGCCGAAACGTCCGAGCCCTGAGACGGCCTCTAAACTCCCACGACTACCACGGAAACTAAAAATTTGGCCGGCACTTTTATCACTTTCGAGGGCATTGACGGGTGCGGCAAGTCCACGCAGTTACGCCTTCTCGCGAGCGAGCTGCGCATGCGCGGCCTCGAAGTCGTGACGACGCGCGAGCCCGGAGGAACCCCTTTGGGCAAGCGGCTGCGCAGCGTGCTCCTCGACCCGCAGATTGAAGTTGACCCGCTGGCCGAGCTACTACTCTTCGCCGCCGACCGCGCGCAGCACGTCCGCACGCTGCTGCGGCCCGCCATAGAGGAGGGCGACGTAGTCTTGTCCGACCGCTACGCGGACGCGACCGCCGCTTATCAGGGGGCCGGCCGCAGCTTCACGCCCGAGTTGATCGCGCGGGTCATAGAGATTGCAACCTCTGGGCTGAAGCCCGACCTGACGCTCATCTTCGATTTGCCCGTGGCCGAGTGTCTGATGCGGACACGCCGGCGCACGGAGGACGACAGCAAGACAGACCGCCTGGACGCCGAAGACGCAGACTTTCACACTCGCGTCCGCAACGCCTACCTGGCGATGGCCGACGCCGAGCCCGACCGCTTCCGCGTCATCAACGCCACGGGCTCGGTCAGCGAAACGCACGGGCGCGTGATGGAAGTCGTAATGCCATTCTTGGAAAGAAGGGGTCGGGGGTTAGGGGATGGGGGTTAGGGAAATGCTTCTTTCTTCTTCAGCCCCCAACCCCTAACCCCCATCCCCTAACCCCTGGACTTATGTTTGACCAGCTTGTCGGAAATCAGCGCGTCAAGGAGATTTTGCGGCGGATGCTCGGGGAGGGTCGCGTGCCTGGGGCGCTGCTGTTCGCGGGCGAGTCGGGCGTGGGCAAGAAATTGTTCGCGCTTGAGCTGGCGAAGGCGCTCAACTGCCGCGAGCCGCGTGGCGCGGAGGCGTGCGGTCACTGCTCGTCGTGTGTGCGCGTCTCGCAGTCTAAGTTCCCGGAGTATTCAGACGACAAGGACAACCGCGAGAAGCTTGTCTGGAGCGAGCACCCGGACGTGGCGCTGGCCCGCCCCTTCAACCGTATTCTCAGAATTGGCCCAATGCGCGAGATTGAGCAGGAGGCGAACTTTCGCCCCTACGAAGGGCGCGCGCGCGTCTTCATCGTGGAGGAGGCCGAGCGCTTGAACGAGCACTCTTCCAACGCGCTCCTGAAGACGCTCGAAGAGCCGCCGCGCACCTCGCACCTCGTCTTGACGACCTCGCGCCCGGCGGCCCTCCTGCCGACGATCCGCTCGCGCTGCCAGGTGATTCGCTTCGCGCCGCTCACGCCGGCCGAGATCGAAAAGCACTTGCTCGAAAGCCAACAGGTCTCGAAGACGGACGCGCGCCTGCTCTCGCGCGTCGCGCGTGGCAGCATCGGGCGCGCGCTCTCGACCGACGTAGAGAGCTACCGCGCGCAGCGCGAGGCCATGCTGGACGTAATCAACGCGCTCGCCCTGACACACGACCGCGCGCGGCTGCTGCGCGCCTCGGAGGAGATGAACGACGCGAAGCGCAAGGACGAGTACGAGCCGAGGCTCGACGTGCTGGCGACGCTGGTGCGCGACGTGTGGGTCTTGTCGCTGGGCGGGGCAAGCGAGCAGGTGGTCAACGAGGACTTGCGCCCGCAGCTCTCAAAGCTGGGCTCGGGCGTTGAGGCACGCCGCGCCGCGCGCTGGCTCTCGCAACTCGAACGACACCGTGGGCAGTTGGACTTCAACGTCAACCGCAAGGTCGCCACCGACGCCCTCTTCCTCTCGATGGCCGAGAACTGAGAAACACTCCCGAGATGCAAGCCCCGAAGACAACTCGCTTCGTTGACCTCAGCCACGCCGTCGAGCACGGAATGATTACTTATCGCGGCCTCCCCGCGCCAATCATCTCCGACCACCTCAGCCGCGCGGACTCACGCCGCAATTATGAGGGCCGTGCCGAATTCCAGATCGGGAAGATAGAGATGGTGGCGAACACAGGGACGTATCTTGACTCGCCTTTCCACAGGTACGAAGACGGGGCGGATTTGGCACAACTTCAGCTCACCTCACTCGCCGACCTAGACGCGGTCGTCGTCCGCGCAAGTGACAGGCGAGACCTGAGCGCGTCTCTCTTCGACAACGTCGAAGTTGCGGGACGCGCCGTTCTGGTTCATACGAATTGGGCCACGCACTGGGGCAGTGAGCGATACTTCGACGGCCACCCTTTCCTGACGAAAGAGGCGGCACAGTTTCTGGCGGACGCGGGCGCGCGTCTCGTCGGGATTGACTCCTACAACATTGACGACACGGCGGACGCATCGCGCCCGGCCCACTCCATCCTGCTCGGCGCGGGCATCCCCATCGTCGAGCACCTGTGCAACCTGGACGCCCTGCCCGACTCCGGTTTCAAATTCTTCGCCGTCCCCGTCAAAGTCAAAGGCATGGGCACATTCCCCATCAGAGCATTTGGACTACTCAAGCAATGATTCACTCAACCCTTTGCGCCTTACGCTTTTACTTTGCGCCTTTGCGAGAAACAGCCGTTCACGCAAAGGCGCAAAGAGAAAACTTAAGACGCAAAGGGTTGAATTCAAGGAGGGCCGTGTGATGGCGCAAAGAGTTTTGATCGTGGACGACGACAAGGAGTTGCAGCAGTTGATTGACTTCGCGCTCAAGCAGGAGGGCTACGAGGTGCGCCAGGCGCTCGACGCCTTCGCGGGCCTGGAGATCATCGAGAAGGAGAAGGTTGACCTGGCGCTCGTGGACGTGATGATGCCTGGGATGGACGGCCTCGAAATGCTCTCGCGCCTGCGCGGCTTCAACAAAGACCTGCGCGTCATCGTCATGACGGCGCTCACCACGCCCGAGGCGGCCGTCAGCGCCTTGCGCGACCAGGCGTCGGACTTCCTCAACAAGCCCTTCGATATCTCGCAGCTCATCTCGTCGGTCAAGACGGCCTTCGAGCTGGCCCCGCGCGACATACAGATTGAAGTCCTCTCGGCCCGCCCCGAGTGGATAGAGCTGCGTGTCCCGTGCGACCTCGCGGCCATAGAACCCCTGGAGCGTTTGATGTCGCAGTTGAAGACGGACCTCCCGCAACTGACGCGCGAGACCGTCACCTACGCCTTCCGCGAGATGCTCCGCAACGCTATCGAGCACGGCGGCAAGAACGACCCCTCGCAGTCCGTCGAGGTCGGCTACTTACGCTCGCCCCGCATCATCCTCTACCGCATCAAAGACCCCGGCGAAGGCTTCACCATCGAATCGCTCTACCGCGACGAGGGCGCTATCGCCGCCTTCCTCAACCCCGAAGGCGACCCGCTCGCGCACGCGCGCGTCCGCGAGGAAGAGGGCTTGCGCCCCGGCGGCTTCGGCATCCTCATCGCCCGCGACCTCGTGGACGAGATGATTTACAACGAGAAGCACAACGAAGTGATTCTGATTAAATATCTGGAAGGGGAGAGGACTTCGACCAACGCGGCGAGTTGAACGAGTTGTCAGTCGCGTCTTCAGGCTTCAAAAGCCGCGCCTTATTTAATCGTGACGAGTTCCGGCTCGGCTTTCTCTTTATAAGTTCCCTCTTCGAGCAGCTTCTCCGTCTCGCGCACGAAGGCTTCGACGATGTCCGCGCCCGCGACCTTGCGCATGGGCACGCCGTTCTTGTAGATCATGCCGACGTTGCGCCCGAAGGTGACGCCTAGGTCAGAGTCGTGCGCCTCGCCCGGCCCGTTGACGGCGCAGCCCATGATGGAGAGGTGCAAGGGCTCTTCGACGTGGGCCAGCCTGCGTTCGATTTCGGTGACGATGCCGACGAAGTTGTCTATGTCCAACCGCCCGCAGGTCGGGCAGGCGACGACCGTCACGCCGCGCTTCCTCAATTCCAGTGACTTCAGAATCTCCCACGCGACGCGTACCTCTTCCTGCGGCTCGGCGGCCAATGAGACGCGAATCGTGTCGCCGATGCCTTCGTGCAGGAGGATGCCGAGGCCGATTGACGACTTGATGGTCCCGCCGAAGGCCGTGCCGGCTTCGGTCACGCCGAGGTGCAGTGGGTAATCAACCTGCGCGGCTAGCAGGCGATAGGCCGCGACCGTGCGGTGCACGTCCGACGCCTTGAGCGAGATGATGATGTCCGTGAAGTCCAGGTCTTCGAGAATCTGTATGTGGCGCAGGGCGGACTCGACCATCGCCTCGGGCGTGGCCGTGCCGTACTTTTTCAGGAGGTCTTTTTCGAGCGAGCCGCCGTTGACGCCGATGCGGATTGGCACATTCTGCGACTGCGCCGCGCGCACCACCTCGCGCACGCGCTCGTGCGCCCCGATGTTTCCGGGGTTAAGCCTCAGCTTGTCCACGCCCGCGTCGAGCGCCATCAGCGCCAGCTTGTAGTGGAAGTGAATGTCTGCGACGAGCGGCACATCCGGCACACGCTTCCTGATCTCTTTGAGCGCCAGGCCCGCGTCCTTGTCCGGCACGGCGACGCGCACGACCTCGCACCCGGCGCGCACCATCTCCTCTATCTGCGCGACGGTCGCGCCCACGTCCACCGTGTCCGTCTTCGTCATGGACTGGACGACGACGGGAGCACCCCCGCCAATCTGCAAGTCCTTAATTTTTACCGCTCTCGATTTCCGCATTTTTTCTCAAGTCCAAGGTCCACAGTCCAAAGTCCAAAGTCTAAAATCAGCCTCCTGACTTTGGACTTTGGACCTTGGACTTTGGACTCATTTCTGTGGCTGTGTCGCGGCCGGGGGCTTCGTCTCCTCCGGCGCGCGTGAGACCTTCTTCAGGAGGTCGTTGGTGATGACGAAGCCCATCAGCAGGAGCAGCATGACGAAGCCGACCTGCTGTATGCGCTCGCGCACGCGCATCGAAAGCTTCCAGCCGCCGAGGGCCATCACCGCCTCGACCAGGAGCAGGAAGATCGCGCCGCCGTCGAGCACTGGGATGGGCAGCAAGTTGAAGATGCCCAGGCTCAGGCTCAGGAAGCCGAGCATGTTGAAGATGCCCGACCAGCCGGCCTCGTTGACCGCGCCCGCGGCGGCGTCGTAAATCCCGAGCGGCCCCGAGAGCGTGTTGCGCGCCGAGCGCTCGCCGCTGAAAAACTGGCCCAGGGCCTTGCCCGTCAGGCGCAGGATTTCGAGGTTCGACTCCCAGGCGTAACGCAATGAGCCCAGCGCGCCGACGTGCTGGCGCGGCACCAGTTCGGCGGGCTTCAGGCCCAGCCGCTCGGTCCCGTCCGCGAGCAGGCGCGTGGTCGCGGTAAGCTCCTGCTGTTTGCCGTCGCGCTCGATGGTCATGCGTATCGGCTCGCCCTTGTGTCCCTTGACGTACTCGGTCACGTACTCGTCGCTCGGGACGCTCTCGCCGCCGAGGGCGACGAGGCGGTCGCCCGCCTGTAGGCCGGCCTCCGAGGCTGGAGAATTCGGGGTCACCTCGACGATGACGATACGCACGTCGCCGTAGTCCGGCTCGAAACCTATGTCGCCGAGGATTTCGCCTTTCTCGACGCGGCGCGCGGGCGTGATCGTCAACGAAAGTTTCTGCCCGTTGCGCATGACTTCAATCGGGAGCGGCTTCTCGGGCGAGAGCAGCGAGTCGCCGTTGATGCGTCCCCACTTGGGATTCTCGACGCCGTTGAAGGAGATAACGTGGTCGCCCTTCTGTAGTCCGGCGGCCTCGGCCGCGCCGCCCTGGTCCACGCTTCGGACCACGGGCGCGGGAGGAACGGGCACGCCGTACATCAACCCGCCGATGAAAGGAATGGCGAGCGCCGTCAGGATGTTCATTACTGGCCCAGCCACCGAGACCAGAAATTTCTGCCAGCGGGGCCTGAGCGTGAACTGCTCTTCCTCTGGAATGTCGCTCGCGCCCTCGCCCTCTATCGGCGCGTTCGACTCGTCGCCGCCCAGCTTAACGTAGCCGCCGAGCGGGACCGCCGAGAGGCGATACTCGGTCGTGCCCCACTTGCGCGCCCAGAGGCTCGGGCCGAAGCCGACCGAGAAGGTCTCGACGCGAATCCCCAGGAGCTTGGCGACGATGAAGTGGCCGAACTCGTGCAGGACGACGGCCGCGCCGAGGATGAAGATGAAAGCGAAAATGCTCTTGACGGTGGTGATGTCAATGGAGCCGCGTATCCAGAGGATGACGGCGAGCGCGATTATTGCGGGGATGATGATGCGCGACCAGGGAATTTTCGGTTTGGCCTCAGGGCCGCCGCTTACAGGTTTGGAATCTTCTGCCATAAATAAAAGCCTCTAAATTATCGAACAAACTGCTCAAAACTCACCGAGAGCTTAGAGCCACGAACGCCCTGCGCCGTTGTCTCAGTTTACGTGTCGCGGACGATAAGCGTCAATCGGCTTCACCGGCCCGGAACAACAGGTCGAAGAACAGCATCGCCAGCACGAACAGGAGTGCCATCCAGACGGCGGCGGCGGCGGTGCTCACCAGGATTATCAGCAGCGTTCCCCCCGGCTTCATGACGAATGGGGAGTTGCCACGCGGGGTCGTCCTGATACTTTTTCGCCATCCGAACCTAAAGCCTCACTCCCGTCTTCGCTTCCTGCCGAGCGCGCCGCTCAATGGCCTCGGACGCCGCGACCCTCGCGGTGTGGTCAGCGTCGAGGACGACATCTAAATTTTCGACCGGCCTGGTCTCGTGGCCGTCCATCACCTCTTCGATGACGCGCGGGATGTCGGAGAGCGAAAGACGCTCTTCCAAAAAGGCGCGCACGGCCTCTTCGTTCGCCGCGTTCATCGCCGCCGCCATCGTCCCGCCCGCCCTGAGCGCGCGGTAAGCCAACTCAACGCACGGAAAGCGCTCTGTGTCCGGCTCTTCAAAATGGAGCGCCGAGAGTTGAGTCAAATCGAGCGGCGGGAGCCCGCACGGGTGGCGCGCGGGGTAAGTCAAAGCGTACTGAATCGCGTGGCGCATGTCGGTCACGCCCATCTGCGCGATGACGGAGCCGTCAACCAGTTCAATCATCGAGTGCACGACCGACTCGGGGTGGACGAGGATGTTGATCTCTTCGGGCCCGAAGCCGAAGAGCCAGTGGGCCTCTATCACTTCGAGCCCCTTGTTCATCAGCGTCGCCGAATCAATCGTGACCTTCGCGCCCATCCGCCACGTCGGGTGGCGCATCGCCTCGGCCACGGTCGCCGCCGCAATCTCGCTCGCGCTCTTCGTCCGAAATGGCCCACCCGAAGCGGTCAGGATGAGGCGTCGCACCTCCGCGCGCTGCTCGCCCCTCAAACACTGGTGAAGCGCGTTATGCTCGGAATCAACAGGCAACAACTCCGCGCCCGATTCTTGCGCCGCGCGCGTCATCAGCTCGCCAGCCATCACGAGCGTCTCCTTGTTGGCGAGCGCCACGCGCTTGCCTGCTTCGAGCGCGCGCAAGGTGGGCACGAAGCCGACCGCGCCGACCGTCGCGCTGACCACGCAGTCCGCATCCTTGTGCGTCGCGACCTCGACGAGCCCCGCTTCGCCGACGACGATGCGAGGCAAATCCACGTCGCGCGCGAGCAGCTCCGCGCGAAGTTTTCTCGCGGCCTCCTCCGACTCGACCGAAATCAACAACGGCAGGTGACGCGCCGCCTGCTCGGCCAGCACCTCCACGTTACGCCCCGCGCCGAGCGCGACGACGCGAAACTCCCCCTCACCAAAAGACTCAACCACGCGCAACGTGTTGCACCCGATTGAGCCGGTCGAACCGAGAATGGCGATGCCGTTCATAAAAAAAGTAGGCAGCGGGCAGTGGGCAGCAGGCAGTAAGAACAAGCGGCGTTGAGCTTCTGTTTTTAACTGCCCACTGCCTGCTGCCTGCTGCCTGCTTTCATCCAAAGTACAGCCGTCCGAAATAGTAGAGGACGGGCGCGTTGAAGAGCAAGCTATCGAGCCGGTCGAGCAGGCCGCCGTGTCCGGGTAGAATCTGCGCCGCGTCCTTCGCGCCCGCCCCGCGCTTGAGTGCGCTCTCTGTCAAATCGCCGAGCACGCCGAGCACGTTCATCAGCGCCGCGAGCGGCAGCGCCCACTTCAGCGGCAGTTCCCTGAAGAACCAGTAGTGTGCCAAAACCGCCATCAGGAGGCTCGCGATCATTCCGCCGACCGCGCCCTCCCAGGTCTTGCCGGGACTGACAGCGGGCGCGAGCTTGCGACGGCCGAGCGCGCGGCCCGTGTAGTAAGCGCCCGTGTCCGAGCCCATGATGACGAGGAAGAAGAAGGAGAGCAGGTGCGCCGCGCGCGACTGCTCGAAGCCCACCCGCACGGCGACCAGATGGCCGCCGAGAAATGCGACGTACATCACGCCCAACACGGTCGCGCCGACCGAGGCAATCATGTTATCAAAGGGCGCGCCCCGCAGCATCGCCGCCGCCAGCGCCGCGATGACGAGCGCGGGCAGGACGAGCAAGAGTAGCACGGGGACTTCCTGCGGCCTGTCGAAATAAAAGATCGTGAAGAGCGCCGCCGCGCCCGCGAAGCCAACGACCACGTCCGGCCTGAGCCCGCGCTTTCTCGCCAGCAGCCAGAACTCGTAGAGCCCGAGCACCATCGCGGAGAGCGCCAGCGCCACGAAGAGCGGCGCGAGCCAGGAAACCAGAATTGAAGCGATCAGAATCGGGAGGACGATGAGCGCGGTGATGATTCGTGACATGGATTCAAGTGATGAGTGATAAGTGATAAGTGATGAGTAAGAGAAAGAAGTTTTTTCTTATCACTTATCACTTATCACTCATCACTTTTATTTCGCATTCGCCACTAATTGAAGGCCGCCGAAGCGGCGGTCGCGGCGCTGGAAGTCGAGCACGGCTTCGAGCAGTTGCGTACGGCGGAAGTCGGGCCAGAGCGTGTCGGTCACGTAGATTTCGCTGTAGGCCGCCTGCCAGAGCAGGAAGTTAGAGATACGCATCTCGCCACTCGTACGCACGAGCAGGTCCAATTCCGGCAGGCCGCGCGTGTACAGCTCGCGCGCGATGTCACCTTCCGTCAACTCGTCCGCGCCTCGACCTTCGGCGAGAAGTCGTTTGAAAGCCTCGCGGGCCGCGTCAACAATCTCCGCGCGCCCGCCGTAGTTCAAGGCGACGCTCAAGACCATGCCAGTGTTCCGGCCCGTGCGCTCGGTCGCCCTGTTGATTTCGCGGCGGACATTTTCGGCGAGCGAGTCCGTCCGGCCGATGGCCTGAAAGCGTATGTTCTGCCGGTCAATCTCGTCTATCTCAAGACGAATGTAGCGGCGCAGCATACGCATCAGCGCGTCAACTTCGAGGCGCGGGCGCTTCCAGTTCTCGGTCGAGAAGGCGTAGAGCGTGAGCGCCTGTAGGCCGAGGCGCGCGCCCGTGTCCACGGCGGCGCGGACGGCTTCGACGCCCGCGCGATGGCCGGCGATGCGCGGCTGCCCGCGTCGCGCGGCCCAGCGCCCGTTGCCGTCCATGATGATCGCCACGTGGCGCGGCAGACGCTCCCACGCGATGCTCGCCAGAAGCGCCTCGTCGCGCGTCCCCTGCTCCACAACTGTAGCGAAATCCGCGAGCATTCAAACTCTTTCACTTGTGCGATTCGTTGAAGCGTCGCCGTATATTAATCCAGTCCAAAGTCCAATGTCCAAAGTCCAAAGTCAAGAAGACGGTTTGTTGACTTTGGACTTTGGACATTGGACTTTGGACTTACTATTAATAATGCACTTTCAAGAGCGTCAGCCCGTGCGCGGGGGCGGTCGCGGCGGCGAGCGAGCGGTCGCCTGTGTTTATCGCGCGCTCGATGATCTCTTCGTCCGCTTCGCCGCGCCCGGCCGCGAGGAGCGTGCCGACGATGGAGCGCACCATGTAGCGCAGGAACCCGTCGGCGCTCGCCTTAATCTCGATCAAGCGCCCGTGGCCGCGCGCGTCAACAGTTTCCGTCACGTCAAGCCCTGTGACGGTTCGGATGCGCGTGCGCGCCTCGGACTGCGCCGACGAGAAGGCCGTCCAATCGTGCTCGCCGATGAAGAGGCGCGCGGCCGCTTGCATGCGCTCCGCGTCGAGGGAGCGCGCCTCGTGCAACGCGTAGCGAGCGAGGAAAGGCGACATCACGGGCGCGTTGGAGATTCTGTAGACGTAAGTTTTCCCGCGCGCCGAATAGCGGGCGTGAAACTCTTCGCCCGCGACGCTCGCCGCCATGACGCGCACGTCGCGCGGGAGGTTGCCGTTGAGCGCCGCGCGCAGTCGCTCAGGCTCCATCTCGCGGCGGAGCATCACGCTCGCCATCTGCTCCTCGGCGTGCACGCCCGCGTCCGTCCGCCCCGCCCCATGCACGACCACCTCACTCCCTTCGAGCAGCCCGAACACGCGCGCCAGTTCGCCCTGCACCGTGCGCTCACCGCTCTGCATCTGCCAGCCGTGAAAATCCGTCCCGTCGTACTGAAGCGTCAAGCGGTAGTTCATAAAGGGATGAGGGATGAGGGATGAGGGATGAGGGAAAGAAGTTTTTTCTTCATCCCTCATCCCTCATCCCTCATCCCTTCGTTCTGCTTCCGGGTTTAACGGCCTGTTCGCCGCGAGCGCAGGCGGCGCAGGCGGCGGGCGCGACGGCGGGGACGTTGAGGGTGGCGAGGGCGACGCGCGGGACGCCAACGTCGGCGCGGCCGTCGGAGCGGTCAATGATGGAGGCCGCGCCGACGACATGCGCGCCCGCTTCCGTCAAAGCCTCTATGGTCTCGCGCGTGGAGCCGCCGGTCGTGACGACATCTTCGACGACGAGGACGCTCTCGCCGGGGCTGACGGTGAAGCCGCGACGGAGCGTCATCCGCCCGGCCTCGCGCTCGGTCCAGATGAAGCGCGCGCCGAGCGCACGCGCCACCTCGTAGCCGATGATAAGGCCGCCGATGGCGGGCGCGGCCACGGTCTCGATTCCCTGGCCCAGAAAACGCTCGGCCAGCGCCTCGCCGAAGCGCGCGGCCTCCGCCGGGTGCTGCAAAAGCAGCGCGCATTGCAGGTAGCTAGTGCTGTGCAGGCCGCTCGACAAAACGAAGTGGCCTTCGAGCAGCGCGCCCGTCCGTCTGAACCTTTCGATGACTTCTTCCGATTTCAAACCTCTCACCTCAGAAATAGTAGGCAGCAGGCAGTGGGCAGCGGGCAGTTAAGAATGGGCGACAACCGGCGTTGAGCTTTTGTCTTTAACTGACCGCTGCCCACTGCCTGCTGCCTGCTGCCTGCTGCTTTATTCACAAAGAGACCCCGTGCACGCTACAATGCGGACGCGATGCAGCCGAGGCGCAACCTCGTTTCCGATTCCGCGCTCGTACAGGAGACTGTCGAGATGCTGCGCGTGTGCGGCGGGCGCGCGCCGGCCGCGGATATCGCCGACATAGTTTTAAAACTCCCGGACCTGGACGCTGGCGTGGCGGCCATGCTCGTCGCCGACCTCATCAAAGACGACCACCGCTTGCTCTTGCGCGACGGCACGACGGTCGAACTCGATTGCGAAAACGCCGAGGAGCGATTGCTCACGGAGTCGGACTTCGTCGTCGTGGACGTTGAGACCACGGGCGCGAAGACGCCGCCGTGTCGCGTCACCGAAGTCGGCGCGTACCGCGTCAGCCGCGGCCGTATCGTCGCCGAGTTCCAGACGCTGGTCAACCCGGAGATGGAAATCCCGCCCTTCATCGTCGAGTTGACGGGCATCACCAACGAGATGGTCAAGCCCGCGCCCTTCTTCGCCGACGTGGCCCACGCCTGGCTCGACTTCGCGGACGAGGCGGTTCTCGTCGCGCACAACGCGCCGTTCGACGTGCGGTTTCTCAATCACGAGCTGGCGCGCGTCTTTCCGGGACGCCGCATGGTGAACACGCACCTCTGCACGGTCAAGCTCTCGCGCCGCATCTTTCCGGGCCTCCTGAACTACAGGCTGCACACCGTCGCGGAGCACTTCGCGATTCCGATAGTCAACCGCCACCGCGCCGCCGGCGACGCCCTCGCCACGGCCGAAATCTTCCTCCGCATGCTCGACCGCCTCAACGAGCACGGCGTCCGCGACGTGGCCGGCGCGCGCCTCTTCAGCTTCAACCCGAACGGCGACTGCTAAGCAGGTCGGATGCGTGGCCGGCAAGTTTTTAGCTCCGTCAGGAGCGATTGAAAATAGCCCAGCACTTCAGTGCTGGGTGGATTACGATGATTTTTCTGAGTCCCGTAGGGACGGTTGATTCTCAGCCGTCCCTACGGGACTCAACCATTTTTACCATTCTCTCCCAGCACTGAAGTGCTGGGCTATTTTCGATTGTCCCTCCGGGACAATCCTGCTCGCCACGTTAATTACTGGCCCCTTCCTCTCGCTCTTCGACCTTCGTCTTTTTCTTCCACAACATTCTTCCGACGAAGAAGAGCACGGCCGCGACGGCCAGGCCCAGACCCACCCAGGGGAAATACTGTTTGAATAAAACTTCGGCGCGGTCGCCGTAAGTCACGGCGAGGTAGCCTTCGAGGAGAAACCGCAGGGCGCGACCGACGGCGATGGCTAAGGCGAAGCGCAGGACGCTAACGCGGAAGACGCCGCTCGTGATGACGAAGAGCTTGAAGGGGAACGGCGGCGGCAGGATTGATGCGACGAAGACTGCAAGAGCGTCGTAGCGGTCAATCATCCCCTTGACGCGCGCCTGCTTCTTCTCCGAAAAGCGTTCCAGCGCCCGGCGGCCCGCCTTGCGCGAGATGTAGTAAAGAATCACGCAGCCCGCGACCGAGCCGACCGTGGCCGCCGCCGCGTAGAAAAGCATCCACGACGGGTTCCTGAGCGTGAGCAGAATCATCACCACGTCAGGACCGGCCGGAAGCGGAATGAGCGCCGAATCCAGCAGCGCGATGGCGAACAGCCCCAGCGGCCCGTAAGCGATCAGAAAGTCTTTGACGCTCCCGAGCCCACCCGTGATCTTATCCCACAGCCAACTCAAACCAGTCGCACGCCCCTTCCCTCAGTCCGCCGCCGGCTCCGAGACGACCGCGTCGCGCCCGGCGGCCCTACGCTTCCTGCGGTTGATAATCAAATAGGCGGCGAGTCCGACGACGCACGCGCCGATGACGATGCCCAGGATGGGGAAGCCGTACTGCTTGATGAAGTCAATCACCGTCCGGCCGTAAAAGACCGCGAGCGTGCCCTCTATGTAGTAACGCAGCGAGCGCGCGATCATGATCGTCAGGATGAAGCGCCAGCGCGGGTATTCGAGCGCGCCGGCCATCGAGACGAATATCTTGAACGGCATCGGCGGCGGCAGCAGCGCCGGCACCGCGAGAGCCAGAAAGCCGAAGCGCGCGTAGGTGCGCTCGACGCGTTCGAGGTCTTTAGCGCGGAAGCGCCTGCGGAGCACGTACTGGCCGCCGCGCCGCATGATTGTGTAGAGCAGGAGGCAGCCGGCGACGGAGCCTGCGGCCGCGAAGAGCGGGAAGTAGAAGACCTCGTAAGGCGCGTTCGTGCACCTCATCACCACCAGGTAGTCGTTGATTTCGGGGAGCGAGAGGAGCGAGGAGTCGAGCGCGCCGATGACGACCATCGCCGGCCCCGCCACGTAAATCGGCACGCCGATGATGAACTGTTCGAGCCACTGGACGAGAGCCCCGAAACTCTGGTTGAGCCAATGAAGGGCGGAATAGAGCCAATCAAACATAACTTAAGTGATAAGTGATGAGTGATAAGTGATGAGTAAGAGCGCGGGTTTTAACTTATCACTTATCACTTATCACTTATCACTTCTTTACCTCACGGGGGCGAACACCGTAGGGGTGTCGTAGGTGACGCCAAAGGTGACGCCGGAGCGTGGGCTGAAGTCGGTCAGGCCGGCGATGCCCGCGAAGTCGAAGCGCAGGCCCGCGCCCCTGATCTGCATGCCGAGGCGGGCCTCCGACTGCGCCTCCGTGCCGAGCGGCGCGCCCCCGCTGCGCGTGTTGGCGCGGCCGTTGATTTCGCCAGCGAAGCTGATGCTCTTGTTCACGCGGACGATTGCCGCCACGCCGTAGAGCAGCACGTCGTTCTGCGTGAAGCGGTCGAGCGGCGCTGTGAGGATGCCGAGGCCGAGATTGCCGAACGTGTTGACGCGCCCGTCGCGGCCGAACTTCTTGCCAATCAGAATTGTGCCATAAGCGTTGATCTGGTTGAGGCCGACGCCGCGCGCCTCGTTCGAGTTCGGCAGTTGCACGCCGAAACGAAAACCCAGCGACGGCCCGATTCTGGTTTCGTTGCGCAGCTTGATCTTGGTCGAGAGCGTGAAGTCGCCCGTATCGTTCGTCGAGTTGCCCGAAGCCAGTTCCAGAGGGATCGGCGACGGCACGGTGACGGAGTTGACGCTCAGCACGTTCTGGACCACGCCGTCAATCTGGAACTCGACGTTCGGCGAGAGGCCGACGTTGATGCCGATGACGCCGACGCGCGTCAAATCGCCCGTCAGCCCCGAAAGCGGGAACTTCGCGTTCTGCACGAAGTCTATCCCGGCCTCTATCCTGAGCGTGCCCGGCGGGATGATGTCCACGTCCTCCGTCAGCAGCGGACGCTGCTGCGCGCCCGCGCCCCACGCGCAGAGCAGCACGAAGAGCAAAGCCCACCTGGCATGTGACATTCGCATGAGTTTGACGATGACGGGTGCTTTCAATCGAGAATCAGACTTCGCGCGGATTGTAACGGCGCGGGCAACATGGCGTCAACGCAAAGCCCCCGGCGGCCGAAGACGTGGCACACTTTTCATTCGTTGATGTTGTCGAGCGAGACGAATTTCCACCCGGCACGGCCGCGCTGAAAATGATAAATCACGACCTCGTTGCCGCCCGCGTCCGGGCAGGCGACGGTGAACTCGCGCGGCTTCCCCGCTTCCGGCTCAGGCTTCGCCGTCGCGAAGCATTTCACGGCGTCCGCCTGCCGGCTGAAGACTTCGTCGTAGCGCTTGAGAAGCGCCGCCCTGTTCCTCACGTTCGGGATGCCGTAGGACATGCCGAGCGGGAAGCTCGTCAGCCGCGCGACCGCCTGCTTATCGCTCGCGATGACAGCCGCCTTGAACTTCTGCCAGAAGCTTTCAAGAGACTCGCTCCTCTGCGCCGGACTCGCAATCGCGGTCAGCAACAGAAACACACAGGCGACGACAGTTTTTCTCATCTCTCTCCTCCCGTCGAGTCGCGGTCAAAAGCTGTCAAAGCGGCGGCTATGCTATCATTCATCCACACCGGGATGGAAACAAAACCTTTGCTCATCGGAGGCCACTGGCGCACGACCACAGACGCGCGGGAGGTGCGCTCGCCCTACACGGGCGACGTGGTGGCGAGCGTCTGCTACGCCGCGCGCGCCGAGGTCGAAGAGGCCGTGGCAATCGCCGCGCAGGCCGCCGCGAGATGCGCGAAGTGCCGCGCTACGAGGTGGCCGAAGCGTTGCGGCGCGTCGCCGATTACATCAAGCTGCGGCGCGAAGACTTCGCGCGGACGATTGCCGCAGAGTCTGGGAAGCCTATCGTGACGGCGCGCGGCGAAGTGGACCGCGGCGTCTCGACCTTCGTCTTCGCCTCGGAGGAGGCGCGACGCTTCGCGGGCGAGATTGTGCCAGTTGACACGCAGGCGCTGGGCGGTGGGCGCGCGGGCTGGGTCGAGCGCGTCCCGCGCGGCGTCATCTTCGGCATCACGCCCTTCAACTTCCCGCTCAACCTGGTCGCGCACAAGGTCGCGCCCGCCCTCGCCTCGCGCAACGCCATCATCGTCAAGCCGAGCCCGCGCACGCCGCTCACCGCGCTCCTGCTCGGCGAGGCGTTTCTCGAAAGCGGCCTGCCCAAAGGCGCGCTCCAAGTCGTCCCGATGGAAATCGAGTTGATTGACATCTTGATTAAGGACGAGCGCGTTCGGATGATCTCTTTCACGGGGAGCGCGGAGGTCGGCTGGCTCCTGCGCGAGCGCGCCGCGCGCAAGATGGTGACGCTTGAGCTGGGCGGCAACGCGCCCGTCGTCGTTGACGAGTCGGCCGACATCAACTACTCGGTCGAGCGCACGGCGATGGCCGCCTTCAGCTACGCGGGCCAGGTCTGCATCTCGGCCCAGAGGATTCTGCTGCACGAGCGCATCGCCGACGCATGGACAGAGCAATTCGTCGAGCGCGCCAGGAACCTGCGCGCGGGCGACCCGCTGGATGAAGAGACTGAGCTTTCAGTGATGATTAACGAGGAGGCCGCGCGTCGGGCCGAAGGCTGGGTGCAGGAGGCGGTCAACGTGGGCGCGCGCCTGCTCTGCGGCGGCACGCGGCGCGGCGCGCTGCTCGAAGCGACCGTGCTCGCGGACGTACACAGCGAGATGCGCGTCTGCTCCGAAGAGGTCTTCGCGCCGGTCGCCACCATCCAGACTTTCACTGATTTCGCGGGCGCGCTCGCGGAAGCGAACAACACGCGCTACGGGCTCCAGGCGGGCGTCTTCACGCGCGACATGGCGCACGCTTTTCAGGCGATGCGCGTGCTCGAATACGGCGGCGTGATGATTAACGACGCGCCAGCATTTCGTGTTGACAACATGCCTTACGGGGGCGTTAAACTGTCAGGTGCCGGCCGCGAAGGCGTCCGCTACGCGATGGAAGAGATGACCGAGCTGAAAATGCTCGTCATCAACCACGCGACCTGAAAGTCCTCAAAAAACTTTCCGGGCCAATTTCAAACCCACTCAACCCTTTGCGTCTTACGTTTTTACTTTGCGCCTTTGCGCGAAACAGCCGTTCTCGCTGGAGGCGCAAAGAGAAAACTTAAGGCGCAAAGGGTTGAATCACCGGCCCCGTTAGCAAATCCTCAAACCTCTGAACCTCCGTCGAAAGGAAGTGCGCGCGTGAATCGCCGTCTATCTTCTCACCGCCTGCTCTGTCTCCTCATCTCCCTACTCTTCGTCGCCCAGGTCGCGGCGGCCCAGGACTACGAAGACAGCGAAGACGCGGAAAGAAATTTCGCGACCCTGTCCGTCCGGCTAGACTCGAAGGGCTCGGCGGTCGTCTTCCTCGGCTGGAACTCTGACGGGCGCTCCTCGACCGCGCTCGAACAGAAGCTGAACGAAGCGCTCGGCGCGCGGCTGGAGAAGTTCCGCCCCGATGCGATGGAGGAGTACGAAGGCTATGAGGAGGAGACGGCGGAGGAAGGCGGGTGGCACACTTTTTACGGGCGCGCGGAGGGCGCATTTCAGCGGAGCGGGCTGCTGGTTTCGGGCCAGTTTGACCTCGCGCCGCTCGCGCGCGAGTTGCGCGGGATGGGCGTCAAGGAGTTGATGGTCATCTTCATGCTCCCGCAGGCGAGCGGGTTCAACCACGTCACCGGCGCGAGCCCGTGCAACCCGCAAATGAAGTTCTACCTCTGCTCGCGCGTCAACCTGGAGACGGACGCCACGCCCCCAATCAGTTTCAGCTTCGGCTACCGCTTCTCGGACGTGCTGCGGAAATGGCTGCCGCTCGTCCTCTTCCTGCTCGTCCCGGCCGCGCTGACGCTCCGTATGAGACGCCGGGCGCTGCGGGCCACGGAGACTGATCCGGCCGCGTCGTGGTTCGGCTACTTCCGCTTTCTCAACCTCGCGGTGCTGGGGACGTGGCTGCTCTGGCTGCCGCTCTACGCCTGGGCCAATCCTGACGAAATCTTCCGCTACCTGGCTGAGAGCGACCTGACCAACGCGTTCGCGGAGTTCGCGGGCCGCGCGCCCGCGCTCCCCTTCGGCTTCGAGATACTCAAGCTCGTGCTCTATTTCCTGCCACCCGCGCTCGCCACCGCGCTCTGCCACCTGCTCTCGCACAAAGTCTTCACGCGCGTGCGCGGGATGGAGTGGTCACCGGCCGAGGTCTTGCGCCAGGCGCTTTGGTCGCAGGCGGCGTTTATTGTGCCAGTTTTCTTTCTGCTCCTCGGCCTGACTTCACTGAGGCGCAACCCGTCCGTGTCGGCGGCCTGCATCCTCCTCGCGTTCGTTAGCTGGCAAGCTTGCGCGCGTCTCGCCTCCAAGGCACAGAAGTGGAGGCCGCAGGCGCTCACGACTGGAACCCTGCGCGACCGCATCTTCGAGTTGGCCGCGCGGGCCGGGGTGCCTTTGAAGCAGATTTACATCCTGCCCGCCGGCAAAGGGCGCGCGGCGAACGCGTTCGCGCGCAGCGACAACACGGTGATGCTGACCGACTCGCTGCCGCGCCACCTGACCGAGCGCGAAGTCGCGGCCATCGTCGCGCACGAATTGGCACACCTGAAGGAGCGCCACCCGCGCTCGCTCGGCATCATCTTCATGGTGACGGTCGGCGTCGCCTCGTTCGTCGCGCCGGCTCTCGCGAGCGCGGCCAACCTGGAGCGCTGGCAACCCGCGCTTTTCGCGGTCGCCATCGCGGCGGCCATGCTCGTCAAGCACTACGTCTCTCGCGGCTACGAGCGTCACGCGGACGCCCTCGCCATCACGCTGACGCGCGACCCCGAAGCCTTCATCACGGCGCTGGCGAAACTCGCGCGCCTCAACGTGCTGCCGCTGCACTGGGGCAGTTGGGACGACACCTGGAGCACGCACCCTTCGACCGCGCACCGCGTCCGCAGGCTCGCCGAATACGGCGGCGTCGCGCCCGAGCGCTTGCAGGAATTGCTCGATGCGGCCAAGTCCGAGCCGCTCCCCGACCAGCCGTTGCCCACCGAAACAGTCGAGACCGAAAAAGTCTTCTCCACGGCCTTCAAGGCCGGCGCGGCGCAGCGCGTCTCCTGGACCATTATCGCCGTCGTCACCTGCACGCCGCTGCTGCTCGCGTGGCTCATCTGGCGCTGGCAACCCGCTGGGACCGTGAAGTGGCTCGCTTACGCGGGCGGGGTCGCGGCGGCGTACGCTCTTTATCTGCTCGTCAAAAACTACGCCGCGCTCTGGGGATACAAGGCGTTGCGCGAGGGGCTGAGCGCGAAACTCAAGGGCGCGGGCTTCGAGCCTGAAGAGGGCACGTTCGTCGGCTTCGCCCCATCGCCCGCGCCGCGCATCTATGAGAACACCTACATCTGGGACGCGGGCTTTCTCTTCCTGACCGACGAACAACTCTGCTACGTCGGCGAGGAGACGCGCTTCGCCCTGAAGCGCGAGCAGGTGGAGGCCATCTACCTCGGCGACGGGCCGCCGGGCTGGCCCAGAAGGCCGCCCGTTTACGTCCGCTGGCGCGACGCGGAGAGCAACGCCGGCGGGACTTTCCACCTCGTTCACGGTGCGCCGCGCTCCCTGCGGCAGGTCCGGCGCAAGTCGGCCGCGCTTTGCGGCCGGCTCGGCTCGTGGCTTGAGCGCGAATCCGCTGACCCGGCCGCCCCGCAACAACTGGCACAACTTTCCGCGCCCGCGCACGGCCCCGTCACCAGCCTCTCGCCGGCTGAATATTTCACCTCGGCCAAGTTCGTCAGCAGCACGATCATGCTCTCGCTCTTTACGCTCGTACTGGGCGTCGCCTTCCGCTTCTCGGGCGCGATGCTCGTCTACGCCCTGGCCCTGACCGTCTCGTCCTGCCTGATAGACCGCCTGCCCTACATCCTCAAACGCGCGCCCAAACCTGAAGACGCCGCCGAGCCTCCCCCGTATCAGCGCGGCGCGTGGGCGGAGACAGAGACTTAGCGATTCCAGAATTCAAGCTACCGACGGACTCAACTCTTTGCGCCTCCAGCGTGGAATTAATTCCTCACGCCGGAGGCGCAAAGCTCTGTCTTGGTCTTTTGATTCGTGCTAGATTATCCGCCGAGCAACACCCGATTCCGCCGGAGCGCCCGTGGCGCAATCAAATCTTATGAGAACCAAGCTTCTCCTCTTCGTGCTGACAGCCTCTCTGACGCTCGCGCCGTTGCGCGCTGGCGCGCAACAGACGACGACGCGCGACCAGACGTGCTGCATCACGCAACTCGACTTGCTGATGATGAAGCTCGCCGGGCTCCGCGGCAAAGTCACCGTCCGGCGCGACGAGCGCGGCATCCCGTACATAGAGGCGGCGGACGAAAGCGACCTCTACTTCGCGCAGGGTTACGTCACGGCGAGCGACCGCCTGTGGCAGATGGAGCTTCTGCGCCGGACGGCGCGCGGCGAGCTAGCGGAGATTTTCGGCGCTGGGCCAGAAAACAGCGCGCTCGAAAGCGACAAGCAGCACCGCCGCTACGGCTTCGCGCAGCTCGCGGAGAAGCAGGCCGCAGCCTTGCCGCCCAGGCTCAGCGAGGCGCTCGAAGCCTACGCGCGCGGCGTCAACGCCTACGCCGAATCGCTCGACGCCAAAAGCCTGCCGCCGGAGTTTCAGATACTCCAAATCAAGCCGCGACCCTGGCGGCCCGCCGACTCGCTCGCCATCGGCAAGCTCTTCGACGAGACTCTCTCGACCTCCTGGGGCACGGACCTGACGCGCGCGGCCTTCACCGATTTGCCGCAAGGCGTCCGCGAACAGCTCTTCCCCGAAACCTCTCCGCTCGACGTGCTCTTAGTAGGCAAAGACCAGCCGACAAAAAATAAGACCTCCGCCCTTCCTTCCAACGAGCGACGGCCCGGAGCAACGGTCGGAGCGGAAACGCTTCAGGCTCTCGTGAGTGCGGAGGCCGCGCGGCGAGCGGCGCTCGAACGCGTCGGCCTCTACGCGCGGGACTCCGCCGCGAGCAACAACTGGGTCGTCTCCGGCAAGCACACCGTCACGGGCAAGCCGCTGCTCGCCAACGACCCGCACCTCTCGGCCTCCGCGCCCTCCGTCTGGTACATGGCACACCTCGCCACGCCCGACAACCGCGTCGCGGGCGTCTCGGTCGCGGGCCTGCCCGGCATAGCCATCGGCCACAACGAACAGATGGCCTGGGGCGTGACGAGTCTTGAGCCGGACGTGCAGGACCTCTATGTCGAAAAGTTTGACGCGCAGAACCAGCGCCGCTACATGACGCCCTCGGGCTGGCGCGAGGCGGAAGTCCGCCGCGAAGAGATCAAGGTCCGCAAGAGCCCACTGGGGACAGCTACCGAAATTGTGCCACTGGAAGTCACCATCACGCGGCATGGTCCCGTCATCCTCGAACGCGAGGGCAAGCGTTACGCCCTGGGCTGGACCGCGCTCGACCCGCAGTCGAACCTCTCCGAGAGTTTCTACCTCGTCAACTACGCGCGCAACTGGGACGACCTGCGCGCCGCTTACAGGAACTACAACGGCCCCGCCTTCAACATCGTCTACGCAGACGTGCGCGGCCACATAGGCTACCAGGCGACGGGCCGCTTCCCCATTCGCAAGACCGGAACTGGCACACTCCCTTACGACGGCTCGACGGACGAGGGCGAGTGGACGGGCTTCATTCCCTACGACAAGTTGCCCAGCGTTTACGATCCGCCCGGCGGCATCATCGTCACGGCCAACAGCCGCATCACGGGCGCTGACTACCCATATAAGTTGACGGTCCTGCCGCTCGCGCCCTACCGCGCGCGCCGCATACAGAATCTTTTGGAAGCCCGGCCCGAACATTCTATTCAAGACTTCCTGGCGATACAGGGAGACACTTACAGCATCTCCGGCGCTCTCTTCGCGCGCGAAGTGGCGGAGGTGGCGCGCGAGGACACGTCCGCCGAAGGCAAGGACGAGAAGTGGCTGGCGGCCGTGCGCCTGATTTCGGAGTGGGACGCGAAGGTGGAGCCCGATTCGCGCGCGGCGCTTTTGGCCTCGCACATGCGCGACGCCTTTCGCATGCGCGTGGTCGCGGGTGTGGTCGGGGCCGAGCGCGCCAACCGCTACCACTTCGGGAACGCCGACACGCTCATTGACCGTTTGATAAAGGAGCGCCCGCGCGAGTGGCTGCCCAGGGAGTTCAAGACTTACGCCGAGCTGCTGCGCGCCTGCTTGCGGGACGCGCGCGAGGAGTTGACGAAAACTTTGGGCGCGGACGAGACGCAGTGGACCTGGGGACGCGAGGCACTCGTGAATTTCCCGCACCCGCTCGCGAGCGCGCCGCTCGTCGGCAGGATGTTTGCCGTCGAGCCGTTCCCGCAGCGCGGCAGTCTCTCAAGCTTCCCGACCGTCAATCGCGGCTCGTCCGTCTCCATGCGCCTCGTCGCGGACACGGACGACTGGGACAGGACGCGCCAGGGCATCGCCCTCGGCGTCTCCGGCGTGCCGGGAACTCCGCACTGGAAGGACCAACTGGACGACTGGCGCAACGTCACTCCACACCTCTTTCCCTTCACCAAAGCGGCGGTCGCCGCCGCCGCGCGAGAGACGCTCATTCTTGAGCCGGCGACGAAGTAAGGGATGAGGGATGAAGGATGAAAATGACGGACAAGGCTGAGCACTCTCTTCATCACTCATCACTCATCACTCATCCCTTCGTTCGCGTTTTCTGCGCCGTGGAGTTGCCGATTGCTGCGCGTGCGCGAGCCGCCGAGCACGCCGCTCTCTTGCGCGAGCGCTTCCGCGAAGTGCGCGCCAGTTGGCCGCGCGCCGAGAACCTTCACCTGACTTTGAAATTCCTGGGCGAGATAGAGGAGAGTCGTGTTGAAGCCTTATCGAAGGCGGCCGGGCGCGCGGCCTCGGACTCGCGGCGCTTCACGCTGAAGCTCGAAGGCGCGGGCGCGTTTCCAAGGCGCGGCGGCCCGCGCGTGCTCTGGCTCGGCGTCGCGGACTCTTCCGGCGGCCTCGCGCGCCTGCAAAGCCGCCTTGAAGACGAATGCGAGCGCGAAGGTTTCCAACGCGAAGAGCGCCCCTTTCATCCACACCTCACGCTCGCACGCCTGCGCGCCCCGCAAGGCACACGCGCGCTGGCACAATTACATCAGGAGACCGGCTTTGAGCCGCTCGAATTCCCCATCACCGAACTCGTCGTCATGCTGAGCGAACTCGGCCCCGGCGGCTCACGCTACACACCGCTCTCGCGCCACGAACTCGGCGGCGCGCGCTCCTCTTAGGTCGGCAACTGGCGCGGGCGCGGGGGCGGCGGCTGGCGGTTATCGTCCTGCCGCTTCTCGCCTGTCTCCGAAAGCATCTCTTTAATCGCGCCGACGCTCGACAACATGCTGCTGGTTTCGACCGGCATGAAGATGACCTTCGAGTTGTTGGTCCGCGTCATGTCGCGCAAAGATTCGATGTAGCGCGCGGTGATGAGGTACTGCGCCGGGTTGCCGTGCCCCTCCATCGCCTGCGCGATGCGCGCGATGGCCTCGCTCTCGGCCGTTGCGTTGCGAAGCCGCGCCTGCGCCGCGCCGTCCGCCTGTAGGATGGCCGACTCTCTTTCGCCTTCGGCGCGCGTAATCGCCGATTGCTTCTCGCCCTCGGCGCGCGTGATGGCGGCCTGCTTCTCGCCCTCCGCTTGCAGGACGAGCGCGCGGCGCGTGCGTTCGGCCGTCATCTGCTTCTCCATCGTGATCCGCACGTCGTCCGGCGGGTTGATGTTCTTCACGTCCACGCGCGTCACCTTGACGCCCCACTTGTCTGTCGCCTCGTCGAGGATAATCCTGAGCTTCGAGTTGATCTGGTCGCGCGAGGAGAGCGTGTGGTCCAGGTCCATCTCGCCGATGACGGCGCGCATGCCGGTGATGGTCAACTGGACGATGGCCCCGACGAGGTCCGCGACTTCGTAGACTGCCTTAATCGGGTCCGTGATCTGCCAGTAGACGACGGAGTCCACGTGAATCGTCACGTTGTCGCGCGTGATGACGGGCTGCGGCGGGAGGTCTATGAACTGCTCGCGCAGGTCAATCGAAGTCATGCCGCCGCGCATGCTCGACCAGTAGATGGAGCGTGGCCGGTCCAGAAAGGGGACGATGACGTTGAGGCCGCTGTCGGCGACACGGCTGAAGCGGCCGAGGCGCTCGATGAGCATCACGGTCGCCTGCGGCACGATCTTGATGGTCTTGGCGGCGATGGTCAGCAGCACGATGCCGAGCACGACGAAGAAGATGGGGATGAAATATTCCATGATGCCTCCGCTGGGTTGAATGGCGACGCGAGTGGCGCGTTTCTGGTAGCTGTAGCGCGCCAAATATACACGGATTGATAGCAAGGACCAAAGGGCGACTCAATACCTGTGCGCCTCCAGCGTGAGGAACCAAAACATTTCACTCTGGAAGTGCGAAGGCGCTAAGCAGTATTCGGCGGGCGCACCCAGCCGCCGAGCGTGGCTTCGATGATTGAGGCGGCGGCGAGCAGGGCTTCCTCCTCGAACGGGCGGCCGATGAGTTGGACGCCGAGCGGTAAGCCTTCGCGCGTGCGGCCGGCGGGGACAGAGACGGCAGGCAGGCCCAGGACGTTCGCAACGCGCGCGTAGCCGAAAGCGCGGAAGACGCCGAGTTGCCGGCCGCCGGAGACTTCCACGCGCCGCGCGCCGTGCTCGAACGCAGGCACGGACCCGACGGGCGCGATGATGAAAGGCGTCGCCTTCATCCAGCGTAGAAGCGCATCGCGCAACGTGTCGCGCTCGGCGAGCGCGCTCGTGAACTCGTCCGGTGCGTGTGATGGACTCTTTTCCGAGGCGGCGAGGACGGCGCGCACAACTGGCCCGGCTTCCTCTTCACGCCCGCCGTAAACTTCGCGGAGTTGATTCGTTGACGCCCGCGAAAACAATCTGGGCCATAAATCAATCGCGCGCCCCAGACCCGGCGGCGTCTCCTCCACGACGATCAGTCCCGTGCCGGCGAGCGCGCGCGTCGCCGCTTCGACAGCCTCTTGCGTCTCGTCGCTAACGGGCGCGTGCTCGTCAACGAATCGCGCGACGCGCCAGCCGCGCACGTCCGGCGTCGCGGTGCTTCGCGCGTCCTGCTCCGTCAGAACGCTCAGGAGTAAAGAGAGGTCGGCGATGCGTCTAGCCATCGGCCCGACGACCGCCCCGAGCGCGAACGCATCGGTCGCGGGCGGGAAATGGCGGTCGCACGGCACGCGCCCGGCCGTCGGCTTTAATCCAACGATGCCGCAGAAGTGCGCGGGCACGCGGATTGAGCCGGACAAATCGCTGCCCAGTCCCGCCGCCGAAAGACAGGCGCTCAGGGCCGCCGCCTCGCCTCCGCTCGACCCGCCCGAAGTTCTCCACAGGTCGTGCGGGTTATTCGTCCGCCCGAAGACCGTGTTGTCGCATTCGTAAGGAATCGCCATCTCCGGCACGTTCGTCTTGCCCAGGATGATCGCCCCGGCGGCCCTCAGTCGCGCAACGGCCGTCGCGTCCTCTTCTGGCACAAATTCCGCGCGGAGCATGGAGCCGCTCGTCGTCCTCAATCCTTTCGTCTCAATCGTGTCTTTGACAGTCAACGGGACGCCGTGCAGCGGTCCCACTTCCTCGCCGCGCATGACGACCGCCTCCGCCTCGCGCGCGCAATCGAGCGCCTCACGGTTGAGCGTCACGACGGCGTTAAGCGAAGGGTTCACGCGCTCGATCCTCCGCAGGAAACTCTCGACAACTTCAACAGGCGAAACCTCTCGCCCTCGTATCAACGCGGCGAGCCGTGCGGCGGACAGGCAGGTCAGTTCGTCCATGAAATAAAACAGTGATAAGTGATGAGTGATAAGTGATAAGTTAAAACTGCTTTCTTTTACTTATCACTTATCACTCATCACTTATCACTTTCTTTCAGTAGTTCGATAAATTTCCGAGCGGCCATACCGAGCGTGCGGTCGGCGCGGTAGATGACGCCGACGGTGCGCGCCCATTCGGGCTCGGCCAGTTGGACGACCGCGAGCTGGCCGCTCGTCTGCTCGTCCACGATGCTCGGGCGCGGGACGATGCCGAGGCCGAAGCCGACCTCGACGGCGCGCTTGATGGTCTCTATGTTGTCGAACTCTGCGACGCGGCGGACCACGACGTTGTGCGCGCGGAAAATCTTGTCGGTCGCGCGGCGCGTCGGGATGTCGCGCTCGAAGAGCACGAAGTCCTGCCCGTTGAGGTCCGCCGCCTTGACCTTCCTGCGCGTGGCGAGCGGGTGCGCGGGCGGGCAAATCAGGACCAGGCGGTCGCCCGGCAACGGGACGACGACGAGCCCGCGCCGCTTCTCCGGGTAAGCGACCAGGCCCAGCTCAATCGAGCCGCTCAACACGTCGCGCACGATGCGTGTTGTGCGGCTGTATTCGAGGTCAATCCGCGCTTCCGGGTAGAGCGCCATGAAGCGGCGCACGACCGGCGGCAATTCGTGCAAGCCTATGCTGTAAACGGTGGCGACGTGGACCGTGCCGCTCACCTTTCCGTCGAGGCCGCGCATGCGCTCCTGCAAGCCCTGGTAAGCCGCGAGCACGTTGCGGCTCTCCTCGTAGAAGCTGCGGCCCGCCTCCGTCAGACGCACGTCGCGCCGGCCGCGCACGCGCTCCAACAGTTTCCGCTTGAACTTCTCTTCGAGCCCGCGTACCTGCTGGCTCACGGCCGACTGCGTCACGAAATTCCTTTCGGCCGCCAGCGAAAAGCTCTGCGTCTCCACCAGGTCGCAGAAAATTTTTAAGGTCTCGATTTGCATCAGTCAGTCTGCGGCGAGCAGCACGCAGTCAGCGAAAGTGTCCGGGCCTTGACATCTAAAGATAAAGAGTCGAGATTCTTCGGAAGTATTCTTACTGCTTTCGGTTCGACCATGAGATGATTCTAGCTTATATCTTTCAACCGTAAAATCATCCTTCACGAATGAACGTCCTGATTCTCAGCCACGACGAAGTCGCCGCGCTCCTCCCGATGGAGGAATGCATCCCGCTCATGCACGACGCGCTCGTCTCGCTCGCCGAAGGGCTCACGCATCAGCCGCTGCGGACCATCGTGCGCCCGCCCGGCGCGGCGGGAATCATGGGGCTCATGCCCTCTTACTCCTCGGGCGCGCGCGCGGCTTTCGGCCTGAAGGCCATCTGCGTCTTCCCAGGCAACACGGCGCAAGGTCTTGACTCGCACCAGGGGGCCGTCCTCCTCTTCAGCGCGGAGTCGGGCGAGCCCTTGGCGGTCGTCAACGCGTCGGCGGTGACGGCCGTGCGTACGGCGGCCGTCTCCGGTGTGGCGACGCGCGCGCTCGCACGCGAGGACGCCGGCGACCTGGCAGTCATCGGCGCGGGCGTGCAGGCGCGCGCGCACATAGAGGCCATGTCACACGTCCGCCGCATCAGGCGGTGCCGCGTGGCGAGCCGTACGGTCGAGAGCGCGCGCAGGCTCGCCGAAGAGTTGAACGGGGAATATGCGTTTCCAATCGAAGCGGTCGAGACAATCGAGGACGCGCTGCGCGGGGCGGACTTGATAGTGACGGCGACCTCCTCGGCCGAGCCGTGCGTGCGGCGCGAGTGGGTCGCGCGGGGCGCGCACTTAAACGCGGTCGGAGCCTGCATGCCGAACGCGCGCGAGCTTGACTCGGCGACCGTGGCCGCGTCGAGCCTCTTCGTGGACAGCGTCGAATCAGCCACCAACGAAGCCGGCGATTATTTGCTGGCCTTACACGAAGGCGCGGTCGCGCCCGGTCACATACGGGCCGAGTTGGGCCAGATTCTCACAGGCGCTCGGCCGGGTCGGACATCCACGGACGAGGTCACGCTGTTCAAGTCCCTGGGCCTGGCCGCCGAAGACCTCGCGGCCGCCGAATATCTTTATAGAAAATGTAAAGAGACGGGCGCGGGAACGTGGGTGCGTTTCTGAAACTGGCCCAGCGCGTTAAAGAAGGAAAGAGGGACTGCTTATGCTGCCAACGCTCGCGGCCGTCGAGGAAGCGCGGCGGACAATCAGCGCCGCCGCGATACGCACGCCGCTCGTCCGGCTCAACCTTCTGGACGCGCCCGCCGAGATTTACCTCAAGCTGGAAAACCTTCAGCCCATCGGCTCGTTCAAGATACGCGGCGCGGCGAACGCGATGGGGCGCTTGACGCGCGAGGAATTGGCCCAGGGCGTGCTCACGGCGTCGGCCGGCAATATGGCGCAGGGTGTGGCGTGGCGCGCGCGCGAACTCGGCGTCCCCTGCACGGTCGTCGCGCCCGAGACCGCGCCCGAGACTAAAGTCCGCGCCGTCGAGCGGCTCGGCGGGCGCGTCATCAAGGTCCCGTTCGAGGAATGGTGGGCGGTCTTCGAGAGCCGCGCCTACGAAGGCGTGAACGCACATTTCATACACGCCTTCGACGACCTGGACGTGATGGCCGGCAACGGGACAATCGCGCTGGAAATCCTCGAAGACCTCGCGGACGTGGACGCAATCATCGTCCCCTGGGGCGGCGGCGGGCTGGCGTGCGGGATCGCGGCGACGGTGCGCGAACTCAAGCCACGCTGCAAGGTGTACGCGGCCGAGGTGAGCACGGCCGCGCCGCTCTCCGCTTCGCTCGCGGCGGGTGCGCCGCGCGAGATCGCCTACCAGCCCTCCTTCGTGGACGGCATCGGCGGGCGCGGCGTCTTCCCCGAAATGTTCGAACGTGCGCGTCAGCTCCTAGACGGCTCACTCGTCGTCGGCCTTGAGCAAGTGGCCCAGGCGCTGCGGCTGCTCGCCGAAAGAAACCGCGTCATCGCCGAAGGCGCTGGGGCTTGTCCTGTAGCCTGCGCCCTCGCGGGCCTGAGCGGGACGGGCAAAGTGGTGTGCGTAGTCTCGGGCGGCAACATAGACGCCGCAAAGCTCTGCGCCATCCTCACGGACAGTTGAGCCGTTGCGCTTCATCGAAGCTCGGGCGCAAGCCGGCGAGACTAAAGAACAGATGAGTCAACGGGAAGAAAAGAATTGAGAGCACGAGCGACTAAATGTCAAGGTCTATGTATTCCCATCCTGGCGCATTCATGGACCGTTTCCACTTCAATATCCAGCCGCCTTTTTTGATTCTTGTAATCTTATTGAGAAGGTCCCTGAAGGTCAGGTTCGAGAAATCCATCTCGACGTTTATCGCCCTGCCGTATTGAGCTTTGATGACAAAGTTAAATCCTTGCCTGAAGCCGGTGAAAAAAAACTTGTTCTCCTTGAGAAATCTTTTGAATTCGGGCAGCGCCAAAATGTTCGTCGTAATGTCTCTGACGGTCTGGCCTTTCTCAAAGGTGAACCTCTGAATATTCAGCCCCAGGAGTTTCTCGAACCTTTCGTCACGGCCTTTAATCGGGAAGATGTTGACCACGCCGTCGTTGATTTCCCACTTGTAGTTCTCCATCTGCCCGACGATCTGGTCGAAAACCTGCTCCAGCCTTTCGTCCTCGGCGGTGACCGTAATCGGGTGTCGCTGTACCTCGAAAACCCGTTCAGCGCGTGTAGTAGTCGTGACACTGTCGCTGATTCGCATCCTCTGTTCGGGCTTTCCGGGTAAATTGGCGTGGAAGACATAATCTGGGAGACCTCTGTCCAGGGTGGATTCTTCAAACCCGACGGGGATGTCATAGTTCTCCATCAAATATTTGAAGACGTTTCCGAGAGGCTGCCCCTCCATCCTGATGGTTATTCTCTTATCTTTCAGGTCAATCTCTTTTTTCTGCCCGAAGACGGAGAACGTCCCGGCCGAGTAAATCATTACGCAGCAGAGCAGAATGATTGCCTTTTTCTTATTCATCAGCTCCTCCTCTTTGTTGACTCAAGACTGCCGCCAACGAAAGCAGGCGTTTTACCGAATGACAACCTTAGCGAATCAGGAAAGTCATCTTCGCAGCGGATTAATAACGTCTGACTGAGGCGGCGGGCCGGCAGGCACACCAGTGACCCCGACAACTTTTGGTGGGACATTCACCTTGTTATTATAGCTGGGGTCAACCTCAACCCTGTTGTCTATAATCCTGACCGTAAAATCGGTCTTCGTCTCTTGACCTCGAACAGTTGAAGTTACGGAGGCGTCAATAGATTCCCCATTATGATAGGTATCCATTTCGGAAACCTGGTTGTCTGACTCAACCGTGATAACGAGGGGATTCATTTCCATATCAGGAGTCATTGGGCCGCCGTGGATGACGGATTGAGTTGAAGCGTCCGTTAGCTCTCTCCCAAATTGATCTCTGAGCGTATATGTTATTTCATAATTCCAATCCCTCCTATCGACAACCAGACCAGATATTTGATCCGGGTCTGGATCTTCCGCGTCATCACTAGGATTTGGCGATGCCGGTCTGGCCGCAATGTCTATGGTGACCTCTTCATAGACGGGGGTTAAAAATTGCTCTGGATGTGCTACCGCATTCCCCCCCTCTTCACCAAGTCCTGTCGAGTCGGTAAACGATAACGGATTGTTCAGGACGTAGGTATACCTGTTCCAGCTTTGCGGCATTGTGGTGCGCCCGGTCGCCAACAGTGGGTCCGTTGACGCGAACCTTCCGAGCTGGCTGGAATAATATCTCGCCTGGGCGAAGTCCAGGCCTGTTTCATCGTCCCGCTCGTAGCCTGTGAACTTTTGCCTTGAGCCGTCGTCCACGCCGAAGAACTGAGCGGCCGTGCGCCCGGCGTCGCCGACAAGCAACTCCCGCCCGAACGGTTTGTAATCGTGCCGGCTGATGACAGTGCCGGTCGCCCCGGTCACAGCCCGCGGCGAGCCTAAGTGGTCAGGGGTCACGTACCTGGTGCCGATAACCGGCTCGATGGTTGCCAGCAGTCCGCTCGGCCCGTACACGTATTCTTTCTTCAGCGTGCTGCTGGCCGTGTTGATTTCCATGACGAGCTGCCCGCCCACGCCGTAGACGAAGCGGACCTGCTCCTCCAGCGGGAAGTCCTTCTTGACCCTCCTGCCCTCGCCGTCGTAAACGAAAGCGGTCGTCACAGTGCCCACCGCCTTGATGCGATTCTCGGCGTCGTAGCCGTAGGTCCGCACCGTGTCGTTGACCACGTTGCCCGCCAGGTCGTAGGTGTAACCGACGACGCGGTTCTTGTTGTTGAAAGTGACGGGCGAGCCGCCCGAGATGACTTCCCAGCGGTTGCCGAAGCGGTCGTAGTCGTTGTCCTCGGTCCAGTAGGTCGTCGTCGAGCCGTTGGTCTCGTCCGTCTTGTCGAGCCGGTTCAGCGCGTCGTAGGTGTAGACCTGCTTCCTCGTCCAGGTGCTGATCTTCTCCGTCACGTCCAGCACATTGCCGTTGTTGGCGGTCGTCCCGTAGTTATAAGTCAGGTCGAGGACTGAGGTGGGCGCGGCCGTCGTCCCGAGCCTGATCTGAGAGGGCTGCAAGCGGGTGTTGTAGTTGATGTCGTGGACGAGGCCGTTGCCCAGCGTCTCCTTGTCCAGCACACCATGCGGCGCGTAGAGGATGGTCGAGACGCTCGCCCCGGCAGCATACGTCGTGGCGTTGCTGTTCAATGACAAGAGCCTCCCGGCCCCGTCGTAGTTATAGGTGATGGTCCGGCGGTCGGTCGCGCCGGGGACGGCCGGGCGAGTCTCAGTCAACATCCCGCCGGCCTTGTTGTAGGTCGCGTCCGAGACGTAGTCCACGGAGTCCGTGCGCTGGATGCGCTTGAGGACTTGGCCCAGCCCGTCGTAGCCGTAGTAGCTGCCGGCATTCGTTCCCCCCGTGGTCACGGCCACGAGCCTGCCGGTGGAAGCCCCGCGCGTGAAGGTGGGCGCGCCCGTCGGCAAGCCTTGCGCGTCGTAGAAGTACTTCACGTCGGGCGTCGAGTCGTTGTAGTCGCGCGAGGTGGGGCGATTCAGCGCGTCGTACTCGGTGCAGGTGGCGATGTTGGTCCCGGCGTAGGGAATCGAGCAGGCGGGGAGCGATGCGCCGCCCGCGCGTGGGTCAATCTTGAGGACGAGGTTGCCGTTGGCGTCGTACTTGTATTGGACCGTCCCGCTCTCGGGGTTGATGGCCGTCACGAGCCGCGATAGCGAGTCGTAGGTGAAGGTCCGCGTCTCGGTGACGGACACGCCGTTCTGGAGGCCGGTCTGCGTGACGGTCTTGAGGTTGTCGAGCGTGTCGTAGGCGTAGGTGGTGAGGTAAGCCAACCCGCCCGGATCCTCGACGACCTGAATGAGCCGCCCGAGAGCGTCCAACGTGCTCTGGCGGTCTTTGCCCGATTGGTCGGTTGCCGTCACGGTGTTGCCGCTGTAGGCGGTGGTGGCGACGGCGTTGTCGGGGGTCGTCACGGAAATCGCCCGGCCGAGGGCGTCGTAAGCCGTGGTCGTCCACAAGAGACTCTGCCCCGTCTTGTACGGGTTAGAAACTTTATTGAGCCTTCCGAGAGCGTCGTAGGTCCGCTTGGTCATGACGTAGACGGTGGCGGTCTCGTACTGCCGCGTCTCGATGGCGCGCCCCAGCCCGTCGTAAACGATCTGCCCCTTGATGAGGTTGTCGCCGAGGCCCGTGAGGTCGCTCGTGGTCGTGACGATGCGGTTCGTGTCGTCGTAGCTGAAAGTCTTCTGACTGGTCAGGGCCTGCGTCGCGTCGTCGGCGGCGCTGATGATTTCGGTCGGCCTGTCGAGCGGGTCGTCGTAGTAGGCGCTCGAAGTCATGCCGTTCAAGTCTTCGGCGTCAACCACCTGGCCCGTGTAGTAGTCTCGCTGGACGTAGACCTTGTGGCTCATGGCGTTCGTCACCAGAGTCGGGAAGGCATAGCTCGACTGCGTCCCCAATTCAGTCGGGGCCGAGTTCGACTGGGCCTCGGCGTTGGGCGCGCCGAAGCGGTCGGCGAAGTTGTAGGTCGTCGCGTTGTTCTTCCAGTCAATCGTTTTGACGACGTTGCCGGCCACGTCATACTGCCGGTAAGCAGAGATTGACCCTGACACCGTCCCGCTCGTCAAAAGATAGCGCGTCGTGGCCGTCACGTTGCCGCGCGTCTTCTTCGACGTGGTGTAAGCAGAGTCCAGTCCGCTGATGCCCGTCCGGGCCGTGAGGGCGGCGTGCGGGGCCGTCGCCGTGTAGTTGTCGTACTCGAAAGTGGTGCGGGCCTGCTCGACGCCCGCAGCGTTGTAAACGGAGAGCTGCGCGGGCAGGCTGCGGAGGTGGATCGAAGTGTCCGTGTCGTAGTTGTAGGTCGTGCCGCTAACGACGTTGCTCGTCAGGTAAGTCGTAGCTGTGCGGCGGACGAGCGCGCCGGCCACGCCGTTGCCGTAGTCGTACTCGTAAACGTCAGTCCGGTTGCTGTACTGGTCGTACTTGAAGGTCTGCTTCGACACCTTGTTGGTGTCAACGAGCGTCACGACAGTCTGCGTGATTTGCGGGTCATTGGTCTTCGCGCCGTCGGAAGTCTCGGCCGTAGTCAGCGGCCATGTGGCACCGGCCAAAGGTTGCTGCCAGGTGTGCTGCACTCTCCTGAGCACGGTCGTGCCATCGTCATCGAACTCCTCCGTCTTCCACTCCTTCCCTTCCTTCCAGCCGGGGTAGGCGAGGACCGCGTTGACGGCCGTGTTATTCAGCGAGTCCCCGGCGCTGTCGTAGTAGTAATGCATCTGCCTGCCCAGCAGCGCGCCGGCCGCGTCCATCTGGTCCACCACGACGTAGCCGAGCGTGCTGACGGAAACCTCCCCGACCCCGTTTGTGGTTTCAGTCTCGGGCCGGCTGAAAGTCGTCCGGCTCTCAAGGGTCGTGCCGTTGGCGTAGGTGCGCCGCTCTATGACCCGGCGGTAGATTTCCCAGTCCATTGCCTCGCCGCCGAACACACCGCCGAAGTTAATCGCTCCGTCCGTGTTGCCGTTTGTCGTCCCCGCCGCCCAGTCGTACTCGATGGCCCCGCCCGTCGGCAGGACGACGCGCGCCAGCTCGCCATAAGGGTTGTAGGAGAACGTGTAGCTCTTGCCGTTGGGCAGCACGACCGAGCGGATTACCTGCGGGTTGTAGTTGGTCGCCGAGGAGCCGTCCAGCTCCGGGAAGAGCTGCTTCGGCGTCTGTAGAGTGTAGCCCGCGCGCAGGGCGCTGGCGAGCGGCGTGTAGTTGACGCGAATGACCCGATCAACCAGCCCGCCCGTCCCCTTGTATTTGATCTCGTCGTAGGCACCGCCGGCGGCCTTGTAGGTGACAGTCACCTTGCGGTTCAGAGAGTCCGTGACGCCGTCAGTCACCCAGGTGATCATGTTACCGTTGCGGTCGCGGATTGAGGAGACTACTCCACCGTCTATCCGGTAGCGCGTGCCGTCCTGCATCAGCAGGTAGCCGTTGATGTCCTCAGGGTCCGCGTACCAGGAAGGGTCATCCTGGATCAGGCCGTCCGTGATGTCCGTGTCCGAGATGAAAGTGGCCGCCGTGCCGTCGGAGGTGGTGAAGACCTTGCCGCGGTTGTAGGTCGTGCCACGGGCCGGGCAGCCGCCCACGCTGTAGTATTGCCCGTCGCTCAACTGGTCGCGCAACTCGAACTCGGTCCCCCCAGGCGCGGTGAAAGTCAGGCGCGTCAAAGTCCTGACGTAAGCGACATCGGTGATACCGCCTCCCCTCGGGCATGTTTGCGTGCCCCAGTGTGCGTAGCGCGCCTTGATGCTCCCGGCACCGTAATCCTGGTTGTACCTGATGCTAGACTCCTGGTACGGGAAGTAGGTGTAGTACTGGCCGAAATCGTCGTAGCGCTGCTCCACGATCCACTTGTTCTCAATCGAGCGCGTGATCTGGTGGGAAGCAGTGCCGCGCCCGCCGACGGTCACGAGCGGGAGGTTGAAGTTCAGGCCGCCGTTATAGAGATTGACGGTCTCGAAGCCGCTGAGCTTGTAGGAGCCTGTGGGCGCACCCGGCGCGAGCCCCGTCGGCGTGTAGCCGTCGAGTGCCGTAGTGCTCTGCGCGTGGGCCGAGGCCGAGGCGAGGAGGAGGAGCAGCAGGAGGCCCGTCAAGTGGTGGCTGAGGTTAAAGGCGAAGCGGGAGCGCAGGGCTGAGCGGAAACGGATCATTGTCGTTCTCTCTAATTGGCTGAGGGTGTGAAATCTTGAGTTGCTGAAAGTGAAAGCTGTAGGGTCAGGAGCGCTCGTCAGTAAATGATAATCTGGCAGCGCCACTCCGGGTGATCGGCCACGGTCAGCGCATACGTGCCGGCCGTGAAATCAATTGTCTTGCGCCACTTTTGCTGGCGGCGCTCAAGCGTCACCTCATGAAGCGCCTGGCCGCCCTCTCGCTCCAGCCGGAGGGTGGCGCGGTCCAGACGGGAGAGGTTATTGACGGCGAGCAGGACGCGGCCCGCCGGCCGCCTGATCTCCGTGGGCTCGAACCCGGTCGAGCTGAGCGTAATAGTCTCCGCCTCGACACGGTCCTGTTGAGGAAGGCTTCGCGAAGGCGAGGTGGCGGAGGCGGCCGCTTCGCTCGCCGTCGGTCGTGGCCTGCTTTTGCCGGCAGTGATAATCCAGGCCCAGGCGGTCAGCGCGAGCGCGGCTATAACAAAAGCGGCGGCCGGGAGACGTAATCGCGCTTTGCGGTCACGGCCCAAGGCGGTTCGTGGGACGAGTTGTTTTGACATTGAAGATTCCTTTGGCGCGGGTATCAACAGTCCACCGGCAAGCAGACTTCGAGCCGGATGGACAGGATTACCTGCCGTGTGAGAGGGCGTGACAGCGCGGGGGGCCGCATCAATTTCTTATCAGGTTAAAGCTTTCCAGCACATTGGGATCCTAAGCTTAGAATTCCACGTGGACAAGTTGTCGCG
>JADMIO011683252.1_pt1 | contig 86053 bp, 75 predicted proteins | sample 8958161 | NCBI WGS metagenome assembly JADMIO01 (sample SAMN16585339, study PRJNA669376) | soil metagenome | isolation source: Crop rotation soil | place: USA: Cullars Rotation, Alabama | collected 2011 | reverse complement strand
TATGGTGAAAGTTGGAACCTCTTACGTGCCGATCAGATTAAAACGAAAGGCCCAGTCTTTCGACTGAGCCTTTCGTTTTATTTGACCATGTTGGTATGATTTAAATTAATACGACTCACTATAGGGTCAGTGCGGCCGCGACTTCAAGTCACGTGAATTCCAAGCTTCGGATCCCACTGTGCTGGAAAGTAGCACTGGCATCAGGTATGGCGAGCTTGACGAGATTGCCTGGTACAAACAAAATGCTGAAAAAACTACACAGCAGGTAGGCCTCAAAGCGCCCAATGCCTGGGGCTTGTATGATATGCTGGGTAATGTTTGGGAATGGTGTACCGACATTTATGACGAAACCGTATACGGCTCCTACCGCATTATCCGTGGTGGTGGCTGGAGTGATGAGGAGAGAGGTTGTTTGGCCACTAACCGCAGGCGCAGTCACCCTAAATCATTTAAAATAGAAGATTTGGGTTTCAGGCTGGCGAGGAATATTTAGAAATTGTTTAACCGGTTAATTGTGGATCAGGATATTGCAAAATACATTGTTACTTATTTTTCCAAACTCTTAACTCAACAAGAGCGATTGGCGATTCGGCACACTCATTCGATGATTAAACTTGGGTTAGATACCGATCCGACGATTAAACCAAAGGCATTAAAAATTTATAAAAAAGCCGGCTGGCTTAGTGAAGATGAAAGCATATTAAATTTACTAAAGGATGGTTATGATACTTTTGAGATAACTGTGGCTAAAAGAATTTTAAATCGCCATAAGGAAAGCGTATTTCTAAACACTTGTCCCGATTGTGGTAAACTAGCGAGAACACCTTTAGCTAAACAATGTAGATTTTGTGCACTTCGATGGTCTTAAACGCAAACTGATAACTGAAAATTAAACACTGCCAACTGAAAACTGTAAATTGAAAACTGAAACATTTACCCCTACCCCGCTTAATCTACCGCCTTATCCTTTTAAAATTACAAGAAAGGATAATGTGATTTTTATTTTCGACGAGTTGAGGAAGAAACACCTGGTGCTTACGCCCGAAGAGTGGGTGCGCCAGCATTTTATACAGAACCTGATTTCGGAGAAGAAATTTCCCCGTACGCTGATTCAGATTGAGGGTGGTTTGGTATTAAATCAGCTGCAGAAACGAAGCGATATTTTAGTGTACAACACTGCCGGTGAGAAACTAATGTTAATTGAATGCAAAGCCCCAAAAGTAAAAATCACCCAATCTGTTTTTGACCAGGCTTCACGGTATAATTCTATCCACCAGGCCAAATGGATTGTATTAACCAATGGTTTGCAGCACGTTTATGCCAAAATGGATCTGGAGAAAGGGAGTTTTAGCTTCACAGAGGAAATGCCGGAGTATCTGAGCTTGTAGTTTAAACTGAAGCATACACACCCTAATCGTCATGAGAGATGGCTTTTTCAGCCGTCGAAGTAATCTTACAACGATTACCACAAATTCTTGCTTTAAGATTGCTTAGTCTATCCTCCCCGGCAATTAGCGTGAAGGTAAAAGAGTGTTTCCCTACACACTATACGTTTGTTTCCAGACCTGTCTTTCGCCCGAGTAAATAGCCTCATTACACATGCCTACACATATGGCAGCCTGTGTACCGGTATTGATATTGGAAGCCGGTTCTTTACCTGTAGTAATCGATTTATAAAACTCCTCCAGCGCATAATTGGTTCCATCAATGGTTGGTTTATCCAGAATCGGAATGCCCCCGTCTTTATTGACCACAATTTTTGTCGCCCCGGTTACCCCATCTACAATGCCCAGTTCTTTTTTGGTGGTTTCTTCGGGATAGAACAGGCCGGTATTGGTTAACAGCGATACCGAACCTTTGGTACCTTTTATTTTAAACAGGTATCCATCGTGCGCATTGCCGCAAGTGGCACCAAAGTTACCAATCATCCCTTTTTCATTATAGCGGAGAATGGCTTGAATATTATCGTAAGTTTCGCGGCCATCCTTAAACACATCTATTCCTCCCGAACCCATAATTTCATCGGGCTGGGTTTCGAAAGCCCAGTTAATAAAATCAATCTGGTGAGAAAGCAATTCGGCAGCTAAGCCACCTGAATACTCCTTGTACATGCGCCAGTTAATTTTCCTTTCTAAAGATGGTTCAGGTACTGCCCTGCGCCAGTTACCATTACGGTCCCAGCGGCAATCGATTTGCGTAACCTTACCCAAATAACCACTTTGAATCATATCTTTCACCTTAAAATACAAAGGTGAATAGCGGTATTGGTAACCCACCTGGAATACTTGTTTAGGATGTTGCTTAACCAGCTTTTTGAGCGCCAGGGCCTGCTCAATATTGTATGTCATGGTTTTTTCTACATACACATGTTTACCGGCAAGCACAGCATCTTTTGCAATTTTAAAATGCTCACTTAAAGGGGTGGCAATAAAAACAGCATCTATACTTTTATCATCTAAAACCTTGTGGTAATCTTTTATGGCTTTTGCACCGGCCGGCACATACTTTTCGGTTTCTTTAAGCCTAAAATCGAGCAGATCGCAATAAGCTGCAATTTTATATTTAGCAGGCATCGATTTAATAACCGATAACACACCTTTACCCCTGTCACCACAACCAATCATGGCCACATTGATAACCTGATCTGAGTACAGGCTTGCAAAAACCTCATTACCTACTAATAAACCAGAGCCCAATAATGCGGTATGCTTAACAAAAGATCGACGATGCATGATATAAATTGTTTTGTGTGTGATTTTAAAATTATGTTTTAAAGGTAGTAAAAAGTGAATGGGCATTGCCCGAGCTCACCAACTTTTTACAAGTGCAACAAATGGTAAACCCAAATGCCCTGATGCAATAAATGCGAAGTACCAGGTAAGGGATACCTTGTACTTCGCAGTATGCTTTTTAATTCAGAGGGATTATTTTAAAGTTTTAATTTTGATGGTTCTGAAATCTACTTTATTGCCATGGTCTTGTAGCAAAATGTGGCCTTTTGGCGCTTCGCCAAAGTTTTTCCAGTCTTTGTATTTACTGATGGCTACCAGTTTTCTAAACTCTTCTGAGCCGCGGGTATATTCTAAAACTTTAACCCCGTTTAAATAGTGTTCTACTTTATTATCAGGATAAACCACCAAACGGCCGTTGTTCCAGCTACCTATCGGGCGCAGGTATCTCGACTCTTTTTTAGATGTCATTAAATCGTACAAAGAAGCTAAAGTGCGGTTTCCATCGCGACCTAACTTCGCATCCGGGTGAAGCACATCATCCAGCACCTGGTATTCCAAACCAATGGCCGAACCTGTATTTTTCTCGCTTAAGGTAACAAAGTATTTCACTCCACTGTTGGCGCCAGGGGTAAGCTTAAACTCGAAAGACAAATCAAAAGCTGCGTATTCCTCCTTGGTTACAATATCGCCACCGTTGGTTGATTCGGCACCGCCTGAAGGCTCCACACTGATTGTACCATTAGCGATTTTCCATCCTTTAGCTGGAAAGGCTGTTTTATAAGCACCAATCCAGCCAGCATTGGTTTTACCGTCAAAAAGCAACTTATAACCATTAGCTTTTTCGAAAGGTGATAAGGCATTTGGGGTTAAGTTTACTACGTAAAATCCTTTTGGAAAGGCTTTGGCTTTCAGACCTTCGGTTTGGATATTGATGTTTTTGAAATAAACTTTCTTGCCATCGTTTTCTTTATTATTGCCAATACCGTGTACCTGCAAACCAATAAAGCCCGACTGATCTAAAGTATCAATTACATAGGCTACAGGCTGTCCGTTTAACCAGGTTTTGGTTTCGTTACCAATACATTCGATTCTGTAGTGGTTAAATTCGTTCTTTTTATACAAAGATCTTGCCGATGGGTTTAGCTCTAAAGGATATAACCAGCTTCTTCTGGCCTCATCATAAATACCGCCGCTCCAGGCCCTTGCCGATGGATCTATCTCAACCTGACGGCCAAAAACCATCCCTCTGCCGTTATTGGCTTCCTGTTTAATATGGCTACGGGTTTGAATACCGGAGTTGGTGCTTTCGCCTTCAAGTTTTACATCCAGTTCTAAAATGAAATTGCCGTAGTCTTTTTCGGTAATCAGAAATGAGTTAGGTGTGCCTTTGGTCATGGTACCTACAATCATTCCGTCTTCAACTTTGTATGGGGCCACACCGGCTACCGATTTCCAGCCGGTTAGGGTTTTACCATCAAATAAGGGTGTTGTTTTTTGGGCTGCCGCCGATAAACTCATTAGTGATAAAGCAAGAATACTATACTTTTTAATTTTTAACATGATTGGTTTTGTGATGATTAATATTTAAATACTTTTCCGTTCGCGATTACTTCTTGCTTGCCTTCATCGAAAGTTGCTTTTGCACCTGTTCTTACCGCAGCGTTGGTCATGATATTGGCAATGGAGTGCGAATAACCGGCCTCTACCGGCGCATTAGGCGTTTTACGGCTGCGTACACATTCCATCCAGTTACGCATGTGGCCCGAGGTTAACGGATCGCCGCCCATACTGGCTCCGGTTGCTGCTTTGATTTCGGTTTTACTTAAATCAAATTCGGGTAAAAGGTTAGCTTTTAAGCCCATGGCTGCTGCTTCTTTTTCCCTCAATCCGCCTTTTGGCGATACTTTATTGGTAATGAGATTAAGCTCCCCACCGTTCGAGTAATATACTTCGCCTACATCGCCAACGCTATTTTGCATGCGTGAGGTAAAGGTTACCTGGAAACCATCGGTAGTATCGGGCTGGCCATAATCGAATACAGCGACCATCGAATCCCAGTTTCTGCGGCCATCTTTCCAGGTGTAAATACCTCCGTTGGCTACCACACTGCGCGGATGCTTTAAATTGGTAAACCAGTGTACAGTATCAATCTGGTGGCTCATCCATTGTCCGGGCATGCCTGATGAATATGGCCAGAACAACCTGTATTCTAAATATTTTCTTGGATCGAAAGCCTCAACCGGACGGTTAAGTAAAAAGCGCTTCCAATCTATATCTTCTTCTTTTAGCTTAGCCACTAAATCGGGCCTGCGCCACCTGCCGGGTTGGTTTACATTCCAAACCAAATCAACCGCCGTTATTGGGCCGAATTTGCCATCCTGAATAAATTTTGCAGCATTGGTATAGTTTTCTCCACTTCTTCGCTGCGAACCAATCTGTACAATCTGTTTGCTTGCTTTAACCGCTTTAAATGCTGCTTTGGCATCATCCATCGTTTCAGCAAAAGGTTTTTCTACATAGGCATCGCAATTGGCTTTAACCGCCTCAACAGTATGTAGAGCATGCTGAAAATCGGCCGTACTGATAATTACCGCATCAAGATCTTTAGTGGCATAAAGTTCATCGTTGTTGCGGCAGGCCTTGATATCGTGACCAAATTTTGCTTTAAGGTGGGCAATTCCCAAATCCCTGCGGTAATTCCATAAATCAGAAAGTCCGGCAATATCAAAATTCAGCTCTTTATGATGATTCATAAAACAAGGCAAAAGGGTTTCTCTGAAACGATCAGAAAAACCAACCACACCTACACGTACCCTGTCGTTTGCCCCGATGATGCGGCCATAACTTTTGGCACTCATGCCCATTGTACCGGCATAGGTGGCCGCAGCAAATATTGCAGATTGCTTAATAAATTTCCTTCTGGAATTTTCCATATTTGGTTATTTTATAAATATGATTGCTCATCAAACCATATTGATTGAGCTAAAATAGTGTTTTAAATAAATTGCACTAAAACTCAGCAGGTATTATTCTTGAAACCATTTTTTGACACAACAACACTTAATCGGCCCTAAACTTATCCAACAAGCTATTTTAAAGCTTTTTTTAATTAAATTTAAACAAGCTTGTTATTTAGGAAAACGATTGAAATAATAATTTAGGTTTTTTTTTTGGGGGGGGGTGTGGTAAAAAGGAAAAGTCCCTTAACATGTTGCTAAGGGACCTTCGATACTATCTGCAAGACTTTAAAAACCTCTCAGGTATTGATGATGATATGATTATCCTAAAATTGCTAAACTTTCTTCAATGATTTTGATTTTAGCTTCCGCATCGGCTTTTTTATTGCGTTCGTTGGCAATAATTTCTGGCTTGGCATTCTGCACAAAACGTTCGTTATTCAATTTTGACTCAACAGATTTTAAGAAACCCTGCAGATAAACCAAATCAGCATTTAAACGCTCACGTTCAGCTTCAACATCAACATTTTCAGTTAAAGGGATAAAGAATTCGTCTTTACCGGCCATAAATGCGGTAGCACCTACAATTTTATCGTTCACAATCTCCGCTTCCGATACATTGGCCAGCTTAAAAACAATATTTAACCATTTCTCGTAATCGATCTCAGAATTTACCTTCAAACTTAAAGGTAAAGCCTCTTTAGGTGAAATCTGTTTTTGGTTACGCACGTTCCTGATTTCGGCAACAACAGTTTTAATTACCTCGGCATCTTTCAGCAATTGCTCATCAATACTGCCTCCTTTGGGGAATTCGGCAACAATACAGCAGTCCATTTCACCGCGGGCAGCAAACAAATCGTCGTGCCATAATTCTTCAGTAATGAAAGGCATGTTCGGGTGCAACAGTTTAATAATCTGCTCAAAGAAATTAACAGTGGCCTGGTAACTTTCTGCATCAATTGGTTGCTGGTAAGCTGGCTTAACCATCTCTAAATACCAGGCACAGAAATCGTCCCAAACCAGTTTATAGGTAGTCATTAAGGCTTCGGATAAACGGTATTGCTTAAAGTTATCTTCAATTTCTACCAGTGCAGCATTAAAGCGGTTTTCGAACCACGAAATAGCCTGTTTATTTGGGTTTTCCAGGTTTGCATCTACCTCCCAGCCTTTAACCAAACGGAAAGCATTCCATATTTTCGATGCAAAATTACGGCCCTGTTCGCAGTAGCTTTCATCAAACATTAGATCATTACCCGCCGGTGATGACATCAACATCCCCACACGTACTGCATCAGCCCCGTATTTTTCTATCAATCCAATCGGATCAGGAGAGTTACCCAGCGATTTAGACATTTTACGGCCTAATTTATCGCGTACAATACCGGTTAGATACACATTGGTGAATGGCTTTTTACCCATAAACTCATGCCCGGCCATAATCATACGCGCCACCCAGAAGAACAAAATCTCAGGTGCAGTAACCAGATCGTTGGTTGGATAGTAATAGTTAATATCCTTGTTGTTTGGATCTTTAAAACCATCAAAAACAGAAATTGGCCATAACCATGATGAGAACCAGGTATCCATTACGTCTTCGTCCTGACGTAAAAATGGCTCTAACTGATGTTTAAAACCTGCTTTTTCAGCATCCGAACAGCTTTGATCCAAATGTTTTTTCTTCCAGAATTCTTCTAAAGCCTCGTCTTTGGTTTTGGCAACCACCCAGTTTCCCTTATCATCATACCATGCCGGGATTCGTTGTCCCCACCACAGTTGACGCGAAATATTCCAGTCGCGCACATTTTCCATCCAATGGCGGTAGGTATTTTCAAATTTATTGGGAATCAGGTTTACCTCTCCGTTCAATACATCATCCAGAGCAGGCTGTGCCATTTCTTTCATCTTCACAAACCACTGCATTGAAAGTTTTGGTTCAATAGCCGCATCGGTACGTTCAGAGAAGCCAACCTGCGATTTATAATCTTCAACTTTCTCTAAATGGCCCGCCTCTTCGAGCATTTTGGCAATCTTTTTACGGGCAACAAAGCGGTCTTCGCCCACCAGAATAACTGCAAGTTCGTTTAAAGTACCATCATCATTTAAAATGTCGGTAACCGGTAAATTGTGTTTTACGCCCAGTTCATAATCGTTCAAATCGTGTGCCGGGGTAACTTTTAAGCAGCCTGTACCAAATTCGATATCTACATATTCATCTTCAATAACCGGAATTTCATGGTTAACCAGCGGTACGAAAACTTTTTTGCCCTTCAGGTGGGTAAAGCGCTGGTCGTTCGGGTTGATACAGATCGCTGCATCTGCCATAATGGTTTCAGGGCGTGTGGTTGCAATCGTTAAAAACTGGTCAGTTGTACCCGAAATCAGGTACTTGATATAATATAACTTTTGGTTAACTTCTTTACGGATCACCTCTTCATCAGAAACGGCAGTTTTGCCTGCAGGATCCCAGTTTACCATCCGGATACCACGATAAATCCAGCCTTTTTTGTACAGGTGGATAAACGAATCGATCACCGCTCCAGAAAGATCTTCCTCCATGGTAAAACGTGTACGGTCCCAATCGCAGCTGGCTCCAAGTTTCTTTAACTGTTCTAAAATAATACCGCCGTATTTCTCTTTCCATTCCCAGGCATATTTTAAAAACTCTTCCCGCGAAAGGTCCTTTTTATTGATCCCCTGCTCTTTTAACATGGCTACAACCTTAGCCTCAGTTGCAATAGAGGCGTGATCGGTTCCAGGTACCCAGCAGGCATTTTTGCCTTGCATACGAGCCTTACGGATCAAAACATCCTGAATGGTATTGTTAAGCATGTGCCCCATGTGCAGTACCCCTGTGACGTTTGGTGGCGGAATTACAATGGTGTAAGGTTCGCGCTCATCAGGCTCTGAGTGGAAAAACTTTTTAGATAGCCAGTAGCTATACCATTTATCTTCTGTTTCTGCAGGATTGTACTTGGTGGAAATGCTCATGAAAAATTGTTATAAAAGCCCAAAAATAGCTAATTAAGCTGAAAGCCCAAAGTGGAAAACCGAAAGAGTAAAGCAGCTAAACGCCTTAACATTACCTATTGAAGCTTATGTATTTTCAATTTTAAACGGACGGCACCAGCATTCCATTTTTAGGTTGGTGTTGCTTTTTGTATTTTAGCATACACCGAAGGGTATTTGTAAACTTTCACATCAATTAAGATGAACACTAAAAATTTCAGAATTGGGTATGCCATTTTACGTCTCGCAGTAGCCATTATCTTATTATCTCACAGCGTGTTTGGCATGTTTGATGGCGGCATTAATGATTTCGGAAATTTTTACCTGAACAAAGTTGGCTTTTCCCCTTTTGGTGTAGCCCTTGCCTGGAGCATTAAACTCTCGCATGTGTTTTGCGCAATACTACTGGTGTTTAACAAGTACATCCGTCTGGCCAGTTTTGCCAGCATATTTGTTTTAACAATGGGCATTATTATGGTGCACTATAAAGAAGGCTGGTTTGTTGTAGGTGGCGGAAGTAACGGCGTAGAATATAATTTTGTGTTGATTTGTGTATTAACAGCAATTGTATTTTTGAACAATGCCAGCCACCCTGAGCCAAAACAATAATTAACCTAAATCGTCGGAAACATCGTTTAAAAAGAGCTCAGACTCTGGTAAAACCTAAGAATTTACTACTTCGCTTAATGTAAATATTTTAGACGGCCGGAATTTACCACAATCCTCCGGGGTAATGGAAGTACTTTGATCGCTTTGGCTTACCACCCAGGTAAAAAGCAGCTGAAATTAAAATCTCATTTTCTGAATCCGCACTGCATTTAATATTGCCAGCAAAGCCACGCCAACGTCAGCAAAAACTGCTTCCCACATCGTTGCCAGCCCACCCGCACCTAAGATTAAAACCAAAGCTTTAACAGCAAAGGCGAGCACAATATTCTGGATCACCACATTTTTTGTGGCTTTACCAATTTTAATGGCAGTAGCAATTTTAGAAGGCTGGTCGGTCTGGATCACCACATCGGCAGTTTCAATAGCCGCATCGCTCCCCATGGCTCCCATGGCAATACCAATGTCGCTAATGGCCAGCACCGGGGTATCATTAATACCATCACCAACAAAAGCAACTACCCTGGTTTTATCACTTTTAATTTTTTCGAGATTGGCTACCTTATCTTCAGGCAATAAATCGCCATAATATTGATCGATGCCTAACTGACCTGCCACTTTTTTAACTATTGAAGTTTTGTCGCCACTCAGCATCACCACCTGTTTCACCCCGTTTTCGTGCAATTGTTTAACCGCAGCAGCGGCATCTTCTTTAATCTCATCAGCAATTAAAACGTAACCGGCATATTGCCCATCAAGTGCAACCACTACAATACTTTCTTCTATATCTTGTATACTCAGATCGAAAGGAATATTGAATTTTGTCAAAAGCTTAGTGTTTCCGGCTAAAACCGTTTTGCCATTTACAGTACCCTTCAGGCCCATTCCGGAAATTTCCTCGAGACTGGTGGCCGGATGAAGTTCTGCCCCACCAGTATAATCCACAATGGCTTTGGCAATGGGATGGGTTGATTTGGCTTCTACTGCAGTCAGGTAGGCTAAAAACTCTTTTTCTTTAATGGTACCTTCTATTTTCTGGACATTAAAAACGCCCTTGGTAAGTGTTCCGGTTTTATCCATTACCACCGTATCCAGTTTAGTTATGAGCTCCAGAAAATTTGATCCTTTAAACAAAATACCATTTGCCGATGCTGCGCCAATACCCCCAAAATAACCAAGTGGAATTGAAATAACCAAGGCACAAGGGCAAGAAATCACCAGAAAAACCAGTGCCCTGTACAACCAGGTGTGAAAATGATAGTCGCTGGCTAAAATTAAAATCGGGACAGTAACCAGGGCAAGTGCGAGGAAAAATACAATAGGGGTATAAACTTTAGCAAACTTGCGGATAAAAAGCTCAGTTTTGGCTTTGCGCGCAGTGGCATTTTGCACCATCTCCAATATTCGCGATAAGGCACTGTCGGCAAAAGCTTTGGTAACCTTTATTTCGATCACCTTATCCAGGTTAAGCATTCCAGCCAAAACACTTTCGCCTTTATTGATGGTTTTAGGTTTACTCTCGCCGGTTAAGGCCGCAGTATTAAAGCTACTTTTTTCCGAAAGCATTTCGCCATCTAAAGCTATTTTCTCGCCCGCCTTAACCTGTATGGTCTCGCCAATAGTTACCTTTTCAGGATTTACATCTTCATATTTCCCATTCCTGAGTACATGCGCAACATCAGCACGAACATCGAGCAAAGCCGAAATATTTCTTTTTGCCCGGTTTACCGCTGCCATTTGAAAAAGCTCGCCAATGGTATAAAAAAGCATCACTGCAACCCCTTCAGGATACTCGCCAATGGCAAAAGCACCAATGGTGGCGATAGACATTAAGGAAAATTCGGTAAAAAAGGCTTTTGCCTTAAAGGTTTCCCAAACCTCGCGTAAAACAGGCAAGCCAACCGGCAAATAAGCCAGTATGTACCAGTACGGCCTGATGGTTTGAAAAGCAGCAAGCTTAAAAAAATTATCGAATGCAATTCCAATCAGCAACATAACCAGGGTAACTATGGCCGGCAGGTAAGTTTGAAATACAGATGGATCTCCACCGTGATCATGATCGTGCTCATCGCCCTGGTCATGCGAATGGTCATGATGTTGATCTTTGGGTTCCGGATTTGCTTTGCTGCTGCAGCAGCTATCGTGATTATCGTGGGAGTGACTCATTCTCTATTATGCTATTAACTCGTTAATAAGTACTTACTAAGCTATATTATAACGAACTGAAATCAAATTTATGGAAAATAAAAATGGTTTATCCTGAATCATTCTTAATAGCAATAATTTTTACAGCCACACAATAAAATTTGTTAAAAAATGTTAATAGTGTATAAAAGATTTAAAACCATGAATCCTGAAACGATTAGAACAATCGGCAAAGGGTCCATCTGAAGCATAAAATTAAATATATAAAACAGATGAAATCTATTAAAATTCCATTTTCAGCATCCGATTTGATCAGACGGCTTGGTCTGGCAAAAATCTACTATTGGTTTTACAAGTAATATTTCTAATATATTACTACGGTATTAATTAGTATTTCATAAATTTCGCCTTTAAACTAACTTATTTTAAGCGAATGAAATACCAAAATTTGAAAAGATATTTTGCGGCGCTGGGTATAGTCGCTGCTGGCTTTTCTGCAAACGCACAAACCACCAAAAAATTTATCGATCCTGCCAACATGGATTTATCGGTTAAACCCGGCGATGATTTTTACCAATATGCAAGTGGTACCTGGATTAAAAATAACCCCGTTCCAGCCAAAGAAACCCGTTGGGGCTCTTTTAACGAATTGCGCGATTTCAACATTAATGCAGTAAAAACATTGGTTGAGGATGCGGCAGCAGATAAAACGGCACCAGCCGGATCGGTAAAACGCAGGGTTGGCGATTTTTACACTGCTGCAATGGACAGTTTAACCATCGAGAAATTAGGCTATACCCCAATCAAAGCCGATTTAGCTAAAATCCAGCAGATTAAAGATATCAAGGGTGTTTTAGATCAGGTAGCGTACATGCGCGTTAATGGTTTAGGCGGCGCCATGTTTGGTGTTGGTGTTAGTCAGGATCGTAAAAATGTAAACAAATACATGGTTAGCGTTGGTCAGGGTGGCACCACTTTGCCCGATCGCGATTACTATTTAAAAGATGATGCGCGTAGTGTTAAAATCCGTGAGGCTTACAACACCTACATGGTTACCCTGTTTACCTTAACCGGCAGCAGTGCTGAAGAAGCAAAACAAAAAGCAGCAACCGTTTTTAAAATCGAAAAACAATTTGCAGAAGCGCAAATGAGCCGTTTGGAAATGCGCGATCCTTATGCAACTTACAACAAACTTACCGTTGCCGAACTGAACAGCAAAACGCCTGATATCAATTGGTCAACGTATTTGCCAAAATTTAAAATTAAAGGTCAGGATACTGTTTTGGTATCATCGCCTAAATTTATGGCCAGTTTAGACGGTATGTTAAAATCGGTTTCAGTTGCTGACTGGAAGACCTACCTGGAATGGAATATTTTAAAAGGATCGGCATCGAGTTTAAGCTCGCCGTTTGTAAAAGCTAGTTTTGCCTTTACCCAGGCACAAACCGGACAAAAAGTACAAACACCTCGCTGGCAACGCATGTCATCATTAACCGATGGCACCATTGGCGAATTATTGGGCCAGCTTTATGTGGCAAAATATTTTAAACCAGAGGCTAAGGAACGCATGAACCAGATGATTGTGAACCTGCGCAAGGCCTTCGAAATCAGAATTAATGGTTTGGAGTGGATGAGCCCTGAAACCAAACAAAAAGCATTAGCTAAATTACATGCCTTTACACCTAAAGTAGGTTACCCTGAAAAATGGAAAAACTACGATGGTTTAACAATTAATAAAGATACTTATTTCCAAAACCTGCGCAATGCAAGTGTTTGGGGATACAACGAAATGGTTAACCAGTTAGGTAAACCTGTTGATCGTAAACGTTTTGGTATGACCCCGCCAACGGTTAATGCCTATTACAGCCCAACACTGAACGAAATTGTTTTCCCGGCAGGTATTTTACAGTTCCCGTTCTTCGATCCGAATGCCGATGATGCCGTTAACTACGGTGGTATTGGTGCAGTAATCGGTCACGAAATGAGCCATGGTTTTGACGATAGCGGAAGCCAGTACGATGCAGCCGGTAACTTAAAAAACTGGTGGACAGCCGAAGACAAAGCCAAGTTTGATGCCAAAACCAAGGCCCTTGGCGAGCAGTTTGATGCCTATACCGTGTTAGATACCGTGCATGTTATTGGTAAATTAACCATGGGCGAAAACATTGGTGATTTAGGCGGTTTAAATGCTGCTTATACCGCTTTCAAAATGACCAAACAAGGCCAAAGCAACGAAAAAATTGATGGTTTTACACCGGATCAGCGTTTCTTCCTGGCCTGGGCACAGGTTTGGAGAGGTAACATTTTACCAGAAAGCGCTGCTCAGTTAATTAAAACCGATCCGCACTCTCCTGGTCCTTACCGTACCATTGGAGCCCCTGTAAACATGGATGCCTGGTACAATGCCTTCGATGTTAAACCTGGTGATAAATTATATAAAAAACCAGAAGACAGGATTAGAATGTGGTAATAAGGTGGAAGGTGTAAAGGTTGGAGACGGAAGGCTTTAACAATACATCCCTAACCCCAACAAAATATTTCATCCCTATATTATAAACGCCCCGATTGTTAATTGGGGCGTTTGTTTTTAAGTGGGGTCAGCTGTTACCAGCTGACCCTTTTCTCCCAGTCCATTTCATTCTGGTCTATTGATTTCTGGTAAACATTTAAAAATTAATCCCTCTCCCTTCCGCTATTGTTAAATATCATTCTATCTTTGAAAAAACATTCTACTCATTCCATGAAAAGCGCAATTAAAACACTGTCCGTTCTGGCTTTAACTTTTCTTTCTGTAACCTGTTTTGCACAAAACAAACTGTTTACTGCTGAAGAATTAATCAATAAAAAAGATCCGGCATGGCCATTGGTTAAAAAATGGATTGATTCTGCCAAAAACAAGGTCGAGATTTTACCTGTTGATTCGGCAAAAGCCAAAGAAGTGTTGTACAATACGCAAATTTCTACCTATTCTACCCTGGGTTCAGTAATTTACAGTACCGGTGGTATTATGGTTGATAACGGCTGGATCAGGATTTTAGGCTCGGGAAGCGAGCGCTTAAACCGGTCTGTTTCTGAGTGGAATAAAGGAAAAACCATCAAAGAATATGGTGACAATATTCCTTACCTTTTAATTGCCGATGATGCCGTGGGTGGTTTCTTTGCCATTAATTATGGCGGCCTGGGCAAAGACATTAAAAACGTGTATTACCTTGAACCAAACAGCTTAACCTGGCAACCACTGGGTGCCGGCTATGGTGAATTTCTCATTTTTTGTTTCGATAGCGACCTCTCTAAATTCTACAAAGGCTTGCGCTGGAGCAGCTGGAACCAGTTTATTGCCAATTTGGATGGAACTAAAACCTACAGCTTCCGCCCTTACCTGTGGGAAGAAGGCACTGATATTGAAAAATGTACACGCAAACTTGTTGGAATCGAAGAAATGTACCGTTTTAATATCATGAAGTCGAAAGAATTGAATGCTGATAAAGGCATAAAAAAAGACGACTCGAAAAAAGAGGAAACCAAAACGGAGCAATAATACTTAGCTGAAAATCTTATCTGCGAAACTCAGTGATTTTGTGGCTCCGCGAATAAACTACGCGTATTTAGCCTGAACTTTCTTTGATAGTTTAGCCAATACCATGGCGCGTGATGCTTCTACCCTGCTCATTAATTCACTATCGTTAAATACTTCTAAATTAGCTACGCGAATCCATTGACGTTTGGCCATGTGGTGCGCCTGTTGAATACCTTCTCTGGCTGTCAGGGCATCAAATTCTTCAGGATCACATTTGATCGAGAAACTGTTATCCTCATCAATGGCAATAATGAAAAACATTTTCTCTTCAATCATGAAGCACAAATGCCCCCATTTCATACCTTCGGTTGTACCAGGCAAACTCAAACAATATTCTCTGAATGTTTCGATATCCATATTTAGGGTTTAGGGTTTAGGGTTTAGGGTTTAGGGTTTAGGGTTTAGGGTTTAGGGTAAGATCAAAGCTAAGCAGAAAAGATTAAAGCTGAAAGGGAAAAAGACGGAGGCCGGGAGGCTGAAGAACATGGCAGGAAGACCAAAGCTGAAAGACTAAAGCGGATTAATTGTCCTCTCCAATCTCCAACTAATGGTCTTGAAATCCAAAAACCCTGTTTATCCTTTTTCCATTTTCTAACTAATTTATCCTAAAATTCAACAATCCTATTTGTCATGATCCTATATTTGCATCATTTATCTTACAAAAAATAAATCCTGGCCCATGAATATTATTACCCCTACTGCTGATGGATCGAATACCCTTTACAACGAAACCATTGGCGAGCATTACCACAGCAAACATGGTGCTTTACAAGAAAGTAAACACGTATTTATAGGCGCAGGTTTGCAATTTGTAGCGGCTAAGCAATCTGAAATTTCGATTCTGGAGATCGGTTTTGGAACGGGTTTAAACTTTATTTTAACGCTCGAATATGCTGAAGCCAATAACATTCAGCTCGATTATACCAGCATTGAGGCCTTTCCCCTATCTACCGGATTAATTGAGCAAACGGGCTATTCAGCCTATGTACCACAAGCCGTTTGGAATAGCTTTATCACCAACTATGAGGCTGCACTTCAAGCCCCGCAATCACTTTCGGCATTAAGTACGCTCGAAATTCCACATACTACCTTAGCGGCTTTTAATACGCCGAAAAAGTTCGATGTTATTTATTACGATGCCTTTTCGGTGCAACACCAGCCTGAAATGTGGAGCGATGAAATTATTGCCCATGCCTGCAGTTTTTTAAAGCCCGGTGGCACTTTTGTAACCTATGCCATTACCGGAAAATTAAAAAGAGCCGTAAAAGCCTGTGGTTTCACCATCGAAAAACTACCCGGCGCACCCGGAAAGCGGGAAATGCTGAGGGCGGTGAAGGGAATGTGATCATGTAAAAGGTAAGATGATAGTTAACTTTACGCCCGGCCTTAACCAAACGCCGACAGTAACAAGAACGTTTTCTTAAAACCGCATTTCATTCTGATTGTTAATCCTCTGTATAAAAATTCACATCATGGAAAAAAGAATATTAGGAAAATCAGATTTAAATATAGCACCCATTGTTTTTGGCGGTAACGTTTTTGGCTGGACGATAGATGAGGCAAAATCATTCGAAATTTTAGACCATTTTATCGGAAATGGCTTTAACTGCATCGATACAGCCGATGTTTACTCGCGTTGGGTGCCCGGTAACAAGGGTGGCGAATCGGAAACCATTATTGGTAACTGGTTAAAAAAGCACAACAAAAGACACGATGTGGTTATTGCCACCAAAGTGGGATCGGATATGGGCTATGGAAAATCGCTCAAAAAAGATTACCTCATCAATCAGGTAGAACATTCGCTCAACCGGCTACAAACCGATTATATCGACCTCTATTTCTCGCACTATGATGACGAAAACACCCCGGTTGAAGAAACCCTGGGTGCTTACGATGAATTGATTAAAGCAGGCAAAGTGCGGTGGATCGGGGCTTCGAACTTTTCGGCCAACCGCTTAAAAGAATCGTTAATCTTTTCTAACGAACACAATTTGCCCCGCTACGAAGTTTACCAGCCCGGCTACAACCTGTACGACCGCGAAGGATTTGAGGCGGAGCATGAAAAAATTTGCCTGGAGCATAATTTAGGCGTAGTAACCTATTATGCGCTGGCAAGCGGCTTTTTAAGCGGAAAATACCGTAGTGAAGCCGATTTAAGCAAAAGTCAGCGCGGTAGCGGCGCTAAAAAGTATCTGAATGACCGGGGTTTTAAAATTCTGGAGGCATTAGATCAGGTTGCAGAAACACATGATGTTGAACAGGCATCCGTAGCACTAGCCTGGCTGATGTACCACCCTTCGGTTACCGCACCGATTGCCAGCGTTACCGATCTAAGCCAGCTGAAATCTTTTACCGAAGCTGCAAATTTAAAACTAAGTGCAGAGGATATTTCGCTGCTGGATAAAGCCAGTGTATATTAAAATTTTGCCGGAGAGCTGTCTGTTAAAGGCAGTTCTCTTCAAGTTTATCAACCCGGGATCAGCTTTTATGAACCTTGCAAATTATTGAAGCACCATAAAAATACCTGAAGCTTCATTCTACAAGTTAAAATACCCCTTTGATTACAATCTATGATAGTTTTCAATCCTACATATCGCAACTCTTTAAGGGATTCTTTACATTTGTGACAAATCTAAATCTATGGCAATCTCGACAATGTTAGCATCCATTCCGGGCATTATAGAAATCCTCGTTATTCTTGTTGGTATTGCTATATTGTTAGCTGTGGCCAGTTATGGTAAAAATACCTCATTAGGGTATTTTGGTTCACTTCTGCTGGCAATCTTTACTACACCTTTAATCGCCTTCTTTATAATTCTGATATTCTTCAAAAAAGACAGATAATATTAATATTTTGTACAGGTATTTACCGAATATTGATTAAAACATTTAGTCAGGCCATTTGTATTAAACAGGACTTATTTTTTTATGAAAGACAAACTATCATTTCTACCTAAGCTTGCGCTGGTACTTTTCTGTTTAATTAGTTTAACCTACATTGCTATTTTAGGGCAATCGCTCCTCGCTCCGCTCCTTTTCTCCTTTTTAATGGGAATATTATTGCTACCTATAGCCAATTTCTTAGAGCAGCGGTTTAAGTTTAAAAGAGGTTTATCAACCCTGGTTTCAGTAATTTTAATGATCGCTGTAATTGGAGGCATTGTTTATTTCTTTGGCAATCAGCTCAGCGATTTATGGGCCGACTGGCCCCTGTTAAAAGAAAAAGCCGATGTTTCTTACCATGAGCTGCAGCATTGGATTTCGAAAACCTTTCATGTAAACTCCGAAAAACAACTGGCCTACCTGAACGATAGTACCGAAAAAGCGCTTGCAACCAGTGCCGCCATTGTAGCAACCACATTGGCTACTTTATCATCTACCCTGCTATTTCTGGGCTTTACCCTATTGTTTACCTTTTTCATCCTCAACTATCGCAGGGTATTGTATACTTTTTTAACCTCGGTATTTAAAGAAGAACACAAAGAAAAGGTAAGCGAAATTGTATCTCAAATCCAGTATATCATTAAAAAATATATCATTGGTTTGTTTTTACAAATGCTGATTGTAAGCGTACTAATGATTACCGTATTAAGCATTTTAGGCGTAAAATATGCGGTTTTATTAGGCCTGGTGGCCGGTATATTTAACGTAGTACCATATCTGGGCATATTCTTTGCCTTACTTATTAGCTGTTTAATTACTTTCGCTACTGCTGGTGCCGGCAAGGTCTTATTGGTCTTAATTGCTTTTGTTGGTGTTCATGCCGTTGATGGTAACCTCTTAATGCCATTGGTAGTGGGTTCTAAGGTTAAAATCAATGCACTTTTTGCCTTTATCGGTATTGTAGTTGGCGAAATGATCTGGGGTATTTCGGGTATGTTTTTGTGTATTCCTTATTTAGCGATGCTAAAAATTATATTCGACCGGATCGATAATCTCAAACCCTGGGGCATTTTAATGGGCGAAGAACATAAACCCGAGAAGAAAAAACGGGTTTACCGCATTACCAAAAAGATTAAATTAGAAGAAAAAGATTAACATGGCCGAGAACCGTTCTCCACATATTTTAAGTACTTCGGCCAATTTACTGGGTATTTGCTTTATCGTGCTTACCTCATTAAAAAAGCTGAACCTCGCCGATAGCTCGATTATTGACGAGTTTGCCGTTGCTGCTGTGATCCTTTTCATGACCAGCTGTATCCTATCTTTTATTTCGATGAGAAAAGGTGATGCAGTAAGTCAGCGGCTGGAAAAAACTGCGGATTTTATTTTCCTTTCGGGATTGTTGGTGCTGTTTATCGCCACCATATTAATCGCTTTTAATTTGATTTCGTAATTTTTACAACTCCATTACACCTGTCTTTTAGCAGATCTGCTTGTTAATTTACACCTTTGAAGTATGAAACCTTTATTCGTATTACTCGTTGTTTACGTTGCCCTGCTCGCCTTTGGTGGACATACCACTTTCGATAAAGGAAATGTTTTTGCCGGTAATATGGCTATGGGAGTAATGCTGCTTTTTACAGCTATTGGTCACTTCAAGTTTAAAACCAGCATGGCTGCTATGATTCCCCTTTTCATTCCTAAAAAGGTAGAAATTATCCTCATTACCGGCGTTCTGGAAATTCTTTTTGCCATCGCGCTCCAGATAGAAAGTATCCGGTACTATACCGGCATAGCATTGATTCTTTTTCTGCTTGCCATTCTACCATCCAATATTTACGCGACCAAACACCGCATCAATTACGAAGATTTATACAAACCCGGACCAGGTATTAAATATTTATGGTTCAGAATTCCCTTTCAGCTTTTCTTAATCGCCTGGGTTTGGTATTTTAGCATCCGTTAACAGCTAATTACAAAACCTGTTGCAAAACACCATCAATATGCCTAATAATCCGATTCCTGCCAGTGCAAATAATCCTGCCGACTCCTTTATGCGTTTGCTTACCGTTTTAGATACCTTACGCACCCAATGCCCATGGGATAAAAAACAGACCATGGAAACCCTGCGCCATTTAACAATTGAGGAAACTTACGAGTTAAGCGATGCAATTTTAGAGGGTGATTTGGATGAAATTAAAAAAGAACTTGGCGACGTAATGATGCACCTTGTCTTTTATGCGCGCATTGCCTCGGAAACGAACGAATTTAACATAACTGATGTTTTAAATGGCGTCTGCGATAAACTGGTTAACCGACACCCGCATATTTATGGCGATGTAGACGTACAAAACGAAGAAGATGTAAAACGCAACTGGGAGCAAATCAAACTTAAAGAAGGCAATAAATCGGTTCTGGCTGGTGTTCCGGGCTCGCTGCCTGCACTGGTTAAAGCAGCGCGCATTCAGGAGAAAGCCCGCGGGGTAGGTTTTGACTGGGAAAACAAAAACCAGGTTTGGGAAAAAGTGGAAGAAGAGTTACAGGAATTTAAATCGGAATTTAATGTCGCCGATAATACCGCAATTGACGTGGAAAAAGCAGAATCGGAGTTTGGCGACGTACTTTTTTCATTAATCAATTACGCGCGCTTCATTAACATCAACCCCGAAAACGCGCTGGAAAAAACCAATAAAAAGTTCATTAAACGCTTTCAGTATCTCGAAAGTAAGGCCAAAGAAAACGGAAAAGCACTAAGTGATATGACACTTGCTGAAATGGATGTCTATTGGAATGAAGCGAAAAAGGTATAATTTCTGGCTTTCGTAATGCTATCATGCAAAAGCATTTCTGTTAATTTTGCGATTCTATTCGCAAAATTTATATAAAATTTGCGATTTTCCTTTAATCATAAAACTCCCCATCCACATAATACCACTTCCCGGCTTCTAACCTGAAGTTCGATTTTTCGTGCAATACCTCGGTTTGGAATTTCTTATTGAGGTAATAAGCTTTAAACTCTACGGTATCAAAAGTTGCGTCCACAATTTCGAGTTTAAGCCATTTGGTATTTTTTGCACTTTTTAAATAGGCGTCTTTGCTGTTACCTTTCCGCTTGCTGCTGTGTGTGGTTTCCACCAGGTAATCGCCATCCTGAACTACAAAAGCAGAATACCGCGAACGCATTAATGCTTCGGCTGTAGGCGGCTTTTCTTGCTTTAAATGATACGGTTTACAACAGTTTTGGTAAAGTAAACCGCTTCCGCAGGGACAATTAGTAATGTTCATTTCGGTTATTTGAGCGGCAAATTAGGAATTTAATGTCCTTGATGCCAAAATTTCCGTAAAATTGCAGTCCAAAATAATGAGATACTTCTTCCACATTGCTTATCAGGGCCAGCATTACAACGGCTGGCAAAAACAACCGGGTGCCATTAGCGTACAAGCGGTAATTGAAAAAGCACTGGAACAAATTTTAAAACAAACTGTTCCTATTATTGGTTGCGGCCGAACGGATGCACATGTACACGCCAGTCAGTTTTTCTTTCATGCCGATATTGATCAGCCTTTTGATTTTGATCTTCTTTACCGCTTAAACAAAGCCTTACCACAAAATATTGCGGTGTTCGATATTATTGAAATGGAAGGCCTGCCGCATGCCCGTTTCGATGCGGTTCAGCGCAGGTACGATTATTTTATCCACACTTATAAAGATCCGTTTTTAAGCAACCAGAGCTCATTTTATCTGGCTCCGCAACTGGACCTTAAAAAAATGAAAGCAGCCGTAAACCTGCTTCCACAATACAAAGATTACCGGGCCTTTTGCACCCAGCCCAATAAATACGAGCACACCATTTGCAATGTAATGGAAGCCGATTTATTTGTGAACGAAAAAGGCGACCGTATTCGCTTCCATATCGCCAGCAATCGTTTTTTAAGTAAAATGATCCGCATTTTAATGGGAAAAATCCTTAAAACCGGATTAGGCGAACTGAGTCTGGATGAGTTTGAAAGCCTTTTAATTAACCTGCAAACACCCAAAACTTTAGATCCGGCGCATCCTACAGGTCTTTATCTTTCGAAGGTTACCTACCCTTATTTAAACCTGCCACCCAGAACCGATTTTCTGCATAGCACACAAGGAACCGACTGGATTTCAGTTTAGCTGTAGCGTTTTGGTTTCAGTCTCCGTTTAAGGAGTATGAAAGCTAAAATCTCCATCCTGTTATTTACCCTGGGGTTATCTCTGGGCTGTAAAAAGCCTGACAAGGTTGATGTGGTAAACGATGGCAATTATACCGGCTTACTGGTGGTAACCAATAGTATAAAATCGGTGCCCAGCACCTATCCTGTTTCGGTTTCTTTAAAAAACGGGCAGTTTAGCATCACCTATAAAAACACCGGTAAAACCACAGCAGGGTCGGGTACTTACACCTTTAATAAAGGACTTGCTGTTTTTGTTAATGAAGGTGCATATACCGCCGATTTTGACTGGAACATGATTTTAAACGGAGAGTATGAGGTTTTAAGCAATGCTACCGATCTCACCCTTAAAAAAAAGTTTAAGCCAGCTACCCCCGAAAACCCGGCAGCTACCTCATACGCGTACCTGCAATATGAGTACATTTTAAAAAAAGCAAATTAACGCGAACGAATAAAAAAGTTAGGTTTAGGTTGCCTGGGCGTCGAAAATGATCTGATTTGATGACCCAGGCTTTTTTATGCCCTATTTAAAACGGATGGCTTTTAACGGAGAAACTTTACTGATTAACAGCGAAGGCACAATCAACACCGTTAAACATACCACAACCGTTACCACATTGAGTAGCAGTACATCAATAAAATGAAATTCGATTGGTGCATAGGCTAAAAAATAGGACGCCTGGTTAAGTTTGAAAATATGTGTGGCCTGCTGAAGAAATCCAAGACCCAGGCCTAAGATATTACCAAGCAAAAGCCCTATCCCAATCAGGTAGGCCGCATTGTAAAGAAAAATTTTCATAATGCTCCAGTTACTGGCACCGAACGATTTAAGCATCCCAATCATGTTGGTCCGTTCTAAAATCATAATTAACAAAGCGGTAACCATATTAATTACCCCCACAATCAGCATTAAAATTAACAACACCTTCGTATTTACATCTAACAGGCCCAGCCAGGTAAAAATATTGGGAAAGTTTTCTTCAATAGAAAAAGAACGCAGGTTACGTGGCAGCTTTTCATAAATCTCATCGGCAACAGGCTGCAGTTGATTAAAATCCTTAATCCTGATTTCTATTCCACCAATCTCGTTAGGCTCCCAGTTATTTAAACGTTTAATAATGTTCAGGTTACCCAAAACAAAACCTTTATCAATATCTTCTACACCAATATCGTAAATACCTACAATTTTAAATTTACGCGGGCGCAACTGGTTCTGTACAAAATACATGATAAAATCATCGCCTGTTTTCAACTTCAGGCGGTTGGCAGTGTAATTTGAAATCAATAATTCCTGCATGGCCTTTGTGCTATCGGCAAAATTGATGATACTGCCACTAATCAGGTGTTTTTTAATGTAATCCCAGTTATAACTCTTATCTACTCCTTTAAAGTTAATCCCTTCTATTTCGTTATTGGCCGAAAGAATACCAGGCTTGGTAGCAAAGGGATAAAAATATTCGATATTGGGATTATTTTTGAGCTCGTTTTTAGCGGTATCATTTAAAACAAATGGCGAATGCTCAAAAGAATTATTCAGGTCGTAGCGCGTAATTTGTACATCGCCTAAATAACCACGTACCTTATCTTTAATTTCGGTTTTAAAGCCTTTAATAATGGCAATAGACAGGATCATAACGGCTAAACTCAGCATTACGCCCGCTATCGCAATGCGAACGATAAGTTTTGAAAATGTACGTTCTGATTTAACGGCTATGCGCCCGGCTATAAAATATTCGAAATTCAATTTAAACAGGTTTCTAAGTAACAAAAATGCTCAATTCCTTTTAAAAAATGGCATTTTCAAAAATAAATAAGCAACTTTAAAAATAATGCTGCCTTGCCCAAAGCAATACCAGTAACACAGGTAAATTGTTTTGCCGCAGCTATGCACGATTAGAATATACCCCGATATGAAACAGTACCTTAGCTTTGCTTTAACCAGTTTAATTGCCTTATCGGCCTGTGGACAACCCAAACCGCTTGAAAAGGAAGTTGCGGGCAGTAAAGGCCTCGAAAACAAAAAACTGATGATCAGGAAAATGAAACTGCCATCAGCGCTTAAAACCGGAGCCGAACAAACCCAGTTATACCTGCCGCTTTTAAAAGGTAAACGGGTGGGTATGGTGGTTAACCCTACTTCTGTTATCGGTACGCAAACTTCGGTTGACAGCCTCTTAAAATTAGGCGTTAAAATCCAGAAAATATTTGGTCCCGAACATGGCTTTAGAGGAAATGCAAGTGCCGGCGTTACCGTTAACGATGATGTTGATACCAAAACTGGCATCAAAGCCATTTCACTTTACGGCAAACACAGTACCCCAACGGCAGAAGACCTGGCCGATATTGACATTATGGTTTTTGATATACAGGATGTTGGCGTTCGTTTTTATACCTACATAAATACCCTGCAACATGTTATGGAAGCCTGTGCAGCCAACAAAAAAACATTGCTGATTTTAGACCGGCCAAACCCGAATGGTTATTTAATTGACGGCCCAATTTTAGATCCTAAGTTTAAATCGGGTATCGGCATACAACCCATCCCTATCGCGCATGGCTTAACTGTCGGCGAATATGCACAAATGTTAAATGGCGAAGGCTGGTTAAAAGATAAGGTGAAATGTAAGATTACAGTGATTAAAAATGCCAATTACAACCACGAGATGGAATACACTTTGCCGGTTAAACCATCGCCTAACTTAAATACACAGCAAGCAATTTTGCTTTATCCTTCAACCTGTTTATTTGAAGGCACTTATTTAAACCATGGTCGGGGCACCCAGTTTCCCTTTACTGTTATCGGGGCACCTTACCTGAAAGGAAAATTCGATTTCAGCTTCACTCCTAAAAGCATAAAAGGCATGTCGGAAACACCTTTGTTTCAGGATCAGGTTTGTTACGGACTGGATTTAAGAACATACGATACTGCCGAACTGCGCAAAAGCAAGCAGGTAAATTTATCGTGGTTAATTTCGTTATACCAGGCATCGCCAAAAAAAGAAGACTTCTTTAACTCTAAACTGAGCAAAGAAATGGGCACCATCGAACGATTAGTTGGCTCTGGCGATTTCAGGCAACAGATCATTGATGGAAAAAGCGAAGCTGAAATCAGGGCCAGCTGGGAACCAGGCTTAAGTGCCTACAAAACCATGCGTAAAAAGTATCTGCTTTATCCGTAAATACACAACGACTGAATTATTGGATGGCTGAGTGAATGGAAAGCGCAATTTTTCAAACTTAACAGCTAAAGCATTGTTATTAGATAAAGGATTGGGCTGAGTGCCGGCAACATTTCAAGCTTAAAACCTTTCAACATTCAATCATTGAAACATTCAATAATTAACAGTATGAGCGGTCCAAAAGTTAAAAGCGATAAACCCGGAAGCAATTATCAGGAAGAGGTGCCAAAAGGCCGGGAGCCGGTTGACCATAAAACGGTAAGAAAGGAAAACGACAGCTTACCCAACAAGCCTGTTAAAACGAATAATCCGGCTAAGCAGCGTGAAAACGAAGAACAACCGGTACATCCGGTTAAAAAAGCACCGAAATCATAATTAATCGTTCAGAATGCAGCCAGCTGTATTATCTGAACGATTTTACTTTTAGCGCAAAGAAAAATGTAGCGCCTTGCCCGGTTGTACTTTCTACCCAAATCCTGCCACCTTCACTTTTAATAATTTCAGCCGAGATGTAAAGTCCCAAGCCCAAACCCGGGTAGGTATGCTGCAAATTGCCATCAACGCGGTAAAACTGGTCGAACACCAGGTGTTGCATATCCTCCGAAATCCCAATGCCGTAATCCTTAACGCTTAATATTATTTCGCCATTCTGACTAAAAGTTGTAACATCTATCTCACCGGCATCGGTAGAGTATTTTATAGCATTCGATAGAAAATTGGTTATCACCTGCCCAATGCGTTCTTTATCTGCATAAACAATGGCCTTACTGGCCAAACCACAAATGATTTTATGTTTGGAACTGATGTGCTGCATTTCCTCCACAATTTCTTCAACCGCAGCATCAAAATCAAATTCTATGGGATTAAAAGTCATTTTACCCGATTGAATTTTGGTTACATCCAGTAAGTCGCCAATCAGGCCGGTTAAGCGGTTTAACTGGAGATCCATTTTATGCACCATATTCGCCTTTTTCTCATCACCTTCGTTCCTGATCATGCGCTCGAGTACCTGTGCATAGGCTTTAATACTGGTAACAGGCGTTTTTAATTCGTGACTGGCAATGCCCAAAAATTCGTCTTTTTGCTGCTGTAACTGCACTTGTTTGGTTACATCCATTGCGGCATGGATAATGGCATAAACCTGGCCATCTGCATCCTTAAGTGGTTTGTAGGTAAAACTAAACCAGCGCTTCTGTTCTTTACCATCAACAATTAAACGGGCTTCTTCCTGATCAGCATGATAAATTATTCCGGTTCGGTATACCTCCTGTAGAATATCTACAAATGGCTGTACATTCAATTCGGGGATTGCTTCTACAACAGTTTTACCGATTACACTTTTATCCTTCCCCCAAAACCGGAGCATTTCATCGTTAGCCAGCCTGATGATAAGATTTTCTGTTTCGTAATATGCGGTAGCCATCGGTATATCGTACATGAAATTACGAAAGCGCTCCTCACTTTTGGCAGCTTCCATTTTTGAAATAACCTGTGCTGTAACTTCATTGGCAACTACCATAATACCCGAAACCTGTCCATCCTGACCAAAAATAGGATCATAAACAAAATTGAAATAAAAATCGCCTAAAACCCCGTTTCGCTCCAGCCGGGCCATGGTTTCGTAACCATAATGTGCAACACCGCTATTGTAAACCTCCTGTAGAAGATCTGGAAAAGGCTGACCAATAAGTTCCGGCAATCCGTCTAAAAGTTTTAAACCAATTACAGCTTTATTTTTTCCCCATATTTTCAGCAAATCATCGTTGGCGTCCTCAATAATCAAATCTCTCCCCCTCAGAATGCCTATGGCCACCGGGGCATCATAAATCATTTTCCTGAACAGTGCCTCACTTTGCTCAACTTTAAACTTGGCATTTACCAGCTCGGTAACATCGGTAGCATTATTTAAAATGCCCCAAACATTTCCGTCAGTATCCTTTAAGGGTTTATATATAAAATCGAAATAATAGGTTTGAAGTACGTTATTGTTTAAAAGTAGCACCTTATCCTCTTTGGCCTCATAAGCTACCCCGGTAGTTCTTACCTGATTCAGGATTTCAAGAAAGGGCTGATCTTTTAACTCGGGTAACGCCAGGGCCAGTTCCTGACCTATTACCGATGCATCTCTGCCCCAGGCTTTAAGTATGGCCCTGTTGGCCACCTGAATAACCATATTTTCGCCAATATAAAGCGCTATTGGCATTGGAGACTCTTCTATAAGCGTATTGAAAATATTGGCTGTATCGTCGAGATTGATTTGCATAACAGGATAAAAAACAAATATAATTGCTTTTTTTACTTGCCAGCTGATTTTAAGAAAGATAATAACACCTTTTCGTTGTGCTCCAGACTTACCTTGCCCTTATGCGAATTGTTATTTATCTTTTTCAGGTATTTTTCAAGCCCATTGTTCTCGTAAGCGGTGAGCAGAAGCGGGTAAACATACGAACTCTTGCATACCGCCCGGGTATTGCCCAATTTTTTGGCTACACAATCTAAAACGGCAACAATTGTTTTTTTACTGTTTAAACCTGCATTTTCATTAAGCTGGCACTGGGCAAACTGCCGCATCGCCTCTAGCGTACCTCCCCAGGTCCTGAAATCTTTTGCTGTAAAATCATCGCCTGTAATTTCTTTAATATAGGCATTTATTTTACCCGAATCGATGCTTTTATGTTCGCTGCCATGGGTATAAAACTGAAAAAGCTCCTGTCCGGGAATATCCCTGCATTTTTTAACCAGCCTGGCCAGTGTGCGATCGTTCAGTTCTACTTTTTGCTGTACTCCTTTTTTGCCTACAAAATCCATGGTAATCTTACTTCCGTTTATTTTTACATGTTTATCGCGCAGGGTGGTAAGCCCAAAAGAGCCATACAATTGCTTGTAACTCTCGTTCCCTACTCTAATGAGTGTTTTTTGGAGTACATCAACAGAAATAGCCAATACCTTACGCTCGTCGAAATCTTTTCGGCGAAGATCTTTCTGCAGGTTTTTCCGTGCTTTGGGCAGGGCTTTTCCAAACTCTAACAGACGAAAATATTTATCTTCAGCGCGGCGGCTCGTCCATTTTGCGTGGTATTTGTATTGCTTGCGCCCGGCGGCATCAATCCCGGTCACCTGTAAATAGGCATTGGGTTTATTGGCAATCCACACGTTTTGCCAGGCTGGCGGTATTACAAGTGCTTTAATCCGCCCCAGGTGTTTCTCATCGGTAACTTTATTTCCATCCTTATCTACATAGTGAAACTTCCCTGGCTTGCCTTTCCGGTATATACCAGGCATACTGTCGGTTACATACACCAATCCATTTGCTTTTACAACATCTTTGCCTTGTACCATTTTTTACCTGTAAGTATGGGTTTATTTTTAGTTATTTTGCAAAACTTTAAGTGGCTAGCCACGTTATTTTAGAACACAACATTTTCTTATGAGAATAGTTTTTATGGGTACGCCCGATTTTGCCGTGACATCGTTAGATGCACTGGTACAAGCCAATTTTGATGTTGTTGCGGTAGTAACTGCACCAGACCGGCCTGCAGGCCGCGGACAAAAGCTTAACGAAAGTGCAGTAAAAAAATACGCAGTTGAAAAGCATATTCCGGTGTTACAGCCTGAAAAACTAAAGAACCCTGATTTTCTGGAAACCCTGGCCCGCTATAAAGCCGATTTACAGGTGGTAGTGGCCTTTAGAATGTTACCAGAAGTAGTATGGAATATGCCGCCAAAGGGAACCATTAATCTTCATGGCTCACTTTTACCACAATACCGCGGTGCTGCGCCCATAAACCACGCCATTATAAACGGAGAAAAAGAAAGTGGTGTAACTACCTTTTTCCTTACACACGAAATTGATACGGGAAATATTATCCTGAGCGATAGTGTTGCCATTGCTGATGATGAAACCGCCGGCGAGCTGCATGATAAACTGATGCACGTTGGCGCAAACCTGCTCGTTAAAACACTTAAAGCAATTGAAGCCGGCGAGGTTAGCGAGCAACCGCAACCGCAAAGCGGCGAACTACAACATGCTCCCAAAATTTTTAAAGACGATTGCAAAATCGATTGGAACAATCCCGCGCAGCCGATTTATAACTTAATCCGCGGATTGAGCCCATACCCTACGGCTTTTACTTTTTTAAACGATAAAACCTTAAAAATATTTAAGGCTGAATTAGAAGATAAAGAACCGGGTATTGTGGCCGGAGGCTTTTTAACTGATGGTAAAACCTATTTAAAATTTGCCGCTAAAGATGGTTTTATTAAACTCTTAGACATCCAATACGAAGGTAAAAAACGCATGCTGATTGGAGATTTTTTAAGAGGAATGCGATTGTAACCTAATTTATAAACCATAAAATAACCAGACAGTCCCTTAATCAGGCCTGTCTGGTTAATATTTTAAACATTAGCGGTTATAGTTATCGATGGACCTTTCGATACTTTTTTTACCCGATTCGCCAACCAGGTAACCTCCTAAGCTCAAGCCGGCACCAAGTCCAAGTAAAACAAAACTGCCTGTATAACTGCGGTCTTCATATTTTGGCATTCCACCAAAGCCAGCACTGGTTTGCTTAAAGCCTGAGTTAGACATCAATGTAATCCCACTGGCAATAATTGCTGCCCCGGCGGCAACATACATTACAATTCCTAAACTCTTACGGCTTTTATATTCCCTCAATAAGGCTAAACTTTTTGGGTTATCGGCCATCGCCTGGTTTAAATTACGGTAGTTTACCTTTTCAAGATCGGAATAGCCCTTGTTAAAGAACATGCGTGTATTTACAGCCTGCCGCCTGTAATCTCTAAAGCCATAATACTCCCCCTCAATGGGAACATTATCATAAAGTACTTCCTGATAAAGGTTAATTTTACCTTCAATAGTCCGCTCAGCAAAAGAGGCTTCTCCCAAAAGGCTAAGTCTGCGCGTGTTGGCAAAAAAGCCATCCTGGTTATTAAAAAACTTAACTTGTGCTACCGGCACCCGTCTTGAATCGGCACGGAGCGACCATCCGCCGCTAAAATCGGGTCGCAATCTGATTTTTTGTGCATAAACTGTAGAATCTGAATAGAAGTACAGAAAGTTTCTGGATTCGTTCAACTGTTGCGAACGCGCGTTCAGGCCATAGCAAGCCATTACGAGAATGAGTAATTTTTTCATTTCGGTTAAATTTGTGTGTGTAACCAATTATACTAAAAATATAGTTCAGGTAGACACAAACTCATAGAAATAAAATGTAACATCGGCGAGGCAAAAGGGATTTACACCGCGATGTTATAAGAAACGGTTACAAAGCGTTCAGCTTATCAATTAAAAGCTTCGAAACCTCGTTAAAATAGCGTTTACGGCCATACCCCATTACCCATTGTATGCCCTGGGTGGCATTGGTAATAAAAACTTCTTCGGCTGCTTTTAATATTTCGGGATTAATCTGGGCTTCGATTAAAGGAATATCGTTCATTTTGCAAAGCTGCATAATAGCGGTACGCATTACGCCGCTCACGCAACCTTCGGTTAATGCGGGGGTATAAACCTGTTTGTTGTACACTACAAAAACGTTGGCGCTAATGCTTTCGCACAAAAAACCATGCTGATTTAAAATCATGGCCTCATCTAAACGGTTCTGGCTTTTAAAAAGTCCGGCCATAACATAAAGCAGGGCATTAGAGGTTTTAAAGTTAGACAGTTTGTTAACCGGTTTGGTCATTTCGTCAAAAACATCGATAATCAGGCCTTTACTGTTTAATTCGTAGCTAGAAGCAGTTAAAGGAATCCCCTCCAAAACATAACCTGCTTTATTAATTTCGGGTGTGTAAACGCCAGCCCCTTCCCTGTAAACTGAAAGGCGAAAACGCACATTACCATTCCATTTGTTTCTTTTGGCCAGATCGGCAGTTTTTTGGCGTAAAAAATAATCGTCCATCAGGGCATGTCCGTCCATTTTCAGGGCTTTCATACCTGCAGTTAACCTGTCGGCATGCAAATCGGCAAATTGCAGCTTGTTATTGATCATCCGCATGCTTTCAAACAAACCATCGCCAAATTTGAAAGACCGGTTAGAAGCACTTAAAACAGGAGCATCTGTCGCATGAAATTCATCATTAAATAAAAGGTACTGTTGAAGCATATTTTATGATGTAGCGATATAATTTTCCCATTTAGTTAAACCTGCTTTAAAATCATCCGGCAGCGGAGATTCAAAGTACATATATTCTTTAGTTGTTGGATGTATAAAACCTAAACTCTGTGCGTGCAAAGCCTGGCGGGGCAATAGCTCAAAACAATTTTCTACAAACTGTTTGTATTTGTTAAACGTAGTTCCTTTTAAAATCTTATCACCACCATACATGGCATCGCTAAAAAGCGGATGGCCAATGTGCTGCATGTGTGCCCTGATCTGGTGTGTGCGGCCGGTTTCGAGTTCGCAGCTAATTAAAGTAACATAACCCAAACGTTTTAAAACTTTATAATGTGTTACCGACCATTTGCCTTTTTCTTCGTCATCGTAAATATCCATTACCCGGCGGTCTTTGGCACTGCGGCCAATATAGCCTGTAACGGTACCACCGGTTTCAATATCGCCCCAAACCAATGCGATATATTTGCGCGTAATGCTGTGATCGAAAAACTGACGTGCCAAATGGGTAATCGATTTCTCGTTTTTACTGATCAGTAATAAGCCCGAAGTATCTTTATCAATGCGGTGCACCAAACCCGGCCGGCCATCGTTACCCGGCAACTGGGGCAGCTGTTCAAAGTGGAAAGCCAGGGCATTAACCAAAGTACCAGTGTAGTTGTTAAAACCTGGATGTACCACCATCCCAGCGGGTTTATTCACCACCAGCAAATCGCTGTCTTCGTAAATAATATCCAGCGGGATATCTTCAGGATAAACTTCCGTATCGCGTGGCGGATGCGGTAAAACAATCGAAATCTCATCAAAAGGTTTAACCTTATAACTCGATTTGATTTGCTTCTGGTTAACCAGCACATTACCTGCATCAATGGCATTCTGAATACGGTTTCGCGAAGCATTTTCTACACGCACCATTAAAAACTTATCGATACGCAGTAAGGACTGCCCTTTATCGACAATAATTTTTAAATGTTCATATAATTCCTGCTCTTCCGATTCCTGCACTTCGACCACATTTTCCATGGTGCAAAAATAAACTTTTAACAGCAAGAATTGTTTAATGATTACAGTTTTGCGAAAAACAGCTTTATCTTTACTATAAATCAAATTATTATATGAGAAAATGCTACGCTTTAAAGGCATTATGTGCCTTGTTTTTACTGGTAACGGCTCAAAAAGCCAGTGCACAGCAGGATGTTGGAAGCCTATTTGTTTCGGGCCCGGCTGATGCGACTAAATTAATTAACGCCTATTTCGATCCCTTGTATAAAGGTTTAGGATTGGGTTTAACCGATGGCTGGACAAACACCGCCAAATCAAAAGGTTTTTTAAAATTCGATGTGCGTGTATCGGCTTCGGCTTCTTTTGTACCGCAATCGGGCAGAAGTTACGATGTAAATACCCTGGGCTTGGGTAACATTAAACCAGCTCCCGGTGCTTCTTCAATTGGCCCAACTGCTTTTGGCGATGACCACGAAGGCGGCAAAATGCAAATTTATACCAGTAGCGGTATTCCAACGGGTAAATTTTTTAATCTGCCACAGGGTGTTGGTTTCCATGTGGTACCGGCTGCACAAATACAGGCTACACTGGGCTTGCCAAAAAATATCGATGTTACTTTAAGGGCCATGCCTAAAATTAAGCTGGGCAGCGATTTAGGAAGCTTATCGATGATTGGTTTTGGTGCAAAGGTTGAACTTTTACCTTTGTTTATGGGCTCAACCGCTGAAAAGTTGTTTCCGGTTGATGTTGCCATTGCCGGAGGTTTTACCCAATATAAATACGATTTGCCTTTAGATATCAACAATACGGGCAATTCTAACCAACGCATCGATGCCAAATTTAATGGTGTAAATTTCGACGCTATTGTTTCGAAGCAAATCCTGTTTTTTACTCCTTTTGCCAGCGTAGGTTACCAAACCTCAAATACCAATTTAAAAGCTTTAGGTACTTACCAGTTTACCGATGGAGGAACCAATGCCACTTACGTTGACCCTGTATCAGTAAAACAAACTGATATTGATGGTGTAAGGGGAAGTTTAGGTTTCCAGTTAAAATTTGGTTTCTTTAAGTTTTACACCTCTTATACACAGGCGAAATACAGTGTAGTTAATGCTGGTTTTGGATTTGGTATAGGTAAATAATTCTAGCAGCCTCCGGTATACAAACCGGTTTATACATAAAAAACACCCGAAATACCCGGGTGTTTTTTATTTTTACGTGTGTTTACAGAAATCTATAGTCCGGTACAAAAAATAGCCTTTGCTCCTTTTAATCATTTATCGGTAAAACGTGATGACCTGATTGATCCATACATTTCGGGCAATAAATGGCGCAAGCTGAAATACATACTGGCTAAAGCAAAGGCTGAAAACAAGACACACCTGGTAACTTTTGGCGGGGCTTATTCCAATCATCTGGTCGCTACTGCGGCTGCCGCAGCAAGATCGGGTTTAAAAGCCACAGCCTTTGTACGTGGCGAAGCGGTAAAAAACGAAATGCTTTTGCTCTGTAGCCTTTTCGGCATGGAACTGATTTTTACCGACCGTGAAAGTTACCGCAATAAACACCAGCTTTTTGAAAATCATTTTGCAAACCATCCTGAAGCCTGTTTTGTAGATGAAGGTGGCGCATCAGCTGAAGCTACTTTGGGTTGTGCTGAAATTATTGGTGAGTTGGCCGAAACCTACGATCATATTTTTTGTGCAGCCGGTACCGGGACAACTGCTGCGGGTTTACTTAAAGGACTGCAAGCGCATCAGCTCTCTACAAAACTTCACGTTATACCGGTTTTAAAAGGTGGCGGATTTATAGCAGATGAAATCGCCAGGTACGCAACGATAGATAAACAATTAGCGCTGCATTTGGATTACCACTTCGGCGGTTACGCCAAAACCACTCCAGAACTGATTCATTTTATTAAAACCTTTACAGCCCAAACCGGATTGCTTTTAGACCCTGTTTATACCGCAAAAATGTTTTATGCCATTTGCGATTTAGAAAAAAAAGGGCAAATCCATCTTAATGATCGTATTTTGGCCATCCATACGGGGGGCTTGATGGGTTTGCTTGGAATGCAGGATAAGTTTTAAGATGAGGATATTTTCACTTCCAGAAAACAACAAAGGCTCCGCATTGCTGTGGAGCCTCAATAAGATTTCTAAATCGTCCCGTTGATTTGATTCTTATTATAAAGGTATTATTCATTGTGATTTAAAGCGACAGAAATAGACCAACACTACAAATTAATAGATGTAGTATGAATATTTATACACATTGCAGCAAAAATGTTAATAAAGTTGTGAATTACATAAACTTAATCGCTGTAACGGTGCGTTAAAATCCGGCTAATTTTAGCCAAATTTGATATTCTCTATTTCATTGCATAACTTGAACCAGAATCTAATTTCCACTGAAATAACTGTTATGAAAACATATTTTTTTGTAATTCTTTTGGCTTTATCGTTTGCAGCAAAAGGACAGTCGAACACTATTAATTACCAGTATTTAATTGTACCCGAAAAATTCAGTTTTCTTAAACAACCCAATCAATATAATTTAAATGTGCTGGCCAAAGCACTTTTTGAAGATAAAGGCTTTACTGTGTATTACGATAATACGGAAATACCTTCAGAAATTGCAACCGACAGGTGCAGGGCTTTGGTAGTTGAGGTAGACGAACACAACAGCATGTTTGTAACCAACCTGACCATTTTGCTTAAAGACTGCAAAGGCAATGTTGTACTGAAAAGTAAAGAAGGCAAGAGCAGGGAAAAAGAATACAAACAATCTTACAATGCCGCTATGAGAGATGCTTTTAGCTCTTTCGGCGATTTGCATTACGAAGCTGGCAGCACACCTGTAGTTAATGCTACCCCAGTAAGCCCGACCCAAGAGGTAAAAACAGTTCCAACTGCTCCAGTTACCCCACCTGCAACGGCTAAAACCAAACAAGCTGAAGCACTTTTATATGCCCAGGCCATCAACAACGGCTACCAGTTAATTGATTCGACTCCCAAAATAGTACTCACCCTACTCAAAACAACTGTAGCCGATTACTTTATCGCCACGGGCAGCAGCACCAACGGCATCGTCCTTAAAAAAGATGGAAGCTGGTTTTTCGAGTACTATAAAGATAATGCGCTGGTATCTGAAAAACTATCGATTAAGTTTTAAATTATTCCGGGCAAATCGTAAAAAGAAGATGTTATTGGGCAGGATTTTGGACAAAAAGTTTTCCTCATCTGTGAACCACAGGTAAATTTAGTACCGGACACAGGTTACAAAGTTTCTTACGGCCAGCAAAGCCACCGTCGACGCCGTAGCAGCTAATAACCGGAACAGCATAAGCAAACTGGCAGGAACAAATAGTGCCCGGCTCCGGGTAGCCCACAATATAGACACAGGTTTGGTAATGGTAATCGTAAACAGCTACGTCGCAGTTCCTGCTAATACATCGCTAATATAAACGCAAAGTTTTGTTAATGTTTCGGTAACGTTGAGGGCATAATTTTGTGCCAGCATGAAGGATATATATGTAAGCAAAAGTGATGAAGATTTAATGTCTTTGTTGATTAATGAGGATAGCTTTGCTCTTGAAACTTTGTTTAACAGGTATTATCCGGCCTTATGCAAGTTCACTTCCATTTACATCAGAGATTTTAGCAAGGCTGAAGAACTTGTTGCAGATTTATTTGTGAAATTGTGGGACAAGCGGAATGATTTACAGATTAAATCGGTTAAAAAATATCTTTTTGCCTCAGCCAAAAATCTTTCTTTTAATGAAATACAACGTGTAAAACTAAACACATTAAGCTTAAACGATCACCAGGATTATTTGGATTATCCCGATATTTATTTAAATCCACATGATTTGCTGGCCAGCCGCGAATCGTATAACGAAATTATCAGTTTAATTAATCTGCTGCCCGAGCGTCAGCGCGAGGTGCTTCTAATGAGCCGTATCGACATGCTGGGAAAAAATATGATATCAGAGATATTGGGCATCTCTGTAAGAACGGTGGAAACATTGCTGTACCAGGCGGTAAAAAGCTTCAGACAGCTGGCTGCCGATCGGTCAGCTATTTAAATACCAGTTTTAATTCGAGGTAACCTATCCGGGTTGTTAACAATTTATTAATCATAGCTTAACTTGTTTACCTACGTATCTTCTCTGTTTTTCCTGTCTTACCTGTAGAACAACAGGAATAATGGACCAGCATTACTATAAATTAATAGAAGATTACAGCAAGAAAACGATCCGAAGCGAAGACCTTACCGATTTACTGATTTGGGTAGACAGCAGTCAGCAGAACCAGCAGCTTTTCAGGGAAACGCTACAGGCCTTTGAAACAGCAGATCAGTTTTTGAACAAGCCTGTAGATCAGCAGAAAGCCTGGAGATCCATTCAGCAGCACCTGGCAAAAAACACTATCGTGCAAACCGCAGTAATTAAAAAAATCAGCTACCGGAGGTACATCAGCATTGCGGCAGCAGCGATTCTTATTTTAATTTTGCCGGTTATCTACTTTACCGTAAACCGTGCTAAACCAGTAGCCACCGTTACTTACCACGAGATTTATAATCCCAAAGGCCAAAAAAGACTTGTAGCCATGCCTGATGGATCGAATATCTACCTGAACGGTGATAGTAAAATCCGCTATGCCCAAAACTTTAATACGGGCAAAAGACTGGTTTATCTCCAGGGCGAAGCTTTTTTTGACGTGCAACACCGCGATAAACAGCCGTTTGTGGTTTACACCGGAAAAGTGAGCACAACTGTTTTGGGTACCTCATTCAACATTAACGCTTACCAATCTGCCAAAACAATTAGCATAACCGTTCAAAGCGGTAAGGTGGGGGTCATTGTAAAGCATAACGGTAAAGCAGAACCGGTTAAATTTCTTTTGCCAAACGAACAGCTAAACATCACAAAAGGAAATGGGACGGCGACCAAAGCTACTGTAAACGCCACTGACTTTGACAGCTGGCGGGAGTACAAACTGTTTTTTTATAATAAGCCTTTAAGCGAGATTGCTGAAATAGTTGCCAGGGAATATGATGTTAAAGTGGTAATTAAAAGCGAAGCCTTAAAAGCAATGAAACTTACCGCAAAATTTAATAAGAGTACTGTAAATCAGGTTATGGAAGTAATTGCCAGGCTATCTGGTGCAAAATATAAAATCTATGAAAACAAGGTAATTATTTATGAACAATAAATTATGAAAGTAGATATGGAATAAGCTTACAAAAATAAAATGGTCCGAAATGCTGGACACATCTCGGACACGGAAACTGTTTAAACTCATTTGAAAAAGTAAAACTTAGTAAAGATATGAAAATTAATACCAGGTGGATGAAAAGCATCCATCAGTATCACTCAAAACTGATCAGACTGATGACATTCATTTTTGTTGGTATGCTCTCGATCAGCAATAATGCAAATGCACAATCGGATAAGAAAATCTTATTTGAAGCAGACGGAATAACATTAAAAAAAGCTTTTGAAAATGTAGAAAAGCTTAGCGGAAATACAATCGCTTACAATAATACCCAGTTAAACGATCAGAAAAAGGTTTACATTGCTCGTGGTTTACGCCCCGTAAACGAGGTGATGAACCTGCTATTAAAAGGATTACCTTTTACATATAAGATTAATGCGAATGGTAGTATTGTTATTTCCTCGAAAAATATAGTTTCAGGGAAATTAACCGGCATAGTGGTTGATGAAAATAACGATCCGGTACCAGCTGCTACGATTAAAGTGGTAGAATTAAACCTGCTGGGCCAAACCAATAATAATGGTGAGTTTAACCTGAACGTGGCTGCCGGTACTTATACGCTCGAAGCGCGGTTTATTTCTTATGAAGTAGCACATAAACAACAGGTAAAAATAACCAACGGCGCTACAACCAAAGTTAATTTTAAACTAAAGGCGGCTGATAATTCACTAAATGAAGTAGTGGTAACGGCTTTAGGTATCAAAAGGCAGGAAAAAGCTCTCGGTTATGCCGTAACCAAAATCGATAGCACACAGTTGACCGATGCGGTATCGACTAACTGGACTGACGCCCTTTCGGGCAAGGTTGCAGGTCTGAACCTGATCAGATCGAACAGCGGTCCTGCGGGATCAAATAAAATTATCTTGAGGGGCGAGAATAACCTTACCGGTGACAATGAGGCTTTGATTGTATTAGATGGAGTAGTCATCAACAACAGCGGAGGCAGAAGAACTGCAAACGGTTCTGACGGTGTATATGGTACCGGCAGCGATAATATGCCAGCTGATTATGGGAGTTCGATCAACGATATCAACCCGGAAGACATTGAAAGTGTAACTGTATTAAAAGGCCCCGGAGCTGCCGCTTTGTATGGACAACGTGGTGCAAACGGAGCAATTATCATTACCACCAAATCGGGCAACTCGAAACGTAAAAAAGTGGGCATCAAATTTACTTCTAACGGATCTTTTGAAGAAGTAAACCGCTGGCCGGATTTGCAATATGAATATGGTCAGGGTCTGGACGGGGCTCCCTATTACTCTTACGGTACAACTGCAGATGGTGCAAGTACAAGCGGAACCAGTTCGGCTTATGGACCTCGTTTCGATGGTCAGATGTTTTTTCAATACGATCCGGTTACTCAGACTACAGGTAAAACCAGAACTCCGTGGGTACCCTATAAAAACGAAATCAGAGACTTTTTTAGCACTGGCGAAAACTTAACCAACTCTTTAAGTTTAGATGGCCGTTTAAAAAATACAACTGCCCGCTTTTCTGTTACCAATCAAAATAACACCTGGATTGTTCCGAAAACAGGAATTGAGCGTACTACGCTTACCTTATCTACAAATACTGATGTTACTTCGAAGTTAAAAATTGCAACCAAAATTAACTATGGTAACCGTTTTAGCGATAACTTACCTGGTGCAGGTTACGGTAACCAATCGTTAATGTACTGGTTCATTTTCTGGCAGCCAAATGCCAGTATCGATTGGATCAAGAATTATTGGGTAAATGGTAAAGAAAATTTATCGATCAAATATCCGTTCAGCTCATTTCCTGAAAACCCATATGCGGTAGTCAATGAATTTATAAACAGAACCGGCCGTAACAATGTTACTGCAAATATTCAGGCCAGTTATCAATTCAATAAAGAATTGAGCTTGCTAGTTAGATCGAGTATCGACTATTCTGAAGAAAGACGTGCTCAGGAGCGTCCGTATGATGCGGGAAGCCGTTTACCACAGGGTTCTGTACGTCAACAGCACATCAAGGCCCAGGAAACCAATATCGATTTCTTATTGAGATATGAAAAAAAGATCAGTAAAGATTTTACGATCAATGCCACTTTGGGCGGTAGCGAGTTGAGAAACAAATACAATAAATCAGATTTGCGTGCTGATGGACTTGTGATTCCGAATGTATATGAACTGACCAACAATTTATATCCATTAATTTCTATTCCCGATACGAGCAGATACAGGATAAATAGTTTTTACGGGGTTTTGTCTACCAACTATAAAAATTACTGGTATGTAGAGCTTACCGGCCGTAAAGATTGGAGTAGCGTATTGGCCACAGCCACCAGAACAGACAATGTTGGGTTCTTTTACCCGGCGATCAGTACCAGTTTTGTGCTTTCAGAATTCTTTAAGTTACCGAAGGTAATCAGTTTCGCAAAATTAAGAGCTTCGGTTTCTCAGGTAGGTAGCGGTGGTACCACGCCTTACCGTACGGCCTATACGTATTCCTTAGCTGCTAATGGCACCTATCCGGACAGTTCACTAGTAAACCCGACCATTTTACCAAATGAAAATTTAAAACCTTTGAAAACTACCACCTATGAGGTTGGTACCGAAGTAAGTTTATTTAAAGGCAGATTAGGCTTTGATGTTGCTGTTTATGCTGGAAATACTAAAAACCAGATTTTAACCAGGATTGTAGATCGTTCTTCTGGTTTTAACCAGGCCCTGATCAATGCCGGACAGGTAAATAATACAGGTGTTGAGGTAGCGTTAAACGGAACACCAATTAAGACAAAAGGTGGTTTTAAATGGACCATGAACGCCACCTTTGCTTCCAATTCCAATGTCATTAAAGCATTGTCTGATAGTTCGGTCATCCTGCGTACCGGTCCGGTAGCGGGTGGCCAGATTGTGGCTAAGGTTGGTGGCAGTATGGGCGACTTATACGGTAGAGGTTACCTGCGCGATCCGCAAGGAAATGTGGTTTACGATGCAACAACCGGCTTTGCCAAAATTACCAATGATGTAGTTTACTTAGGTAATACCATGCCTAAATATAAATTCAGTATTGGAAGCACGTTTGCTTATAAAAGTTTGAGTTTAAGTGTATTGTTCGATGCTCAGGTCGGTGCAGTTGCACACTCGTTGTTAAACTACAAAATGGTCGAGCAGGGTAAGCTTACCAGCACTTTGCCGGGAAGATATAATGGCATTATTGGTAATGGTGTAGTGCAGCTCGCTGATGGCTCTTATGTGCCCAACACTACTGTAGCTTATGATATTGACGAATATTACCGTTCACATATGGGCGCCGACAATGCTGAAGGAAGTACATTCAGTACTGATTTTATCAAATTCAGGGAAGCTTCTTTAAATTATAAGTTTAATCCTAAATTTTTAAGAAAATTAGGCCTTTCTTCTGCAACTTTTGGCGTGTACGGACGTAACCTTTTTATCTGGTCGCCATGGCCAATGTTCGATCCGGAATTTGGTACACTTAGTGGTTCTGATATCGTGACAGGTTTCGAAATCGGTCAGTTTCCTTCAACCAGAACTTATGGTTTCAATTTATCAATAGGCATATAATCTTTTAAAAAAATGAAAAAGAATCTATATAAAGTTATCGTAGTTTTAGGTGTGTCTATCACCACACTTTCAGCTTGTGATAAAAATTTTCAGGAGGTTAATATCGATCCGATCAATATCCTAACTTCTACACCAGATAAATTATTGGCTCCCGCTTTGGTCAATTCTCTTACCCCTGCCATGATGCGTAACCGTAACTTTAACAACGAACTTATGCAAGTTACAGTTAGCATTAGCGATGGAGATGGTACTGTTTTCAGGTATGAATACCGCAATACCTATTCAGATTATCTCTGGAATGCCTGGTACGTTCAGTTAACCAATTTTAAAGATATTTATAAACAGGCCGGAAAACCCGGCACGGAAAATAAATCATACCAGGGTATTTCTTTGGTGTGCCAGTCGTGGATATACTCCATGCTATCTGATACTTATGGCGACATACCTTATTTTCAGTCCAATAACGCTACTGGAGGCGTTTTGGAGCCAGCCTTCGATAAGCAGCAGGCTATTTACCTGGATATGTTTAAAAAACTGGAAGAAGCAAATACTTTATTAACTGAAGGAACTGCTATTACACCTTCAAGCGACCCAATCTTTAAAGGCGACATTGCAAAATGGCGTAAATTCTGCAATTCCTTATATTTAAGGTTATTGTTAAGGGTTTCAGGTAAAACAGAAGTAGCTGCGCAGGTAATTGCAAAAATTAAAGAGATCGTAGATACCAATCCTGCAAAATACCCTATCATGGCCAATAATGCAGAATCGGCCACTTTAAAATGGACTGGTTTAACCGGAACCGATCCCTTTGTTAATCCATATGTAAATGGCGTAAGGGTACAGGATTTCAGATCGCCCGCCATTGGAAGCTTTTTCATTGAGCGCCTGGCAAATTGGAATGATCCGCGCATAGATATCAACAATGCCAATGGTTATGCAAATAACGGTATCAACCGATTGGGTATCTCGCAGGGTCCCGGCGGCTTTGTAGGGGTACCAAGTGGCTATGCTATTGGTGCCGGTGTGGTTAAGCAGGCCTATTTTTATTCTTATGATCAAACCAGTTCAAGTGTAGCAATTGGTGCAAGATCTTTGCAACAATCGGCACAAACCGGAATATTAATGAATTATGCCGAGGTTCAGTTTATTTTAGCCGAGGCTGCATTAAAAGGTTATATCGGTGGATCGGCAGAAAACTATTACTATGGTGGTATGACTGCGGCAATAAACTACTGGGTACCCAATTTCCCTACCTCTATTACCAGCCCTGTATTTACCAAGTATGTGAATGAGGCAGATATTGACTGGTTGAGTACAGGGTCAACGGAAGATAAGCTCGAACAAATTCATGTACAGAAGTATTATGCTTTATTTCTGGTAGACATGCAACAATGGTTCGAATATCGCCGTACAGGACACCCCGTGCTGCCAAAAGGCCCGGGTTTAAGAAACGGTGGTGTAATGCCGGCAAGAATGACTTACCCGGTATATGTTCAATCTGCAAACCCAACAAATTACCAGGCTGCTGTGGCAGGGCAAGGGGCAGATGTAATATCGACCAATGTTTGGTGGCAAAAACCTTAATTCGGAAGTATTAAAATTATTAACATGAAAAAAATATTATTATATAGCATTCTTTTATTTACCGTGGCTTTTATATGGAGCGGTTGTAAAAAATCAAATTATCCCGGAGGCGTTGTCAGTAACTACATTCCGCTTTTCGATTTAAGAAATCTTTACAAAGGTGAGGATGTGACTTTGAGTACAGATAACATGTTTGGCGCTAACGGTATAGCCGCCGTCGTTATTTCAGATCACTCTGGTAAAAACCTGCCTGAAGGCATTCTTATTGTTCAGGACCGTATCCGGTTAAATGAATTGCGTGGTATTCAAATCCCTATAGGAACAGAAGCTGCTAAATACGTACCCGGCGATTCTGTTCAGATAAACGTAGAAGGCGGTGTGTTAAAACGCGTTAACGGTAACTTACAAATCACAAATATAAGTCCATCAGCTGTTAAAAAGGTAGCATCAAACCGCACCATTGCCAAAAACCGGGTTCCCAGTAGTTTTATTCTCGCAAATCCTGATAAATACGAAAGTACTTTATTGGCAATTGTAAAGGGTGGTTTCGACCCTCTTCCAACACCTAACGATATCTTATCGGGCGATAAGAAATTAAACGATGGTTTTGGCGACATTACTTTACATACAGATGCCAATGCAACTTTTGCAAACAATAGGCTGCAGTTTTCGGCTAACTATTATGGGATCATCATCAATAAAGTGAATAGCACGGGAGGTCTCGTTCCAGAGCATCACATGAGAACAATAAAAGACGTAGTTACCTTAAGTTCAACGCCAGAAATCCCTGACTTCATTATCTCAGGGTGGATTCCTGATCCCAAAGGAACCAATGCTAACAATAATTACATTCAGTTTATCGCAACAAGAGATATCGATTTTGCAGCTACGCCATTTTCAGTAGTGACCACAAATAATGCCGGCGCCTCAACACCAACAGGTTTTCCTGCAAATGGTTGGGCCACTGGTGGGCTACGCACCTATAAATTTAATTTAACTAGCGGATCAGTGAAAAAAGGAGGTTATTTTTACGTGGGCGGAACAGGCAAAATGATTAACAGTTCGAATTCAACCCCAATTCCTGCAGCGCAATACATCAGGGCAATTAACTATTCCACCACTGCAGGTGATGGCTTCGGTTCGATTACCAGTACCTTACTAGCCAATAGTGGTAATGCATACGGTATTGCCGCATTTAAAGGCACAACTGTTACATCTACCACCAGACCAATGGATGTGGTATTTATACACAACGGAGGCAGTTTATTTACACCAGGTCCGCCTGCCCAGGGTTATTTAATTACCAATACCGATTTTTATGATGTTTATGACCCTTTAGAGGTCGATATTTCCGATTCAACCAAAGGATATCAACCCTATTACTTACAAGGAACAAATACACTCAAGTTTAATTACCATAATAATAGCGTAGCAGATTTAGGCTGGTATTATAAAGCCGGTGGGGTTTATAGCGTAACATTAGGTAAATGGGTTAAAGCCAGAAGCATGAAATATATAATTTTATCGAAAGTTGCTCCCGTTGCTACGATGGCTACCATAGAAGATGATAATATTGTAATCAATTATGGTGCTGCCGGTGAAGAAATAAGCAGAGATACTATTCCACCTACCAGAATCAAATAATATTTAGTTAACTGCGGAAAATACCCAGGCATTCATATGTTTGGGTATTTTTTTACCCCTGCACATTGCCCAGCTGATAATCATATCGCTCAGGTTAGCACGCTGTTGAAGCTAATTCCTGCTATCTCTTCAGCAAGTTTTTTCAAAATTGTAAGTTCATCGCTCCAGGGTAATGGCACTGATTTCCCAAGGGAACTGAAGTCTATACCTGCACATCCGTTTTTTTAATCTGCTCCTTACCTACTCATAGGTTTGTGTGGATATTCCAAACTCATGCTGAAAGAGCTCTTTCGCGTCATTCAATTTTGCTGATTATAGCATTCTTCAAGCTGCTATCAAGATCATCTGCTTCGTAAAGCGGTTAGGAATTGAATTCGCTCGTCACCCCTATTGCGTTTGCCTTCCAAAGGATATAACCGAGTCTGCCACAGGTTTCGGCAACAAAATATTCGATGTCTGCTGGCACGTCGTTTACGATTCGGTAACGGATCTTATATTTGGGATTATAGCTGATGTAGATAACCAGGTCGTCGCTGGAAAAGCCTCGTCCGTAAAGCGATTTCAAATGGCTGGTTTGAAGTGCTTTTGCGGCTTGTTGCAGGCGGCTATTCATCACTTTTGCTAGTGCTTTTTCAGGCTTAAAATCGGTCTCCAGGATAGCTAAAACGGTTACGGTCATGCTGCAAATATATTATTGGCTTCCATTCCTGCAAGCGCTGAAAGTTAAACTACTGAAAATGAAAGGGAATAATTTCAACCTTCGAAGATGTTCAGATAAAACAGGTCGATGCTGACAGATCAAAGAGTTCTATTATGAATATTACTCATTAGGTATGAAATCCAAAGGATACTTTGAAAAGTCAGTCCTTTGATTCCATCAATGATCTAAAAAACGGGCTACACGTAAAACATGGTATGGGAGAATATAATATCTGGTTTTCCAACATTGTTATGAGAGTGGATGGACAGTCAGATAAGTTATCTCGAATATTCGAGTTAGCAGAAAATTTTACATGAGAACGAAGATCAAATTAATATTAGAAATAAGCGTCTTAGCTCCAATCGGTACAAAGGCAACAGCGCCTATATAGGGCACCAAAAACGGACATGTTTGAAATCTCTTGATGGATTTAGTGAAAAAGAAATCATGAATATCATCCGCAACCACACTTTTTGCGAGATATGGTGGTTGATGTAGTTTTGGCTTTTCTGACTATTTGCTCTCCGAAAATCTATCTATATCGTATTTCTTTCGAGGATAAATCTAGAATATATTCTGGGTGTGTCGATCAACGACAATTATGATCGCATATTGGCAAATATCAATGCTATAATTTTTGAAAACAAAATGGGTTATCTTGCGTTTATCAGTCAGATACATTTATCGCCATCGTTTACCGATAGCCGTGACCGTATTGGAATCACTAAATCGATAACGATGGAAAAGCGTATACTGATAATCGAAGATGAAAAGGAAATTCGCGAATTATTCCAGATAATATTGGAAACACAAAATTACCAGACGACTGCATTGACACATGCACCTGACCCAGAATACATTCTTAAAGAAAACTTCGATTTGGTATTGCTCGACATTCGACTGCTTGGGTCCAAATATTTCGGAAATGTGCTGTGCAAGATGTTTAAATCTAAATTCCCGGACAATAGAATTCCTATTTTGCTGACCTCTGCTGAGGCAAATGGCGATATCCTAGCAAAGGAATGTGGGGCAGATGATTTTCTACAAAAGCCTTTCAATATAGATGAATTGATTGAAAAGGCTCATATACTCATGGGTTCGTATTAATATTAGCACTGGATGCGCTTAAACCATTAATAGGCGGGAAATCTGCAGTGTAGACAACGCATTTAATTTAATGAATCCCTTACTATGAAGATGAATACGTTTATTGGAGGACTGAAAAGCGCGCAGCGTAAAACCTTGGCCGCATGAGGCAAAATACCTTACGGATTTCTCCGTAGGGGAATATTGAGCTTAAAGCAGGTTTGTTCATCAGATGATTCAACCGATAGCTGCCCATTGTGCGCGCTGGCAATTTCCTTTGCAATGAAAAGACCCAGGCCAAGCCCTTCTTTTCCGCGATGGACCTTGCCCCTTGAAAAAGGCTTAAATAGATGTTTTCGGGTCTGGTCAGAAATTTTATCACCCTTATTGATCACGCAAAGTTCAAAACCAAGATCTCTGGTTATGGCATTTACCCGTATCGGGCTATTTTTCGCACCATGGGTGATGGCGTTACCCAAAAGATTGGAAAAGAGCTGGGCAATACGCTTGTTGTCGCTATCCACCGGAATCGAAAGCTCGAAATCGGTATAAATCAGCCTATCCGGATAGGCAATCCTCAATTCTGTCACTACCTGCCCCAGTGCTTCTTCAAGGCTCAACTCGTTGCTGAAACTGAGCTTTATTCCACCCCCCAGGCGGCCACTGGCAAAGTCCAGTATATTATCAATGAGCCCTTTAGTGCGCAGCGTAGCGTCACGTATGATATTGGCCAGGCGGACATTGCGCTCATCCATCTGACTTTTGAGCTGAAGTTGCACCGCATTGGATATCGCATTCACCGGATTTCTAAGGTCGTGCCCAAGAATCGCAATGAACTGCTCCCTCATTTCGGCATTCGTTTGTTCTTCGATAAGCTTTTCCTGGACCTGCTGTACATTATCGAGTGAATCGATATGAAAGGCGATCAATTGGGCAAAAAGCCGGAACATGGTGATGGTCTTTTCATTATTGACCTGCGCGGGATTGGGATCAATGGCGCATAGGGTCCCGAAGAACTCCCCATTGTTGAGCAAAAGCGGAATAGAAATATAGCTCTGCAAACCATACATCCTTGGCGTATGGTGATCGAAGTAAACAGGATCCTCTTTTACATGGTCGATTGCTATGGTACTTCGATATTCCATGACCTGGTTGCAAAGGGTGGTCTCCACCGGTAGTTCTCCCCCAACTCCCAGCCCAAAGCTGATCTTATCTTTTACCGCACAGGCAATCCAGCGCTCCTTGGTTACCCTGGCAACGGCAGCAAAGCCCATCCCGGTCGTGCTGCATATCACTTCCAGGATCCCATCTATTACCGGAATTCTGGATATCTTTTCTATCTCATCTTGCAACTCGCTGCTCATAGGGTTTTATGGGTAAGAATGTGTTAAAGAGCAAAATTCCAGGCTAAAATTAATGGACAATATGGCCGCAAATATACGAATTCCACCCTCATTTTCCGGCTCGATTGCTCAATCAAAAAGTGTTTGCCTGTTGCATGATCAAAAACTCCATCATATTTAGCACCTAAGTGATTTTCCTTTATTCCAGAACGACTTTAAGCTTATCTGACCGAAGCCTCGCCTTAAGCCATTTCTCCACCCTGTTTTTTTCCGTATCTGGCATTTTCCCAGCCAGGGTTCCGGTAAACTGAAGTACCGTATCGGTTTTAAGGGTATCGGTATTGATGAATACCGTGTTGGCCACACTATAACTTTTAATTACCGGAAACAAGCTTCTGATCTCTTCGCGTATTTCCGGAATTTTTACTTCTTTTCTGTTTTCAGATACATTTTTTTTTGCCAGGGAATCGCGGCTGAATACATCCTCCATAATACTGGCCTTAATCTGTGAAAAATCCACATTTGCCCTGGCATCAAGCCCCTGGCGGATAATGAGCTTGGTATCTTTGAGTTTATATGACGCCAATTTTGAGCGGATGCTGTCGATGGCCGGATTGGAGAGTTCCGCCCCAATTAAAAGTAAATCAATTTCGCTTGAATTCCTGGAATACTTAAAACTCTTATTGACCACCTGGGTATTGCTAAAGCTGAACTCCTCGCGAATAAATTTTTGTGCACTGTTTTCAAAAATACTTTTCTGCACAATGCCATAAGCGAGGTAAATACTTGGAATAATCGTTACCAGAACAGTTATCAGAATATACCTCGACACTTTTTTTTCTGTATTTCTATCCTCAAAATACTTTTTATTAAATTTCAGAAAACGGACAATCAGGTAGGTAGAAATGCAGATGAATAAACTGTTGATGAAAAACAGATAAATTGCTCCAGCAAAAAAAAGCAGGTTGCCCGAGGCTAATCCAAACCCCGCTGTACATAGGGGCGGCATCAATGCAGTTGCAATAGCCACTCCGGGAATCACGTTGCTTTTTTCCTTTCTCGTCACCGCTATCGCCCCGGCAAGACCGCCAACAAAGGCAATGAAAACATCCCATATCGACGGGGTTGTCCTGGCCAGTAGCTCACTCTGGGCATCATGCAGCGGGGTGATGTAAAAGTAGAGTGTTGAGGTGGCGATACTGATCAGGGCCGCGATGAGCAGGTTCCTTCCACCCTGCCGTACCAGTGCAAGGTCATTGGTTCCTATGCCCAGTCCGATACCAATAATCGGCCCCATGAGCGGCGAGATGAGCATTGCCCCGATGATCACCGCTGTCGAATTTACGTTCAGACCTATCGAGGCGATGAATATTGCAAGAATAAGTGTCCAAAGGCTTGGCCCGACAAAAACCGTATTGGCCTTTATCGCCCTCACAACCTCTTCTTCATTGGCCTTATCCAGGTGCAGGTTAAACCTGCGCTGAAAAAACAGCCTGATATATCCACCCAGTCCAGATTGATGTTCTTTCATACCACTATTTTTTTGATTTAGTTTGATTTGAGGCAGTCCCTTTTAATACCAGGGTACCCAGTAAGCCCGCCAGAACAGAGGCAATCAGTATCCCATACTTGGCCTGTTCTACGTATTTCGGATCTGAAAAGGCCAGCCCGCTGATAAAAAGGGACATGGTGAAGCCAATTCCGGCAAGCAACGCAACCCCGACCATGTGTTTCCAGCTTCCCCCCTCAGGCAATTTGGCAATGCCCAGTTTAACCATCACAAAACAGAACAGCAAGATGCCTGAAAACTTGCCCAGTACCAGGCCTGCCGTTACCCCAATCGAGACAGGATTGAGTACCGCTGAAAAAAAATCGGCCCCAATGATGATCCCCGAGTTGGCCAGGGCAAAAAGCGGCATAACCAGAAAAGCCACATAGGGATGCAGCGCATGCTCAATCTTCTGGAGCGGCGTTTCCGCAGCAAGGCTGAGGTGCTTCACCTGTTGTATGGTACGGTGCTGATCTGGCGTGGTCAAAGTGCTGTTGCTGGGAATCTCCCGGTCAAAATCATCAGTTAGTTTACGAAGGCTGTTGGAATAGACCTCTTCATCAATTTTTGTTCTTGCCGGAATGGTAAAGGCGACCAACACCCCAGCCAGGGTGGCATGAACGCCTGAAAGTAGAAACCCAATCCACACCGCAATTCCTAAAATAAGGTAAAATGCGCTGCTTCTTATTCCTATGGCATTACCTATAACCAGCACGAGCAAGAAGATCGCTGCAATGCCAAGGGCCATAAAGCTGACCTGTCCGGTATAAAAAAACGCAATCACCAGCACCGCACCAAGGTCATCTGCTACCGCCAGCGCCGATAAGAAAACCTTGATGCTACCGGGAATGTGTTTACCAGCCATAGACAGCAGGGCCAGCGCAAAGGCGATATCAGTTGCCATCGGAATCCCCCAGCCATGGGATGCCCCGGTATTACGGTTCAATATATAATAGATGGCAGCAGGCACTACCATCCCACCCAACGCAGCGGTCATGGGCAGTATGGCCTTGGAAAACGTGGAGAGTTCTCCCTCCATAAATTCACGCTTGAGCTCAAGGCCAATGACAAAAAAGAAGAGTGCCATCAGGCCATCATTTATCCATATATGCAGTGGCTTATCTAAAAGATGCTCACCTATGCCCACCATAAAGTGGGTCTCCCATAAATGATGATAGGATTCCCCGAAAGCGGAATTCGCCCAAATGACCGCAAGGACAACGCTTATAAGCAAAACAATCCCGCTGGTATATTCCAGATGAACAAAACGACTGACCGGGGCTATTATTTTTTCTATGGGGCTTTTTGGTAGGGCATTCATCAATTAACTCTTTATAGTTTTTACAATTTGCTAAAATACCTTTTTAGCCTGATTAACCTATTGTAAAGATTTTGTTCTTTCTAACACCTTAAAACACACAGACTGAGAAAGTGCAGTGATGGCTAAAACTTCTCTTCGAGAAGAGGTAATGAAACTCAAGAAACAGACTTACAGGTACATTCTCATTGGAAGCAGCAGTTTGATTATCCAGCTTAAACAGCAGTTTGGTTGATGAATTCGAAGTTTGGATCCACCCGATTATAGAAGGGAAAGAACTGCTGTTATTTGATCAGGCCAGGAACAGAAGTACAACCCGATCTTATTATTTCCATCAATTTTCGACGGGATTTAAGCTTGAATTCTGTTTTTTGTCTCTTGCTATAACATTAATCATCTGAATTTAGGTCGCGGTTATCCCCGCGTTTTAATGAATTTGAAATATTTTTAAACTATTTTTTGCCATGTTTTTATGCCATATTTTATCCCCTCATTTTCCGAAATCAACGTTTAAAGCACACTAAACGAATATTCCTCTAAAAAAAGCTGACGTAACTGTTTAAACCTGTTTTTTGCTTTACAGGTACAAAAAGTGCTTAAATTTTGATTTCAGGCACATTTAACTAAATTTGGATTATACCAAAACCAAGTTTATGTATCAATTAACAGTACCTGCAAACCGCGTCAGCGAATCGTTAAGTAAGCACATTTTAGCTGATGGTTTCGATCTGACTTACGATATGGAAAAAAGTCATGGCGCGTATATTTATGATTCGAAACACAACAGAACCCTGCTCGATTTTTTCACCTGTTTTGCATCTGTTCCTTTAGGATACAATCACCCCAAAATGATCAATGATGAGGCTTTTAAGCAAAGTCTCTTTCAGGCAGCATTAGCCAATCCATCAAACTCAGATGTTTATACCCAGCAATACGCCCAATTTGTAGAAACTTTCTCCCAAGTGGGTATCCCCGATTACCTGCACCATGCTTTTTTTATCGCAGGCGGTGGTTTAGCAGTAGAAAACGCACTTAAAGTAGCCATGGACTGGAAAGTGCAAAAGAACTTTGCCAAAGGTTATACCAGCGAAAAAGGCTTCAAGGTACTACATTTCGAAAGGGCTTTTCACGGGCGAACAGGTTATACTTTGAGCCTAACCAATACCCTACCCGATAAAACCAAGTGGTTTGCCAAGTTCGACTGGCCCAGGGTTTCGGTTCCGGAGGTTAAGTTTCCGCTATCGGGCAATAATCTATCCCATGCTATAGAAACTGAAGAAACCGCTATCGCCCAGATTAAAAAGGCATTTGCCGACAATAAAGACGAGATCTGCGCCATTATCGTAGAGCCAATCCAATCGGAAGGTGGCGATAACCATTTACGCGAAGAATTCCTGATCCAGCTAAAAGCCCTCGCTGATGAAAATGAAGCCTGTTTAATTTACGATGAAGTACAAACCGGTGTTGGCTTAACAGGTAAATTCTGGTGCCATCAGCACTTTAGCGAAAAGGCTCGCCCGGACATTCTGGCCTTTGGTAAAAAAATGCAGGTTTGCGGTATTTTGGCAGGTAAAAAAATAGACGAAATCGAAACCAATGTATTTAAGGTGCCCAGCCGCATTAACTCTACCTGGGGCGGAAACCTGGTAGATATGGTACGTTCAACGCAAATCCTCCAAATTATTGAAGAGGATAAGCTCTGCGGGAATGCCACAAAAACAGGAGCTTATTTAAGTGGTCAACTTGAAAATTTAGCCCGCCGCTTCGATCAGATGACCAATGTACGCGGCAGAGGCTTACTTTGCTCATTCGATTTCCCAAACAAGGAAATGCGTAATACTTTTATCAGCAAAGGACTGGAAAACAATGTGATGTTTTTAGGTTGTGGGGAAAAAACAATTCGCTTCCGTCCTGCACTTTGCATTGAACAAAAACATATTGACGAAGGCCTGACGGTTATGGAAAAAATATTGCCTTTATTGTAGGCATGAGCAGAAAATCTCTTATTTACACCATTACAGCAATTGTTTTAATTCTGGTTTTCTTTATGGTTAAAGATACTTTTAACCAACCCGGAATTGAGGACATGAAAGCCGGTTTTAAAGAAATTGCCAAATACAGAAATGACAACAACACCGGTCCGGTGCAACGCATTTATGTGGTAACGGTTAAAGATACAGTTTGGAAAGAACTGGAAGATTATGGCAATTTAATGCCACACACTAAATACGGCAATACCAAAGTGTATTTCTTTATGCAAAATGCAAACATTCCGCAAAGCTTGCAACCCGGCGAAGTAAATTTCGATCCGGTTTTTAACAAAGATTGCATTGCCTTGTACGAAAAAAGCGCCATGAGTCAGGTGGCGTTTAACAAGCATCCTTTTAAATAATATTAAACCTATGAGGTTTTTAAAACCTCATGAGTTTACAGCTAGACAAAAGCCGAAAAACCTGTTATCGCCCGTCCAACTATCAGCGTGTTAATTTCTTTGGTACCTTCATACGAATAAATAGCCTCTGCATCGGCAACAAAACGGGCTACATTATACTCTAGCAAAATACCATTACCGCCCATTACCTCACGTGCCTTACTTACTACATCGCGTGTACGTAGGGAGCAAAAAACCTTGGCTAACGAAGCATGCTCATCTTTAAGCAAACCCTGATCCTGCAACTGAGATAATCGGAAACACAGGGTCTGCATGGCCGTTAAATTAGACAGCATTTCTACCAGGTGATTTTGAATCAGCTGAAAAGAAGCAATTGGTTTTCCAAATTGCTTACGGATGCGGGTATAATCCAGTGCATTTTCGTAGGCTCCACGGGCACAACCAACCGCCTGCCAGGCTACACCCGCCCGGGTCATCTGTAAAACCTTTGCCGTATCTTTAAATGAGTTGGCATTTTGCAAACGATCTGCCTCTTCTACCTCGCAATTGGTTAAAGTAATGAGCCCGTTCTGCACAATGCGCAGTGCCATTTTATTTTGCATTTTTTCTACTGCAAAACCCGGGTTATCTTTTTTAACAATAAAGCCTTTTACCTCGCCTTCTTCTTCATCCCGTGCCCAGATCACCAGTATATCGGCAAAGGTTGCATTACCAATCCATTTCTTCTGCCCATTTAAAATCCATTTCCCGCCTACCCTTTTACAGGTTGTAGTTAAGCCTCCGGCAGCAGCTGAGCCTACTTCCGGCTCTGTCAAACCGAACGCCCCAATGATTTTAAACTGTTGCATTAAAGGCAGCCACTGCTGCTTTTGTTCTTCTGATCCGCATAAATAAACGGAGCCCATGGCCAAACCACTTTGCACACCAAAAAAAGTAGAAACAGAGGTATCAATCCTGGCCATTTCCATGGCTAAAATACCTTCCATCAGGTTCGATTTTCCTGGACAGCCATACCCCTGATAGGTTAATCCACAAATATTCAGTTCAGCAAGTTTGGGTATAATTTCAAAAGGGAATTCGGCCCTGTTCCAATACTGATTTACAATTGGCTTAACTTCCTTTTCTAAAAAGGCGCGTACTTTTAATTGCAGCTCACGGTCTTCATCTTTTAAAGCTTCATCGCCTAAATGGTAGAAATCGCCTTCAATGGGTGGCAGCTCTTTCTTTTTATGCCCCCCGCCCATCATTTTCATCATTCCCTGAATCTGTTTATCGTCCAGATTAGAAATTGTTTCCACCATTTTAGGCAGATCGACTTTTTTTGACAAGGCGTCTAACTTATCGAAATCCACATGTTTAAAAAGCTTGTACGCGTTTTTGAGAGAAGAAAGTATATTCGCCATTATTATTCGTTTCCAGAATAACAAATAAGATGCGGTTTTGTTGGCGTTATGGTTTAACCGCAAAGAGTTTCGCAAAGGAAAGAAAGAGATTGAACAACTTAAAATGCCGCTTTGCGAATTTCTTCTTTTTCTTTGCGGTTAGAAATTTATCTCAAATCAAACAGGTCATCAACACCTAACAATTTCCTGGAGGTAAAGCCCTCTCCGAAAGTTGCGCCTATGCTTTTTCCAAATTCCCTTGCACGGCCAATCACACTTTCAAAAAACTCCGGAGAGGAGATATAAGTCTGTTGCCCCTCTACATCCGGATTATAAAACTGCGTTTTAAAGGCCTGTATCGATTTGATTTTGGTATCCATATGATCAGAGATATCAACAATAATATCTGGTCTCAAATAACGGTCCTGAATGTATTGTAAAAGTAACCTCGGGCGGTGCGCTTCTTGTTTAAACCCATTTAAAACCGTTTCTATTTTAGGTAAACCCGATAAAAATACCGAATCGAAAACCAGGTCACCTGCCCTTCCATGGTCCGGGTGACGATCCTCTAAAGCATTACTTAAAATAATTTCAGGCTGATATTTACGAATCACTTTAACCACCTCTAAACGATGAAACTCATCATTCTGGAAAAAGCCATCGCGCATACCCAGATTCTCGCGCACATGCAGGCCCAAGATCCTGGCCGATTCTGCGGCTTCCTCATCTCTGGTTTCGGCAGTACCGCGTGTACCCAGCTCACCACGGGTAAGGTCAACAATACCAACCTTTTTACCCGATGCAATATGTTTTAAAATTGTTCCTGAACAGCAAAGCTCAGCATCATCAGGATGAACGGCTATAACTAATATATCTAATTTCATAGGTTTATCGGGCATTTTGATTCAGCAATTGCTGAATTTTCTTTTTGATTTTTGTACTTAAAGGTTTGGTAAAAGGGAGATAGAAATCAACCAGTTCGCCATTTCGGTTAACCAGGTATTTATGAAAATTCCAGCGGGGTTTTGAGCTCAGTTTACGGTTTTGTTTTTTATCGCTTAAAAACTGGTAAAGCGGGTGCATCAGTTGCCCGCGTACCATAATTTTATCAAAGACAGGGAATTTAACGCCGTGGTTAATTTCACAAAAGGATGCTATATCGGTACCATCAAGAGGCTCCTGTTTACCAAAATCGTTGGTAGGGAAACCTAGTATTTCGAAATCGGGATGGTTAATTTCGTCTTTTAGCTGTTGTAATTCTTTCAGCTGTGGCGTAAATCCACACGCTGATGCTGTATTTACAATGAGTACTACTTTATTGCGGTAGGCAGATAGCGGCTGATCTTCGCCATTAATTTTCTTAACCTTAAAGGGATAAATATTCGGAATGCTTTCCTGCATTATTTTTTATTGATAAAAACCCGAAGTTCGGATAATGGATTCAATATCCCTATCCTCCGTCGGATCGTAAGTGCTTTTTAAATTGTGGCCAACCACACGGGCAACAATCTGATATGAAAACGCGGCAAAGCCACCTTTAGTCTGTTTAACAATATCGTAGGTAGTGCGGCCAACTTCGCGATCAATCAGTTTCGTTAAAATCTGTCCCTGAGTAATCGTTAGTTCCTTTATTTCACGGTTAAACATGTCTTTAATTTCTTTATCACATTGTTTAACAAGTTGTTTTTGCTCCTTTTTTTCTGCCGTTTTGGCTAAATCCTGCTCCAGTTGCTCATACCTTCGTTTGGCAAACAAAGCATAGGGCATTACTTTTAACACATTATACCTTAAACGGTTGTAAGCTGCCTGCTCGGCCGGCGATTTCCATATCCGCGGAGCGAAGATCGTTACATCCTGCAACTGCATCCATGGAATCATAATCCCATTATCGTTAGTAGAGGCTACTCTTATTGTATCGTTTTTACCTAATTTAGGGAATACCGGGGCAGCTGGTTCCTGCGCCTGCAGTGAAACACCATAAATCATTACAATACAAAGAAAAAAGAGCCCTTTAATTTTCATAAATTTATACTTTTACAAAGTTAGGTGTTATTTCATATATTAGTTGTTCCACAGAACTAATATAAGTTTTATTCATAAATAAGACGCAATTTTTACGCAAAAAATACAAATGAAAACAGAGTTAGTGATTGATTTAGAGGCAGAAAAGCAAGAGATTCTTAAAAGATACAGGGCATTATTACGCGCCAGTAAATCTACTTTACAAAAGGGCGATAAGAAAGAAATCCGCAAAGCTTTTGATATGGCACTCGAAAGCCATAAAGATATGCGCCGTAAATCGGGCGAGCCTTACATTTATCATCCTATTGCTGTAGCGCAGATTGCTGCCGAAGAAATTGGTCTGGGCACAACGTCCATCGTATGTGCCTTGCTGCACGATGTGGTAGAAGATACCGATATCACCTTAGAAGATATAGAGCGTGAATTTGGCAAGAAAACCGCCAAAATTATAGATGGCTTAACCAAAATTTCGGGTGTTTTTGATACCAACAGCTCTTTACAGGCCGAAAACTTCAGGAAAATGCTGCTTACCCTGGCTGATGATGTAAGGGTAATTTTGATTAAACTGGCCGATAGATTACATAACATGCGGACGATGGATTTTATGCCGCGACACAAGCAGCTTAAAATCGCATCAGAAACCATTTATTTATACGCACCCCTTGCCCACCGTTTGGGTTTATATGCCATAAAATCAGAGCTCGAAGATCTTTCCATGAAATATCTGGATCCTGATACCTATAAGTTTATTGCCAAGAAACTTAACGAGAAAAAGGCAGAGCGCGCACTTTTTATCAAAAAGTTCGTAGAGCCGATTGATGAGATTGTGCACGAACAAGGCCTTGTTGCCGATGTATATGGAAGGCCAAAATCTATCCATTCCATCTGGAACAAAATGAAAAAGAAAAATATCCCTTTCGAGGAGGTGTACGATCTTTTTGCCATCCGCATTATCCTGGATTCGGCACCAGAAAATGAAAAAGCAGACTGCTGGAAAGCCTATTCGATTGTAACCGATTTATACCGTCCTAATCCTGATCGTTTGCGCGACTGGGTTTCCTCGCCAAAAGGAAATGGTTACGAAAGTTTGCACACTACCGTAATGGGGCCCCGTGGACAATGGGTGGAAGTACAAATCCGTACCCAAAGGATGAATGAAATTGCCGAAAAAGGTTTCGCGGCACACTGGAAATACAAAGAATCGAGTAACGATAACGGGCTGGATCAATGGATTCAGAAAGTACGCGAAATGCTGAGCAATCCGGAAGCCAATGCTTTAGATTTCCTTGATGATTTCAAAATGAACCTCTTCTCTGATGAGATTTTCATTTTCACGCCTAAAGGAGCTTTAATCCAGTTACCGCTGGGAGCCACCGCTTTAGATTTTGCTTTCGAGATCCATACCGATGTAGGTGCAACCTGTATTGGTGCCAAAGTTAACCACAAGCTGGTACCCATTTCTTACAAGCTGCAAAACGGCGATCAGGTAGAAATTATTACCTCGAGCAAGCAAACACCAAAAGAAGACTGGCTCAACACGGTAGTTACCGCAAAGGCAAAATCAAAAATCAAATCATCATTAAAAGAAGAAAAACGGAAAATTGCCGAAAATGGTAAGGAGATTTTAGAGCGGAAAATGAAATCGCTAAAAATCACCTACAATACCGACAACATTCAAAAACTAAGTTATTTCTTCAAACTTCCTTCAACACAGGAGCTTTTTGTTAATGTTGCCTTAGGGAAAATAGAGCTTAAGGATATTAAAGAGTACCTATCGAGCGAAAAAGAAGTAGAAAGCCGTGCACCTGAACGACCAGAAAACCTAACGGTTGATATGGTTAAAACCAAAATTAAAGGCTCGGAAAACGATATTTTATTAATTGGCGAAGACCAGCAGAAAATAGATTACACCCTTGCCGCTTGCTGTAACCCGATCCCGGGCGATGATGTTTTTGGCTTTGTAACCGTTAGCGAAGGGATAAAAATCCATAGAACCAACTGTCCAAATGCTGCCCAACTCATGTCCAACTATGGCTACAGGGTGGTTAAAGCCAAATGGAACAAACAACAGGAACTTACTTTCTTAACCGGTTTACGTATTGTGGGTATTGATGATGTGGGCTTAATTAACAACATCACCCGGGTTATTTCTACCGATTTCAAGGTAAATATGCGCTCGATTACCGTTGATACCAACGAAGGGATATTTGACGGATCGATTATGATTTTCGTAAACGATACCGAACATTTAGAAAACCTGATTAAGAATTTATTAAAAGTTAGAGGTGTTACCGGAGTTACGAGGTTTGATGCTTAATTAGTCCGAAAGTCGGAAGCCCGGAGTCAGAAGTCAAGATAGTATTTATACGCTATTTTCAGACTGAACTTCGGAGCTCAGTCTTGCCGACCTCCGACTTATTACAACATTTAAACAATCTAACCCTCGAACAATCAAACTAATTGACTACCTTTGAATGGAGTTTAAAAACTATGTCTGAACAAAAAACAAATGAGCTCGTTCGCAAGATTTTTGAAGCTTATTTAGAGAACAAAAATCTACGTAAAACACCGGAGCGTTTCGCTATATTGGAAGAAATATATTCGAGAAACGACCACTTTGATGTAGAAACCCTATATATCCACATGAAAAACCAGAAGTACCGCGTTAGCCGTGCAACGGTTTACAACACGCTGGAGTTACTGGTTTCATGCGATTTAGTTACCAAACACCAGTTTGGTAAAAATATGGCGCAATTCGAAAAATCTTATGGTTACCGCCAGCACGATCACGTAATCTGTATCGAATGCGGTAAAGTAGTAGAATTCTGCGACCCGCGTATTCACCAGATCCAAACCATGGTTGGTGATCTTTTAAAATTTGATGTTAAGCACCACTCGTTAAACCTTTATGGCTTTTGCTCTGATTGCAGCATGGCTAACAAAGTGAATGAAAGTGCTGCTACAGCAGCAAATCTGGAAACTAATTAAATTATAATACTAATAAAACCAGCTTAATTTATTAAATAATGACGCAAGTAGATGTACTTCTCGGCCTGCAATGGGGCGATGAAGGAAAGGGAAAAATCGTTGATGTACTAAGTCCAAAATATGATCTTATTGCCCGTTTTCAGGGCGGCCCAAATGCCGGACATACTTTAGAGTTTGATGGCAAAAAATTCGTTTTAAATACCATCCCATCAGGAATTTTTAACGAAAAAACCATGAACCTGATTGGAAATGGTGTAGTAATAGACCCTATTATCTTAAAAAGAGAATTAGATAATTTAAAAAAAGCTGGTCATGATCCGGTTGCCGAAGGCAAACTGGTTATTGCCCGTAAAGCACACTTAATTTTACCAAGTCACCAGTTGTTAGATGCAGCCAATGAGGCGCGCATGGGTAAAAACAAAATTGGTTCTACCCTAAAAGGTATCGGTCCGACTTATATGGATAAAACCGGGCGTAATGGTTTACGTGTTGGCGATACTACCCTACCTGATTTTAAAGAGCGTTATGCCAAACTGGTAGAAAAACACACTGAAATTCTTTCGCACTACGAAGGTTTTGAATATGAACTGGCCGAAAAAGAAGCTGCTTTCTTCGAAGCTATTGAGTTCTTAAAAAACATTCCACACGTAGATAGCGAGCACTTTGTAAACGGTTACCTGAAAGAAGGAAAAGCTGTTTTAGCAGAAGGTGCACAAGGAACTTTATTGGATGTTGATTTCGGATCTTATCCGTTCGTAACATCAAGTAACACCACAACTGCAGGCGCTTGTACCGGTTTAGGTATTGCCCCTAATAAAGTTGGTGCGGTTTATGGCATTTTCAAAGCTTACTGCACACGTGTTGGCGGTGGTCCTTTCCCAACTGAATTAGATAACGAAGTTGGAGAGAACTTACGTGCCTTAGGTCATGAGTTTGGTGCAACTACAGGCCGTGCACGCCGTTGCGGCTGGATTGATCTTCCTGCCTTAAAGTACGCCATCATGTTAAACGGTGTTACCGAGTTAATTATGATGAAAGCCGATGTTCTGGATACTTTCGATACCATTTATGCTTGTACTCACTATGAATACAATGGCGAAACGATTGATTACATGCCTTATGATATCATTTCTATCGAGCCAAAACCAGTTTTAAAAGCAATTGATGGTTGGGCAACTGACGTAACCAAAATCACTTCAGTTGACGAAATCCCTGCTAAACTGACTGAATACATTGCTTTCTTAGAAAAAGAATTGCAAGTACCAATCAAATTCCTTTCGGTAGGACCAGACAGGGCACAAACTTTAGAGTTGCACTAGTATAAATGCAAGAGATGCTGAAATAAATCCGATAGCTATCGGATCAGCATGACGAAAATAAAGAAAAGCAATCCATAAAGGGTTGCTTTTCTGTTTTACAGACTACCATGCGTTATCGTCCTCCTTTGCAAAGAGGATGAACGAAAGCCACATGTGCAACGAAATAATGAAAGCGATTATATAAGAGCCACATGATTATAATACTTGCTTCATATTAATCCTCTAGCAAAATAAATCAGAGAAAACATATTTGGCCTTTTCGGGGATTATAAAATCCTCAGGCACTGAAACAATCACTTCTTTTAAATCAGGATGCTTAATGTCCTTTTTCATTATATTAACGCCTTTAAAAAATGGCAGAGCCTTGTCGCGGGCACATTGAACAAAAACATATAATGTATCTTCTGTTGATTCTTGCTTACAGACATATAGGTTTGCCTGCCCTTTGTTGATCCCACACCTTTGCATGCTTGGAAAGAACGATAAAATATCAACCATAGCGCAGGAGTCTTCTGAATAAATTGTTTCCATTTTTAATTCTGCGAGCTGAAGTTGGTTCAAATTAATTTTTCTTTCTTTAAGCAAAGAGCAACCTAATATGGATGCGATAACAAAAAGACAAAATAGGCGACTTATATTCATAACTTAAGAATTATCGAAGGTAAAATTATTTCTTACAATTTTGATCTCAATTTCTACCTTTGCCGCAACTTGGAAACCCTACAAAACATATCAGATTTTAAACAAAAAGCATTGCACTGGGCTAACCAGTTTGATGTGTGTTGTTTTTTGGATTCGAATCAGTATAAAGATGCTTACTCGGCCTGCGATTTTGTAATTGCAGCAGCCGTACAAAGCGAGCTAAGCTGTGCATCAGGTACTGCCTTTGATCAGTTAAAGGCTTTCCAGGCAGCCCATCAACAATGGCTATTCGGTTTTTTTAGCTACGATCTTAAAAACGAGACCGAGAATTTGCATTCTAATCATACTGATCAGCTAAACTTTCCAGACCTATATTTCTTTGTACCGAAATACTTAATTGTGTTTAAAAATGGTAAAGCAGAAGTACTACTTGGTGATGAGGATCTTTTAGCTGAAATCAATAGCTTTCCAATCGAAACTAAGCACCAGGCTACAGCATTAAGCATCCAACAGAAACTTTCAAAAGCGCAGTACATCAGCAAAATTGAAAGCTTAAAAAGTCATATCATCCGTGGCGATATTTATGAGGTTAACTTTTGTCAGGAGTTTTTTGCAGAAAACGCACAGATCAATCCTGTCGAAACTTTTGAAGGGCTGAACCAACTTTCCCCTACCCCATTTGCAGGTTACTTTAAAGTGCACAACCAGTATATTTTATCGGCCACGCCCGAAAGGTTTATGTGCAAACGCGGCAAGCGCTTAATATCGCAACCAATTAAAGGAACCGCAAAGCGAAGTACAAATCCCGATACCGACGAGCAGATTAAAAGAGATTTAAGGAACGATATTAAAGAACAGGCAGAAAATGTAATGATTGTAGATTTGGTGCGTCACGACCTTACTAAATCGGCTGTTAAAGGCACTGTTAAGGTTGATGAACTTTTTGGTATCTATAGTTTTCCGCAGGTGCACCAAATGATTTCGACCATAAGCTGCGAGCTAGCCCCAAATATTCACTTTATCGATGCCATTAAAAATGCCTTCCCTATGGGCTCTATGACAGGTGCCCCTAAAGTTAAGGCCATGCAGCTTATTGAACAATACGAAGAAACCAAAAGGGGCATTTATTCAGGCTCTTTTGGCTGTATTAGTCCGGATGGAGATTTCGATTTTAACGTTGTGATCCGCAGCATTTTATTTAATGCCGAATCAAAATACTTATCCTTTCAGGTTGGCGGTGCCATTACCTATCAGTGCAATGCCGAAAAAGAATATGAAGAATGTTTGCTTAAGGCAAGTGCTATATTGCAGGTTTTGGGCGATAACTAGTTCATTGGTTTAATGGATAAACCCAATACCAATTAATCAATCTATTACTTAGCCTATTTAAGAAAAAAGATGCTGAAATAAATCCGATAGCTATCGGATCAGCATGACGATCTATAAAAAAGGTGGAAAGTTTATGCATCATGCTAAACCTTCCACCTTTTTACCTTCTACCTTCAACCTTTATTTCTTGTAATACTGCTGTGCTTCAGGTAAATATTTTTGAATCTGCGCAATACGTGTTTCATCGCTAGGATGAGTGCTTAAAAACTCAGCTGGTTTTTGTGCCCCTGCCGATGCTGCCGACATCCGGTTCCAGAAAGCAGTAGCATTTTGCGGGTTATAACCAGCCATAGCCATAAAAATTAAACCCAAACGATCGGCCTCTAACTCCTGGTTACGGCTAAATTTAAGCATCGCAACCGGTGTACCTACACCATAAAGCGTGTTGAAAATAGATTGTGTTTTCGGATTTTTAGACAAAGCCACACCTGCAGCTGCACCAATTCCCTGTGCTACCATTTCCTGCGACATTCGCTCTGCCGAGTGACCAGCAATGGCGTGCGCAATCTCGTGTCCCATTACGGTTGCTAAACCGGCATCATCTTGTGTTACCGGCAAAATTCCGGTATACACTACAATTTTACCCCCAGGCATACACCAGGCATTTTTTTCGTTGTTTTGCACCACATTTACTTCCCACTGGTAATCGGCAATTAAATTACCATAGTTATTGTTGTTCATGTACGATTTTACAGCTGTAATTAAGCGGCTGCCGATGGTTTTGACCTTTAAGGCTTGTGCGTTTGATGCCGGTAAAACCGTGGTTTTATTTTCAGTTAAAAAGGTATTATATGCTTGAAATGCCATTGGCAAAACCTGATCGTTACTTACCAAATCAAACCGGCTACGACCGGTTAAAGGCACTGTAGAGCAAGAGTTGAACAGTAAAACGCCAGCTATGCCCGCTGTTAAAAATAACTTTTTCATTTCTTATCAATTTAGTTTTCTTGGTTATTAAACATTCCGTACATCCCCGTTATAAACCGGAAGTAAGGGTTGTTTCACAAAATCTGTTGTTAATGATATCAATCCCCTATTTGTACCATTCCTATTAACAGGAATATTGAAGATAAGTTTTCGATTATGTATTTGTTAATTAATTAGCTTTTTTCTTAAACAAATACACTTTGGATTCTTTGCCTTTCAGCAATCTTTCGAGGTTTTTTTGGTGGGTGACTAAAATAAGTACACAAACAACCATTCCGTATAGCACTTCCGATTTTATGGAAACCTGAAACAGAAAAACTACACTGAGTGGAAAGGTAAAACCTGCGCAGATGGAGCTTAATGAAACATATTTCGTGATCAGCAATACAATTACAAAAACCAGAACGCAAAGCATAGATGCCTCGAAGTTAACTGCCAAAATCATTCCAAAAAGTGTGGCAACTCCTTTACCTCCCCGAAATCCGGCAAAAACAGGAAATAAATGTCCCATTACTGCGGTTACGCCTAAGGCGAGCTGGTAATTAACAAATGGTGCAGAATTTTGCGGCCCGGTTACAGATAAACCGATTAAATAAGCCAGATTGGTTGCAGTATAGCCTTTTGCAATATCGATAATCATCACTGCAATACCGGCTTTTTTACCCAATACCCTAAAAGTATTGGTAGCACCTGCATTACCGCTGCCATACTCCCTCACGTCAACGCCATAAAAGGCCTGACCGAGCCATACGGCTGTTGGTATCGATCCAAAAAGGTAAGCTAATAATAAAGCGCTGAGCGAATAAACCGTAACCATAGCCTACAATGATACAAAAAATAAGCTTTTAATTTTAGAGCAAATCACTTTAGTATGCTTTTAAACTCATATCCAGGCTCTTTACCGAATGTGTAAGTGCACCCATTGAAATAAAATCTACTCCACATGCCGCATATTCGGCTACATTCTCTTCGGTTATACCACCTGATGCTTCAGTAGTGAATTTACCATCAATTAATGCTACTGCTGCCCTAAGGTTTTCAAAGCTAAAATTATCGAGCATAATACGGTCTACACCACCAATGGCTAAAACCTGTTTCAACTCGTCTAAGTTTCTTACTTCAATTTCTATCTGAAGGTTTTTATTTTGATCGGCAAGATATTGTTGAGCGGCCTTAATCGCATTCGAGATCCCGCCTGCATAATCAACGTGGTTATCTTTAATCAAAATCATATCGTAAAGACCAATACGGTGATTAACACCTCCACCTATCCGCACTGCCCATTTTTCTAAATAACGTAGTCCAGGTGTAGTTTTACGGGTATCTAAAATTTTTGTCTTAGTATCTTTCAGTAAAGCAACAATGTGGTTGGTTTTAGTAGCTATGCCACTCATGCGCTGCATGCAGTTTAAAACCAGGCGCTCGGCAATCAGGATGGCGTGTGTACTTCCGGCAACAGTAAGTGCAATATCGCCAACTTTCACCGCATCGCCATCGTGTAATAACACTTCAACTTTCAATTCAGCATCAACTTCCTTAAAAATAGCCACAGCAAGTTCTACCCCTGCCAGTATACCATCTTCTTTAATAATCAGTTTTGCTTTCCCTTGCGTGCCCGAAGGAATGGTTGATAACGAGGTATGATCACCATCGCCAACATCTTCAGTAAGCGCATTTTTTATGAATTGATGTATAAGTTGAGTATCCAAAATGTAGATTTTTATGCCGCAAAAATAAGAAATATTTGTTAGCAGACAATTTACTGTTGGATATTAAAGATATTCTGAAGGGTTCAGTGCCGGTTTTTAATCTTTGGCCGGCTCAATTCTCAACTCTGTTATAGAGAAACTTGTATTAAACTTTTTCATGGTGATGGATACCCTGAATGTTTCTTTGGCCGTACTTAAAATAACCACGCCAAAACGGTAATTGGGATTGGTATTAATTTTATGAAAAATACTTGTTTTGGTAGGTGGATGCTTGACAAAAAAATCTCTCAAAATTTGTTCACCCTGTGCTTTTGAGTATACATCTTCTTCATCAACAATAATCAGTTCGATGGTAGAGGCGAAATTTTTGGCAATTTCTTTGGCATTGCCAGCCTTAAAATACGACGACAAATCATCAATAATATCAGCCTGAATAGCTGTGGGGCGACATAATGATGATATACTAAAGATTAATAAGAATAAGCTCCGGATCATTTCTGTATTTTATACAAATCCGTACAGCTAAAATTATGCCATTAGCATATCAAAAAAAGGATTTCTTAATTTGTATAACCTTCAATAAAGTTATATTTGCCATATAAACAAAACAGTAAAACAGCTTTCATACAAAAATGTTTTATTGCTGGTCAATAATTTTTAAATAAAGATGGTAAATAACAAAAAACTCGCGCTTATAATTCTAGATGGTTGGGGCTACGGAAAACAAGATAATTCTGATGCTGCCTATGCTGCTAACACTCCTTTTTTCGATTCGTTATTACAGAATTATCCAAACTCAAAGCTCGAAGCATCTGGTGAGGCCGTAGGTTTACCCGCCGGACAAATGGGAAATTCGGAAGTGGGCCACATGAATTTAGGTGCCGGCCGTGTAGTTTACCAGGAACTGGGCAGAATAAACAAAGCCATTGCCGACCGCGAACTACACAATAGCCCGGTATTGGTAAATGCTTTTGACTATGCCAAAAAGAATAACAAAGCAGTTCATTTTATTGGTTTGGTATCTAATGGCGGTGTGCATGCCCATATCGAGCATTTAAAAGCCCTTTGCGATGCAGCAAACGAATCGAACGTAAAAAATTATGTTCACGCTTTCTTAGATGGTCGTGACACAGATCCGAACTCGGGCCTGAGCTTTATTACCGATTTACAAAACCACATTCAAAATACAGATACCAAACTAGCCTCTTTAATTGGCCGTTATTATGCAATGGACCGCGATAACCGTTGGGAGCGCGTAAAACAGGCTTACGATGTAATGGTTAATGGTGTTGGAGAAAAAACACAGGATGCTTTGGCTGCCATCAGAAAATCGTATGAAGAAAACATTACCGACGAGTTTTTAAAACCAGTGGTACTTACGCAGGATAACGGTGCTCCGGTAGCAACGATCCAGCCTGATGATGTGGTAATCTGTTTCAACTTCCGTACGGATAGAGGTCGCGAAATTACTACCGCCTTAACACAAAAAGATTTCCCTGAGCAACAAATGCACAAACTGCCATTGTATTATGTAACCATGACTACCTACGATGAAAGTTTTGAAAAGGTAAATGTAATTTTCACTAAAGATGACCTGACCAAAACCATTGGTGAAGTTTTGGCCGATAACAATAAAAACCAGATCCGTATTGCCGAAACTGAAAAGTATCCGCACGTTACTTTCTTTTTCTCAGGCGGCAGAGAAACTGAATTTGCAAACGAAAAACGCATTTTAATCCCTTCGCCAAAAGTGGCTACCTACGATTTGCAACCAGAAATGAGCGCTGCAGGTATTACCGATGCCATTACCAAAGAAATGGAAACCGGCTGGGCTGATTTTATTTGTCTGAATTTTGCAAATCCCGATATGGTGGGCCATACCGGTGTTTTCGAAGCCGTGGTAAAAGCTGTAGAAACTGCTGATAAATGCGCAGAAACTGTAGTAAAAACCGGACTGGCGAACGGATACTCTTTTATCCTCCTGGCAGATCATGGCAACTCTGAGTATATGATTAATGGCGATGGCTCTGTGAACACTGCCCATACCACCAACCTGGTACCTTGTATCTTAATTGATAAAGATTACAAAGCCATTGCCGATGGTAAACTAGGTGACATTGCCCCTACCATTTTAAGAATTTTAGGTGTTGATATTCCGGCAGAAATGACTGGAAACGTTTTAGTATAATGACTAAAAAACTTTATATCGCGGTATTTGCCCTGGCATTGCTTTCCTGTAACCAACGGAAAGCTGCCGAAGCAAATACCGGTTTTTTATATTTTGATATTAAAGGCTATTTTGGAAAAGAAATAAGCCGTTTGCAAAAACTCAATCCAACAGTACAAAAAACGGTGAGTGTAAATGGCAATGCTGATAATAAAGCAACGCACATAGCCGATTGGCAGAAGGAGTTAGCGATTTTTGTAAATGCCGACATCAATAAAACATCGTGGCGGGGAAGTTTTAAAATTAACCAGGAAAATGGCGCTGATGTTTACACCTCAGACAATAAAAAGATTCCGGTTAAAAAGGTTCTGGTTGAAAAAAGCGATGCAAAAATCAATAAGATTGAAATTATCATCGATAACAAAAACATCTTATTCCAAACACAGGATACCCTTACCTACTATCCCGATAGTTTGTACCAGATCAAAAAACAGCAAAAAATCAGGCTATTAAACCAAAAAAAATACCTGGTTGTTGGAAAATTTAAATAAAAAAGGAGCCTTGATTAAACCGAGGCTCCTTTTTTACGTTATTGGGGCTAATTATTTTAAGGTAGCAATCTGCGCCTTATCGTAAGTTACCCAGTCAATAATATCTTTTCTAAGTGGCTGTAAAGTCAACACTTTTTGAAAATCGGCAATAGAGCTATTAAAAAGTGCAATACAAGCTGCTTTTTCATCTTTTTTCTTGGCTTTGAACGATTTAAAGATCGCATAATCTTTATAGGCTAAGCCCCGGTTCTGAAACATCTGGGTATCTTCTTCGCCACTAATTTCAATTGCCTTTGTAAAATCTTTAAGCGAGGCCTGATAAAAATTATCGCGCATGGTGCTTAACGATTCTTTTGGATCGTTAGCAATTTTCAGCCGGGCTATTCCACGGTAATAATAAGCCGAAACTTCATTAGGTTTTACAACAAGTAAGCGGCTGTAAGTATCAATACACTTTTCATACTCCCGGTTCTGGAAATACGAATAACCAAGCATCTGTAATACATTTGCATTATCAGGAGTCTTGGCACTGGCCTTTTCCAATTGTGCAGCGGCTGTTTTATAATCACCTTTCATCATCGCCTGCATGCTTCTTTCGTAGTTACCCTGTGCAAAACTGCCTGTTGATGAAAAAATAATAAGTGCTAAAACCGCCTGTTTAAAATAGTTCATGTATGATTAATAAGTTTAACAATTCTGACGCCTAATACAATATATAGGAGAAATTTTTTGCAATATAATCCTATTCTGATAATTTAAAAGTTTTAATTTCTTTTGTTTGGGCACAAAGTCCCCAAACATTAGCTTAAACGCAAAAAAATACATTATATGATATTGGCGTAAATATTTAAATTGCTCTGCCTTTTTAACATAACATTAATATAATTTTTACTTTGGCACAAGAGTTGAAATTGTTAACTTAATATAAAAATTAAACAAAGTGAATACGATCAAACTGCCAGTTTGTCGTTAGCGGAAAATGTGATAATGAGTAAACAAGATATATTTGATTTCCATACAGCTATGCCAATAATCAATGAAGATACAGAGTTTTTTCCCCTAATGTCTCAACAAGACGAGGAGGAAATGAACAATGAGGAAACGCCCGAGACCTTGGCCATACTGCCTTTGCGAAACACCGTTTTATTTCCGGGTGTAGTTATTCCGATTACAGTTGGAAGAGATAAATCGATTAAACTAATTAAAGAAGCTTACAAGGGAAACAAAATTATTGGGGTGGTTTCTCAAAAAGATGTGTCGATAGAAGATCCTACTTTTGAGCAGCTAAACACCGTTGGTACTGTTGCAAACATCATTAAACTGTTGCAAATGCCCGATGGTAACACCACGGTAATTATTCAGGGTAAGCAACGTTTCAGCTTAATTGAGGAGGTTCAGAACGAGCCTTACATTAAAGCTGTTGTTAAAAAATTCGAAGAGCAGAAACATAAAGCCGATAAAGAGTTTAAAACCCTTATTGCGTCTATACGCGAAATGTCGGCTCAGATTATCCAGCTTTCACCAAATATTCCGAGCGAAGCCAGTATTGCGCTTAAAAACATCGAAAGCAATTCATTTTTGATCAATTTCATTTCATCGAACATGAATGCCGAAATGGCCGATAAGCAGAAAATCCTGGAAATGGATAAACTGCAGGAAAGGGCACAAAAAGTAATGGAGCTTTTAATGGTCGAACTGCAGATGCTGGAACTGAGAAACCAGATCCAATCTAAAGTACGTACCGATTTAGATAAGCAACAACGCGATTATTTCTTAAATCAACAGTTAAAAACCATTCAGGAAGAATTGGGTGGCAACTCTGCCGATTTGGAATTTGATGCTTTACAGGAAAGGGCCAAGAAGAAAAAATGGACCAAAGCGGTTGCTGCACATTTCGATAAAGAATTAGACAAACTGGGTAGAATGAACCCTGCAGCTCCCGATTATTCGGTACAGTTAAATTATTTAGAACTCCTTTTAGATTTACCATGGAGCGAGTTTACCAAAGATAATTTTGATCTGAAAAGAGCACAGCGCATCCTGGATAAAGATCACTTTGGTTTAGAAAAAGTAAAACAGCGTATTATCGAATATCTTGCTGTACTGAAACTAAAACAAAACATGAAAGCACCTATTTTATGTTTGGTTGGCCCTCCGGGAGTTGGTAAAACATCATTAGGCAAATCCATAGCAAAAGCCTTAGGCCGCAAATATGTACGTATGGCTTTAGGGGGTATCCGTGATGAAGCAGAAATTCGTGGTCACCGTAAAACCTACATTGGTGCTATGCCGGGCCGTATTATTTCTTCGATCAAAAAGGCTGGTGCAGATAATCCTGTTTTCGTATTGGATGAGATCGATAAAGTTGGCACAGATCACCGTGGCGATCCGTCATCAGCTTTGCTGGAGGTTTTAGACCCGGAACAAAACAATGCGTTTTACGATCATTATGTAGAAATGGATTACGATTTATCGAATATCCTTTTCATTGCAACCGCCAACTCTTTAAGCACCATACAACCTGCTTTGTTAGATCGTATGGAGATTATTGAAGTAAACGGTTACACCATTGAAGAGAAAATCGAAATCGCTAAAAAATACCTGTTGCCTAAACAGAAGGAAAACCATGGCTTGCAAACCAAGGATATTAACCTGAAACCAGCGTTAATTGAGAAGGTAATTGAAGATTATACCAGAGAATCGGGTGTGCGTGGTTTAGAGAAAAAAATAGGTTCGATTGTTCGTGGCGTGGCCACAAAAATTGCCATGGAAGAAACTTACGACGCGAACTTAAATCCGGAAGATATAGAGCGTATTTTAGGTGCTCCAATTTACGATAAGGATTTATACGAAGGCAACGAAGTAGCTGGTGTGGTTACCGGCCTGGCCTGGACAAGTGTTGGAGGTGATATTTTATTTATCGAATCGAGCTTAAGTCCCGGAAAAGGCAAATTAACCTTAACCGGTAACCTGGGCGATGTGATGAAAGAATCGGCCGTGATTGCCCTGGCATACCTGCGTGCGCATGCAGCCGAGTTTGGCATCGATTACACCTTGTTTGATAACTGGGATGTACACGTACACGTTCCTGCAGGCGCTACCCCAAAAGATGGGCCTTCGGCGGGTGTAACCATGCTTACCGCATTAACTTCGGCCTTTACCCAACGTAAAGTTAAACAGCATCTGGCTATGACCGGCGAAATTACCTTACGTGGAAAAGTGCTTCCTGTAGGCGGCATTAAAGAAAAAATCCTGGCGGCGAAAAGGGCTAACATTAAAGAAATTATCCTTTGCAAAAGCAACCGTAAAGATATTTTAGAAATTAAAGAAAGCTATATTAAGGACCTTAAATTCCACTACGTAAACGAAATGAGCGAAGTGATTGAATTGGCCCTAACCAAAAACAAAGTAAAAAAACCATTGGATTTAAGCGTTAAAGCTGCCTCGATTGTAAACTAATTGATAATCTTTTGACAGAGAACGTTTAAAAATCCAATTACAATAAATACTTTTATAGTCCCGGTAATGATCGGGACTTTTTTATGAAATCACTTTTAGCTGTTGTAGTTTTTTGTTTGGTTGTATCAACCGGTTTTGCACAATCTTTTAAAAACGAGTTTGGTTTTAAAACCGAAAATGATGCCTATCTGGCTACTTTAAACGACCGTTATTACACCAACGGATTATTTATTTATTTCCGCAGGGCTTTAAATACCGAAAAACTATCGGATAAGATTGAAAAGAAAACATACGAAATATCGGCAGGACAGAAAATGTACACGCCTTACTGGGGGCAGGTGCCGAATAAAGAAGATCAGGACAGGCCATTTGCAGGTTATTTATATGCCGGTGCTGCTTACTCGGTATTTTATAAAAATGAAAGTGTTTTAAAAACCAGTGTAGAACTGGGTACAGTGGGTCCGAACTCGCTTGCACAAACTGCGCAGCGCTTTTTGCATAAAACAGTTGGTTTTTATACTCCTGCAGGATGGGATTACCAGATTAAAAATGAAGTAGCAGTAAATTTAGCTGCAAACTACAGCAAACTGCTTTTCAGACCAGAAGATCCGATTGTTGATATTAGTGCACAAGGTTATGCCAATTTGGGTACCACCTTTTCAGGTCTGGGGGCATCAGTTTTATTCAGGGCTGGCAAAATCAATCAATTATTTAATAGCGCTTACCACAATGCGGTAATCGGAAATTCTAAAACCAAAAGTTTAAATAATTCGGAGTTTTTCTTTTACGTAAAACCACAACTGAACTTTGTTGCTTACGATGCAACTATCCAGGGCAGTATGTTTAAAAACAATAGCCCGTTAACTTTTGGGGTTAAACCCATTGTTTTTGAGCAGCAGTTTGGGGTAAATTATAGTTCGAAAAGGTTTACTGCCGATTTTAATATCATTTTTAAAACCAAAGAGGTTAAAAGCGTAGCCAAAGCGCAGAACTATGGAGGCTTAAGCTTGTATTATAGATTTGGGAAAGGTTAGGTAATTGTTTGATTGTTAATTGCAAATGGCCAACTGTGTTGGGTTAATCGGTTAACTGTTTGAATTGGTTAATTGTTAACTGAAAATTGCCAACTGTAATGGGTTAATCGGTTAACTGTTTAAATTGGTTAATTGTTAATTGTAAATTGCCAACTGTATTGGATTAATTGGTAAATTGTTAACTGAAAACTGCCAACTGTATTGGGTTAATCGGTTAGCTGTTTGAATTGGTTAATTGTTAACTCCAAATTGCCAACTGTAAATTGTCTTTACCTTCGAAAAATGAAAAAAGCTATACTTTTTATACTCTTACTCATCATTGTTGGTGCAATTATCTACAATTTATATCCTGAAAAAAAATTACCAGCAAATACCAAAATCGATTATATTATTGTTAAAAAATCTGATCGTCAACTATTGGCTTATTCAAAGTTCAAGCTCGTTAAAACCTATCAAATTTCGTTAGGCGACAGCCCTGTGGGACATAAAGAATATGAAGGTGATGAGAAAACGCCCGAAGGCATTTATATTATCAACGCCAAAAATCCACATAGCGGTTACCATAAAAATCTTGGGATTTCTTACCCCAACTCAAAAGATGTTGCATACGCGAAACTTTTGGGAAGACCTGCGGGGGGCGATATTAAAATACATGGTATCAGAAACAAATTCGGGTTTATAGGCAAATTTCAAAGATTTTCTGACTGGACAAATGGCTGTATGGCATTAACCAACAGCGAAGTTGATGAACTCTATTCTACCGTAAAAATTGGAACTAAAATTGAAATCAGGCCTTGATTAATCTATTGAAGGTTTTTTACGGCTTTCTTTCCTGTTTGCTGTAACAGCCTTATTTTTTAACCTTTTTTCGATAATGGCCTTTGGAATTTTGGTAGGCTTTCTTTTTTTCTGAACAATCATTGCCTTTTTCAGCAAATCGATCAGTTTTGCAACCGTCTTCTCTTTATTGAGCAACTGACTCCTGTCTTCCTGCGAAACAATATGCAGCAACCCCTCGCCATCTAAACGATTTTGCAGTTTTTCTTTAAGCAGTACTTTTTCTTCATCAGTAAAATACTCAAAGACTTCGATACTAAAAACCAGCTCTACCTTACTCGAAACTTTGTTTACATTTTGTCCGCCTTTACCTCCACTCCTGGATGTTTTAAAAATGGCTGACCGTAAAATTTCTTCTCTGCTGGGTAACATGCGGCAAAAGTATAAAGAATATCGATTTAAAAAAAGTTAGTAAACCCATCGGCTTTTTTTACCTTTGTAGCAGAATGAAGAAAAACTTGGTTATAGCTATTGATGGCTATTCATCTTGCGGAAAAAGCACCCTGGCAAAGGCATTGGCTAAAAAATTAGGTTTCATTTATGTAGATAGCGGCGCAATGTACCGTGCCGTTACCCTATATTTTCTTCGGAACCACATCGATGTTAGCAACGATGCCCAGGTTGAAGATGCTTTACAACACATCGAACTAAATTTTCATTCGCGCGATTACGAATCGCATATTACCCTCAACGGCGAAGAGGTTTCTGACGAAATCCGCTTAATGCCCGTTTCAGAAAATGTAAGTGAGGTTTCGGCACACCGCATTGTACGCCATGAAATGGTAAAACAACAGCAACGCATGGGCAGGTCGAAAAATATTGTTATGGATGGCCGCGATATCGGCACTACGGTTTTTCCGCATGCACCCGTAAAATTCTTCATGACTGCCGATCCAAAAATCAGAGCCGAGCGTCGTTTTAAAGAGCTGGAGAGCAAAGGCAATAACGAAACCACTTTAGAGGAGGTATTCGAAAATCTGGCACATCGCGATTATGCCGATACCACCCGGAAAGAAAGCCCGCTGGTGAGAGCAGATGATGCAATTATTTTAGACAATACCGAATTAACCCAGGAAGATCAATTAACTTTTGCACTATACCATGTAGAACCTTTTTTGGTTCACTAGTTCATTTGTTCAGTGGTCATTGGTTTATTGGTTTATTGGTGGTTCATGGTCAATAGTTAATAGCGTGATCCAACTGAGTACTGCCAACTGAAAACTGTTAACTGGTCAATAGCTCATTGGTTAATAGTCCATAGACTGATCCAACTGTAAACTGCTAACTGCTAACTGCCAACTGAAAACCATTATCTCGTCAATAGTTTATTGGTCATTGGTTCATTAGTTAGCACATTCAGAAAAAATTTTTCCGTGATGATCTGTGCATCTGTGGCTAAATATTAGTGCGTTTGCCATTGAAAAAAATTTCATATTTTTAGCACCTAACCCAAATGCAAATATGAAATTAAGATCAATGTGCCTTACGGCATTATTTTTAGTTACCGCAACGTTATGTGCCAATGCCCAAAAAGGCTGGATTAACCTTTTCAACGGAAAGGATTTAAAAGACTGGAACGTTAAAATCTCCAAACACGAATACAAAGAAAATTACGCCAATACCTTCCGTGTTGAAGATGGCTTAATGAAAGTAGGCTACGATGGCTACAAAGAATTCGACGATCAATACGGTCACATCTTTTACAAAAAACCTTTTTCTGCCTATCTGTTAAAAGTAACTTACCGCTTTGTTGGCGACCAGGTTAAAGGTGGTCCGGGATGGGCGTTTAGAAACAGCGGCGCCATGTTACATTGCCAGGATCCGGCAACGATGTTGAAAAATCAGGATTTCCCAATCTCTATTGAAGGACAAATTTTAGGTGGCGATGGCGAACACGAACGTCACACCAGCAATGTTTGTACTCCGGGCACCTTAATTAATTACGATGGTAAATTGTTTACTCCACACTGTTTAGATTCAAAATCGAAAACTTACGCTGGCGACCAATGGGTAACTGCAGAGTTTTTAGTTTTAGGCGATTCAGTGATTAAACACATTATTGGTGGCGAAGTAGTTTTAGAATATACTAAACCACAAATTGGTGGTGGCAGCGTTTCTAATTACGATCCAAAAGCTAAAGTTGATGGCAAACCATTAACCTCAGGCTACATTTCTTTACAAAGTGAAAGCCACCCGATCCACTTTAAATCGGTACAACTTTACGATTTGGAGCCATATATGAAAAACAAGGCAAAACTGGATAAAGTACTGGCAAAAATTTTAAAAGAGTAAACCATATTGGCATCTGTTTGTTAAATGATGGCACAATAATTCCAGAACTAAATTAATACGATGCTCAAAACCCATTTAACCAAACATTTTGCCCTTTTAATTTGCCTTTTCCTGACCAATTTTGCGATTGCGCAAACAGCATATCAGGTAAAAGACATTCCAGATCCAAAAAATAACGGCGGTGGCTACGTTAGCGATCCCGATAACATTTTAGGCAGTGGTACTGTTGCAACATTAAACAGTACCATTGCCGATTTTGAAGCAAAAACCAATGTTCAGGTTGCGGTAGTTATTGTTAACGACTTTGACCAAGATAAAAAAGACTTCGATTTTGCCTACGAGTTGTTCCAGCATTGGGGCATTGGACAAAAAACAAGCAATAATGGCCTCCTGCTGTTTATAGCCAAAGACCGCCGAAAATACCGTTTTATAACCGGCACAGGAACTGAAGGTGTTCTGCCTGACGTTACGCTTAAACATATTGCGCAAAATAACCTGGTACCTGCCTTTAAGGAAAATGATTTTGGTGCAGGCATTACCAATACCATTAACGCCATTAGTGAAATTATCCTCAACCCCAACAACAAACAGGAACTGAATCAGCTTTTTACGCAACGCGATAGCAGTTCGCCCCTCGAAAATTTTTGGCTGCCTTCCCTTGTCATTATCCTGGCTTTTTTCGGGGTATTTAAAACTGTAAACCGGCAGGCTAAAACCGGCTTCAACCTGAAAAGCCTTAATAAGCAAGAAAACAATTACGATAAAACCATAGCAAAAGGCTGTGTAGGTATATTCTTTTTTGTTTTCATTTCGGTATTTGTTGTGGTTTTTACCGATAGTTTTGAACTGTTCAGCAAAATTAAGCTGGCGCATATACCTTATATCCTTTTTGGGGTTTTAGCCATTGCCCTTTTCTTCAGGTATCTGTTTTATATTTCTACGATAAGAAAAGCACATCAGGACGACGAAAACTTTTTTGATGCAGTTGTAGCTTTTCATAAGAAAAACTGGTGGTTAATATTGTTCTCTCCGGTTATCCTGATCGCGATGATTTTAAACCTGATTAAACGGGTAAAAACCACCGGGCGCTTTAAACCTGTTTTAGATAGCCAGAACAATGCAATGGTACGCATTGACCGCGATATTAACATTGAAGGAGAACCTTTTTTAACCAAAGGGCAGCGCAAGGAAGAGGTAATACAGGCATACGATTATGATATTTGGGAAAGTACCGACCATAAAGAACACCTGATTAAATGCTGGCCCGCCGAAGCCTTCAACAGCTATACCGAATGTCCGTCTTGTAGTTTCAGAACTTATAAACTGAACAAAAAAGTAACGGTTAAAGCAGCAACTTATAGTCATGAAGGGCAGGCCAAACTAATTAATGAATGTAGTTTTTGCAAGCGCGAAGAATTTATCAAATGGATTACGCTGGCCATGTTGGTCGAGTCGAGTTCTTCTTCCGGTTCCTCTTCTGGCAGCAGCAGTTCTTCTTCTTCATCGAGCAGCAGCTGGGGCGGTGGCAGTAGCAGTGGCGGCGGTACAGGAGGTAGCTGGTAAAAGGATTGCGATTTAACTGCTTGTTTTTAACTTGCTAATTAAAAGTATTTTCTAATTTTGGGGCACTTAGCACGATGTTTGCTCTTAATGCCGTGCAATAATTTTATTAAACTGCTTTGTGCAACCCTATTCTTATGACCAGAACCTTATTCCTGTTTTTTGCCCTTTTTATGCTCTCGCTAACGGTTAATGCACAAGATATGTACCGTGTTACCGCTGATAAATTACGCGTTAGGGCAACAAAAGATTCGAAAAGTAAGGTGATCGGTTCGATTTCTCAAAATGAAAAGGTGGCGGTTTTAGATGCCAGCGATGCTAAATTTTACAAGGTAAAATTAAAAAATGGTGAGGGTTGGGCCAGTAAAGATTTTTTAGAGAAAATTGCCCCGGCAGCTCAACCTGCAACACCTGCAGCCACTACCGCAACACCAAATACGCAAACACCAACAACAGCGGGCAGCGAAGACATGTACCGGGTAACAGCCGATGATTTAAGGGTACGCGAAAAGGCTGATGTGAAAAGCAAAATTGTAGGCTACCTGCCCAAAGACGAAAACGTGGCTGTGATCGATTCATCGAACGCGACCTATTTTAAAATTAAAGTAACCAATGGCGAAGGCTGGGTAAGTAAAGAATTTTTGGTACGGGTTTCGCCGGTAAAGGCCCCGGCACAAAAAACTACCATTGCGGCCTCGGTACCACAATCGAGCAAAGATTATTCGGGCATTATTTTTATTGCCGTAGTGGCGGTTATTTTGTTTGCCATTTTATACTTCTCGCTTAAATATGCCAGTGGTAATAAATTTATCATCGGTTTCTCGGTAATTGTAATTTTGGTGGTAGGCTATTTTTGCTACATCACTTTTGTGGCCGAAAAGGTGGTTACGGGTACATTTGCCAGTGGCGAAGACATCCAGTATAAATCGTTCAATTTTAAATCGAAAGATTCGGTTACAGTGAGCGATGCCTACAACGATTCTATTTTCACATCTAAATATGTGATTGATGGCGATATGATTAAATTATACGACCAGCAAAACACGATCATGCTATTGATCAGAGATGAACAAACGCTGATTGGTGAAGGTTTTACGCGGGGAACGTTTACGAAGCGATAAGATTAGGAATAAGTGGGAGATGCTGAAATAAATCCGATAGCTATCGGATCAGCATGAGGATTGGGTTAATGTCGAGTTATTAGTTTTTCTCATTTTTATGCTAATCGTTCCGGAGGGACGGCTGCCGGGTAGCCAAATAATTTATTATTGGCGTTTGGTAGATTTTGAGTACAAGCCCTCATTTTTAAACCCGATAGAGCGGAATAGCCCGCATCCCGATATTTCATCGGGAGAGGACTATAAGCGATAGCGGGACTGCATTAACCCAAGCATTGCTGCCCGTTCATTTTCAGATAATTGGTTTCATTTTTTAAGAAAAATAGTCAGAGATGCTGAAATAAATTCAGCATGACGTTCGTAGTTAAGCGAGTGTTTTGGATTAAAAAGATCTGCTATGGTGTAGTTAATTCTTAAATAGCTAAAAATCAGCTATATTTATTAAAAAAAACTTTTCCATAATTAAAAAAAGTATTACCTTTGCAGTCCCTAAATAGGGAAAAAAGGAGATAATTAATTAATGGCTAAAAAACAAGTAGCAGAAAAAGAATTAGCAGCTAAAACAGCTGAACTTCAGGGAGAAGGCGGACGCCTGACTGAAAAAGAAACTATTGAATCAGAAGCTGATTCAGTTTCGATCGAATCGATCAAATCATCATTAGCAACACCAAGCGAAGATTTCGACTGGGATGCAGATGAAAAAGTTTTTGGTAACTACAATGAAGCAGACCGTAAAAAGTTTGAAGATATGTATGCCGGAACATTCAACCAGATCACTAAAGGTGAAATCATCAGCGGTATCGTTGTTTCAATCAACAACAAAGATGTAGTATTAAACGTAGGTTTCAAATCAGACGGTTTAGTTTCTACTTCTGAGTTCCGTGATACACCAGATCTAAAAATCGGCGATTCAGTTGACGTATTCGTTGAAGCACCAGAAGATGCTAACGGTCAATTGATTCTTTCTCGCAAAAGAGCTAAAACCCAAAGATCATGGGAAGCTATTAACGAGGCTCTTGAAAATGATAGAATCATCAACGGTTTCGTTAAGAGCCGTACTAAAGGTGGTTTAATTGTTGATATCATGGGCGTTGAAGCTTTCTTACCAGGATCTCAAATTGATATTAAACCTATCCGCGATTACGATGTATACGTGGGTAAAACAATGGAATTCAAAGTTGTTAAAATTAACCACGAGTTTAAAAACGTAGTAGTTTCTCACAAAGTGTTAATTGAAGACGATTTAGAATCACAAAAAGTAGAAATCGTTTCTAAATTAGAAAAAGGTCAGGTATTAGAAGGTACTGTTAAAAACATTACAGATTTCGGTGTGTTCATCGATTTAGGTGGTGTTGATGGTTTACTTCACATTACTGACATTTCTTGGGGCCGCATAGAGCATCCGAAAGAAGTATTATCATTAGATGAAAAAATCAACGTGGTTGTTTTAGATTTCGATGATGAGAAAAAACGTATCGCTTTAGGCTTGAAACAATTAACTCCACACCCTTGGGAGAACTTAAGTGCTGACATTCAGGTTGGTTCTAAAGTAAAAGGAAAAATCGTAACTGTTGCAGATTACGGTGCTTTCTTAGAAATTATCCCTGGTGTTGAAGGTTTAATCCACGTTTCTGAAATGAGCTGGTCACAAAACTTAAGAAACCCACAAGAATTCTTAAAAGTTGGTGATGAGATCGAAGCTGAAGTTTTAACTTTAGACAGAGACGAGCGCAAAATGAGCTTAGGTATTAAACAATTATCTAACGATCCATGGCAAGAAGTTGCTGCTAAATTCCCTGTTGGAAGCAAGCACAAAGCAACTGTTAAAAACATGACTAACTTCGGTGTATTTGTTGAAATCGAAGAAGGTATCGATGGTTTAATCCACATTTCTGACTTATCATGGTCTAAAAAAGTTAACCACCCTAACGAATTCACTAAAGTTGGTGATGTATTAGACGTAGTTGTTTTAGAATTAGACGTTGATAACCGTAAATTAAGCTTAGGTCACAAACAATTAGAAGAAAACCCTTGGGATACTTTCGAAACGATCTTCACTTTAGATTCGGTTCACCAGGGTACTGTTGTTAAAGTAACTGATAAAGGTGCTGTTATTGCTTTACCTTATGGTGTAGAAGGTTTCGTACCTACTAAACACATGGTTAAAGAAGATGGTACTTCAGTTAAAGCTGAAGAAACCAATGACTTCAAAATCATTGAATTCAACAAAGAAGCAAAACGTATCGTAGTATCTCACGCCCGTATCTGGGAAGAGGTTAAAGCTGAAGCTGTAGCAGAAGAAAGAAATGCTAAGAAAAAAGAAGCTAAAGCTGCTGTAACTGCGGTTAAAAAAGTTAAAGATTCTGTAGAGAAATCTACTTTAGGCGACTTAGACGTATTGGCTCAATTGAAATCGCAATTAGAAGGCGAAGAAAGCAAAGCTAAAAAAGGCTAGTTCTTTTTAACTGAAATATTAATCCCGATAGCGAAAGTTATCGGGATTTTTTTTTGCTTATTTTTTACTATCTAGCCACGGAAACACAGAGTGCACGGATTTTCTTGATGAATCGTCAACGTGAGGCTCGCTTGGAATCGTCATTTCGAGCGGAGTGCAGCGAAGTCGAGAACCCGAAGGCTCAGCGAAGCTAAATCTATTGAGGTAGATCTCTCCATTACTCTGCGCTTCACCCGATAGCTATCGGGTCGAGATGACGATTTGTCTATCGGGTTTATGTAACATAAGTAATTCGTTCTACCATCCTATTCCCGGCATCCGCCAATTATCACTACTTTTGAAAAGCGTAACCTAGCCTTTTCAGCATGAAAAAAATTATCTTTTTATTTCTTGTCCTTATTTCGTTCAAAGTTTCTGCTCAGGAGATTAATATTATCCCGCAGCCTGCATACCAGAAAACAGAGCCTGGCAAAAAACCTTTCATCACCGATTCGAAAACGCAGATCGTAATAATAGATTCTACCCTGACCCCGGCAGCCGATTTCCTGAATAATTACCTTCAAAAATATTTCAAGCTAAAGCTCAATATCACTAAAGTTACGCCCAACAAAAATTTTATCGCACTTATTTCAAACACGGGAATCAGTGAATTTGAAGATGCTTATAACCTGATTGCTTCAGATCGTAATGTCACAATAAGCGGCACATCATCGGCGGGTATATTTTATGGTATTCAGTCAGTTATTCAATTGCTTCCTACTGGCCTGAATAATCAGGTAACAATTCCTTCAATTACAATTATAGATCACCCCCGTTTCGACTACCGCGGCATGCACCTCGATGTAAGCCGTCATTTTTTTGATGTAGCCTTTATCAAACAATACATCGATTACCTGGCCCTGCATAAAATGAATTACTTCCACTGGCATTTAACAGATGATCATGGCTGGCGGATTGAAATCAAAAAATATCCTAAACTAACCGAAATTGGTGCCTGGCGCAATGGCAGTATTATTGGCTTATGGCCCGGAAAAGGCAACGAAAATATTAAATACCAGGTACTGCCCAACGAAATTAAAATTACGCCAAAAGATGCTGTAATTAAAACTGATGGCATTCGTCATGGCGGCTTTTACACGCAGGAACAAATTAAAGAAGTGGTTGATTATGCAGCTAAACGCTACATTACCATTATTCCCGAAATTGAGATGCCTGCGCACAGCATGGCTTTACTGGCAGCCTATCCGGAGTTGGGAACCGAACCCAACAAAAAGTACACCGTAGCCGAAACCTGGGGCATGATGAATAAATACAACAATGTACTGCAGGCTTCTGATACTACTTTTAAGTTTTTAGAAAATGTTTTAACAGAGGTAATGGCCTTATTCCCTTCCCCTTATATCCACATTGGTGGCGATGAGGCTTCTAAGGTATGGTGGAAACAATCGGCAGTTTCGCAGCAGGTAATGAGGGCCAACGGCTTAAAAACCGAGAGTGAACTGCAAAGTTATTTTATCCGCAGGATGGAGAAATTTGTAAACAGCAAAGGAAAAACCATCATCGGCTGGAACGAAATTTTACAGGGAGGCCTGGCACCAAATGCAGTGGTAATGAGCTGGCAGGGCGAAAAAGGTGGCATAGAAGCAGCAAAGCAAAACCACAAAGCCATTATGACCCCTGAAAATAAAATGTACTTTAATCACGGCCAGTTTGTAAAAGAAGATAGTTTAACCGCAAGTACCCCATCACTCCTGGCTGATGTGTACAACTATGAACCTGTGCCGTCAGAATTAAATGCCGAACAGGCCGAATACATCTGGGGTGCACAGGGCTGCTTGTGGAGCGAATACATTACCAACCCGGCAAAAGTACAGTACCAGCTTTTTCCTCGCCTGGATGCCTTAAGCGAAGTGTTGTGGAGCCCGAAAGAAAAACGAAATTATCCTGATTTCCAGAAACGCCTGAAAGCACAATTTCAACGCTACGATTTGATGGGCATTACCTACTCGAAAAGGTACCTAGTAAATTAATTTTATCAGGCTGTAATTTTTTGAGGCTATTGCTTACTAACTGTTCAAAAATTAATGATTCAGTAAGAGTAGTAACATGGAAAACAAAACTTCAAAATTCGGAACAACAGCATTTTTAATTTGTGTGCTAAGCTGTACCAACATGCCTTATTTTTTAAAATACCCTTTATTGCTTGTGGCAGCAATATCTTTGGTTATCGGGATTTACCAATACCAGAAAACATTTAAATCTACGGCCAAACCAGCAGATCAGGCTAAATAAGGTATGATAGCAAAATCTTATCTCGATAAACTCGAAGCACATAAAGGCATTATCTATAAAATGGTAAACCTGTATGCCGATGACGAGGAAGACCGCAAAGATCTATATCAGGAAATTGTTTTCCAAAGCTGGCAGGCTTATCCCCGTTTTAAGAGAGACGCCCAATTTTCGACCTGGTTATATAAGCTCAGCTTAAATGTATCGCTCTCTTTTTTAAGCAGGCAGCAAAAACAAACCCAGCTTAAAAGCCGCGAAGCTTTGGATCATTATTTCGAACCGCCCGAACTATCAGAACGTGCCGACTGGCTGTACCGCTGCATTAAACAACTCACAGAAATTGACCGCAGTATAATAATGCTTCATCTGGATGGTTTCGACAATACCGAAATCAGCGAAATGATGGGGATGTCCAGAAACCACGCCAACGTGAAATTACATCGCATTAAACAACAATTAACCACCCTTTTAACAGGCAAATAACATGAATTTAGAACAAGAATGGCAAAACCTGGGTGTAGAATTTAACACAAAAGCCGGGCAGATAGATACTTCAAAGCTAACTATTGACGAGAAAGCACACAGCCTTTTACAGGAATTGATTTTTAAACTGAAGTGGAAATTAAGGTGGATCAGAATTATTGATCTTCCGCTTTTAGCGCTGGCCATATTTGCCAAAGGTGATTTAAAAATATTGCTGCTGCTTATTGTTATTACCTACGAGATCTGCAGAGCTTTGGGTATGCGCGATTTCAACAAAATTAAAACAGCTGTAGACTTTAACGCAAACACCAAACAGGTGCTCACCGATAACTTTAACGCTATAAAAAAGATTTTACACGGCGAAACCATTTTCGGCTATATCTTTTTGCCTTTAGCTGGCCCCATCGGTTTACTGGCCTACCGCCTATATGTACACCAAACTTTTGAAAAAATAATTCAGCTGCCTCATTTTTTCATACAAATGGCTTTATCAGCACTGGTTGGGATTCCTTTTATCTGGCTGACCAAAAGAATGAACGACAGTATTTTTGCTGCTCCCTTAAAACAGCTAAAAGATAAGCTAAATGATTTAATGGATTAACTGGCTGGCTACTTGCAACTGGTAAGCCCCGGGCGTAATGCCTACAATCTTTTTAAATGTGCGGATAAAATAATTGGCATCACTAAAGCCAAGTTCGTAACTGATAGAAGCTACTTTACCTCCTGGTTGCGACAACAATACTTTGGCTTTATTTATTTTTTCGGCCAGAATAAAATCGTTTGGACTAATACCCAGCTCGCGTTTAAACAACCGGTAAAATGTGGCTTTGCTCATGCAAGCCTTATCGCTCAGGCTGTTAATGTTAATCTTCTCGTTTAAATTGGCCTTAATGTAATTGAGCACATAAGCCAACGGATTATGATTGGGATTATGCGTATCGCTGTTTAAAATATTCAAATTCTGGGTTTGCATAATCCTCACCAGCAATTCTTTAAGTGTTAAATCGGCCAGGATATCTTTTTCTTTGGAGCGTTCGGAGCATATGCGGATTACCTTGTTAATCAGGTAAGCAATTTCTTCGTTATTGTAAAAGTGGTATTGATCGTAGTTTAGCAACCACTTCTCATTACTCCCTTCTTTCGGAAAAAATTCGTTTAAATAAGCAATGGTTTTCTTAATCTGATCCTGATCTATGGCCAAAGCAATACATTGCGTAGGGTTTACGTTGGTGGCTTCAGGAAAATCGATTTTCATGGTCACAGCAGGCGGAACAATAACCGTTTGGCCCGGAAAGTAATCGAATCCTTTTTTATCGAATAAATGCATCACCTTTTTGCCCCGCAGCATACTGGTAATCACAAAATCGTTAAAGGTAAGCGGAACCCGGTACGATTCGGTATAGGTTTCGAAAACATTGAGCTCGCAACGCTCTAAAGTATAAGAAGTACGGTTCTCGACCAAAGTCTGCAAACTTTCTGATTTACTTAAACTTACCTGATCCAATACATGTGCCATAACAATAAAGATTTGGTTAGCGAGCATTACTCTACTCAAATATAAAAGTATTTTGGCAAGCTTATTCACGCTGCAACAATAATGCTATCGGTTGAGGCAATTATACTATCACCGCCATGTCTTTTGCCATTAGGTTTGTATTAACCAAATCTTAAAACCGCAAAGAAAACACAGAGCCAATTCTTTCCAGAACTGCTACAAGTGTTTTTCGAACTACACCAATTGAATAATAATTATGGAAAACTTAATTGAAAAACCGGCATTCAAACCCCATTACGATAACTACATCGGCGGAAAGTTTGTAGCGCCGGTAAAAGGCGCTTATTTCGATAACATCTCTCCTATTGACGGGAAAGTATTTACCAAAGCTGCACACTCTACCAAAGAAGACCTAAGCCTGGCTGTTGATGCTGCACATGAAGCATTTAAAACCTGGAGCAAAACCTCTGCAACCGAAAGAAGCATTATACTGAATAAAATTGCCCAGCGGATGGACGACAACCTGGAATATCTGGCCACCGTTGAAACCATCGATAACGGTAAAGCTGTGCGCGAAACCCTGGCTGCCGATTTACCACTTGGAATTGATCATTTCAGGTACTTTGCAGGTGTAATCCGCGCCGAAGAAGGTTCACTTTCAGAACTAGACCAGAATACCGTTTCGCTTATTGTTCACGAACCGATCGGTGTAGTTGCACAAATTATTCCCTGGAATTTCCCTTTATTAATGGGGATATGGAAACTGGCGCCAGCACTTGCTGCAGGTAATTGTGTGGTTTTAAAACCAGCCGAAAGTACACCGGTTTCGATCATGATCTTAATGGAATTAATTGGCGATTTATTGCCTCCGGGTGTAGTTAATGTGGTAAATGGTTTTGGTGCAGAGCTTGGCCGCACATTGGTTCTTTCCAGCACATTGGGATCCTAAGCTTAGAATTCCACGTGGACAAGTTGTCGCGGCCGCTTCTATAGTGTCACCTAAATACTAGTGACTCCAGCGTAACTGGACTGGCCACAGTTAGGCCGCAAATGTAATCACACTGGCTC
>JADMIO011135736.1_pt1 | contig 86102 bp, 93 predicted proteins | sample 8958161 | NCBI WGS metagenome assembly JADMIO01 (sample SAMN16585339, study PRJNA669376) | soil metagenome | isolation source: Crop rotation soil | place: USA: Cullars Rotation, Alabama | collected 2011 | reverse complement strand
GCCGCGACTTCAAGTCACGTGAATTCCAAGCTTCGGATCCCACTGTGCTGGAAAGGAGCCCAGTCGAGGACGGTCGAGGCGGCGGCCTCACCGCGCTCAAAGCCCATGTCCCGCTGAACCTGCTGAACGGTTTCCTTGAACAAGTGCGATCCGGCGATCAGTTGGAGCCCGGCGTTTCGGTGCCCATTCTCCAATGCCATCCACACAGTTGCGAAACGGCCCTTGGCCCAGGAGCTTTCGATATCGACGTGCCATGGGTGGTCTTCGCCCGGCCGACGCCGCACGACCGAACAGCCCCAGAGGACGATGTCCTTACCCAGGATCGGAGTGAGGAGCTCGAGTAGCATCGGATTGGCGGCGAGTCGGTAAAGCGGCCAATCCGTGACAGCTTGGCCTTTGTGCCAATCGGCCGGTGGCGCCGTCCGATCGCTGTCGAGATGGCGGCACAGCGCGCTGCACTCCCGCTTCGTGAGAAGCCGGAACGGGGCGGAAAAACCATCCCGCTGATATGCCGTCAGGATCGATTCCACTGGCGATCACCCAAGGACGCGGGAAAACTCAGCCTAACATTCCTGATCCTGCTCGTAAAATTTGGGTTTACCTAAATCTCCGTCCCCGTCCCAATGCGGGAACCCGCGCCTTCGACCCTCCGTTGAGGCGCCGTGGACCAGCAGGTTGCAGAACGGCCCAACGGCCCCTTGCTCAAGCCTCACCCGGCGGCCGAAGCCTTTTACTCCGAAGTCCTGCAGCTCATGGCGAAATCGGGCATACCGTTCCTTCTGTCCGGTACTTATGCGCTAGCGAGCTACACGGGCATCGACCGGCCAACCAAGGACGTCGACGTCTTCACCAAGGCCGGCGACGCATTGAGGATGCTCTCGTATTTCAAGGAGCAGGGCTTCGACGTCGAAATGGTCGACGAGCGCTGGCTGGGACGGATCACCCGCGGCAACCTCTTCGTCGATATTGTTTACAACATGCCGACGGTCACCACGCATGTGACCGACGAATGGTTCGGGAAGGCGCCGAAGGCCGAGCTATTCGGTGCGACCGTTCTCCTTGTTCCACCGACGCAATTCGTCTGGTCCAAAATCTTCGTCCAAGATCATCATCGTTTCGATGCCGCCGACGTTGCGCACATGATTCTGAAGCGCCACGACGAGATTGATTGGCAGCAGCTCCTGTCGCACATGGAGCTTTATTGGGAGGTGCTGCTGATCGCCCTCCTCAATTTCCGCTTCATCTACCCGAGCGAGCGCGACGCTGTCCCCAGATGGCTGATGGAGGAGCTGCTCGGCCGGCTGGCCGACCAGGAGAGGGTCAAACCACCGGGCAAGAGAGTCTGTCGCGGGCGGATTTTCAGTCCGCGCGACTATGCCGTCGACGTCGATCATTGGGGCTTCTCCGACGCGGTCGGCAATCTCGAAGAGCAATATGGCGACGAGTGACGGCAAGTTACGCGTAGCGGCCATCGGCGACCTTCACGTGAGGGAGGACAGTGTCGCGCCCTACCGCGAACTGTTCGGCGAAGTCTCCAACCACGCAGATGTGATGGTCTTGTGCGGCGATCTCACCAATTTTGGCAAGACCGCAGAGGCGGAGATTCTGGCCGAGGACATTCGCGCCTGCTCCATTCCCGTGGTCGGAGTTTTGGGCAACCACGACTATGAGTGCGGTCAGCCGGAAAAGGTCTGTGAGATTTTGCACGAGGCGGGGATGACGATCCTCGACGAGCAGGCCGTCGAGATCCACGGTGTCGGCTTCGCGGGCGTCAAAGGGTTCCTCGGGGGCTTCGGACGCGGTGAGCTCGCGCCGTTCGGCGAGCCGATCATCAAGGCGTTCGTCGACGAAGCACAAAAGGAAGCGCGCAAGCTGGAAAATGCGCTTCGCCAACTGAGAACCGAGCGCAGCGTCGCAGTGCTCCATTACTCACCTGTGATCGATACTCTGGAGGGCGAGCCTCTGGAGATTTATCAATATCTCGGCTCCGCGCGTCTTGCCGATGCGATCGACCGATTCGATCGTGTGAAGGCCGTGGTTCATGGCCATGCGCATCACGGAAAATATGAGGGCCGGACGCTGCGCGGGATTCCTGTCTACAACGTCGCGCAGTTCGTGCTGAAGCCGCTGTTCGGGCGTCCCTACGCGCTGCTCGAGATCTAATCCGGCAACTTCGACCGCGCGCGTTTCAATGAACTGGAGCGGCTGTAGCCCGCGAGCCGCGCCGCGCGAGCGATCGAACTGCCGCGAACCTCCATCTCGAGCGCGCGAATTACACGAACGCGGCGCGCATATTGTCCCGGAGTCATTCCGAACGCTTCCTTGAAGACGCGCAAGAAATGAAATTTGGAAAGGCACGCCTCGTCCGCAAGCGAAGCGAGCTCACATCCCACACCCTGAAGATCCTCGATCATGTTGCGCGCACGGATCACTCGGCCGATCAATTCCTCCCGGGTGGAAATGCGGCGTGGACCCGTGAGACTTCGCACTGGCGCCGTCCGCTGCCACTGCCGGGCAGCGCAGGAGACAAGCTCCAAAGCGGCGTCCTTGCAGTCCTCTCCCCGGCCGAGCGCCTCCAGCATTTGCGGCATCAAACCCCGAACCGATGAAGACGCGGCGAATGCGACCGGGACGGGCCAATCGGCGCCGCTGTCGGACAGACGGTCGATGATCGCTTCATGCGCGCCGACGGAATGGAACCACGCCTCGGCTGAAACTGCGCGAGGCAGGAACAAGCTGATGCATTCGCTCCAGACGGAGATTTCACTCGAATAGGTTCGGTCGGCGGCGCTGAACAACAATTGCCCCGGTCGCAAGCACACCTGTCTCGAACCGAAGCGATATCGTTCCCGCCCCCGGACGACCAGTTTCAGCGAAAAAGGACCCGCATGAGGATCGAGCTGGAGTTTCCGCGTGCTGAAGTGAAATAGCCAAGGTTCCGCGAGCGGGCGATCGTAGAAATCGCCCGCCTCGCTTTCATCGATCGTGCGCTCGGGAGCGCTCCACTGCACGACGCGCATCCCGACACCGTTTTAGAACTCGAGAGTTCAACGCAACCGCAATTCTGCGGGCGGCGGTGTCCCTGGATCATGGAAGACGGCTTCGGGAAGGGTTTCGGGACTCACCAGGAATTCCAAATATTCAAAGCGATACAAGCCATCCGACGAGGCGCCCCAAGCGGGAAAGGAAATGTCCCCAAACTTTTTGTACGGCCCATAGATGTATGAAAGTGATCCCGTGACGTAGGGATTGCCCTTGTCCACGCCCCAGCGGAGAAGCATCCCGCCCCGATCAATGTCCCACCAGCCGATCGCCTTCCCGCGCTCGCTGACGTCGATGCGATTGGGAGCAGTGAAACGGTATGTGAGCGCTTGGTCTCCAACCGCCATGCGGCGAAACATGGTGTAGACATCTTGCTTCCAGAATCCCGTGATGTCCGAATGTTCTTTCGCACTATATTGACGCAGACCTTCGGGCTGCCGCACCCAGCCGGCGCGCTTGTCGAAAGTGTGACCCCAGTTGATGGTGCGGCCTTCATAGTCGGTGCGCCAAAGCTCGAGTCGCTCGCGGGGTGAACTTACGTCACGCCAGGACCGCTCTTCACCTTCCCCGACACGCGGGCCCGAATGAAGCTGGCGATACGGATGTAGTAGCTCTTCGCCGCCGCCCAGCGCTCGCGACCGCCCATTCGGTCGAGCATGCGTTCGATCCGCGCCGTCGCCTCGGCATCGCCGCGAAGCTGGGGCAGCGGCGTTGCCTGCGCCAGCGACGCCAGCGACAAGAAGAAAGAAAAAAGTAGCAACCGCATCGAAATACCTCCTTTTCAGGAAGCTCTAGCGGAGGCGTCTGCACCGAAATTGCTAATCTACGCTGGCGGCCAATTCTCCAGCACTTCGACGAAGCGCGTGAGCCACGCATTGGTTTGGTGACCGTCGACGACACGATGATCGATCGTCAGGGTCACATAGGCCATCGGCCGGATGAGGATCGCGTCCTGTTCGTTGACCTGTCGCACGACAACGCGCTTCTCGAGTTTGCCGACGCCGAGGATCGCCGCCTGGCCCTGATGAAGAATGATCGGCGCCGCAAGCAGCGAGCCCGACACGCCGTGGTTGGAAATGGTGAAGCTTCCGCCCGACACTTCCGAGCGCTCGAGCTTGCCTTCGCGTGCGCGGCGGGTGAGGTCATCAAGCTTCGCGCCAATTTGCTCGAGGCTCAGCGCGCCCGCATCCTTCACGACGGGAACGACGAGGCCCTTCTCGCCGAGCGCGGTTCCAACGCCGATGTCGATCGTCGGCGAAATCGCGATCCGATCCTTTTCCCATCGGCCGTTGATCGCCGGAGCGACGGCCATCGCCTCGGCGGCGGCCCTGACGATGTAGGCAGTGTAACTGAGCTTGACGCCCTTGGCTGCCGTCGCTTCTTTATGCGCTGCGATCGCCGTGAAGTCGGCTTCGAACAGGGCGGTCACATGCGGTGCTTCGCCGACCGCGCGAACCATATTCTCCGCGATCGTGACGCGCATCCGATCGTGCGGAATGTCCTGGGCAGAAAATTGCCGCGGCTGTGCGGTTGCGGGCTCGCCGACGCTGACGACGGTCGCCTCGGCGACGCAGCGATCGACATCCTCGCGCGTGATTCGCCCGTCTCGTCCCGTGCCCTGGATGCGTGTGGGATCGATGCCATGCTGCTGGAGTGCACGACGGACGGACGGCGAAAGCCGAGTCTCTCCCCCGTTCCCCGGCGAAGGCCTGGGTTCAGGCGCACCGGACGCCGCCGATGCTGCAGCACCCTGGGCCCCCGTCTTCATCGGGGAACTGATCACAGTCGTCGAATCCGTCTCGATCCGGCCCAGCACCGCCCCCGGCACCGCCTCGGTATCCGCGTCGAGAACGATTTCGGAGAGCACGCCGGCAACCGGCGCCGGCACTTCCTGAGTGACCTTGTCGGTCTCGAGCTCGACCAGCGGATCGTTCTCGGCAACCGAGTCGCCGACCTTCTTCAGCCACGAGCGGACGACCGCTTTCGTGCCTTCTTGCTCCTCTGGGACAAGGACGTCGACCAAGTTCAGAACCCCATCAGCCGGTCGATTTCGGCACGAATGTTCGTGGCTGAGGGAAGCGCCCATTCCATCAGCTTTGGATGATGCGGGCTCGGAATATCGGGCATCGTCACTCGAGCGACCGGGGCGTCCAGGTCCAGAAAGGCTTCGTCGGCGACGACCGCGGCAATCTCCGCCCCGAAGCCGCCGGTGCGCAAATCTTCGTGGACGATCAGGCAGCGCCGGGTTCGGCGGACGCTGTCCAGGACCATGTCTTTGTCCCACGGCTGGAGCGTGCGGAGGTCGATCACGTCGGCGCTGATGCCCTGTGCCGCGGCTTCGCAGCGGGGGACCATCGCTCCCCAAGTGACGATCGTGATCGCGTCGCCCTCGCGCGTCTTTTTCGCGCGGCCGAAGGGCAGCACATATTCGTCGCCGGGCCACGGTCGCCGAGCCCATGCTTCGTCGAGCATGGCACGATGTTCGAAGAACAGCACCGGATCGTTGCCGCGCAGGCTTCCGCGCAATAGCCCAACCGCGTCTTCGGCATTGGAAGGCACTGCCACCTTCCAGCCGGGGTTGTGCACGAATTCGACTTCGTTGGTCATGCTGTGCCAGGGGTCGCCGCATTTGAAGAAGCCGCCCGGCACTCGAAGCACCATCGGCGCCGCGAAACGGTTGTTGGTTCGCCAACGCATTGTCCCGCAATCATGGATCTGCTCGGTCGCCGGCTCCGAATATTTGCGGAACTGGATTTCCGGTACGGGCATCAACCCGGCAAGGGCCATTCCGACCGCTCGGCCGACGATGCCTTCCTCGTTCAGGCTCGTGTCGAACACGCGCTCCTTGCCGAACTTTTCCTGTAAGCCGAGCGTGACCGCGTGCACCCCGCCTTTCGGCCCCACGTCCTCGCCGAACAGCAATAGGCGGGTATTGGCCTGGAGCTCTTGTTCAAGCACTCGGCGTATCGCCGTCACCATGTTGATGCGCTGGCCAGAACTCGCCGGCTGTTCCGTCGAAGGGGGCGGTTCGTAACCGCTGTTCCAAAGACCACCGATTTCCTGCAACTCGCCTTCATAGAAGACGTTGCTGGTGACCTTTTCGGGCGAGGAAACGCCGCGCGACTCCGCCTCGGCGACCGCAGCTTGAACTTGCCAAGCGGCTTCATGCTCGAGGTCGGACCACTGCTCGGCTCCGATCTTCAGTTTGGCGCAACAAGCTCTGAGCTTCGGCAACGGATCGCGCGCCCATTCGGCTTCGATCTCGGTCTCGCTCTTGTAGGTCTGCGTGTCTTGAAAACTATGGCCTTCGAGCCGCGGGACCGTCAGTCGTAGCATCGCCGGCGTCCGGCTGGTCCGCACGTGGTTCACCGCCTCGGCGATCAGGCGTGACGCCTCAATGGGATCGCTGCCGTCACCGCTGAAGATGAATAGCCCTGAGAAGCTGGCGAGATTGGCCGCGATATCCTTGCCAGGTGTTTGATATTCCGATGGAACCGAGATGCCGTAGCCATTGTCTTCGATGTAGATCAGCAATGGCAACTGTTGTGTTGTCGCAATTGTTAGCGCCGACCAAAATCCCCCGGTAGCAGCGCTCGCATCCCCTCCGAGTACGAGTGAAATCGCATCCGCCGGGCCTTCGTCCAGCACCTTCTGCTTATAGGCGATCGCCTGAGCCCAACCCGCTGCCGGCGTGTATTGCGCGCCGACTCCGCCGCACATGGGCAGCGCGTGCGCCCCGCCTGGATTGGGATAGTTGAAGACGACCCCGATATCGCGCCCGTCCGAGTAGCCGCCGGCGAGGCCCATTCCGGAGCCGAGCGCGTCGGCCAGCGGCACGCCGAGCGCGAGAAGCAGCGGCCGCGATCGATAATAGCCGAACACGCCGTCGCCATCCTTGAGCTGAAGCCCCAGCAGAACCTGTGCCATGTCATGGCCACGAGCGCTGAATTGATAGAGGACCTTTTTGGCCGGGACGAGTTCCTGCTCCTCGATCCGGTCCATTTCACGGCTGGTGAGGACCAACCTTGCGACCTCGCGCCAATCCACCTCGGCGGACACCTTGCCCGGGTCGCGCTCGGCCATGGTCAGGCGTCCAGCGCCTCGACCACGGCGGCGATAAATCGATCGATCGCCTGGTCAGCCATTCCGACGACGTTGAAGCGGCCACTGTCGGCCATGTAGATCCCGTGCAGTTCGCGTAGCTCGAGCACCTGCTCGCGCGACAGCGGCAACATCGAGAACATCCCATATTGGCGGCCGATGAAAGCGAGTCGCGGGTCCGCGGATGCAATGCGCTGCCGCACCGAATTGATCCGGTCGCGCATCCCCTCGAGTTCGATCAGCCAGTCGGCGCGAAGTTGCGGGTCGTCGAGAATGATGTGCACCGCTGCGGCGCCATGATCGGGCGGCATCGACCACATTTCGCGCGCGCGCTGGAACACATGCGCCATGGCGCGAGCGGTCGCCTCGGTCGACCCCGTCTTGACGAACAGCGAGCCAACCCGGTCGCGATAGCAGCTGAAATTCTTGTCGCAGCTCTGCGCGACGATCACGTCGTCGCACGAAGACAGCATCAGCCGAACCCCGAACGCATCTTCCTCGAGCCCGCGGCCGAAACCCTGATAGGCGATGTCGATCAACGGAATGAGGCCGCGGTCGAGGACGACGTCGCGCACCTGGACCCACTGGTCCTGGTCAAGATCGGCTCCGGTCGGGTTGTGGCAGCAGCCGTGGAGCAGTGCGACATCGCCCGGCTCGCCCGACTGCAGTGCTCCGAGCATGTCCTCGAAGCGGATCGTCGCCTGCCCGCGCTCGTAATAGGGGTAATTGACGTGCTCGAGCCCGACCGCGTCGATGATCGGCGGATGGTTCGGCCAGGTCGGCGTGCCGACGAAGACGCGTGCCGCCGGATTGACCGTCGCGATTAGTTCGAAGCCCAGGCGCAGCGCGCCACAGCCGCCGGGGGTCTGCAAGCCGGCGATCCGCTCGTCATCGGAATGCTCGCCGAGCAAAATCGGACGAAGCAGCTCCGCGAAACGCTTATCGCCCGCGCTGCCGAGGTAGGACTTGGTGGTCTGGGTCTCGAGGAGGCGCCTTTCGGCCTCCTTCATTACCTTGAGGATCGGCGTGTTGCCCTCGCCGTCGCGATAGACTCCGACGCCCACGTCGATCTTGTGCGGCCGCGGATCGGCGTTCGCCATGGCGATCAGGGCCAGGAGCGAATCGCTCTGGACGGGCGGGAGATCGGCCAGGCCGCGGGCCTTCGCATCGGTGCGGGTCAGCATGATCGTGCTCTAGCGCAGGAACCCAAAATCGTCATCCCCGCGAAAGGGGGGACCCAGTTCTTCCAATGGGCTCCCGCTTTCGCACGAGTGACGAAAGATGAGTCAAGCATCGTAATCCACCGCGACGCCACCGCCGAGCGGGACGGACTGGCACGTCAGCACATAGCCGGCGGCGACTTCCTCGTCCGTCAGGCCGTATCGAGCGGCCATCTCGACCTTGCCCTCGGTGACCTTGGCCCTGCAGGTCGCACAGACTCCGGCCTTGCAGGCGAACGGCGCCGGGAGACCCGCGGCGCGGGCGCTGTCGAGAATGTTTCCGGCTGTGAAAGGCACTCGCCGAGTGCGCCCGTCGAGGGTGACGGAGACGGTCACCCCTTCGGCCTCGGTTTGAAGCTTCGCCATTTCGCGCGTGACCGACCCAGGTGGGCGGTCTGCGGTGAAACGCTCGATATGAATACGGTCTTTGCCGATTCCGCGGTCGAGAAGCGCTCCTTCGGCAGCGTCCATCATCGGTCCGGGGCCGCAGATGAACCAGCCGTCCACCTCGGCGGCGGCGGGAACCAGATGCTCGATCGCTTCCTCGCAGCGAGCACGGTCGAGCATTCCGTTGAACAGGTCGATGTCCTGCTCTTCTTGGTCGAGGAAGTGATAGATTTCGAAGCGGCCGAGATTCTTGTCTTTCAAGGCGGCGAGCGCCTCGAGGAAGATTACGGAGCTGCTGTCGCGGTTCCCGTAAAACAACGTGAAACGGCTCTGCGGCTCGTATTTGAGCATGCTCCTGATCAGCGACATGACGGGTGTGATTCCTGAGCCGCCCGCGATTCCGACCAAGTGGCGCTTGTTCGCTGGATCGAACTCCGTGGTGAAGCTCCCGTGCGGCGGCATCACTTCGATGACGTCCCCAGGCTTGAGCTGATCGCCTATCCAATTGGAGAACAGACCGCCCCCGATGCGCTTCACGGTCACAAGCCAATCATTCTCGTCCGGCGCCGTGCAGAGCGAGTAATTCCGGCGCACTTCCTCTCCGTTGAGCGTCATTCGAAGAGTCAGGTGCTGGCCGGCCTTGAAGGCGAAACGCTCGCGCAGCTCGGGCGGAATGTCGAAGCGGATCGAATTCGCTTCGTTCGTTTCCGGCACGACCTCGGCGACCCGCAGGGCGTGAAAATGCTCAGCCACGGGACCGGCTTATTCTACCACTTCGCGTCGGGATAGGTGCGCGGCAGGAACTGCATCACCGCGAGCAGGTGGCCAAGATGCTCGCTGTGGTGCCCGCGTCGGCCTCCGACAAGTGGGCGCTGCTCGGGAGGTGCTTCCAATTTGGCTTCAGCGAGAATCGCCGCGATCGCTGAACGATACTCTTCTTCGAAGGCGCGCGGATCGGGGGCAATGCCTGCCTCGATCGCAGCCTGCAGGGCGTCGTCGACCTCGAACAACTCGGGGACGAACCGCGAGCACCAGTCGAGTCCCTCAGCCATGCGCCGAGCGCTTTCCTCGGTGCCGTCGCCGAGCCGGATCGTCCATTCAAACGCGAGTTCGCGGTGATAGGCAACTTCCTTGACCGCTTTGTGCGCGAACTCCGTCAGAAATCGATCCTTCGAATTCTGCAGGCGCTGCAACAGCATGTGCTGCCAAGTCGTGTAGAGCAAATGTCGCGCGATCGTCTGCGCGAAGTCGCCGTTAGGCTGTTCGACCAGCAGGCAATTGCGGAAATCGAGCACGTCGCGGTGGAAAGCCAGCCGATCGCCGTCGCCCGCCTCCTCGAGGAGCAATGTCGCCTGGCCGACGAGGTCGAGCGCGAGGTTGGCAAGGCTGATGTCGACCTCGAGCGCCGGTCCATGTCCGCACCATTCGCCGAGACGCTGCCCGAGGATGAGCGCATCGTCGCCGAGGCGGAGGAGATATTCTGTTCGGGGATCGACTGCGACTGTGGCCATCAGCGCCGGGGCACGCTGCCGCTCATATGTGCTTCACCTCGTCAGGAATGTCGTAAAAGGTCGGGTGACGGTAGATCTTGCTCTCGGCCGGCTCGAACAACTCTCCCGCCTGGTCCGGATCGCTCGCGACGATCTCAGCTGACCGCACGACCCACAGACTCACCCCTTCCATCCGCCGCGTGTACGTGTCGCGCGCGTGGGCGAGCGCGAGCTCCGAGTCAGGAGCGTGAACGCTGCCAACGTGGCGATGCGAAAGACCGCCCTTGGCACGGACGAATACCTCCCAGAGTGGCCAGTCGCCATTGCTCACGCTGCCTTCCTCTCCGCGCGCTTAGTTTCATGCGCGGCCGCGGCTTCGCGAACCCATGCGCCGTTCTCCCAAGCCTCGCGGCGCGCCTTCATCCGTTCCTTGGCGACAGGGCCTTCGCCCCGAACCACGGCGTAGAATTCCTCCCAGTCGACCTCGCCGAAGTCATAGCCGCCCTTCTCCTCGTTCCACTCGATCTCGGGGTCGGGCACGGTCAGACCCAGGAACTCCGCCTGCGGCACCGTGATGTCGACGAACTTCTGCCGTAGCTCGTCATTCGTCTCGCGCTTGATCCGCCAGCGCATCGATTGGGCGGTGTTCGGGCTGTCCGCGTCAGGCGGACCGAACATCATCAGGCTCGGCCACCACCAGCGGTTGAGGGCATCCTGGGCCATGCGCTTTTGTTCGGCCGTCCCGTTCGCCATGGCGATCATGATCTCGAAGCCCTGGCGTTGATGGAAGCTTTCTTCCTTGCAGACGCGGACCATCGCGCGGGCGTAAGGGCCGTAGCTGGTGCGCTGTAACGGCACCTGATTCATGATCGCCGCGCCGTCGACCAGCCAGCCGATCGCGCCAATGTCGGCCCAGGTCAGTGTCGGATAGTTGAAGATGGTCGAATATTTGGCCTTCCCCGAGTGCAGTGCCTCGACCATCTGCTCACGACTCGTGCCCAGGGTCTCAGCGGCGCAATAGAGATAAAGGCCGTGCCCGGCCTCGTCCTGTACCTTGGCCAAGAGGATCGCCTTGCGCCGGAGCGATGGAGCGCGAGTGATCCAATTGCCCTCGGGGAGCATGCCGACGATTTCGCTATGCGCATGTTGGCTGATCTGCCGCGTGAGCGTGCGGCGATAGGCCTCGGGCATCCAGTCCTTGGGCTCGATGAACTCATCGGCCGCGACCCGCGCCTCGAACCCTTCGAGAAGCTTCGGATCTTCCAAATTCTCGATCTTCGCGCTCTTCTGCAACTCGGTCGTATACATGACTCCGATGTAGCCCTTGGCGCGGCGCGGTTCAAATCGAGCTTACTGACGAGCGGACGCGAAATGCGCTAGATTGTTTCGCCGGCCGTACGATCGGCCTCGAAAACAGGGGAGGACTTGATGGCTAGCGCCGCTGCCGAAACATCGACTGTATCGGATCTCGCAAAGCATAATTGGGGCTGGTTCATGGTGCGGGGCGTGCTCGCGCTGCTCCTGGGCATCATAGCTATCCTGCGCCCCTTCAGCGCGCTGTTCGCTTTTACGCTCGTTTTCGCCGCTTATTGCTTCGTCGACGGCATTGCGTCGCTCATGGCCGGGATCCGGGGAGCACAGGCTGGGAAGAGTTGGGGCGCGCTCGTGTTCCGCGGCGTGACCGGCATTCTGATTGGTGTGCTGTTCGTGCTCTTGCCGATGATCGCGACCGCGACCTACGCCTTCCTCTCGATCCTGATGCTGGCCATCTGGTCGGTCATCACCGGCTTGTTCGAGATTATGGCGGCGGTCCGCCTCCGCAAGGAAATGGTGGGGGAATGGCTGCTCGGGCTCTCAGGAGCCATCTCAGTGCTCCTCGGTATTGGGATCGTGGCGCTCGTTCTCCCCAGTCCGCGTGCGACCATCCTGTCGGCGGCCTGGCTGATTGCCATCTATGCCTTCATCGTCGGCGTCGCGTTGGTCGGTCAGGCCGTCCGCCTCAAGGGAAAGGCAGCCTGACGAATAAGATTTCGCATTCGCGGCCCGCTCCATCACTCGCGGGCAAGTGAGTTCGATCCAATTTGATCGGCGCGCGTTCCTCGCAACGGCGGCGGCAAGCGTCGCGGCGGGTGCGGCGCGCGGAAAAGCCGGCCCCCTCATGCGGCCCGAGGATTTCGGAGCACGCGGCGATGGGGTCACGAACGATTCGCACGCGTTTGCGGCCCTTAGTGACGAAATGAACCGGCGGGGCGGCGGCACGATCGCGCTTGGTTCGAAGAAAACCTACGTCGTGGGCGGGCACACCCGCGGCGCCGACGGCTCCTGGGCGTCAGTTCCGATCCTGAGCCTTCACGACCTTGCCGCCCCATTGATGATCAACGGCAATGGAGCGCGGTTGCGCTGCGAGGCCGGCCTTCGTTTTGGGACCTTCGATCCCGCCACCGATCATCCCGTGAGTCGCAAGATGCCGAACTTCCGCCGCTCGGAGGTGGCAAGTCCTTATTGGGGCATGATCTGGATCAAGAATTGCCGCGCCTCGATTGACGTGCGCGACCTGGAGCTTGACGGAAACATCGAACGGCTGCGGATCGGCGGTCCGTACGGCGACACCGGCTGGCAAATTCCCGCGACTGGCCTTCTGCTTCAAGGCAATCTCGCGGAGGAGATGATCGAGAACATTTACTCTCATCATCACGGCCAGGATGGCGCGATGATGGTGGGTGATCCGCGGCGCACCGCTCGGAGCCGCGTCCGACGGCTGATCAGCTGCCACAACGGGCGGCAGGGGCTAAGTATCACCGGCGGCCGCGGTCTGGATTTCGAGGATTGCGAATTCAGTCACACTGGCCGCTCGGCGATCACGAGCGCGCCCGGTGCCGGCGTGGACATCGAGGCCGAGGACGAGCCCATCCACGACGTTTCGTTCACGCGCTGCAAGTTCATCGACAATGCCGGCGTCGGCATGGTCGCGGACAGTGGCGACAGCGAGGACGCACGCTTTGCCGATTGCCTCTTCGTGGGGACGACGGCTTGGTCAGCATGGCCCTTGAAGCCCCGTTTCCGTTTCGACCGTTGCACCTTCGTCGGGGCGGTCGTGCATCCCTTTCCGGATAAGGAACCCGCGCGTGCCGCAAAATTCAGCGATTGCCGTTTCACCGACGATCCGAAACTGTCTCCGAACGGTAAGGTGTTCGTTGGCGGCGGACCGATCGTAAACCTGGCGACGAGCGACAACGTCCTATTCGACCGCTGCGTCTTCGATCTTGTCGGTTCGGGAGTGCTGCCCTGGAGTTGGAGGGCAACTTATCGCGATTGCACGATGAAGCAGCGTTCGAACGAGACTTCGACTCCGAAAGGGAAGTTTCTCGGTCGAACGACGATCAGTGGCCCGGTCGACCTCTACGGCTCGAAAGTGCTCGGGACGCTTGTGCTGAACGGCAAGTCGGTTCCGCGCGGGCAACTCGGCGGCAAGCCGTGGTGAGACCTAGGACTCCAGAATCTGACCGCCTATCGAGCGCGAATAGCCGGTGAACTCGGCCACCGTACGGCCGTCCACCGTGCGCACTGAGACGCGGGTCACGCCGCTGCGGCCGGCATTGGCGAGCTCCTCCCCTTCGGCGATCAACGTCTCTCCTTCGCGAGCGCTGCCGAGGAAGACAATCGAAGCCTGGGCGGCGACCGTTCTCTCGTTATTGCCGTTGCAGACGTAAGCGAAAGCGGTGTCCGCTAGAGCGAATATCATTCCACCGTGAACGATACGGTGACCATTGAGCATGTCGGACCGGACGATCATGGAAAGACGCGCATAGCCCGCCCGCGCCTCTTCGATGCGAATGCCCCAGGCAGGGCCGGTCCCTTCTTCGGAAAGCATGCGGTGCGCTACGCGCGATGCGAGTTCGTCGGTGTCCATGTCCATCACACTGTCATGCTGAACTTGTTTCAGCATCCATTTTGTTCGTAGGGCAGTGCACCCTTCGAATGGACCCTGAAGCGAGTTCAGGGTGACGGGAATGGAAATGCAGATGTCCGACTACGAGACCATCCTGTTCGAAACCTCCGGTCCAATCGCCCGGATCACGCTCAATCGACCGGAGCGCCTCAACAGCTTCACAGCCGCAATGCATGGCGAGCTGAAGGACGCGCTCGACAATTTGGGCGAGGCGCGGGTGCTCATCCTCACCGGCGCCGGGCGCGCGTTCTGTGCGGGGCAGGACCTCAACGATCGCGCCGTGTCGTCGGACGGACATCCGGTGGATCTCGGAATGACGGTGGACACTTGCTGGAACCCGTTAGTGCGCACGCTAACCGCCCTGTCGCAACCGGTGATCGCGCGCGTGAACGGAGTCGCGGCTGGCGCCGGCGCCAACATCGCGCTCGCCTGCGACATCGTCGTCGCGGCCCGCTCCGCCAAATTCATCCAGAGTTTTTCAGCAATCGGCCTCATCCCCGACAGCGGAGGCACGTGGATCCTGCCTCGACTCGTTGGTCAAGCACGCGCGCTCGGCCTAGCGCTGACGGGCGCCCCGCTCTCCGCCGACAAGGCCGAGGAATGGGGACTGATATGGAAGGCCGTCGACGACGCGGCGCTCGACGCTGAGGTCGACGGGATTGCCGACAAGTTCGCGGCTCTCCCGCCCCTGGGTCTCGCTGCGATCAAGCAAATGATCCGCGAGAGCTGGGGTCATACGTTGGACCAGGAATTGCAGCGACAGCGCGACGCGATGCGACGCCTCGGGTTCACCGAGGATTATCGCGAGGGTGTCGCCGCATTCCTTGAAAAAAGGCAACCGAACTTCACCGGCCGATGATTATCTCGCCTCTGCACAAGTTCATATTCGTCGCGATCCCCAAGACCGGCACGCATTCCGTCCGGCGGGCCCTGCGCGAGCACATGGGGCCGGATGACCTCGAACAGGTCGGCCTCTTCGTACAGAAAAAATTCCCCATCCCGGATCTAGCTCGACTGCAGCACGGTCATCTCAGCCTTGAACAAGTGCGGCCTTATTTGCGGCAGGCGGATTTCGACTCCTTTTTCAAGTTCGCCTTCGTGCGGAATCCGTTCGACCGCTTCGTCTCCTACTGCGCCTTCATGTCGCGCGCGGACGGCCAGTTCGAACGAGATCCCCACGCGGTCATGCGCCACCTGATCCAAAACCCGCCCTGGCAGCACGTGCTCTTTCAGCCGCAGCACAGCTTCGTCAGCTCCGCGGATGGGCAGCTGCTGACCGACTTCGTGGGGCGGGTCGAGGAGATGCAGAGTTCATATGACGAAATCGCGGCCCGGATCGGCATCGAGAGCGCGATGCTCGAACGGATGAACTCATCCAACCGGCGAAGCTATCGCGATTATTATGAAGAGACTCTGGTCGAGGGCGTCGCCAATCTGTACGCCCGCGACCTGGAATTGTTCGGCTACGAATTCTGATGCTCGAGATTCAGCCCAATCCACGCAAGACCACGTCGATCCGTCATCTCGGGACAGTCGACATCGGCACGTTGCGCGAGGCGGCGCTGGCCATTCCGGAATCGGTCTGGAACGCGGAAAATGAGAATAAGCCTAACCGTTTTGGCGCGCTCGATGCGACTCGACACATCGTCTTCCGGTTCGTCTCCAATTTCCTGGACTGGCGACAATCCTATGAAACGCCGCTCTGGAACGAATGGAAGGCGCTGCTCCAACCGGTGCTGGACTCGGCCACCGCCCCTTACGCCTATGCCCGCGGTTCCTTTCCCCGCGTGATGCTCGCGCGCATGGCGCCAGAGGGCGTGATCCATCCGCACCGAGACCAAAATCCGGCGGCGAAATGGCCGCACAAGATTCACATCCCCCTCCTCACAAACGAACGCGTTTCCTTTTCCGTCGACGGAAAGGACTATCACTTTCCGGAAGGCGAGGCGGTGGAGGTCAACAATATGGGTCTGCACGCCGTCGAGAACCGCGGCCCGACCGACCGAATTCATTTGATCTTCGAATATTACGACCTCGATCAGCCGGAGCCGGAATGGCTCGCGGGAATCCTCGCCTCCGCACGTTAGACGCAACGGTCTTCCGTTCGTCGCCCGGACTGGGCGGCCTAATGCGCGGAAACTCTCCGGTTGCTTGGTTCGTTACGTCCGGCAAACAAGCACATGTGGAGGCGCGCTTATGCTTGGCACCATTCTCATCATCCTGATCGTTCTGTTACTGGTCGGAGCATTGCCGCGCTGGGGCTACAGCAGCGGTTGGGGATACGGGCCTTCCGGCATTCTGGGCCTGATCCTGATCGTGATCGTCATCCTGCTGCTGATGGGCCGTCTCTAGGCCCCAGCCTTCCGCGCGAAATCCCACGCGGCCGCGGCAAGCATGGGCACCCGCTCGGCGATCTGCGACGCATCGGCATGGGAAGCCGTGCCGTCGATCACCCGCTTCTTGATGCCCTGTATGATCCCCGCAAGGCGGAAAAGATTGTAGGCGAAATACCAATTGAGGCTGTCCGTAACGGCGACTCCCGAACGTTCCGAATAGCGCTCGATGACTTCCTCCAGCGTTGGAATGCCAAGCGCCGCGAGAGACAGGCCGCCGAGCGCCGCGCCGCCATCGGCGGGCATCACCCACTGCATCGCAAGGTATGAAAAGTCGGCAAGGGGATCGCCGAGCGTCGCCAGCTCCCAGTCGAGTACGGCCGTCAGCGTTCCGTCGCCGTCGAACATCACATTGTCGATGCGATAGTCGCCATGGACGATCGATGTGCCCGATTGGTGAGGAAGAGTTTGCGGAAGAAAGGCGACGAGCCGCTCCATTTCCGGAATGTAGTCGGTCTCGGAATCGCGGTACTGGCGCGTCCAGCGAGCAATCTGGCGCTCGAAATAATTGCCCGGACGACCAAAGTCGCCAAGGTCCGCTGCTTCCGGATCGATATTGTGAAGGTCGGCGAGCGTGTCGATTAGCTGCTCGTAAATCCGCCGACGCGTCAGCGGGTCGAATTCGGGAAGCGCCCCGTCCGCATAAGCGCGGCCTATGGCGACTTCCATCACGTAGAAGATCGAGCCGATGACTTGCGGATCGTCGCATAGGGCGAGCGGCCGCGGCACGGGAAAGGCGAGCGGGTGAAGCGCCAAGAGCAGTCGATATTCGCGGTCGACCGAATGCGCCGACGGCAGGAGCTGTCCGAAAGGCTTGCGCCGAAGAACGAAATCGCCCGACGCGGCGGCAATCCTGTAGGTCGGATTGGACTGACCCGAGGGGAATTTCGTCATCGCGAACGGCCGCTGGAACCCCTCGACATTCGCTTCCAGCCACTTTCCAAGCGACTCCAGGTCGAGCTGTTGATCGCTCATCGGTGTTTCTTGAGCTCGAGCCTTGCAATCGTCCGGCGGTGCACTTCGTCCGGCCCGTCGGCAATTCGGAGCGATCGGATCCCAGCATAGGTGCGCGCCAAACCGATGTCGTCGGAGACGCCAGCGCCGCCGAACGCCTGGATCGCATCGTCGATGACCTTCAATGCCATGAGCGGCGCGGCGACCTTGATCATCGCGATTTCGCCCTGCGCCTCCTTGTTCCCGATCCGGTCCATCAGGTCGGCAGCCTTGAGGCAGAGCAGCCTCGTCATCTCGATGTTGATGCGCGCGTCGGCAATGCGTTCCTCCCAAACGCCCTGATCGGCGATCGTCTTACCAAAGGCGCGGCGAGACATGAGGCGCTTCACCATCGCGTCGAGCGCTTCCTCGGCAGCTCCAATGGTGCGCATGCAATGGTGGATCCGGCCCGGGCCGAGCCGTCCCTGCGCGATTTCAAAACCCCTGCCCTCGCCGAGCAGCATGTTCGAAGGTGGCACGCGGACGTCCTCGAGCAGGATTTCCATGTGGCCGTGCGGCGCGTCGTCGTAGCCGAACACGGGCAAATGGCGCTTGATCGACACGCCCGACGCGTCGAGCGGAACGAGGATCATCGACTGCTGCTTGTGCAGCTCTGCGTCAGGGTCGGTCTTGCCCATCAGGATGGCGATCTTGCAGCGAGGATCGCCGGCGCCGCTCGACCACCATTTACGGCCGTTGACGACATATTCATTGCCGCGGACCTCGATACGGCAATTGATATTGGTCGCGTCCGACGAGGCGACATCGGGCTCGGTCATCAGGAAGGCCGACCGGATTTCGCCGTTCATCAGCGGGCGAAGCCACTCTTCCTTCTGCTCCCGAGTGCCGTAGCGCTGCAGCGCCTCCATATTGCCGGTATCGGGGGCGGAGCAGTTGAACACTTCGGCCGCCCAGAGGATTCGGCCCATTTCCTCTGCGCAGAAGGCATATTGCAGATTGCTCAGGCCCGGTCCTTCGAAGTCAAAGCTGTCGTCCACGGAGTGAGCCCCATGCCAGGGCGGCATGAACAGATTCCACAGTCCCTCGGCGCGGGCTTCGGCCTTCAGCTCCTCAATGACCGCCAGGACTTTCCACCGGTCGCCTTCGCGCTGTTCCGAGTCGTAATCGGCGACGCGCGGACGGACGTTCGCGTCCATGAAGGCGCGAACGCGGTCACGCCACTCGGTCTCCGCCGGCCCCAGGCTGAAATCCATCTTCGCCGCCTATCAGGGCGGCCCGGCAACGGCAATTTCAGGCCGCGACGAGCTCGGAGAACTTCTCGAGGTCGAGATTGCCTCCAGAAACAATGCAGACGATGGGCCCCTCCCCCGCTTGACCGGTTAGGGCCGCGGCCAACGACAGCGCGCCCGCGCCTTCCGCAATCGTCCGCGTTTTTTCGGCGATCAAGCGCATCGCCTCACCGGTCTGGCCGAGAGTCACGGTGATCGTGCCGTCAGTAACCGGCCGCATTCGCTCCCACATGCGATCGGTGACGCTTTTTCCGCCTGCGCCGTCGACGAACGAAGCTTGCCAGTCGGGAAACTTGCGGGGTCCACCTTCGCGCAGCGAATAGGCATAAGGAGCGGCGGTTTCCGGCTCAGCGCCGATCACCCTGGCGGAGGGGCGGCGGGTCTTGATCGCGCTCCCGACTCCGGTGATCAGCCCTCCTCCGCCGATCGCCGCGATGACGGTGCTGACCTCAGGCAAATCCTCGAGAATCTCCAACCCCATCGTGGCGTGGCCGGCAATGAAGTCATGATTGTCGAACGGGTGGATGAAAGTGCCCTCGAGGCCCTCGAATTGGTGCGTCTCCGCGGCGAGCCAGGCGCGATCGTATGACACCGGGACGATGGTCGCGCCGAGTGCGCGCATCCGGTCGAGCTTGGTTTGCGGCGCGGTCTCGATCGCGACGACGGAGCAAGGGACGCCATATTGTCGCGCGGCATAGGCGACCCCCTGTCCTGCATTGCCGGCGCTGATGGTCCACACACCCCGTGCACGCTCTTCGTCGGATAAATGCGCAACCGCATTCGTCGCCCCGCGGATTTTGTAGGCGTTCGTCGGCTGTAGATTTTCGAGCTTGAGCCAGATCTCGGGCGCGGCGTTGCCCAGCTCCAGCTTGACGAGCGGCGTTCGAAGAACCGTTCCGGCGATCCGGGTCCGCGCTTGCTCGATGTCCTCGATGGCAATCGACCGTACCGGTTCGATCATGGCTGCTCTCCTTCGTAACTTCTTCTAAGAAGCACCTATGAAGACTCTCAAGCTCCTAAATTTCGAACGCGACCGATGGATTGCCGGCGAAGGGAATCTGGCGGAGATGCCCAGTGCCATCGACGGCTCGCCTGTGGCGCTCGGCGGCTCGGGTGGGCTCGATTTCGCAGGCATGCTCCGCCATGCACGCGAAGTTGGTGGACCCGCGCTTCGCAAGCTGACGTTTCACGATCGCGCGCGGATGCTGAAAGCGCTCGGTATCGCGATCATGGCTCGCAAGGATGAGCTGTACGAACTGAACTATCTGACGGGCGCTACGCGCAAGGACGGCTGGATCGACATCGAGGGGGGCGCGGGCACCCTCTTCTCGTTCTCGTCCAAGGGCCGGCGCGAGCTGCCGGATGCGCACGTCCTGTTGGACGGTCAGGTCGAAGGGCTGTCGAAGACGGGCACCTTTGTCGGTCAACACGTCTACACGCCGCTTCAGGGTGCGGCCGTGCACATCAATGCGTTCAACTTCCCCGTGTGGGGAATGCTCGAAAAGCTCGCCCCGACGCTTCTCGCAGGTGTTCCGGCGATCGTGAAACCCGCATCGGCGACCGCATATCTCGCCGAAGCGGCATTCCGCGTGATGATCGAGGCGGACATCCTCCCGCGAGGTTCCATTCAGCTCATCGTCGGCCAGGTCGGCGACCTGTTCGATCATCTCATCGGGCAGGACATCGTCAGCTTCACGGGATCGGCGTCCACCGCGCTCAAGCTTCGAACGCATCCGACCGTCATCCGCGAATCGGTCCGCTTCGTTGCCGAACAGGACAGCCTCAACGCCTCCGTTCTGGGCCCCGACGCCGCTCCGGGCACGCCCGAGTTCGACCTGTTCGTCAAAGAGGTCGCGACCGAAATGACGGTGAAGGCGGGTCAGAAATGCACCGCTATTCGCCGCGCAATGGCCCCCGCGGAACATATGGACGCGGTTCAGCAGGCGCTGGCGGAGCGACTGGCGAAGACGAAGGTCGGCGATCCGCGCGCGGAGGACACGCGCATGGGCGCCTTGGTCAGCATGAGTCAGCGAGCGGACGTGCTCAAGCGCATCGCCGAGCTCGAAGCCGCTGGGGCGAAAATCGTGTCGGGCGACCCGAACGCTCAGCCTCCGATACCCGGCGGCGCCTTTCTCCCTCCAGTGTTGCTGCGCACCGACGATCCCTGGGGCACAGAAGCCGTGCATGATGTGGAGCCCTTCGGCCCGGTGTCGACGATCATGCCCTACAAGAGCATGGACGATGCGATAGCTCTGGCGAATCGCGGGCGTGGAAGCCTCGTGCTGTCGCTCTTCACTCGTTCCCCTGATTCAGCTCGAGAGTTCGTCCAAGGCGCCGCCGCTTATCACGGGCGGATGCTGGTCATCGATCGCACCAATGCGGCGGAGTCGACCGGCCACGGCTCGCCACTCCCGGTGCTGGTCCACGGCGGCCCGGGCCGCGCCGGTGGCGGCGAGGAAATGGGAGGCGTGCGCGGAGTGAAGCATTATATGCAACGGACCGCGCTCCAGTCGTCGCCCGCGATGATCGCGGCCATCACCGAGCAGTATATCCCCGGCGCGCCCAAACATCAGATAGACGTTCACCCCTTCCGCAAACGAATGAGCGAATTGCACATCGGCGATACGCTGAAGACGAAGAGCCGCACGATAACGCTCGACGACATCGAGCATTTCGCTGATTTCACCGGGGACAACTTCTACGCCCATATGGACGAGGAGGCCGCAAAGGCCTCGCCGGTGTTCGAGGGACGAGTGGCTCACGGCTATCTGATCTTGAGCTTCGCCGCCGGGCTGTTCGTCGACCCCGATCCGGGCCCGGTGCTTGCCAACACGGGTCTCGAGAATCTCCGTTTCCTGACTCCGCTCTATCCAGGCGATTCGATGCGGGTCGAGCTCACAGTCCGCGCCAAATCGATCAAATCGGAGGAGACTGGTCAGGTGCGCTGGGCAGTCGAAGTTTTCAACCAGCGTGACGAGCTGGTCGCGACCTACGACCTCCTGACGGAGAACGTTCCGTGAGCCTGCGAACCGCCGGGCCGCAGCTATCCATCGCCACGATCGTCTGTCTCTTCCTGTCGACGCTGGTTCCGATCTGGGCATCCCTCACGCCTGGTGAACCGAACCCGGCGGCCGCCGTCATCGATGGAATCCTCGTCGTTCTGCTCGTCGGCTTGCTTTGTGTGTTGTATGTCCGCAATCGATCGGCGATCACCCAAGACGATCGCGCGAATAGCTTCGATATCTGCCGTTGGATCGCTTCGGTCCCGCTCCTGCTCTTTGTCGCCTATGCGCTGGGCGTGAAGCTCAAATGGGATGTTCTTCTCATCGGCCTGGGCTGGCGGACATGGTATCTGGTGACGGTCCTCCCCTTCCTGGTCGCGATCCGCGATCGCCGGTTGTGAGCGGCTGATCGGAACCGCATCCAAACCCCCCACCGTTCGTTCTCACAGTCAAACTTCGAAAAGAGGGAGAGCGACCATGAAAGTCAGCGAAGTGATGACCCGCGACGTGCAGACGATCCGGCCCGACCAACCTGTGCAGCAAGCCGCGGATTTCATGCTCAGCGCCGATGCTGGTTCGATCCCGGTCACGGAAGGCGATCGGCTGCTCGGCATGATCACCGACCGCGACATTGCGGTGCGCGGCGTAGCCAAGGGCTATGGGCCGGATACACCCGTGCGCGATCTGATGACTGGTGACGTCATTTGCGTCCGAGTGGACGACAGCGTCGAGGACGCTGCGACGAAGATGAGCGAGGCGCAGGTGCGCAGGCTGCCCGTCATCGACAGCGATGAGAAGCTGTGCGGTATCGTCAGCATCGGCGACCTCAGTCGCGAGGCCGACGACGAGACGGCAACGCAGGCGCTGGAGGGCGTGAGCCAACCTGGCGGCGTACACCGCCAGTAAGGGTTCAACCCTCGGAAATTTCCTTGATCGCCTGATCGACGAGCTTCGCGTCCGTGGCCGCGTCGTGGCGCTCGGCGATCAGCTTTGCGGCGGCCCTCGCGGCCGCATCCGCGGCGGCCCCGCGCAGCTGCTTGATCGCGGCACGTTCCTCAGCCGCGATCTTGTCTTCGGCCATGCGCGTGCGGCGACCGATCAGCGCCTCCGCGTCGGTCTTGGCCTTCGCGACGATTTCGTCCGCCTCATGCTTCGCCCGCTCGATCAGCGCGTCCCGATCCTTGTCAGCCGACTTCGCCTTCTTCTCATACTCCGCCTTCAGCGCTTCGGCTTCCTTACGCAGCGCTTCGGCCTCGGCGAGCTGATCGCGGATCAGCGCGATTTTGTCATCGAGAGCCTTGGCGATCGCGTGATGGACCTTCTTCCACAGCATGATTCCGATGACGATCAGCATCGCCAGCGCGATCCACGCTGGCGGGGTCAGTCCGAAGGCAGTTGACTCGGCGGCCTCGTGCGCAGGTGCTTCCTGCGTGGTCGCGGTAGTCTGCGCTTCAGACATGGAACTCGCCCTTTACCGCCGCGGCCGCGTCCTTCGTATCGACTTTGATGCCGGCGAGACGGGTGACCAACTCTTGCGTTGCCTGCGCAGCGACGGCTTCGATCTCCGCGCGTGCGGCCACGACCGCATCGCGGATCTTCGCTTCGGCGGATTCAACCTTCGACCCGATCTTGTCCGCCGCCTTCTTGACTTTGGCCTCGGTCTCCAGCGCGCTCTGCTGCTTGGCCTCCTGAGCGATCTTCGCAGCTTCCGCCCGCGCCGCGTCGATCCGCTCGCGCCAGGCGGCTTCCGTTTCCTCGGCTGCGGAGCGCGCGGCCTGCGCGCGCTCCAGGTCGTCGGCGATCTTCTTCTCCCGCGCCTCGACGGTCGATTGGATCTTCGGCAACATCCCGCGTCCGATGACAAAGAAAATGATGCCGAACACCAACAGCAGCCAGAACAGCTGCGAGAAGAAGATGAACGGAAGTTGGTTGATCTGAGGCATCAGTTCCTCGCCCGGGAGCTTCGCTTTAGCGCGCGTAGAGGATGATCATCGCAACGGCGAAAGCGATCAAACCGAGAAGTTCCGCAGCGGCGAAGCCGATGAACAGACGGCCCTGTTGGCTGTCCGCCGCGGCTGGATTGCGCAGTGCGCTCTCCAGGAACGAGCCGAAGACGTTGCCGACGCCGACAGCCGCAGCGCCGACGCCAATCGCCGCGAGACCGGCCCCGATGACCTGAGCGGAAGCGAAATCCATGTGAAAACTCCTTGGGTTTTGGACTCTAGTGAAGATTGATTGCGTCGTTGAGATAAAGCGTCGTCAGCAACGCGAACACATAAGCCTGAATGGCGCAAACCAGCAGTTCGAGCGCGGCGACTCCGATGATGAACAGGAAGCTGAGAGCGCCGACGCCCCAGCCCACGGGCCCGCCATTGAATCCACTGACGATGAAACTCCCGAACACCTCCATGAGGATATGCCCGGCGATCATCGCAACGAAGAGTCGGAGACCAAGACTGAACGGCCGGACCATGAAGGAAATGAACTCGATCGCGGCGATTAAGGGGACCATCACCAAGGGTGTGCCCTGCGGCACAAACAGGGAGAAGAAGTGGAGGCCGTGCCGCCAGAAGCCCACGATCAAGACGATCGAGAAACTCATCACGGCGAGCACGCCAGTGATGCTGAAATGGCTGGTGGTGGTGAAGCTGTGCAGCCCCGGGAAGATCGCCAGCGGAAGAAGTCCGAGCAGGTTTGAGACCAGGATGAAGACGAACAGGGAGAAAATGTAGGGCATGAACTTCTTGCCCTCGGGACCAATGTTCACCTTCACCATGTCGTCGACAAATCCGGTCAGCCCTTCGACAGCGGCTTGCCAGCGCCCAGGGACGAGCTCACGCTTCATGCCCAACGCCATGAAACCGAAGATCACGGCGAGCGCGACGAGCAGCCACAGCGAGCTGGTCGTGAAGCTCACGTCATAGGGACCGATGTGCAGGGGAACGAGCGGTTCCACCGTGAACTGGTGCATCGGATCGATCTTGCCTTCGGCCGCCACGTCTATGCTTGCCTCATCTCAATTGCCCGGAGGAGTCCGGGTCTTGGAAAGTCGCATGATGTTCCTCACGCCGACGCCGAACCCGAAGAACAGCATCAACAGGAAGAACAAGGGAAAAGTCCGGTGGCCGATAAGCCCGGCCAAACTGTCCAGACCCCATCCGATCACCGCTCCGCCGACCGGAGCGCCGATCAAATGACCGAAGAGCTGCTGCCAGAGCCGATCGCTCGGGTTTGGCTGGGCCCTTGCCGTCCTTTTCGCTTCCGCCTGCTGCAAGCGGTCGAGCCGCTCGTCGAGCGAGTCGAGCCGTGCGTCTGGTGGAAGCTTCGGAACCTCGTCAGTTTCATCCTCTGCCATGCGTCTCCCCTGTGCGTCGCCCCTCAAGGAATATAGGGACCAGCGCGCGACGAAGAACATGGCGGAAAGCGACACCGCCAAGGCGCGGACCCTTTATGAACGGGGCGGCGGATAGTCAACCGCGTCCAACGGCTGTAAGCCTTGCCCGATGAAACGGGGGATCGCTTTGGCCGCGGTTGCAGCGGCGTTTTCCATCACAGTCGCCGACGCCAAGCCGTTCAAGACCGAGCTCAAGTCGAAGTGGCTCGATTTCGAATATGGTTGGTCGAGCGAGGCCAATGCCATTCCGGCCCTGGTTGCCCGCTTCAGCGCCGACATGAAGAAGCAACGCGCCAGCCTCACGGCCCAAGCCCAGAAGGACGCGGCCGACCGGAAGAAGCAGGGATTTCCGTTCAACGCCTACCAGCAGGTGACGAGCATCACGACCGTGGGCGAAACCCCGCGTCTCCTCAGCCTCAGCAACGACACCTATCAGTTCGCCGGCGGCGCCCACGGGAACAGCGGGACCAAAGCCATCCTCTGGGACCGCAAATTGAACAAGCAAATCGACCTCAACGCCCTATTCCGGGCAGGATCGGGCTATTTGACCCAGATCCGCGGTCCGTACTGCAGGGCACTCACCGCGGAGCGAAAGAAGCGCAGAGAGGGCGAACAGCTAGGGGCCGAATTCAACCAATGCCCGCAGTTTTCGGAGCTGACCCTCATGCCTGCCGATCCGAAGCAGAAGGGCCGCTTCAATCAAATCCTGATCGTTGCCGATCCTTATGTCGCTGGGCCTTATGTCGAAGGCTCGTACGATATCGGCGTTCCGGTGAATGCCGCACTGATGACGAGGCTGAAGCCGGAATATCGTCCGTCGTTCGGCAACTAACGGCAGTAATCCGGGATGGGCGCGGCCTGTCCTGGTGCGCGCCGCCGCCACCCGCCCTCGGCAAGCATATAGGTCTCGCCAACACTCACTCTGGCCAGGAGCTGGCAACCCGCCGTGATCCCAACGTCGCCCGGGGAAACGCCCCGCTTCGCTGCCAGATTGCTGTAGAGCTTGCGTCGCTGGATATTGATCGACGCGACCTGGCTTCGCACCGCGGCTGACACCGGTGCGGCCACTCCCAGATAGCCGTCGAATCTCTCCCCGACAGACCCGGAACCGCGCGCGGCGTTGACGGCGGGTGTCTGGGCAGAGGCCGGCGCGCCCAGCGCGAGCGCGGCAAGCAAGATGTACCTGATCATTGCTTCGGCGATGGCTGCTGCGGGAACGCTTCCGGGTTCTGGTTGATCAGCTGCTCGACGTCGCGTTGTAGCCTGACGACGACCTCCTGCCGGATCGTCACATTGAGATTGACCTCGATTGGTTTCTCGGGGGTCTTGACGGAAATGCAGCTCGACAGCGGGACGGCGGCGAGCGCAGCTCCCGCGACAATGAGGATCTTGCGCCTGTGGGTCATCTTTGCCTCTCGTTGGCGGGGGTTGGGGTGACGGTCTCCTCGACCGGGGTTTGCGATTTCTGCTGCACCTCCTCGACCCGTCGGACCTCCGTGACGATGCCGGGAACGTCCTCGAGCGGGCGTGAGAGTACTGTGTCGACCTGCTGGCGCGGATCGCGGTAATATTTGGCGGTCTGGATCAACGACCGGAACGGACCGCGGATCGCGATATTGAAGCGAAACGGCACTTTGCGGAAGGCGCCCTGGATGAACTTTGAGATCCCGCCTCTGCCAGCAAGGCCCAGTTGCTCGATAGTGAGCCGCGTAGCGAACTCACCGGCGAGATCGCCGTCTAGGCGGATGATCATCGAGCGGAAACGAAGATCCTTCAAAGCATCGAAGGCGAGATTGCCCATCATTCCGAGGTTCGAGCGGTTGACGATGCCGACATAAGAGAGAGTCCCTCCAGGATCCCGCGAATCGAGACGGCCGCCAACGATCCGTCCGCCGGATTCGTCGAAGATCATCGGCAGTACACCGTCGAACAGGCCGGACGCCCCGATCTCCTTGAAGCCGAGGCTGTCGACGAACGTCTTGGCGTCAAGGCCGACCACTTCGAACGTTAACCGCTTCGCGGTCGGCCGGCTGAAGTTGAGTACCGTCTCATGAAGGATCAAGCGGCCGCCCATGAAGGGCCAGTCGCCGCGCTCGATCTTCACCAACTGGTTGGGCAACAGCTGATAGTGGATCACTCCGTTCTCGACGAGGATTCCGGGGTTGATCGCCCGAGCGGTCAGGATCTGCCCGGGCGGAGTGGTGAGGCCGAGCAAATCGTTGAAGTGGATCGTCCCGCTGAGGCCTTCGGCCGGCCCGAACGGTGCGGCGAGGTCGAGGTTTTTGGTCGAAAAATCGCCGGTCGAGGTCACCTTGCCACTGGCCGTCCAGTCGATGCGACCCTGTCCGGTGATCGTACCGTTCACGAGAGCAATCACGTCTTCGGTCAAGCGGGTGATCTCGTTCGGCTGGAAGTTGGGGCCGAACGTCAGTCCGGGCACATCGAGCGTCGCGTGACCTGCACCGCTGGAAAGGCGGTGCTCGATGTTCACTTCAGTCACCAGCGCCCCATTCGCAGGATGCCGAAGCCCTCCGGTCGCCGTGATCGTGTCGCCGGCAAGAATGAAACGGACGTCATTGCTCTTGAGCGGATAGAATTTCGGGTCGGGATCGCGATCGGAGACGGTCAGCTGGCTGTCGACGCTGAGGTTCCCGTTCTGCACCCGCCAGGTGCCCGCGCCGTCGCTGAGGAGCAGCGGCACATTGCCGATCGTCGACTTCGCCCCCGTGAAATTGCCGCGCACCGCGGCGCTGACGATCGTGCCAGTGATTCGCGCGGCATCGAAGACGATCGGGGAATCCGCCCGGCCGAGCCGCATGGCCGGACTGTTCAAAGCAAATTGCTTACCGACAATCTGACCGCCGTTCGCGGTGAAGTGGAGGGGCGAGCTGCCAAGCCGGCCGTTAAGGACCGGCCCGCTGAAGCGAGCATTTGTCAGTAACGGTCCATTCGGCCGCTTCGTGATGATCGCCGGCCCAATCGGACAAATCGGAAGGCGAGTCGGCCCAAGTTGTAGCGCACTATATTGGAGGGCGCTGAAGCTGACCGCGGCGCAACTTGTGCCGAAGGCGAAGCTGCCGCCCTGGCCGATGCGACCGGTGATCGGAAGACGCAGCGCCCGCGCCCGGCCTCCCGGAAACGGTCCGTCGAGTTGCGCCAGCGTGCTGAGGGCAGTCGACCCGCCGGGCCCGGGCTCGAAGCGAATTGGCGACATCGCCAGCCGCGTCGCGCCGACCGTGTAGGGTGCGAGTTGAGCGACGCCGCTCATGGGTGCACCGGGACGCGGCTGTCTCAACGACACCTGGCCACGAGGCAACCCGCCTCCGCCCATCTGGATATTGCCGTCGATCCTCAGCGCGGATGCGGGCCAGTAATAGGTGACGCCGGTGCCGCCCGACACGCGCGCTCGAGCCCCGGCCGGCCCCTGGACGTTGGCGCTATCGATGCGCACGGCGCCGCCGCCAGGAAAATTGACGACGCGTATCGATCCGTCGACGTTGAAGTTGCGCGCGGTGCGGTTGATCGCTTGGCCGATGCGACCCGCGATCGGACCGATCGGCGTTTGGCCGGCGGCCGCCAGCGGTTGGGTCACTCCCGCAATCATCGAGGGATCGAGCGCCGTGCTGGTGGCTCCGAACTTGCCGATCAGAGCGAAAGTCCCGGCGCCGAAGCCGAGATGATAGGCGCCGCTCAGCCTGGTGCGATCCGCGTAGATGGTCGCGATCCGCGACTTTTGCGCGGTGAGCTTCACAGAGCCTTCGACCCGCTGCAGCGACCCCTCGTAGGTCAGGTCGCCCGCGAAGGCTGCAAGTCCGTTCGCCCCGGCCGTCAGCGTTGCGATCGCCATGCGCCCGCCACCATCGACGCTGGTGAATGCCTCGTTGAAGCTGGTCTTGGTCTCGAACCGCGGAAGCACGACGTCGAAATGGCTCGACGGACAAGCGAACCGATCCAGAATGAGGGGGCCTTCGATCTGTGGTCGGCGGGCGACCACTGCGACTGCGACGTTCGCGCGCAAGTTCGTTGCCGCGCAGCGGCCCGGCACCATGCGCGGACTGGCGATCGCCAGGCGGCCCTTGAACCCGCCGCTGAGCTTGCCATTGCCCTGGACCGCGACCCCTACCGGGCCGAACGGTGTGGCGAGCGAAATGCTGCTGTCCGCGATATCGAGCACGAATTCGGGAAGCGCGAACGGCTTCTTGCTCGGCGGCGGCATCAGCTTGTCGATTTGACCCCAGCTCACTTTGCCGTCGACCAGCCGGCCGCGCAGGCGGACACCGCGGGCTACGATGCGATAGACTTCGAAGCTGCCGTCGAGCTTCAGACGCATTTGGATTTGTGCAAATCGGGCGGTGATATCGGGCTGTTTCGGGTCGCCGATCACGAGATTGCTGACCTGCTGAGTGCGCAGGCCGACGCGATCGAGATGATAGCTCGCCTGGACTCCGCGCCGCTCGAACTCGCGCTTGAGGAAGGACGTGGCGATCGACCGCCGCTCCGTCCACGCAATCGCGATGCCGATGAGCAGGACGATGATCAGTCCGAAGCCGACTAGCGTCGCGGCGCGGGCCCACGAGCGGCGGCGTGTCCGGATGGTGGTTTGGCTGCCTTCATTCACGCGAACTGCTGCTTCTCCACTCCGCCCTTCCGCCATGGGCATAACTAACCCATGCGCGGCATCACCGTTCCAGATGCGGCATGACCGCTTCCCCGTTTGCGTCAACTGTGGTTAGTGAAGGCCGCTCGGAGGTCTGCCACGAAGGAACGGCATGCACGAGCGCGTCTGCAAGGCGGATGAACCGGATTCAAGCGGCCATCGCGCGCGCTTGCGCAAGCGTCTGCTCGAGGCCGGTCCGGACGGCTTTCACGATTATGAGCTGATCGAATATCTCCTCGCGCTGACGATTCCCCGGGTAGACACCAAGCCGCTCGCCAAGCGGCTGATCCACGATTTGGGGGGAATTGGGCCGCTGCTTTCCGCAAGCGTCGATGCGCTCCGGCGCGAGGGCCTGACAGATCCGACCATCGGCGCGCTGAAGATCGCCGAGGCCGCGGCTCTGCGCCTTCTAGAGGCACGGGTCGAGGGCCGACCCATATTGTCGAGTTGGGAGGCGCTCGGCGATTATCTTCACGCCGCGATGGCGCACTCGCGTGTCGAGGAAGTTCGGATCCTCTTCCTCAACGCCAAGAACATGCTGATCGCCAACGAAGCGCTGTGGCGCGGCTCGATCGACGAGGCCTCGGTTCATGTGCGCGAGGTAATCGCCCGCGCCATCGCGCTCGGAGCGACAGCGCTGATCATCGTCCACAACCACCCGAGCGGAGACCCGTCGCCGAGCCAGCAAGACATCCGTCTTACGCGGGACCTGGTCGAGGCAGGTCGGCACATGAAGGTGACAGTCCATGACCACGTCATCGTCGGCACGCAGGGACGCACCAGCATGAGGGCCATGGGACTGATCTAGCGTCCGATTTGTGACCCATGCTTACCCCCAACTTGCGCACGGGCCATTTAGCTGAGACTGTCGCCTGGGGGCGCTTATGGGTCCGTTCGACTTCGTCTTCACTTTATTTGGATTGCTGCTCGGATTCACCCTGATCCAGGTGTTGGGAGGGTTCGCTCGGACGGTCAAAGCCGCCGCGCCCGACCCGCGAGGGGAAGGAGGGGAAGCGGTCAGCTTAGGCGTGCTGACGCCGCTTCTCGGTCTGTTCGTCCTGCTCGACATCACGAGCTATTGGTGGAACATCTGGACGGTCCGAACCTTGGTTCCGATGGGCCTCGACGTGCTGTTCGGAGTCCTCCTTTTCGCCAGCGTCTATTACTTCGCGGCATCGCTCGTTTTTCCGGACAAACCGAGTGACTGGCCCGATCTCGACCAATGGTTCTGGCTGCACCGCCGCCAAGTGCTGGCTTGTATATTCGTCGTGAACTTGACGTGGATTGCCTTGTCCAAGAGCCAGGCGGCCCCCCTCCGGAGCTTGACGGCCACAATCGCGATCCAGGTCGCATATTTCTTGCCGCTGGCAGTCGCGATTCTCGCCCGGAGCGCGCGGGTCGTCGGGACTGCGCTGGCGTTTCTGATCCTGCTCTATTTGGGATTGGCTGTGGAGGTACTGGTCAAGCGATTCTGACTTAACGGACGTACGCAGTCAGACCCATAGGCATCGGGGCATTGGCCACGGCTGGTCGTAAGGGGTCGGCGATCCGGATAACCCGAAGGATCGCCGTACCTGCTTTCAACAATGATTGGTGTCCTTGCAGCCTCTCTGGGTCTGCACCTGTTCAATCTCCTGACGCGTCACGCGACGGTCTTCAGCCCATTGCGCGCGCGTTTTACAAACACGAACGCTGGAGAGACGACTGCCCGTCTCCTCTTGCCGCTCACAAACGATCTCGTTTGGATCTTTCTTGTTGATTTGCTGCTGAGAGCCCTCGGCGAAAGCCGGGCCGGAAACGATCGAGCTAACCACAAACGCCACAACGCCCAGTCTCATGGAACCTCCCGTAATACCTTAAAATGTTCGGAGATGCCTTGCTTCCTAGAGGAGCCGACCTGAACCGCGCAATAGTGATGAGCGTTTCAAGCCGCATCACGCCCTGCCGAACCGAAACAACACTTCAATTATCCTCGGATCCGTCGCTTTCAAGCGACGCTCGATCTCGTGCCCGATCTGCGCATCGTTCCCCGGGCCCGGCTCCAGGGTCACGGCGACCAGCACGCAAGTCGGACCAAGATGCAATGTCGCAAGATCCGAGAGCCGGTCGGACCACGGCTGCCCACGAACCGAAGACCAGAGATCGCGAAGAACCGGAGGTGCGACCGCTTCGCCGGCGACGAGGCTTCTCGTGGCGACTAGGATTGCGATCCCGTTGGCGATCAGGATCCCGCCGATCAGAACCGATGCCGCGCCGTCGGCGCGAAGGAAGCCGAAGTAAGCGCTGGCCACGATCCCTGCGGCCGCGACCGCAATCCCGGCAAGCGCCGCTCCATCCTCAAGCAAACTCTCGTAAAGGCTCGGGTCCTTGGACAATTTGATGAACTGGATGAGACCGATGGTCTCTCCGGGTGAGCGGTGGGCCGCAACCACCTTCTGATACTGCCTGTACCCGATCTTGAACGAAGTGCCTTCGAAGATGGCGGAGAGAAACAGCACCGTCAGGCTCAATACTGGAGAGCCGATGGGATGAGGATCCGCCAGTTCGGCGAGGCCCCGGTAGATCGAATATGCCCCGCCCGCGAGAAGTACCAAGACTGCGACGACGAACGTCCAGAAGTAGATTTCCATTCCGTAGCCGAACGGATGGGTCGGATCGGCGGGAAGCTTGCCTCGTCTGACACCGATCAGCAGCAGGAGCTGGTTCGTGCAATCGGACGTCGAATGGATCGCTTCCGTCAACATGGCGCTTGAGCCTGAGATTGCCGCGGCGATGAACTTCGATGTCGCGACAAGAAGGTTTCCCGCCAATGCAGCGTAGACGACCCTGCTAGACCCGTCGGCCATTGCAACGCTCCAGTTCGACTTAGATTGAACGCTGACGCCATTCTACGCGTTGACGGGCGTTGCGTCCCGTGGGCGGTTTGCAGGACTGAGGTGTGGTCGAGACGTCAAGGCTGATCGGAGCCTCCTTCGTCGAGGCACAACCCGGCCTATTTCCTGCTTGAGTCGACGCTCCCGGTAAAACCTGAGGGTGAGCGAAGCAGGAGAAAGGATATGGCGCCGCAAACCGTCCGGGGTAAACCCAGGCTATTGCACCCCTTCTTCATTGGACTGGGCGGCGCGCTGCTGATGGCGGCCCTGTTCACCGACTATATGTATTACAGCAATTCGCTGATTCAGTGGTCGAATTTCTCCGGCTGGCTGATCCTCGGCGGGCTGGTGTTGGCGCTGGTCGCCGCGATTCTTTTGGTGATCGAAGTCGTCCTCGGCCGAGCTGGCCCGATCAGCTGGCCGGACTTCGTTCTCCTCGCCATCGCGGTCGTTCTGTCGATATTCAACGAGCTGGTTCACACCCGCGACGCTTGGACGACCGTCGTCCCGACCGGGATTACCTTGTCGGCGATCGTTGCGCTTCTTCTCCTGATCGCGGGGCTGCGTGGCTGGACCGTGACTGCCGTTCGGGGAGAAAAGAAATGATTCGAGCTTTCGTCCGCTTGGGGTCGGCTCTTTCTCTTCTCGCGTTTCTGGTCGCATGCGACAGCAAGGGCGGCGATCCCGCGAAGCAATATGGGCCCAATCCCGTGCTGCCTGAACCTCAACAATATCTGCTGCCGCCGATGAGCGTTCCTAAAGCAATCGGTTGGAAGCCCGGCGAGACGCCGACAGTCCCGCGGGGCCTTCGCATACAGCCCCTGGCGACGGGCCTCATGCATCCGCGGATTGTCTACCCGCTCCCCAACGGCGACATCCTGGTTGTCGAGAGCAACGGCCCGGGAAGCCAGCCTTACCGTCCGAAGGACTACATCCAGGGTAAGGTCAAGGCGATCGGCGGCGCGGACAACAAGGGCGGCAACCGAATCACGCTGCTCCGCGATGCCAACGGCGATGGTGTGCCTGAGCTCAAGACGGTACTCGTCGACCGCCTCCACTCGCCATACGGGGTCGCGTGGGTTGCCGGGACGCTCTACGTCGCCAACACCGATGCGATCCTCGCCTTCCCCTTCAATCCGGGTCAGACGAAGATAACGGCCCCGGGGGTCAAGCTGGCCGACTTACCGGCCGGTCCGATCAACCATCACTGGACCAAGTCGATGGTCGCCAATCCGGACGGTTCGAAGCTCTTCGTCGGCGTCGGGTCCAACAGCAACATCACCGAGAATGGGTTCGACGTCGAAGAGGGCCGCGCAGCGATCTACGAGGTCGACCGAGCCACCGGCGCCAAGCGTATCTACGCGACCGGCACGCGCAATCCGACAAACCTCGCGATCCAGCCGGGCACGGGACAGCTGTTTGCGGTCGTGAACGAGCGCGACGAAATTGGTCCCGACCTGGTCCCTGACTATCTAACTTCGATCAAGGAAGGTGGCTTCTATGGCTGGCCTTACAGCTATTGGGGGCAGCACGTGGACGAACGCGTCCACCCGCAGCGGCCGGACTTGGTCGCGAAGGCGATCAAGCCTGATTATGGCCTCAGTTCACACGTCGCGACGCTGGGCGTCACCTTCAGTCAGGGCCAGACACTGTCGCCGCGTTTCGCGAACGGAGCCTTCGTCGGAGAGCATGGCAGCTGGGACCGCGACCCTGTGAACGGCTATCAAGTGATCTTCGTGCCCTTCGTAAATGGCAGGCCTGACGGCAACCCCGTTCCGGTCGTCACCAACTTCCTCGCCGCCGATCACAAGACTGTCCGGGGCCGACCGGTCGGCGTCGCTCTCGACCGCACCGGTGCGCTGATCGTCGCCGACGATGTCGGGAATGTGGTGTGGCGGATCAGTGCGTCGGCGCGCTAATCTTTGGCGCAGTTTGAAAATTGAGGCGATAACCGCCGCTACATGTTATGTTCAGCGCAAAGCGCGGAGGTGCGTATGACGGGCATTCTTGACAAGTTCCACGTTGAATATGGCATCCACGGAGCGAGGGTGATGACCCGCTCGCAACAGCTCACCAAAGACTGCGTCGAAGAAGCTGAGATCGATAGCATGATTGAGGCGCTCAAGGACGATCTCGACGCTTGTGCGAGAGAGATGAAGCGGCTCGTAAACGTCAATTCTCGCGGTGCATTGTTCGAGGGTTGGCCAACCAACGCTTAACGATCACCGCCGTCGTTTCGAGCGCCGCTTTCCGTTGTTGGCGAACAGCCCGGGTCTGAATCTCGCTACGAACATCAGCACCGTCGGCACGAACATGGTGAGGAGCACGTCCTTCACGCCCTCGCCATATTGTTGTCGGGGGTCGGGCCATTGCTCCACCCACAGGTCGACTGTTTCGTTCCACAGGATGAAAGCGAGCAGCCACAGGCCGGGATACCAAGAGGACAAGGGCCGCCGAAGAACCACGCCTAGGGCTACCCACAGTAAAACGCCGATGATCACATGCAGTGCATCATGTTGGATCGCGATCGTATGCTCGATGAAAAGCTTGCCCTCGTGCCACGAGGTCATGATCGATGTGACGGCATCCCACACAGTGCGCACAGACCAGCTCCGCTTTACTTGAAGACCACGTGGCGGGTCGGGCGAAGATCTTTTCTCTCGGCCCGGGCCGGCCTCTGGCGCTGAACCAGAAGCGCGAGGCACATCGTAAAGACCGTGCCGATAGCCGCGGTCCGCAGTGGGTAATCGACCATGCTGTGAGCGAGGATCGCTGCTGACGCGATCGACGCCGCACGGGCATAATGATCGGCATCCGGCGAGCGCCAGACCCGAACGACAGCGGCGCCCCACCAGATGAAGAAAGCCAGGAGCAAAGCTACGCCCGGAATTCCCGTCTCAAGAGCGAGCTCGGCATAATCGTTGTGCGCATGGTTCACGATCGTCGGTACGATCCTGTCGGGATTCTCGAACAGGGGATAGACGCGCGGGAACGAGCCGAGGCCAGAGCCGAGCGGCAGAAACTCCTTCGTCGCGGCAATTGTCGTCGCGAACATCTGCTGGCGAGACGTCACTGATGTTGAGGCTTGGCTGCTGAAATTGCTCCCTACGGGGCGCGTCCACAGCGCGCCGACGGCGGCGATCAGTAACAGGGCGACGAGCCCGCCCGTCCAGCGCCGGGCAGCCCCCGAAGGGATGACGACCAGCGCGCTCGCCAGAAGGACCGGAAGTGCCAGTGCATAGCCCGCAAGCGAGCCATTGAGCATCACGCCGATGACGAGCACTACCACCGCACCCGCTACAAGTGCGGCCACCGCCGAAAAGCGTTGGACGTTGCCCCCGCGTGCCGAGGCCGCGAGTGCCGCTAGAAAGGGCAAGCATACGACCAACAGGGTCGCCATGTGATTGGCATTGGCGAAGAAGCCCGTGGCCGCTCCGAAGTTCGTCCGTCCATACAGATACCAAGGCGAGTGCAGCGGGTCGCCGCTGGTGACCTGCAGTGCGCCGAGCAGGATCCCGGCGAACGCGCCCAGCAGCAGCGCGACGACGAGCCACGCGGGCCGTGGGGCGCCTACTCTAATCAGGAAGCAAAGCATCGCGATCGCCGGTATCGACGTCAGGAATGCAGCAAGCGTCGCATAAGGCGTGAGCGATAGCGGCATGGCAGGCGTTTCGATGCCGAGCAGCCGATAATCGGCGGCGATCGGCTCCCGCCCAGGCAGGTGTTGCCACACGGACGGAGGCAAAGGGACAAGCTGCAGAGCGATCAGTCCGAGGCCAAGCATCGCCAGCACGAAAATCTGCCTGGCGGAGCGTGACGCCGCCTGTTCTGCAGGACTGAGCGCGGCCCAGACGAGCAAGCCGGCGCCGAGCAACTGGAGCAACATGTTCGCCCAAATGCCTTGAGCACTGCCGCCCAGCAGCAGGCAGGCGAAAAGGTAGAGGGGGGCGGCGCCCTCGCGCACGCGGCTAGCCACGGGACGAGTCTCGCACGAAACTCAATTGGTTGACCGTGACATCCACCTGCCGTGGAAGGTCGGAGGATGACCCGAACAACTGCAGTTGCTGGGCACTGCACGACGCTCCAACTGTCATCGCCCACCCGCTGCTCGCGACCGAGGCGAAGGAGGCAGCGGCGATTTCCTCGTTCGAGTTCGCGCAGACCAGTCTCCATTGCAACGGTTGCACGGCGGCAAGGTCTCCGCTCGCGCGCATGGTGAGCCGATAATTGCCCGGCGGCAGGACGAGGAGCTGGCTCGCAAGAGCACCGTCTTCCTGCCCGTAGTAGATGACGTGCAGCCCTCCGCCTGGCCGTCGCTCGGCCAGCCCGACTGGCGAAGACGTCAACGTCCAGTTGAAGGGAGGTGGAACATCGGGCCGCGAGAAACCCGAGTCGAATAGGAACGTCTGAGAATCGGGACGGACGTTCGACAGCTCGGCCCATACCGATCGCGCCTTCGCATATTCGCCCGCGCTCACAAGGCTCGAAAGGAGGGCCGAGATCCACGGACTGCGCGGATTCCGCTGCCTTTTGTCTGCGAGCGCCAGGATCACATCGGCATTCGCCGGGTCCTTCGCCAACGACTGCAGAGTTGCCGCCGCCAATTCAGGATTCTCGCGCAGCACAGTGCGGAGCTGCGGCCAGGTCGATCGGTCAACCGCATAGGCTCCGAGATAGGGCGCGAGGCTCGATGCGCCATATGGCGCGAGACGGGCAAGAGTGACGATCTTTCGCAAGCCGCTCGCCGCATCACCTTGCCGAAACGCGTCTTCGGCCAGGAAATAGCGCGCTGGAAGCGACCGCGGATCCCGCCGTTGGGCTGCGGCGAACGCTGCCCTGGCGACAACGGGATCACCAGCGATTTGCGCTTCCACTCCGCGAACGAGAAACGGTTCGGGCGCGAGCGGGTCCTTCCGACTGGCGTCATACACCGAGTGCAGGATTTCGGGGGTGACCGGTTGGCGTTGACGGGCGGCCGCCGCGATCGCAATCATTCCTCGAGAAATCTCGACGGCAGGATGACCGGGCCAGACTTGCGCCGCGCTCTCGGGGTCGCTCTCGCTGAATGCAACCGCCGTCGTGTTCCTGACGATCAGGGCCGCGAGGGGGACAGCGAGCACGGCAACGGCCAACCCGCGAGCTATTCCCCCGCTTCCCGCTGATCTGGAGTTCAGCTGTCGCTCCCTTGTGGGATCATCAAGATTTCAGACTGCTTCTTCGCAAGCTTCCCATAGCCGTAGCCATATCCGTAGCGATCGCCGCGATAGCCGAACGCCGCCCCTGTGGCCTTCGTTAGCACGGCACCCAAAACGTGAGCACCCGTCGCCTCGAGCCGGTTCAGCGCCTCGATCGCCGCGCGGGTGCGGGTCTTCCCGCTCTCCACCACGAAAAGGATGTTAGTCGCGGCGGACGAGAGCAGCGGAGCGTCGGCGAGACCGAGCGTCGGCGGACCGTCGATTACGATCAAGTCGAACCGCTCGCCTGCCTCATGAATGACTTTCCGAATGCGCCCGGTGGACAAAAGGTCGGCCGGATTAGGCGGCACCGGTCCGCTGGGTAACAGCCAAAGCCCGGGATGCTGGGTCAGGACCACATGTTCATCGATATTGTCCTCGGTCGTGAGCAGCTTGCTGAGCCCGACTCTGTCGTTCGCGGCTCGGAACGCTGGCTTTCTGAGGTCGGCGTCGACAAGCAGAACCGATTTCTCTCTGCGCGCGAAATTTTGCGCGAGCGCCAGAGCGGTCGAGGATTTGCCTTCTGTCGGCTGCGTGCTTGTCACGAACAGGATCTTGGGCATTCCGGCATCGGTGCTGAACCGTAGCGCCGCCACCACCGCGGAATAGGCTTCCGATATGACCGAAGCGGGGTTCTTGAGCTCCTCGACGAACGAATCCCTACCAGTAACCGGAACCAGACCGAGGCATGCCAGGCTGAGCTTCGACCGAACGTCCTCGCGGGTCTTGATCGTATCGTTGACGAACTCGAGCCCGACGGCGGCCCCGAGGCCCGCGAGTAGGCCCAGTCCGAGACCGGCGATCAAGTTCAAAAAGACGTTCGGCTCGAAGGGGAAGGTTGGGGCGTCGGCGCGGTCGACGATCGAAACCGGAGCCAGGCCGATCCCGCCCGCGACCCCGATCTCTTTGAACCGCTGCAGCAAGGCATCGTAAAGGCTGCGGTTGGTGTCCACCTCGCGCTGCAGAATGTTGTATTGGATGCTCCGCCCCCGCAGATTCAGCACCGCCCCCTTTAATTGTCCTACGCGCGCCTGAAGCGCGCTTTCGGCCGACAGTGCCGCCCGATAGTCGGCGAGCAGGGTATTCGTCCGGCCCGACGACATTTGCGCCGATTCCCGAGCGATCTGCTTGTCCAGCTCGTTGATTTGAGAGCGCAGACTCAACATGTCCGGATGCTCGGGTTTCATGAACGTCAGCTTCTGCTGGTAGTCCGCCTCGAGTTGGGCCCGTTGCTGTCGAAGCGACTGCGTACTGGCCGTGACTTCGCTCGTGGGGCCGGTCGCTTGCGCCTGGCGGTAGGCGCCTTCGGCAGCGACCCTGCGGGCCGTCGCGTCAGCAAGGGCCTTGTTGAGGGTTACGAGCGATTCTCCCTGGAGCGAGTCGGTGTCGCTACCGCCGCCTCCGCCGCCGGACGCGCCGCTTCCATCGGTTCCTCCTCCCCCGGTGTTGATGATGCCCTGCGCCTGCGCGTAGGCGACGAGTTGGCGCTCCGAGCGTTCCAGGTCGCCGCGAGTCTTGACAATCTGCCGCTCGAGAAAGTTGCGCGCGTATGCCGACGCTTCGTAGCGGCGCTGCAACGACGCGTTGATGAAGCTGTCCGCAACCCCGTTCGCTACCATCGCGGCGAGTTGCGGTGAGGTCGAGTCATAGCTGAACTTGATGATCTGCCCTTCCTCGGGCTTGATCACCTTGAGGCCGCCTTGAACCTGGGCCGCGGCGATCCGGAGCCTGCTCGACGGGTCGAGGTTCAGCGGGACGAAATCCGGATTGTTGGCGAGGTTCAATTCCTGCGCCGTCCGTTGAGCGACGCTTTTGCTGGATATCAGCTCAGCCTGAGTGGCGACAAAGTCGTAGGAATTGGAAACGCTGGTTTCGCGCTCCTTCGACTGTTCTTCGTTGACCGTAACGGCCGGCGGATTGGCCTCCAGGCTCACCCACGCCCGATAGACGGGAGTGGTGAGCAGCGTCGCGATGATCCCACCGATCAGCCCAAGGAGGACCGCGCCCAGAATCAGCCAGCGCCAGTGCTGGACGATGCGAAACAACGTAGGCAGGTCCAGAATGTTCGCCGCACTGTAGACGCGCTGTCCCGCCCGCGGCTCCATCGCCGGCGCATAGGGCTGCAGCGGCCAGGGTCTTTCGTCGGGGACAGCGATGCTGTTGTTCACGTTTCCTCGTCTGCCTGTTTGAGTTCGTCTATCCGCTAGAACGGTCTGAAGATCGAGAGCAGCGGGATGGTCTGCAAAATCTGCTTTTGCGCCGCTTTGATCGACGATCCGTCCACGACGACGATATCGCCCGCATAGACCTGCGGGTCCTGCGCCTGTCCGCGCCGGATCGCCATCAAGTCGAATGCCGCCGCCTGCCGCTGTCCGCCGATCGTCCGGAAAACAGCCACGCGATGTGCGTTCGCATCTTCCGAAGTGCCTCCCGCCTGCGCGATTGCCTGCATCAGCGACGTACTGCCGGCGACCGGGAAAGACCCCGCCTGCTTGACCGCGCCATCGACTGTCACGGACCTTTTCGTCGAAGCCTTCACGCCGACGCTGACGTCGGGATTTTGGAAATATTTCTGGCCCAAAACTTCTGTGAGCCTTTGATCGAGCTGGGCCGTCGTAAGATTCGCCGCCTCGACTTCGCCGATCAGCGGCAAGGAGATGTGACCGGTGAGGTCCACCTCATAATCGGACGATAGGTCCGGCGCCTTGAACACTTTCACGGTGACCGTATCCATCGGCGCGATCTTATAGTCGGATTCCAACGAAACGACCGACGGCGCATCGGGTACGCCCAGCGGTTTATCATAGGGAATGGGCCCGCCGGGTCCTTCCGTCGCACAAGCCCCGAGAAAAATAAGCATTGCCGCGCACAGCGCCGCCGCTGCGCTCAAACGAACGGGGATCAAATCAACAAACACGATCGCACTCCGCAAAAAACTGCGCGATTCCCCCGTTATCTCAATATGGGAACGACCAACTAGCGGAGGGTCCGATCCGGATCAATCTATCGCTGGATCGGCGATACTGCCCGCGTATCGATGAACCACCGATCGTCCCCCTCGATACCCAGTGCCGTCAGGATGCCCGTCGCAAACGCTCCCGTGTCGATCCCGATCCGATTGGCTCTTTCCTGCACTTCGGGAGTGATCGTGTGACCGTGGACGACGACGAAGCCGTAATCGCTCTCATTGACCAGGAACGGCTCGCGGATCCACCGTAGGTCTGACTGCCGCTGCTCCTGAAGTTCGATGCCGGGGCGGATGCCGGCGTGGACGAACAGATAATCGCCGAACCGGCAGGAATCGATGAAGCCGCGCAAAAAATCGACGTGCTGCGGCGGGATTGCGCGCCTGATGAGATCGAGAGCATGCCCTTCCTCGGCAATGGCCACCTCTTTCGATGCTAGACCGTAGCTTTGCAGGCACTGAGCTCCGCCGAACTTGAGCCAGCTCGGGATGAGCGACGCATCTCCATCCAGAATGCGCAGCATGACCTCTTCATGATTGCCAAGAAGGAAGATCGGCCGGACGTTCGGATGTCGATAGGTCCGCAGCCGCTCGATGACCCGGGCCGAATCGGGCCCGCGATCGACGAGATCGCCGACAAACACCATCAGGGTCTCCACCGGCCCCCGTCGCTCGATGTCGGCGTGAATTTTATCGAGCAGCTCGTCGAGCAGATTGAGACACCCATGGATATCGCCGATCACATAGGCGCGCAGCCCCCGCGCTCCTTGAGGTTTGTCGGTCGCTTTGCTCGAAGGCGTAAACATGCTCACTCTGGCTTCAGAGATGGGGGCTTTGCCGGCAAATCCCAAACCCGGGACGAACCCTAGGAGCTGAGAAGCAGAAAGCGCGGGATGACGACGTCGAAGGCCGTTCCGTCTTCGTCGACCAAGCGGTAGCTTCCGCTCATCGACCCGCTCGCCGTGTCCAGCGGGCACCCTGACACATAGTCGAAGCTGGATCCTGGGGCGATCAGCGGCATTTCGCCAACCACACCCTCGCCGTGCACCTCATGCACCGTTCCCCGTCCGTCGACGATTTGCCAGCTGCGCGAGAGCAGCTGCACCGCAAGCTCCGCCCCGTTCTCGATCCGCACATGGTAGGACCAGAACCAACGGTTCGACGACGGATCGGACTGTTCTGCGAGGAAAGTGACCGCGACGCGCACCGCTATTCCGCGAGTCACGGCCACATTCGGGAACAGCATGGCGAGGGCGTCGGTAGTCATTTTGAGCACCTTAGCGACCGGGCATACGCAAACAACTAGAGAACGCCTCCAGCGCGGTGCAGTCGATCGACGAGGCGATCGCGCGCCTCGCCGATCGGCTTCGAACGATCGGTCAGCACGTCGCGGCTGAGAAAGTGGCCAGTGAGATTGAGGCCCTGCGCGATCTCCTCCCACGACGCTTGGCCGCCCTGCCGCACGAAGCGCGGAAGCGGCAAGAGCTTGCCGGCATAAGGCTCGGCCTCGGCGGCGCTGATTGCGCGCCCCGATTTTGGGCTCACCGCAACCAGGTCATCATTGGTTCCGCTGACCGCGCATCGGTCGAGGTCGAGCCCAAAGCCCAGCTCAGCCAGCAACAGCAGCTCGTAGCGGACGAGAGCAGCGCTCCATCCGTTGGCCGACGGCGCGGCCTCGATCGCGTCGAGCAATCCCTCCAGGGCTTCGTAGAGCCGTGGATAGGGCTGGCCCTCGGGGAGAGCGGTTGCGGTCAGCACAGTCGCCCATTCGATCGCGGATGCCGGTAACGGCTCCGAGAGGAGCGGCCCCCGGCTGTGTACGAGCTCGACGGCGGCCTGTGGCAATTGCGTGTCTGTTCGCGCGGAGAGTTGCGCCTGGACGACGTTGCCGCCGATGAGCACAGGCCTCATCCGCCGACCTCTAGCCCCGCGTACGTAAGCGGCGACGAGACCCTGTTCCGGGGTCATGAGCCGTACGACCGCCCCATGTTCGCCATGGTTGCGAAGAGCGCAGACGATGGCTCGAGTTGTCGCCCGCATCACCCTCTCGGATGGAAATAATCATACAGCTGGCGTGCCATCGTCCTGCTGATTCCGGGTGCTTTCTCGAGATCCTCGAGCGCCGCTCCCTTCACTGCCCGACCCGTGCCGAAATGCATCAGCAACGCGCGCTTTCGAGTCGGCCCGATGCCGGGCACGTCATCCAGAGTGGAGGTGGTCAAGCTTTTCGCCCGCTTCTGCCGGTGCGTTCCAATCGCAAATCGGTGAGCTTCGTCACGCAAGCGCTGGAGATAAAACAATAAAGCCGAGTTGGGCGGTAGCGTCAGCTCGCGCCCGCCCGGCAGGTGGAAGGTTTCGCGGCCGGCGTTGCGGTCCGGTCCCTTTGACACCGCGACGACCGGGACATCGTGGACTCCGGCATCTTCCATCACCTCGCATACGGCGGATAGCTGCCCCTTGCCGCCATCGATCAGCAATAGGTCGGGCCACTCGCCGCTGCTGCGGTCGGGGTCTTCCTTCTCGAGGCGCGCAAAGCGACGCTCCAGCACTTCGCGCATCATAGCGAAATCGTCGCCCGGCTGAGTCTCCGGCCGCTTGATGTTGAACTTGCGGTAGCTGTTTTTGCGGAAGCCTTCCGGCCCGGCGACGATCATCGCGCCCGTTGCGTTCGTGCCCATGATATGACTGTTGTCATAGACTTCGATCCGCTTGGGCACGTCCGCCAAGTCGAACGTATCGGCGAGGTCGCGCAGGATCTTGCCTTGCGTCGTCGTCTCGGCGAGCTGCCGCTCCAGCGCCTCCTCTGCATTCCGGCTGGCCTGGTCCATGAGTCTGCGCCGATCCCCGCGCCGGGGAACGTCGATCGCCACCCGCCGCCCTGCCCTTTCGGATAACGCCTCTTCCAGCAACTGACGGTCGCCGGGCTCCCGGTCGACCAGAATACGTCGCGGCGGCGGCATGTCTTCATAGAATTGGACGAGGAAGCTCGACAGGACTTCGTCTTCGGGAACGTCATTCGTGTGCGCCGGGAAGAAGGCGCGATGGCCCCAATTCTGGCCGCCGCGAATGAAAAAGGCCTGGATCGAGACCGTGCCCCCCTTGCAGGCGAGTGCGAAAATGTCCGCGTCTCCCAGGCCTTCGGCGTGCACGGTCTGGCTGCCCTGGATGTAGGTTAGAGCGCGCAGGCGGTCCCGATAGACCGCTGCGAGCTCATAATCCTGCCGTTGCGCGGCCTCGGCCATCAGCTTGCTCAATCGCCCTTGCACGCCGGTCGATTTGCCGGCGAGAAACTCCTTCGCCTCCGCGACCAACTCCCGATAGTCCTGCTCACTTATTCGGCCGACGCACGGCGCCGAGCAACGTTTGATTTGATAAAGCAGGCAAGGACGAGTTCTATTCGCGAAAAAGCTGTCAGAACAGCTTCTTAGCAGGAATAGCTTTTGAAGTGCGTTAAGTGTTCTGGTGACCGATCCGGCGCTTGCGAACGGACCATAATATTGGCCTTTGACCCGCCGCGCACCCCGATGCTTCTGGACGCGCGGGAACTCATGATCTTCGCGCAGGAGGATGAACGGGAAGCTTTTGTCGTCCCGCAGAAGCACGTTGTAAGCGGGCCGAAAGCGCTTGATCAACTGTGCTTCCAGTAGCAGCGCCTCGGCCTCGGTCCGAGTCGTCACGATGGTCATCGATCGGGTCTGAGCGATCATGCGCTGCAGTCGCTTCGGCAGTTTTGCGACTTGCGTGTAATTCGTCACGCGGTTCCTCAGCACCCGCGCCTTGCCCACGTAGAGGACGTCGCCGCGCGCGTCCTGCATTCGATAGACGCCCGGCCGCCGCGGGAGAGTCTTCAACACGTCCCGGATGGCCGCGACACCCTTCTCCAGATCCGGCTGGTCCGACCCACGCACGGCGTAGGTCGCCTGCTCCTCATTGAAGCGGTCGGCGGCTCTGGGATGGTCGGGACGGTCGGCCGGTGTGCGGTCCATGAGAGGGATTTAGGGTGCGCGCGAAGAGCGCGCCAGCTTCTCCTCTTTGGTGGCGATCGCCTCCCATAGCGCGTTCTTGAAGAACCATCTCTTCAGGCGGTCGCCCATATGACGGCGAGGCTCGGCTCGGCCCGCCCGCTTTGTCTCGTCAACGGTGTCCGTTTCCCATGCAATCCGTAGCGGCAACCCGGCAAATAGATTCCTGGCCGCATCCAAGGTCAGGTGGACCGTATGATCCGCGAAGGGGGTGACTTCGAACGGAATGCCGAGGGCCCGCCACCCGGCGTGAAGGGACGCCGCCCAATGATACAGCGGGTGGTGGACATTGACCGTGAAGTACAGCAACCCGCCTGGCGTCCGGACCCGGCTCATCTCCTCGACGATCCGGCGCGGATTTTCCGCGTGGTCGACAACATTGTCCGAAAGGACCACGTCAAAGCTCGAATTTTCGAACGGCAGCCTTTCCCCAAAGGCCGCAATCGTCTCGGCACGCTTCTGCCAGGCCGGAAAGAGCTCACGATAATGATCCGCGAGAGGATCCACCCCCACCCGTTGTCCGCCGTCGAAAAAAAAGATCAGCCCGTGAGCGCCCGATCCAACCTCGAGCACTCGCGCTTCATCGGGGATCGGATGTACTGCGGCAAGCTTATCGCGAACCGCGGCGGAGTGGCTGGCCATGCCGGTCATCGTCTCGACCTCGCGACCGCGAAGCGCATCGGCTTTCACGCGCTGATACTCGAGTTGGCGATCCAGCGCCCTTCGGACACGTCGCTGGAGACCCGTGACGCCCATCAGTTAAGCAGACCAGTGGCGCTGCTAGGCCGCCGCGCGGGCCTGCTCTTCGTCGCTGAGCATCCAATCGACCGCGGCGCGGGAGTGGATTGCCGTCGTATCATACACCGGCAGCACGTTGGCCCGAACGTCCACGGCGAGCACCAGCTCGGTGCAGCCAAGGACCACCGCCTGCACCTTCTGCTTCGCGAGTTCGGTGATCAGCGTCTTCAGTTTCCGCTGGCTGTCGCGCACCACGCGGCCGACGGCCAGCTCCTCGAAGATAATCCGGTCGACTTCGTTGACCCAACCTGCGGCAATTGGCGCAAGGTTGATCCCGCGCGCTTCAAGACGTCCGGCAATGTGAGGTTCGGTCATCGTCAGGCGCGTACCCAACAAAGCGACCGTACGGCGCCCATCGGCGGCGATCCGCTCGGCCGCGGCATCGGCTATGTGAAGCACCGGCACGTCAACGCTCGCGGCGACGGCGTCATAGACCTTGTGCGTCGTGTTGCACGCCATCAGCAAACCATCCACGCCGGCGGCCTGGAGGCGCTTTGCGGCGTCGATGTTCAGTTCAGCGACCCCGTCCCAGTCGTTCGCCTGCTCCAGCGCGAGCAGATCGGCGAAATCGATGCTCTCGATTGACAGGCGCGCACTGTGAAGTCCGCCAAGACGGTGGGCGATGCCTCGGTTGATGTGCTCATAGTAGAGCGCGGTCGAGGTCCAGCCCGTTCCACCAATGATCCCAAGCTTGCGCACGTCCAGTGCCCCTTCTCCACGCGACCACACGGATTCGGGCCTCCAGCCCGCTCGTCTTGTCGATGATCCGCCTCCGCGCGACAAGTGGTAAATCACTGGTTTACCGAGAAATTAATGCGGATTGCGGCGGGCCGTGGCCGCGCCTTGCCACAAGCCCCGCCGGGGGCTGAAAATGGCGCATGGCAAGCGAAGTCCAAACAAGCGACACAGTGCTTCTGGTCAAGCCGGCGAGTTTCGGCTTCCATGCCGAGGCCGCGCGATCCAACGCATTCGCCAGTGACGCGGACGATCCGGACCTCCTCGGACGGGCGATTGGGGAGTTCGAGGGACTTGCCCGGCGGCTGACGGATGCGGGAGTTGAGGTCCTGATCCTCGATGACGCCCGCGAGCCCGCGAAGCCCGACGCGATTTTCCCGAACAATTGGGTCTCGTTTCACGCCGACGGGACGATGGTCTTGTATCCGATGGCGACTGGAGCCCGGCGGCTCGAGCGCGAGCCCAACCGGCTGCGCGATTTGCTGTCTTCGTCCGGACTCGAGGTCCGGCGGGTGGTCGACCTCAGTTTCCACGAGCGCAGCGAACACTTCCTTGAAGGGACCGGAAGCCTCGTCCTCGATCGGCCAGGCAAGCGCGCCTATGCGAGCATCAGTCCGCGGACCGACCCAGTGCCCGTCGCCGATTTCGACGACCGGCTCGATTATTCGACGTTGCTGTTCGACGCGCACGACCGGTCGGGACAGGCGATTTATCACACCAACGTCCTCATGAGCCTTGGCACGCGCTTCGCCGTGCTCTGCGCGGAGGTCGTCGCGACCGAATTTCAGGATTTATTGATCGGCGAGATCGAGGCGACCGGACGAACGGTCATCCGGGTTGATTATGATCAGCTGCGGCAGTTCGCCTGCAACCTCATCGAACTCAGGAGCCGGGCGGGCCAGCCGGTCATCGCCCTGTCTTCCGCGGCACTTGCCAGCTTCCGGCCCGAGCAGCGGCGTCTTCTGGAAAGGTTCGGGACCCTGATCGACGCTCCGATTCCGACCGTCGAAGCGGTCGGCGGCGGGAGCGTTCGCTGCATGATCGCCGACATCCATCTGCCCAGAATCGAACGAAGCGTCAGCCGAGATTCTTAACGATCTCCTCGACCATCTTCTTGGCGTCGGCGAGCAGCATCATCGTGTTGTCGCGGTAGAAGAGCTCGTTGTCGACGCCGGCATAGCCGACGCCGCCCATCGAGCGCTTCACGAACAAGACCGTGCGCGCTTTCTCCACGTCCAGGACAGGCATTCCGTAGATGGGCGAGGTCTTGTCGGTCTTGGCCGCGGGGTTGGTGACATCGTTGGCGCCGATCACGAAGGCGACGTCGGTTTGAGCGAACTCGCTGTTGATGTCGTCAAGCTCGAACACTTCGTCGTACGGCACGTTCGCTTCTGCCAGGAGCACGTTCATGTGACCCGGCATACGCCCGGCCACCGGGTGGATCGCATATTTCACTCGCACGCCCTTGGACTTCAGCAGATCGGCCATCTCGCGGAGCGCGTGCTGCGCCTGGCTGACGGCCATGCCGTAACCCGGGACGATGATCACCTGGTCGGCCTGACCCATAAGGAATGCCGCGTCCTCCGCGGAACCGCGCTTGTACGGGCGATCGATGGCCGCGGCCGTTCCTGAAACCGCCTCCCCGCCGAAGCCGCCCGCGATCACCGAGATGAAGCTCCGGTTCATCGCTTTGCACATGATGTAGCTGAGGATCGCGCCGGAGCTTCCGACCAGAGCTCCCGTGATGATCATTGCGCTGTTGTGGAGCGTGAACCCCATCGCGGCCGCGGCCCAGCCCGAATAGCTGTTCAGCATCGAGATCACGACCGGCATGTCCGCGCCGCCGATCGGAACGATCAGCAAGAAACCGATGGCGAAGCTCAGGCCCACGATAGTGAAGAACACCCACGGCGCCTGGTCCCGCGTGAAATAAGCGATCAGCAGCACGATCGCGATGAGCGTGCCGAGATTGATCACATGGCGCGCGGGCAAGAGGATCGGCTTGCCGGACATATTGCCGTTGAGCTTGAGGAAGGCGATCACCGAACCCGAAAAGGTGATGGCGCCGATCGCCACTCCAAGCCCCATCTCGATCCGGCTCACCGGCAGGATGCTGATGAAGGACGGGCTCGCGATCGGCGTGATCCGAACCGCGATCCCGAACGCTTCGGGATTGAGGAAAGCGGCGGCACCGACCAGCACCGCCGCCATACCCACGAGGCTGTGAAATGCGGCGACGAGCTGCGGCATCGCCGTCATCTGGATCTTGCGGGCGGTGACGAGTCCAATTCCGCCGCCGATCGCCATTGCGCCGACGATCTCCGCGATCGACGCGATCCGATGGATCGCAAGCGTCGTGCCGACCGCGATGGCCATCCCCACCATTCCGGTCAGATTGCCGCGGCGGCTGCTTACTGGGCTCGAAAGTCCTCTCAGCGCGAGGATGAAGCAGATACCGGCAACCAGATAAGCAAGGAGCACCCACGCCGGGGTCGGCGCGGCCTCATGCATCCTTGCGCTCCTTCCTCTTGTACATCGAGAGCATGCGTTGAGTGACCGCGAACCCGCCGAAGATATTTACGCTGGCGAGGGCGACCGCGATGAGCCCCAGCCACTTCGACCCCGGGACCGCGGCGGAAGCCGAAGCGATCAGCGCCCCGACGACGATCACCGATGAAATTGCGTTGGTCACGCTCATCAGCGGCGTGTGCAAGGCCGGTGTCACCGACCAGACCACATAATAGCCGACGAAACAGGCGAGCACGAAGATCGACAGGATGGAGATGAAGTCCATGACCCCTCCGGCTGATAGAGCCGGCTTTGTGGCGGGTCGTTCAAGCACTGTCGAGTGCCGAGAGCTTCGATCGCGTCGTTAATCGCAACGGGGTTAGCGAATTAATAACCTTTTCGCGCGCATGCGGGACAGACCACGTGGGAAGGATTGCGCGCAGGTGTCGAAGCGCACGACCGCCAAGGCCGAAATGCCGCCATGGAAGCTGCTTCTGTGGACGATGATCGCCGGCTTGATCTTCGGGCTGCTCGGCGTTGGCGAGCCCGTCGAGGACATGTTGCGCATGAGCCGCAACTATCTCCACCCGCACAAGGCGAGCGGGGACATCGTCCTTATCAAGATCGACGATGAAGCTCTGCACAAGTTCGGACGTTGGCCGTGGCCGCGGGCCTATCACGCCCAGCTCGTCGACAGCCTGGACAAGGCGGGCGCACGCCGAATCTTCTACGACGTCAGCTTCTACGGAACGAGCGACGCCGCCAATGATCGTAGCTTCGACGCGGCGCTGCGCCGCTCTGGAAGGGTCATCCTCGGTGCAAGGACTCGTTCTGGCCGGGATGGAGAACAGCAGGACGGAATGCCGCTCCCGATGTTCGCAAGGCATGCGAAGGTCGGGACGATAAGCTGGCAGTACAATTATGCGAACGCCGTCTGGCGCGTACCCTATTCCACCTTGTGGGAGGGGCGGAAAATCGACTCATTCGCCAGTTTGTTGTCGGGTCGCTCGGGGTCGCCGAACGCCGACTTCATGGTCGATTATTCGATCGACCCGCAGTCGATCCCAAGCGTGTCCGCAAGCGCTCTTCTCGACCGGAAACTCGATCCGTCGGCGATCAAGGGCAAGGATGTCATAATCGGGGTGACCACGAACATTCTCGGGGACGTAACGTTTGTGCCGGGGACGGGACAGATGGGCGGCGCCTACGTTCATATCATCGCCGCCGAAACGCTGAAATCCGGCAAGCCGATCACCGTCGGCTGGATCCCGCTCTTATTCGCATGCCTGGCGCTCTGCGCCTTCGCCTTGCGCCAAAGCTTTTCCCGGCAAAGCGTGTTGCTCTTGGGCGGCGTGGTCGCCATGCTGCTCGCCCCGGCGCTGCTGGAAGCCAAGCTGATCTTTGCTGATGTCACCCCGGGTCTCTTCGTCCTCCTGGGCATCACCGGCGTGTGCGCCTGGCGCCGTTTCCGCCAGGGCGGCCTCATGAACGCGACTTCGGGCCTGCCGAACCTCAATGCGTTGCGGGCGAACAAACAGGGTCGCGATCAAGCCATGATTGTCGCCCGCGTTCTCAACTATGCCGAGATTGTGGCGACGCTTCCCTCTGGAGAAGAGCGGCAGCTGGTGGGTCAGATTGTCGCGCGCCTCTCGGTCGGCGCCAAGGATCGCGTCCTTTATCAGGGCGACGACGGCATTTTCGCCTGGTTCGAAGAGCCGAAAAAGCCATTCGGCCATCATATCGACGCCCTCTATGCGTTGTTTCGCAATCCCGTGCGCGTGGACGGAATGTCGATCGACCTGTCGATAAGCTTCGGGGTGGAGATCGGTAGTGGCCGCTCGCTCGGCAATCGGCTTGGAAGCGCACTCGTCGCGGCCGAAGAAGCCGCGCATGACGGCCTGAAGTGGAAGGTCCACGATCCCGAGACGCTCGAAGACGCATCGTGGAAGCTATCGATGCTTAGTCAGCTCGACGCCGCGATCGACGAGGGCGAGGTGTGGATCGCACTCCAGCCCCAGCTGGATCTCAAGACCCGGCGGATCATTGGTGCCGAAGCGCTGGCTCGTTGGACTCACCCGGAAAAGGGACCCATCGCGGCGTCCGAATTCGTCGCGGCGGCCGAACAGCATGATCGTATCGGTAAGCTGACGGACTTCGTGCTCGAGAAAGCGGTCGCGGCGGCCGCCGCGATCAACCGTCGCGGGCAACCCTTCACCGTCGCTGTGAATCTGTCGGCTCGATTGCTTACCGACAGGCATTTCACGATGCGGGTTGCCGCGTTGCTGGCGCGTCACCGCCTGCCGCCTCAGCGTTTGACGCTCGAGCTTACGGAAACGGCGGCATTGAACGACTGTGGCGACTCGCTCGATATGCTGAATCGGTTGCGCGAGCTCGGCATCGGCATTTCGATTGACGATTACGGGACGGGGCTTTCGACGCTCGAATATCTCAAGAAAATCCCTGCGAATGAGATCAAGATCGATCAGAGCTTCATCCGGTCGCTCTGCGACAATCGCAGCGACCGGCTGATGGTGCAGTCGACGGTAGCGCTCGCCCATTCGCTCGGTCGAACGGTCGTTGCCGAAGGCGTGGAGAATCGCGAGATTCTGGACGCCCTGCTCGAACTCGGTTGCGATATCGCCCAGGGCTACATCATCGGCCGGCCGATGAGCGTCGAAAATCTGTCGAAGCGGATTGCGGCCGACCAAAAGCGTCACGTCGCATAGCCTAGCCCGCCTCCGGGCCACTTCTAATCAACCCAACGCCGAGTTCTGCGCGCAAGTCGACGCCGCGCGCTCGCCCGATCCTTTTGAGCTGAAATCCGCTCGCGTGGACTCATGTCCGCAGCAATATGGTTAATCGATTGCTAACCATATCGATTAAGGTTAATGTCCTGCTGACTGTCGAATCGAAGATCGTACAGGGGACGGAAGATGAAAAAGCAGACTCGTGGTTGGCTATGGAATTTGCTCTGTGGCGGTGGCTGGGGCGGCGGCGGCGCCGGCGGCTGAGCGACCTCAAGCAAAATTCATTTCAGAAATAATGCGTTATTGAGCGCTCGCCATGTGGCGGGCGCTTTTGTTTTGAGTGCGTCTGCACCTCTGGTTGAGCCTCCGCATTTGCGGTAGCGCACTGGCGCCATGAAGCAGCAAACAGGCCGAATCAGGGTTCGCGCGCCAAGTCGCGGTTTGCACGACATCACTCAAGAAATTGTGGATTGGAGCGCCGGGACCCGCATTTCCGAAGGACTGCTGACGCTCTTTTGCCGGCATACGTCGGCATCCCTGGTCATTCAGGAAAATGCGGCCCCGTCCGCGCGGCGGGACTTGGAACGTTATTTCGAAGCGATCGCTCCCGAGGACGGGCCGTATGAGCATGGCGACGAGGGTCCAGACGATATGCCCGCACACCTCAGAACCGCGCTGACCCAGACCCAGCTCTCCATCCCAGTCCTCCACGGACGACCGACGCTCGGCACCTGGCAAGGCATTTTCCTGTTCGAGCATCGCCGCAACATGCCGGAGCGTGAGATTGCGCTTCATCTGATCGGCGAATGAGCGCGCAATCCGTCCGGGCCTGGCTCGCCGATCATGCTCCGGACCTCCGCCTGATCGAAGTCGAGGAGAGCACCGCCACGGTCGAAACGGCGGCGAAGGCACTCGGGGTCGAGCCCGGCCGAATCGCCAAGACATTGGCCGTCCGTGCCGGCGAGCATTTGTTTCTATTGGTCGCTCGCGGCGACGCTCGGCTCGACAACCGCAAGTGCAAGGATGAGTTTGGCGCGCGCCCTCGGATGCTCGGTGCCGAAGAAACCTTGGAAGTCACCGGCCATCCGATCGGCGGCGTCTGCCCATTTGGCCTGAAATCGCCGTTACCCGTCTATTTCGACCGGTCGTTGGAAGCGTTCGACCGGGTCTATCCGGCTGGCGGATCGCGCAACACTTCCGTCGAGGTGCCGACGGCACGGCTCTTCCAACTGGTCGGCGAACGCTGGGTCGACCTATGCCGCCCGCCGGTCGAAGCGGCGGGGACTTAGCTGCTCCGGAGAGACCTCCGCCAACGGCCAGCGATCGCCTGCGATCAGCGATCCGACGATCCGGGCCATGGCCGGCGAAGTCTGCAAGCCGAAACCGCCCTGCCCGGCCAGCCAAAAGAAGCCCTCAGCGCCGGAGGCGAAGCCGGCGACTGGGTGTCGGTCCTGAGCAAAGGTCCGGAGGCCAGCCCACCGGCTGCGGATCCTCCCCACCTTCACGATCGTCCGCTCCTCCATTCGCCAGGCGGCAAGCGCAACCTCATATTCGCTGGCCTGGGCGTCCGTCGCGTCGCTGGGGACTTCGTCCATCGGCGAAGCGAAGAGCCTCCCGCTTTCCGGCGCGAAATAAAGCTCGTCGCCCACGGTCTTTGTGAACGGGAGTCGTTCGAGGTCCGTGCCCGCTGGTGCATCGAAGGTGATGATCGTCCGCCGCTTGGGCTCGAGTCCCAGAGCCTCGACTCCGGCAAGCTGCGCGAGCGCGTCAGCCCAGGCGCCGGCGGCATTCACGACTATGGGCGCCGAATAGGAGTCCCCCCTTTGAGTGGCGATGATCCACACGCCGGAAGCGCGCTCCATCCCCACGACTCGGGTCCCCGTATGCAATGCGCCTCCCCGCTCACGGATCGCGCGCAAATACCCCTGAAGTAGAGAATGGGCGTCCAACCGGATGCCGTTGAAATCGGCGATGCCGCAACACGCGCCCTCTTCGCCGACCTTGAGCAAGGGGCAAAGCTCGGCGACCGCGCGTTCATCCAGGCGCTCGAGCCTGGCGAACGGCGAGATTTCCGCATCGAGCGCGTCCAGCGCGTGGCGCTCGCCCTCTCGCGCATGAATGAGGACGGGCATTCGGTGCCCGAGCGGGACGTCGCTGAAGCCTTCGGGCGGTTTTTCGATGAACTCTCGGCTCGCCAGAGTCAGGGCCCTGACCAGCCGGTCGCCGAGCGCATAATGGAGCATCGTCGCGCTTCGGCCGGAGGAATGGAACCCGATCTGCTCCTCGGCCTCGAGCACCGTCACCTTGGCGGTTTTGCTGAGTTCGGCAGCAGCCGACAGTCCGGCCACTCCGCCTCCGACGATCAAAATGTCGCAAGCTTCGGTCAGGCGGCTTTGAGCCTTTCATTCGAGACCTTGCCGCCGTGGGTCAGCCGGATCGCGGTCACGATCTCGTCGTCCTCGGGAAAAACTGGCCGCCCCTGGTCCTTGTCCCAAAAGGCCGAGAGGAAGTTGTAGAGGTTGCGAGCAAATAGGGCGGAAGAGTCGGCGGGAAGGCTCCGGGCAAGGTTGGACGCTCCGATGATCGTCACTTCATGCTTCACCACTTCCTCGCCCGGCACGGTGCCCTCGACATTGCCGCCAGCATCGGCCGCCATGTCGATGATCACGCTGCCCGGGCGCATGGTCGCGATCTGCGCGTCGCTGATCAGGCGCGGAGCGGGTTTTCCGGGGATCAGCGCGGTGGTGATGACGATGTCCTGCTTGGAAATGTGGCTCGACACCAACTCCGCCTGCGCCTTCTGATATTCCGCCGACGTCTCTGTCGCATAACCGCCTGCGCCTTCGCCCTCGATTCCCGCGACGTTCTCCACGAAGATCGGTTTGGCGCCGAGCGACTGAATCTGCTCCTTGGTCGCGGATCGCACATCGGTTGCACTGACCTGGGCGCCGAGGCGCTTGGCCGTCGCGATCGCCTGCAGGCCGGCGACTCCTACGCCCATCACGAACACCTTCGCCGGGCTGATCGTCCCCGCTGCGGTCATCATCATCGGGAAGGCACGCCCGTATCGCGAAGCGCCGTCCACCACCGACTTGTAGCCCGCAAGGTTCGACTGCGACGAGAGGATGTCCATCGACTGGGCGCGCGTGATTCGCGGCATCCATTCCATCGCGAACGCGTCCAGCCCCTTCGCTGCATAGTCTTCCAGGGCCTCGCGCCGTCGAAGGGGATCGAGCGCTCCAACCAGCAATGCACCATCCTTTGCGCCCGACAGCGCGGCCGGTTCGGGCCCGTTGATGCAAAGGATCGCGTCGGAACCGCCGAGCACTTCTTCACGGCTTCCGAGAGTAGCTCCTGCCGCCTCGAATTCGGCGTCCGGAATGGAGGCGCTCTCCCCTGCCCCGCGTTCCACCGCCACTTCGGCGCCCAGCAATGCGAATTTCTTGACCGTCTCGGGGATCGCAGCACACCGCGTCTCCCCAGCGGCCATCTCCTTGAGGATCGCGATCTTCATCCAATGCGGCGAATTATTTGAGGATCAGCAAGACGACAAAGGCGATGACGAGGCAAGCGATCGCGCCCCATTTCAGCATCTTGGTGAACCGCTCATAGTCACGAACGTGCGAGGCCACCTCCCTCGTCGGAAGGCTCACGAGCAACGGTTCCTCTTCGGCCATGCCAATCCCCTTATGTCCGAGACGCGATAATCGTGGGGCTCCATAACAAGCCCGCGCTTCGCGCCCAACCCCTTTGGCCGCTCAGCTTCTTAAGGCGGCTTTTACTCTTCGCGTCCTATTCTGGGACCGAGGAACACAGATGACCGACGAGCGCATCCGATCTCTATTGTTGCTTGATGCCGACGCCGATGAGCGCCGGCTGATCTCGGCGATTGCCGCCCGCGCCGGTTGGAGCGTCTCCACCGCGAGCGACGAGAGAGCTGCAAAGTCGCTGCTTCGGGGACCGCACGGCCGCGATATTCACGCCGCGCTGATCGCGTCCTGGGACGCCGATAATGGTCCGACCAAGATTGCATGCTTGCGCGGCCAGCGCGACAAACTTCCCGTCATCGTGGTCAGTCAGGGCGAAAGCGTCTCCCACGCCGTCGACGCGATGCGCGCCGGAGCGAGCGACTTCTTGGTGCGCCCGGTGGCTGCGGAGCGGCTACTCGAAGCGCTAGCCGCGAGCGCGGATCGCCGCAAAGGCGCCGGCGAGCTCGCACCGGTATCTGAGAAACTCGCTCCGCCGCTCGCGCTCGAGCAACTGATCGGCGCCGCCCCGGAATTCCGCGCGGCCCTCGCCGTTGCGGCAAAGGCGGCACGCAATCGCCTGCCGATTCTGATCGTCGGGGAGCCCGGCACCGGCAAGGAAACGGTCGCACGAGCCATCCACGCGGCGAGCCTTCGCGCCAAGGGGCCGCTTCTCGCTTTGGATTGCAAGGCGGTTGCCGCGAACATCATCGACAGCGAGTTGTTCGGTCACGAAAAGGGCGCTTTCCCGGGAGCGTTTTCCTCCAAGGTTGGGAAGCTGGTTCAGGTCGACGGCGGAACTTTAATCCTGGATGAGATCGCTGCGCTTCCAACCGAAACGCAAGAGCGGCTAGACCGGATGCTCGCCACCGGCGAGGTGCGCCCCGTCGGATTGAATGGCAGCCACTCCGTCGACGTGCGCGTGATCGCCACGAGTAGTCGTCAACTGCCCGAAAATTTCCACCCCGCCCTCGCGGAACGGATCGCAGCGACTACGGTCAATCTGCCTCCGTTGAGAGAACGCAGCGGCGACATCCCGGCGTTGGCGAGGCATTTGCTCACGCGTTTCGCGGATCACGCCGGAATGCGTGCCTTGTCGATCGGCAACGACGCCCTGGCGGTCCTGATGCGCTACGGCTGGCCAGGCAATGTACGCCAGCTCGCTGGAGTGCTGTTCCGCGCTGGCCTGCATTGCGACGACAATTCCCTGACGGCCGAGCAATTCCCGCATATCGCGATTCAATCCCGCTACACCAATCGGCGCAGCGACTTCTCGCCGACCCTCAGCAAGGCAAACAGCGACGAAGCGATCAGTGGGGCTCCGGGAGTGACACTCTACACGAGCGAGGGCCACCTGCGCTCGCTCGAAGAGATTGAAGCCGACATCATCCGCCTGGCCATCGGCCACTACGGCGGCCGGATGACTGAAGTCGCCCGCCGCCTCGGCATCGGCCGCTCGACGCTCTATCGCAAGCTCGGTGACTTGGGGATCGAAACCGCGGCCTAAGGTGGCGGTATAGCTCCAGGCTTGTCGGTCAATTCGGACATCGGCGGTTTCATTATCCTGAGAAGGACTGGAACGCCGTCTTTGCATTCGCAACGCTGTATGAAGCTCCGTTCACGTTCAACACGTTAGCCGCCCGGAGCCAACGCCTGATCGCGAAGCCCGCGCCAGACCCGGAGTCCCTGGACGGTTTCGAACACATCGTGAGCGCGGAGGATCTGCACCCCCTGCTCGACCGCTTTGATTGCGAAGGCGATGCTTCCCCCGAGCCGCTTGTCCGCCGGCGCTTCGCTTGAGAGGGCGCCGATCGTGCGCTTGCGGCTGGCGCCGACGACCATCGGGCAGCCGAGCGCGTGCAACAGCGCCAGTCCGTTCATCAACTCAAGATTGTGGCCGAGCTTCTTGCCGAAGCCGAAGCCGGGATCGATGAGAATGCGGTCGCGCCCAATTCCCGCTTTCTCGACCGCCTCGATGCGCTCCTCGAGCCACAAATAGACCTCGACCAGGACGTCGTCGTAGCGCGGGTCCTGCTGCATTGTCTCGGGCGGTCCCTGGTGATGCATCAGGATCACGGGCACATTGGCCGATGCGACGAGTCCGGCAGAGCGATCATCATAGGTCAGCGCCGAAACGTCGTTGATCAGTCGTGCTCCGGCTTCGAGCGCTGCCGTCATGACGTCGGCCTTGCGGGTGTCGACCGAGACCGCCGTTCCTCCGGCGGCAAGTTGGCGAATCACGGGAACGACCCGCTCGATTTCGTCACGCTCCCAGACCAAGCTGGCGCCTGGCCGCGTGGATTCGCCGCCGACGTCGATGATCGCCGCGCCCTCGGCAGCCATTTTCGCCCCTGCCTCCGCGGCCGCCGAAGCGTCGGCGAACTGCCCCCCGTCGGAAAAGCTGTCGGGAGTGCAGTTGATGATGCCCATCACTTGCGGCTGATCGAAGCGGATGACGCGTTCGCCGAGCTGAAGCTGGGAACGTGCGGAAGTGAGCGCCCGCCACTGCGCCGCCATGTCATCGGTGAAGCGCTGCTCGATGCCTTCGACTGGGACCAACTCCGTCGATACGCGCTCGTGCCCCTCGACCTGGATCAGCTCGACGGCCGCGAACCAGTTCAATCCGCCGGCAAGCCTGGCGACCTTGCCGTCGTGGCCGAAGGGAGAATCGACGAAAGCCGTAGGGCGAAGAAGCGTGCGCATGGGCCCGCGCTATAGCGCGGCGAGATGCTGTTGCCGCAAAGCGTCCAGCGGATGGAGCCTTCCGCCCTGCTCGACGTGCCAGAAGGTCCAGCCGTTGCACGAGGGCGCCCCCTGCAGCGCCGCTCCGACCTTGTGGATCGAGCCGGAATGAGGTCCGGCCGAAATGGAACCGTCGACCCTGACCGTCGCATCCCAGCGGCGCTTAGAGTCCACGATGATGCTTCCCGCTGGCACCAACCCGTTTTCGACCAGCACTCCAAAGGCGACGCGCGGCTGATCGCGTTTGTCGGTTACGGTTTGCATCGCACTTTCGTCGAGCGGCAGTGTGGATTTGATCCGCGCCTGCGCGACTCTGACGTATTCCGACTCACGCTCGATCCCGATCCAGCGCCGGCCCAGACGTCGAGCGACGGCTCCGGTCGTCCCGGTGCCGAAGAATGGATCGAGCACGACATCGCCCGGCTTCGTGCAGGCGAGCAGGATCCGGTAGAGCAATGCTTCCGGTTTCTGCGTGGGATGCGCCTTCGATCCGTCCGCTCCTTTGACCCGCTCCGTTCCGGCGCAAATCGGCAGCAGCCAGTCCGACCGCATCTGAAGATCGTCGTTTAACGCCTTCATTGCGCGGTAATTGAACGTATAGCGCGACCGCTCGTCCTTGGCGCACCAGATGAGTGTTTCATGGGCGTTGGTGAAGCGCGTGCCGCGGAAGTTCGGCATCGGATTGGTCTTCCGCCAGACGATGTCGTTGAGCACCCAGAATTGGGCGTCCTGCAGCAAGGCGCCGACTCGATAAATGTTGTGATAGCTCCCGATCACCCAGATCGTGCCGTTGTCCTTCAGGATCCGCCGCGCTTCCGCGAGCCACCCGCGCGTGAAATCGTCATAGGTCGCAAAGCTCTCGAACTTGTCCCACTCGTCGTCCACCGCATCGACCCGACTGCCCTCCGGCCGGAACAAATCGCCCCCCAGCTGCAGGTTGTAAGGCGGGTCGGCGAAGATCATGTCCACGCTCTTGTCGGGCAGCCGCGCCATCTCGGCGATGCAATCGCCCTGAAGGATCTCGTCGAACGGAAGCTCACGCGGTGCCGGGCGCCGAGAGCGCGCAACGGACACTGGCTCCGCAATGCGGGCGATTAAGTTCATGCTCCGGCCCCCTTACTCTAGGCCGAAGGGTGAGTCAGGCGAGACCGGCGGTCAAGCGAACAAGAGTTAACGAGGCATTCCCAGGCGCAACAGCTATGCGGCGGGGCGGGGTTCCTCCACAAGATGTTGAGTCGGTTCTTGAGTCTTTGACTCAACAACTTGTGGGTGTGGCGGAAAGGACTCGCCCGTAACGATTTCTGTAAGCGCCAACTCCGGCTGGGCTGCGGCTTCGAGAATTTGGCGCACGAAGCCGAAGCTTCGGCGATGCAATGGCGTTGGCCCAAGTTCCTTGAGAGCGCGGCGATGATCCGGCGTGGGGTAGCCGCGATTATGCTCCCATCCGTATCCCGGATAGTTGCGCGCATGCTCGGCCATCATCCTGTCGCGAGTGACCTTGGCGATGATCGACGCGGCGGCGATGGAACGACACTTGGCGTCTCCATCGACGATCGCCTTGGACGGGCGCTGCCACTTGGGGCAGGCGTTGCCGTCTACCAGCACCCACGCCGGCTCGAGCCCCAGCGCTTCGACGGCGCGAGTCATCGCCAGCATCCGCGCCCAATAAATGTTGATGCTGTCGATTTCCTCGACCGATGCGATCCCTACGCCCCAGGCCGCGCATTTCACGAGCCGTTTGTAGATCGCTTCGCGTTTCTCGATCGGCAGGTTCTTGGAATCGTCGATCCCGCGCGGGAATTTCTGACGATCGAGGATGCAAGCGGCGGCCACGACCGGCCCCGCCAGCGGAGCGCAGCCCGCCTCATCCACACCGGCGAGCGGTTGCGGATAGTCGAGCTCGAGCTTGAAGGAGCAGCGACGCGGCATCGACGATCCTTATTCGTCATTCCCGCGAAAGCGGAAACCCAATTTCGTCAGTCATCCACAAGGAAATTGGCTGGTCCCGCTTTCGCGGGGTGAGCGATCAGCGATCGATCCGCCAGGGCGGGAAACGCCGCGCTTCCCCCGCCTTGTAGAGGAAGATGATGTTGCCGTCGGGATCGCGCAGGCGCGCCTCGCGCCACATCCAGGGCTGATTCCTCGGGCCATGCTCGAACGGAATGCCGCTCCTGGCGAGTTGCTCGACTCGCTCGTCGAGGTCGTCGCACTCGAGATAGATTGCGGTCGTCGCGATGATCTTCTCCTCCGGATCGATCTGGATCGAGAAGGTCACTCCGCCGCCAGTTTCGAACCGCGCGTAATCGGGCGGATTGTCGACGATCTGCTGGAGACCGAGTCGGCGATAGAAGTCGACCGAGCGCTCATAGTCCGTGCCGGTTACCGTCACTTGATTGAGACGCAGGGCAGGCCCGGCGTCGAGTCGGACCTTCTGCTGCCCGATCGGCCCTGACCCTTCGCCGAAACCTGGTGCTTCCCACAGCGCGACCCGAACGAATTCGCGGGCGCGAGCGACGGCATCTGTAAGCGACGAGCCCTGGGCGAGGAATGTCGCGATTGCACTCGCGAGCGTGCAGCCCGTGCCGTGCGTGCTTTCGGTGTCGATACGCTGGCCCTGCCAACTGGTCATGTTGTCGGTTTCGATCAGCGCATCGGCAAGTGCATCGCCCTCGTCATGCCCGCCCTTGATCAGCACGGCGCAACCGTGTGCGCCGACAAGATGTAGCGCGGCCGCCACGGGATCTTCCTCGGACGTTAGTCGGTTGAGTTCTGGCAGGTTGGGAGTGGCGATGGTCGCCACGTCCATCAACCGGCCGAACGCCGCGACGGTCGCGTCATCGGCCAAGGCCGAACCGCTGGTCGAGACCATGACGGGGTCGAAGACCACCGGGATGCCCGGCTGCTCAGCCCGAAGGCGCTGCAGTCTCGCCGCGACTTGTTCCGCCGCAAAAGCGCCTCCGATCATTCCGATCTTCACGGCATCGACGCCTATGTCGGTTACGACGGCGTCGATCTGCGCGAGGATGACCTCGGCCGGAACCGGATGAATAGCGGTGACTCCGAGCGTGTTCTGCGCGGTGATTGCCGTGACCGCGGTCATCGCATGGCCGCCGAGCATCGTCACGGTCTTGATGTCGGACTGAATTCCCGCGCCGCCGCCCGAATCCGAGCCGGCGATGATCAGGATCCGGGCCGTCGAGTTCATCGAACCGGCCTTCGTCCCGCAGTTCGGGGCGAAATTGTCAATGTGCACGACGACCTCGTTTGGCCGACAAATACCAACAAAGCGTTCACGCGGCCGACTGCACGGCCTCGCAAATGTCGTCGACCACGCGTTGTACCAAAACGGGATCGTCGCCCTCGGCCATGACCCGGATCAGCGGCTCCGTGCCCGATTTGCGAATGACCAGCCGTCCCTTGCCCTCCAATTCCGCTTCGGCCGCGGCAATGCGCTTTTGCACGCTGTCGGCTTTGAGCGGCTCGATCCCGCCGTTGAAGCGCACGTTCTTGAGGAGCTGCGGCAGGGGCTCGAACTGCCGCAACAGCTTACTCGCCGGCGCCTGCGCTTCGACCAGGGCTGCTAAGACCTGAAGTCCCGCCACTAGCCCATCGCCGGTGGTCGAATGATCCATCAGAATGATGTGCCCCGACTGCTCGCCGCCAACGTTGCAGCCGCTGCGGCGCATCTCCTCGAGCACATAACGATCGCCGACTTTGGTTCGCGTGAGAGCGAGGCCGGCGTCGCGCAACCGCCGCTCGAGCCCGAGATTGGACATCACCGTCGCGACCACGGCATTGCCTTGCAGCTCGCCACGGCTCTCCATGCCAAGCGCGATCAGCGCCATCAGTTGGTCCCCGTCAACCAATTGACCCTTCTCGTCTGCGACGATGATTCGATCGGCATCGCCGTCGAGAGCGATACCGATGTCGGCGCCGCTCGCCACCACCGTCTCCTGCAGCAGCTTCGGGTACGTCGATCCGCAGCCGTCGTTGATGTTGAGGCCGTTGGGGGTGACTCCCAAGGGGATCACTTCGGCGCCGAGCTCCCACAATGCTTCGGGAGCGACGTGATAGGCGGCGCCATTGGCGCAATCGACCACCACCTTCAGACCGTCCAGCCGCAAGTGTTCCGGGAAAGTTGATTTGGCGAAGTGGATGTAGCGGCCGCGAGCGTCGTCGATCCGGCGGGCGCGCCCGATCAGTTCGGACTTGGCGAGCTTCGGTCCTTTCTCCAGCCGCTTTTCAATCGCGAGCTCATCGGCGTCGCTGAGTTTATAGCCATCGGGCCCAAACAGTTTAATGCCGTTGTCGGCATAGAGATTGTGCGAGGCCGAGATCATCACGCCGATGTCGGCCCGCATCGAACGGGTGAGCATCGCGACGGCGGGCGTCGGCATCGGCCCCACCAGCACCACGTCCATGCCGACGCTGGTGAAGCCCGCGACCATCGCCGATTCCATCATGTACCCGGACAGGCGCGTGTCTTTGCCGACGACGACACGGTGACGGTGGTCGCCGCGCAGGAAGTGCGCGCCCGCGGCTTGCCCCACGCGGAGCGCTGTTTCCGCCGTCATCGGCTCGCTGTTTGTCGTTCCGCGGATTCCGTCGGTGCCGAAGAATTTGCGTGTCATTCCAATCCCGTCATGCCGGACTTGATCCGGCATCTGCCTTCTCCTCTTCTCACTAGCAAGAAACAAGGCGAACCCCGGCTCATGGCCGGGGTGACGCGTCTACAACCACCGCCAAATGCCGGCGGGCATCGGGTGCACCCACGTGATGAGCAAGAAGAACAATGTGCCTCCCACCACGGCGATCGTGCCCGGATAGGCCGCGCCTCGAGTGAATGGCACGAACGCCGTCTTCAGCGACCACTCATGCCATGCTTCGCCGAGTTGCACGCGCTTCTTTCCCTCCTGAAGCTTCGACCCGCCGAGAGCGAGCACGAGGATCGCGGAGTCGAGGATGAGGGCCTTGGGGGTCGCGACCACGGCGGCATGGACGATCGCCCAGATGGCGAAGCTCCACATCATCGGGTGACGAGTGATCGAAAAGACCCCTTTCGGGGCGGGGATCGTCGCAACCGGAGCGCTTCCGGGCCGACGCGGGAACGCCGGATTGCCTTGGAAAGAGCCGACGAGCAAAATCGATGCGAACCACATCGAGAGACTGGCGACGATCCACAGCGGATCGCCCTGCTCCCAAAGCGGCGTTTCGCGTCCGATGCGATGATAGGCCCATATCGTGAGCCCGAGCGTCAGGAAGGCGACGACCACATAAATGGCGCTGAAGCCCTTCTCCCCAAACCGGTTTATGGCGGGCTTGCGCAGCGGATGCGACAGCAGGAAATGCGTTCCGACGAAGGAGAGGGCGGCGAGCGCGAGACCGGCGTACCCGCTCAATGTCTGTATGCCTCCGGAAGATCGCGCGGCGTGAGGTCGCGGTAACGATCGCGCAGGCGAGTCTGGTGGGTGTCGAGCGGCTGGCGCACGCCGTCGATGAACACCGCTTCCGCGGCGCTTGACGCTTCGAGGGGATCGCCCGACCAGATCACCACGTCGGCGCGACGGCCAGGAGCCAGGCTGCCGATCTCTCCGCCCAGGCCGATCGCCTCCGCCGGCCTGGAGGTGATCATGGCCAACGCTTCACCCCAGCTGACGCCGGTGGCCCCGGGGATGCGCTGCAATGCGACGAGATTGCCGGCGTACTGCCGTTCTTCGAAGATGTAGCGCGTGTCGTTGTCGTCGATCAGCCCGATCGAGACGTTCACGCCCGCCGAGCGCATTCGGCCGACGTTGGACTGGGTCGCAGCGAGCTGCTCGAACGAAGCGGGCAAATCGTTCACGGCCGACGCAATAACCGGCACTCCCGCGCGCGCAATGCGGTCGGCGACAGTCCACCCTTCGCTTGCGCCGACCAGCACGATTTTCAGCGACGGGAACTCCCGTTTGAGCGCCAGCACCGCGAGGATATCGCTCGCGCGCTCCGCATGGACGAAAAGATATTGCCGCCCCTGCAGTACCGGCACGAGCGCCGCCGCGTCGAAGCGAGTCAGAAGCACGTCGTCGCTCCGGCGAGCGCCCGGACCGTAGAGGCGCGACTCGTTGGGATTGCGGACGTTTGGACGCTCGGCTTCGCCGGTGGTGCGGGGGGCCTGGATCGGAAGCGCATATCGGCGCAACTCCGCCGCCTCGCGCAAGGCATTGCGGAACAGGACATGCGCGGACGCACGGGATCCGCCCGCTTTGTCCTTTCCTGTTTCCCCGAGCTCGACGAATTGGAATTTCCGCGCTGCCGTGATCGGCTCCATGTCCGCGCCGGTGTCGATCACCGCACCCTGACCGGCGAAGATGCTCTTGCCCGCAACCGGAGCGACGAACGCACGGGTGACTCCGTCCGCTCGATTGACCGCCACGGTCGTGTTCAGCGGATTGATCGATGGAACGACATCGATGGCGGCACTGAACGGTCCGTTGGAGGCGGTGTCGTCCGATCCATCCGCCGACAGGTCGACCTCGCTCAGTCCCAGGCGGGTGAAGCCCGCGACTATACCGGGCGTCACCCACTTGCCGGCCGCGTCGATCACCTGTGCGCCTTGCGGGACACGGACGCCCGCACCCGCGGCCACCACTCGTCCGTTGCGGACCACGACGGTGCCGCTTTGGATTGGCTCCGAGCCGTCGCCCTTGGCGACGATTCCATTCACGATTGCGAAGGTCTGCGCGTCGACCTTCCAGGCCATGAAGGCGAGCGCGACGCCGCACATGATTCCGACCGTTCCGAGCCCGGAAGTCCGCCTCTTCGGCGCGAAACGGGCCCTCATTTGACGTCCCCTTCACCCGGCTGGCCGAGCTCGAAATCGCTGACCGGTCGCCGTTTGGGGTTATGAGCGTCGTACATCAGGGCTCCGTCGATCCACACCCGCTCCGGCCGCGTGTAGTCGCTGAACGGATCGCCGTTCCACAGGACGACGTCCGCCATCTTGCCCGGCGTAAGCGTCCCCGTTTTGTCGAGAATGCCGAGCGCCTTCGCCGGATTGCGGCTGAGCCACTCCCACGCGACCGCTTCGGAAAGGTTCGGAATCCCCGCGCGCTCGCCGTCCGCCAGGGCCTTCGCCGCTTCCTGGTTCAGCCGTTGGATTCCGTTGGGGTCGTCGGAATGGACGATCGCGCAGCCGCCCGCGTTGTGAACGAAAGGGATGTTCTCCTTGATTCCGTCATAGGCTTCCATCTTGAAGCCGTACCAGTCGGCCCACATCGCCGCGCAAATCCCTTCGCGCGTCAGCAGATCGGCGATCTTGTACGCCTCGACCGCGTGGTGGAAGGCGCTGATTTTGTAGCCAAACTCGTGGCTCATATCGATCATGTTCGCCATCTCGTCGGCGCGGTAGCAATGGTTGTGCACGAGGATCTTGCCGTCGAGCACGCCCTTCAGCGTTTCCATCGCGAGGTCGCGCTCGGGCATGTCGCCACCCTTGGCGTTATATTTATCCCATTTGCGCTTATAGGCCTGCGCCTTGATCCAGGTCGCGCGGGTCAGCGCGATATTGCCCATTCGAGTCTGGGGCATGTTGCCCTTGGAACCGTAAACGCGCTTGGGATTCTCGCCGCACGCCATCTTGAGCCCGTACCGAGCGCCCGGAAACTTCATCCCTTGGGTGGTGCGCGCGGGAACATTTTTCAGCACCACCGATCGACCGCCGAAGAGGTTGGCCGAGCCGGGCAAGATCTGCAGCGTCGTCACACCGCCGTTGATCAGCGCCCGGCTGAAGCCGGGATCCTGCGGCCAGACGCTATGCTCGGCCCATACCTCGGGTCGTGCAGGCCCCGTCGCCTCATTGCCGTCCGAAAGCCCCGGCACGGCCGGTGAGGGATAGTCCCCAAGGTGACTGTGGACGTCGATGACTCCAGGCGTCACGAACTTGCCCGTTCCATCGATTTCCAAAGCGCCAGCGGGACTCGCCAATTCGGGCCCGCCGATCGCCTGGACCACCCCGTCGGCTAGCACGAGCGTGCCGTCGTTGAATTGGCGCCCCTCGCCATCGAAGATCGTCGCGTGGCGAATGACCGTGGGCGCGCCGGGGTAGCGGACATAGGTCGAGGGATAGGGGTCTTCGTTGATCGCTATGGGCGGCGCCGGCTTGGGCTTCGGCGCGAGCTCCGCGCAACCGGCGGTGAAGAGGGCCCCCGCTGCGACTGCCAGCGCGGCAAACCCCCTATTTGACACCGTGCATCCAACGCTTGAGCGGCCACGACAGAACGAAGAGAACCAGGCCCGCAATGATCGCGTACCAGGCGATGGTTGTGAAAGCCGAAGTGTAGGTATCCAGGCTCACTTTCAGGTTGGTCACCTGCCCGCCGACTGTCTCCACGCTCATGAACTGCGCGACGAGACCCGCGACGTACTGCGCGACGGAGATCGAAAGGAACCACACCCCCATCATTAGGCCTACGACCCTGGCGATCGACAGCTTGGTGATCATGCTCAATCCGACAGGCGATATGCACAGTTCTGCAAGCGAATGGATGAGATAGAGCCCCGCGAGCCACCAGAGCCCGACCTGGAAGTTCTCCGCCGCGCCGATGAAGGTCGATCCGAAGACGAGGAACAGGAAACCCGCGCCGACGCCGACCAGCGCGATGGAGAATTTGACCGGAATGGAAGGCTCCAGCCCGCGCTTCGCCAGCCAGATCCAAAGCGCGCTCATCACCGGAGCAAAGAGCACGATCGAGATCGGATTGAAGTTCTGCGTCTGCGGCGCGGAGATGGCGAAGAGCCCGAACACGCTGCGGTCCGTGTTCCGGTCGGCGAACAGCGTCAGCGACGAGCCCGCCTGCTCGAACAGCGTCCAGAAGAAGACGTTGAAGATGATGAGGATCATCGCTGCGGTCATCATTTGCGCTTCCTGGCGTGTCCCCTTGGCGTAAGACCAGGCAAGAATGCCCGGCACTGCGATAATGAAGGTGCCGAATAGTAGTTTGCCCATCAGCGGAAGCGAGGCCAGATAGCCGATGAAGCCCGACCCGGGCTCGGCTTCGGTCGAATTCATGAGATTGTTGAACAGGAAGACGAAGACCGGCACTGCAACCAGCGCGCAGATGTAGATAATGATGTCGCGGTTGGGCGCGTGACTTGGCCGCTCGCCATAGCCGGAGAGTCGTCCGCCATCGAACTGGATCAGCGCGTAGCTGATCAGCATTCCGACACCGGCGAGGCTGAGACCTGCCCACCAGCCGAACGTGTCCGCGAGCAGCGGGCAAAACAGCTGTCCGCCGATCGAACCAAGATTGATGCCCATGTAGAAGATGGTGAAGCCGCTATCCCGGCGGCGATCTCCCTTGTCGTACAATGTTCCGACGATGGTCGAGATGTTCGGCTTGAAGAAGCCGTTGCCGACGCAGATCAGCGACAAAGCGGCGAGCATGATCGCAATGGTGAAGGGATCGCGCTCGCCGCCCGGCTCCATTGCGCCCTTGGGCAGCCGCCGCGACTCCTGGCCATTATCGAGAAGCGAGATCGACCCATCCTCATTGCCGCGGATTTGCAGCTTCTTGCCGTTGTCGATCAGGAATCGCGCCTCTTCGGGGTGGCTCGTCGGACGGTCGACGAAATTGTCGACGACCACCTCGTACCTTTGTCCTTCGACGATCGCGTAAGGTTTGGCCGGCGCGCCCCCGAAGGCGAGCGTGAAGTAGCCGATGGCCATGATGATCGCGCCGAATTTGATCGAGCGTTTCGAGCCCAGATATTGGTCGGCGAGGAAGCCGCCGACGAGCGGCGTCAGATAGACCAGGGCCGTATAGCCACCATAGAGGCCGGTCGCCTGCTGGTCCGAAAAGAGGAAGTGCTTGGTCAAGTAGAGCGTCAACAGCGCTCGCATTCCGTAATAGCCGAACCGCTCCCACATCTCGGTGGTGAACAGCCGCGCGAGCTCACGCGGATGGCCGAACCAGGTCCGTTTGTCGGCAGGATTGACGTGGCTGGTATCGGGCGCGCCGAGTTCCTCGACCGCGGGCGTGTCGACCATCGATTTCTCTCCCCTGGCGCCCTTGAAGGCGCAGCCACAGGGGACCGTAACGGCCAATTTCCTCTTGTGAAGCGGATTGTTACCGAGTGGCCGCGTCGCTATCCGCCCGCTCGATGCTCAACGACCGCACATCGATCCTCTCGCTGCTCGAGACCCGCCGTTCCGGAAAGCCGCGGGAACTGGTCGGCCCCGGCCCCACTCCGGATGAGCTGCGCCGAATCCTGACGATCGCGGCCCGCACTCCGGATCACGGCAAGCTCACGCCGTGGCGGTTCATCACGGTCGCCCACGACCAGCGCGACGCACTCGAAGGGCTCCTCCGAAGAGCGCTGGAAGAAGAGGAACCGAACCCTCTCGACGCCAAGCTGCAGAAGGAGCGCGAGTTCGCTCATTATGCGGGTGCGCTGGTGGTGCTCGTCTCCGCCCCGGTCCAGGGCCACAAGATCCCGGTTTGGGAGCAGCAGCTGTCCTGCGGGGCTGCCGGAATGAACCTGATGCTGGCGGCGCACGCCCTCGGCTATGTGCCCGGCTGGGTTACCGGATGGCGCGCCTATTCCGAGCAGGTTCGTCAGGCGTTCTGCGGCCCGGGCGAGCGGATCGCCGGCTTCATTTTCATCGGTCGGCCCGCCCGTGAGGTCGAGGAGCGCGAACGCCCTTCGTCATCGACGGTTTGGAAGCAATGGCAGCCTCCCGAACACTAGTTTTCGGTTGAAATTCAGGCGATCCGCTGTATTATGACAGCATGACGCTTGGAAAGCCGCACGATAAGCCCGTTTACGTCCGCCTCAGGGAGACGATCGCCGATGCGATCCTGGCGGGAAAATATGGCGACGGCGATTCGCTTCCGTCGGTCCGAGCGCTCGCCGCGGAAGAACAGGCGAACCCGTTGACGGTGGCCAAGGCCTATCAGGGTTTTCAGGACGAAGGCTTGATCGTCGTGAAGCGCGGCGTCGGTATGTTCGTCGCTCCCGGCGCTCGAGCGAGGCTCAGCGATTCCGAGCGCAACCGTTTCCTCAAGGAAGATTGGCCCGAGATCCGTGCGCGCATGCGCCGCCTCGGCATTGATCCGGCAATCCTGCTGGACCGCGAAAGCGCCTAACGCCGCCTTGAGGCGCTTGCGCCGACCAGCTTCATGACGACGGCCGCGACCGCCGACTTCAATACTGCACCAGGTAAGAAGGGAATCACGCCCTTCGCCATTGCCGCGGCCGCCCCAATTTTCGTCGAGAGCCACCAGCCGCCCGCCGCCAGGGTCAGAAGATGAGCAACGATCGCGGCCGCGAATAGCTCAAGAATATCGGTCCGCGACCGTCGACGTCGGGCTGCAAATCCGGCCACCGCCGCTGCAAACGGAAAAGATAGAAGATAGCCTGCGGTCGGACCCGTCAGATGCTCTACTCCTTTTTCCCCTCCCGCGAAGAAGGGCAGCCCGACTGCCCCGCCGGCAAGCCAAGCAAGGGCGGCGGCAAAGCCCAGTCGAGGCCCCAGCAGGAAGCCGGTCAGAACGACGGCAAGCGACTGCAGCGTAATTGGCACGGGCCGCATTGGAATTTCGACCTGCGACGCCAAAGCGAGCCCCGCGACCGCGAGCAGCAGCATGAGAAGCTGCGCGGGCCAGGAAGAAGAGCGAATCCCCATCGGTGGCGCATATCGCGTCATGCGCTTGAAGCAATCCGCCACGCACTCTAGCCCGAGCACGTGCCGGCGACCCGCATCCTGCCATTTGACGACGAAGCCCTTGCCGAGGCCGTTCGGCTAATCCTCGCCGGAGAGCCCGTCGCGGTGCCCACGGAGACGGTTTACGGCCTCGCGGCCGATGCGACGAACGCCCAGGCGGTTGCGCGAATCTACGAAGCCAAGGGTAGGCCGAGCTTCAACCCGTTGATTGTCCACGTTCCGGACTTCGCCGCAGCGGAACGCGTCGGCGCGTTCGATGCGGAAGCGCGATCGCTTGGCGGAGAGCACTGGCCCGGTCCACTGACCTTGGTCGTACCGTTACGAGAGGGTGCGGGCATCGCTTCAATCGTTACCGCTGGCCTCCCGACGGTCGGCATTCGCGTGCCGGCGCATCCGGCCATGCGAGCGCTCCTTCGAGCTGTGGACAGGCCTCTGGCAGCGCCCTCAGCGAATGCCAGCGGGTCGATCAGCCCGACGCGGGCCGAGCATGTGCTGAAGAGCCTCGGCGGAAGGATAGAGCTGATTATCGACGGAGGCCCGACGGAACGCGGCCTTGAATCCACGATCGTCGCGGCCACCGGCGGGGGACTGCGGCTCCTTCGCCCCGGTCCCATCGCAATCGACGCCGAGATGTCGTCAGGGCCGCGGATCGAGGCGCCCGGCCAGCTCGCGAGGCATTACGCACCGTCGAAGCCTCTTCGGCTCAACGTCGGCCATTCTGATGCCGATGAGTTTTTGATCGGCTTTGGGTCGGTCTCCGGAGACGCGAGCCTCAGCGCCTCCGGCGATCTCGTCGAAGCAGCAGCCAGGCTGTTTGATCTGCTGCATCAGGCAGAGGCCTCGCCTAAGCCACGCATTGCGGTGGCCCCCGTACCGGCGGGCGGCCTCGGCGGAGCGATCAACGATCGGCTCAGTCGGGCAGCTGCTCGACCATGACCACCGGCTCCTCCGCCTCCTGCTTGGAGCGGAACCGCGCCGCATCTTCCGACCCGTCGGTGGTGTCGCCTTCGCTGTAAGAGTGGGCGCCGGCACCGGCGAGATGGCCGCCTTGGACGATCAGATATTCCTCGCGGATCGGCCGCCCCTCCAGGAAACATTCGAGGATCTCCCTCGTCCCGGCCGCATAGCGGGCCTGAGCCGACAGCGATGTACCGGAAATGTGCGGAGTCATCCCGTGGTGCGGCATGTGCCGCCAGGGATGATCGGCAGGCGCCGGCTGGGGAAACCAGACGTCGCCGGCGTAGCCCGCAAGTTGTCCGCTCTCCAGCGCCCGCACGACGGCATCCCGGTCGACGATCTTTCCGCGGGCGGTATTCACGAGATAGGCGCCGCGCTTCATTCGAGCGATCATGGCTTCGTCGAAAAGATTCTCAGTCTGCGGATGAAGCGGACAGTTGATGGTCACGACGTCGCAGTAAGGCACCATTTCCGCGACGGAGGAGTGCCGAGTGACACCAAGCTCGCGCTCGACATCCTCGGGGAGCGGATGGCGATCGTAGTAGTGCAGATGGACGTCGAAGGGCTTCAGCCGACGGAGCACGGCTGTACCGATGCGGCCTGCCGCGACCGTTCCGACGTGCATGCCCTCGATGTCGTAAGACCGCGCCGCGCAGTCCGCGATGTTCCAGCCGTCGCGGAGCACCCAATCGTGCGACGGCAGATAGTTCCGCACCAGCGCGAGTATCGCCATCACGACGTGTTCGGAAACGCTGATGGAGTTGCAGTAAGTCACTTCGGCGACGGTTATTCCGCGTCGGGACGCGGCTTCGAGGTCCACGTGGTCCGATCCGATTCCGGCCGTTATCGCGAGCTTGAGATTCTTCGCCTTGGCGATGCGTTCGGTGGTCAGATAGGCGGGCCAGAAGGGTTGTGAAATTACCACATCGGCATCGACCAGTTCGCGTTCGAAGACAGAGTCCGGGCCGTCCTTGTCCGAGGTGACGATCAGCTCGTGACCCTGTTCTTCCAGGAACCGCCGCAGGCCCAGCTCACCCGAGACGCTGCCGAGCAATGCCCCAGGTTGAAAATCGATCGCCTTCGGTGTCGGCAAAGTTTGCCCGTCGGGATAATGATCCATCTTGGGAAGGTCGTCGCGGGCATAGCTCGACGGATGTCCGTCGATCGGATCGTCGTAAAGCACGCACAGAATCTTGGCCATCGCAGGCGCTCCTCTCCGTCAGGCCCCTCCCGGGTGAGTCGCAACTGTTACGGCGACGGAACGCCTGCGCGCGGCTGAAGTCAACTACAGCACTCAAGCACGGGCGCAGCCGACGCACGATCGAGCACAAAAAAAAGGGGCGGACCGAGCGCCGCCCCCTTCCCCTGTTGGAGACCGGTGGGTGGCACGGACTCATCGATCTTCCAACCCGATTTCGTTCGGGTGGCGTAAACTAAGCAGTCGCTGTTGCCGATTTGACACGCGCCTGGAAGCTCTTGCGCAGTTTCTGCAGCTTGGGCGGGATCACGGCGATACAATAAGGGTTCCGCTGCCCTTCGTTCGCCCAATAGTCCTGGTGATAATCCTCGGCTGGCCACCATTCACCCGGGGACTCGATCGTGGTCACGATCCGATTGCCGTGGTCCGGGTTGTTCCGTTCGATGGCCGCCCGCGCCTTCCGCTCCTGCTCGTCGTTCTGGGGAAAGATTGCCGATCGGTACTGCGTTCCGACGTCATTGCCCTGCCGGTTGAGCTGTGTGGGATCGTGCGTCGCGAAGAATATGTCGAGCAAATCGTCGTAGCTCAGCTGTTCGTTGTCGAAGGTGACGCGGATCGCCTCGGCATGCCCCGTATCGCCACCGCACACTTGCTTATACGTAGGGTTCGCGACCTGCCCGCCGGTGTAGCCGCTTTCGACCGACTTCACTCCGACCACGTCGAGAAAAACCGCTTCGGTGCACCAGAAGCACCCACCCGCCAGAACCGCGACTTCTTCGGCCATCGTCGATCTCCTTCGATATACGGAAGAGATAGGCTTCGGCGCCCGAAATTGCATCAACCGTCATGCTGAACTTGGCTCAGCATCCATTTGGAAGAAGTGCTGGGCGGGTCTCGAAGATGAACCCCGAAACGAGTTTCAGCGTGAAGGCGACGCTTCAGTTCTTTTGGTAGGATGCCTTGAGGCTGGCCAGCTCGACCCGTTTTCCCACCCATTCGGCGAGCTCGTCGAAATCGAGCGGCTGATCGAATACGATTCCCGCCTTGCGCTCGGAATACCAGCGGACCTCGCCGGTGATCGGCTTGAAGCTCTCGACGACCACGACGACTTTCTTGCCGACGCAATATTCCTCGATCGGCGCAACCTTCATCCCCCCGAGAGAAACATCGTGCACATCGACGGTGTAATAAAGTTTCCCAATACGCACCGAGGCCTTGCACGTCACCTGCAAGCGCGGCGGACGCGAACGAAAGCCGTGGCGCGGCTTGCGGCCGGCGAGCAGCTCGCCGATGTCTACATTCTGGTCGAACTTCAGGCCCGCGACGTCGCCGCGTGTCCAGACGACGGTGGCGGGAATGGTCTGCGAAGACAGCTCGACGCCGACCCGGTCGCCCACTTGGGGTGTGCGGCTCACGATCGCCGCCAGCCCTCCGGCCGAAAGGTTTCTCACCCGGATCAGCTGTTCTTCGCCCGCCGCGTCGGTGAGTTTGGCCACCCGAAGCAGCGCGGAGACTCGCTCTTCCGCCCGACGCTCGACCGGACGCGGAACGTCAGTCGACAGCGAAACGGTCGTCGACTCGAACCCCATGTCGCCCGTTGCAGACTCGAAGGTCGCGGGTTTCCGACGGATGAGCGATGAAAACATCACGACTCCATGCGCGTTCGTCGCGCCAAAACGGGACTTTATGGACCTCATGGTTAAATTTGCGTTTCATCCGCTTGACGGCGCGACTGGTGCCGCTCACTGCTCTCTGGGGGAGATGAGGAGATTGAATGTCGCAGCCGCGGTTGCTGCTGATCGACGATGAGCCTGTGCTGGCCGAGTTTTTGGCAAATGCGGCGCAGGCCACGGGGTTCGAGCCGGTGATCACCGCCGAGGACGAGGAATTCCGCAGTGAATTCCGCGCGGCCCGGCCGGATATGGTGGCGCTCGACCTGGGCATGCCCGGGATGGACGGCGTCGAGCTTCTCCGGTTCCTGGCCGACGAACACTATCAGGCGCCGGTGCTGATCGTCAGCGGGTTCGACAGGCGGGTTCTGGAATCGGCGTTTCGACTTGGCGAGGCGCTGGGCCTCGTCATGGCGGGTCCACTTGAGAAGCCGGTCCGCCTCGAAGAACTCGAAAGCGAGCTCCAACGCCTCAAGGCGACCTTGGTCAGTGATGCGGAAAGCTGAAGCCCAGCTTCTCACGAGCTTGCAGCAGGCGCTGGAGGAGCAGCGGCTGCACATGGTCTATCAGCCAAAGGTCACGCTTCGTGAAGGCAAGCTCGCCCGGGTCGAGGCGCTCGTCCGCTGGGAAGACCCCGAGCTCGGAACGATCGAGCCGTCGCGTTTCGTTCCGCTAGCCGAGGAACACGGCCTCATCGACGACCTCACTCAATGGGGCCTCCGGACGATCCTTCGCCAATGGCTCGATTGGTGCGAGGAAGGCATCGATACCTGCATCGCGCTCAATATTTCCGCGCTCAGCCTGCAGCATCTCGATTTTCCCGACCTCGTCGAGCGGATGTGCCGGGCGCTCGACGTTCCGACCGACCGGCTCGTGCTCGAGCTGACCGAGGGTGCCACCCAGCCGCTGATCAAGCTCATGGACACTCTGACGCGGTTTCGGATCAAGGGCATCGGACTCGCCATCGATGATTTCGGCACCGGCTATTCGTCGCTCATGCAGCTTCGACACCTGCCCTTCACCGAAGTGAAAATCGATCAGGCGTTCGTCGCCGACATCGCTCGTTCCCGCGATTGCCGCCTGATCGTTCAGGCGATCGCCGACCTAGCGCATGCACTCGGTCTCAGGGCTACCGCCGAAGGCGTTGAAACTCTTGATCAACTGCGTTTGGTGCGGGAAGTCGGCTGCGACCTCGTGCAAGGCTATCTCATCGCCCAGCCCTTGGATCCCAAGGCGCTTGGGCCGTGGAAGCGGAAGTTCCGCCGCGCCTGGCCGAGCCTGATTGAGCAGGAGAAGCTGGCGCTATGGGGCGACGTCGAAACGGATTCCCTGAGCGAGTGGCAGATCTGAACCGTAATTGATCGTGTTGGTCTGCCGGCGCATGTAAGCGCGCCAGCTGTCGGAGCCGCTTTCGCGCCCACCGCCGCTCTCTTTCTCGCCGCCGAAAGCGCCGCCGATCTCCGCGCCCGACGGTCCGATGTTCACATTGGCGATGCCGCAGTCGGACCCGGCCGCGGACATGAACCGCTCCGCCTCGCGCAAATCGGTCGTGAAGATGGACGATGACAGTCCCTGCGGCACGGAATTGTTGAGCGCGATAGCCTCCTCGAAGTCGCGGTAGCGCAGCACGTAGAGGATCGGGGCAAAGGTCTCCGTCAGAACCGTCCCCTCAAGTCGTTCCACTTCCACGATCGCGGGGCGCACATAAAAACCGCCAGGAATCGCATCGACGCGCTCGATCTTGTCGCCGAGCACCTGCTTCATTCCTTCGAACGCGGCCTCGTCGATCAGCGGACCGATCAACGTATCGGCTTCGCGCGGATCGCCGACTCTTGCCTGTGCGAACAGACCCTCGAGGCGTTCGACGAGGCGATCGGCAATGCTCTCTTGGACGATCAGCCGTCGCAGCGTCGTACAGCGCTGGCCGGCAGTCCCTGCGGCCGAAAACAAAATGGCGCGCGCTGCCAGTTCGAGATCTGCGCTCGGGCACACGATCGTGGCGTTATTGCCCCCGAGTTCCAGCAAGACGCGACCGAACCGCTGTGCGACGCGTGGACCCACCGCCCGGCCCATGGCCGTCGAGCCGGTCGCCGAAACGAGTGCAATACGCGGATCGTCGACCAGCGCCTCGCCGATTTCGCGCTCCCCCTGGACGAGTTGGACCAACCCGTCGGGCGCATCGCCGAACGTCCGGACCGCGCGCCGCACGATCTGCATCACCAATTCGGCGCAGAGCGGGGTCTTCTCGCTCGGCTTCCATATGACCGGATCGCCGCACACCAGCGCCAGCGCGGCATTCCAGGCCCAGACCGCGACTGGAAAATTGAACGCACTAATGACCAGCACCGGCCCAAGAGGGTGCCATTGCTCCATCATTCGATGGTTGGATCGCTCGCTGGCAATCGTGAGCCCATAGAGCTGTCGCGAGAGGCCGACCGCGAAATCGCAGATATCGATCATCTCCTGCACTTCGCCGAGGCTCTCCTGCATGATCTTTCCGGCCTCGAGCGTGATCATTTTGGCCAGGACCGGTTTCGCCTCCCGCAGGAGATCGCCGAGTTGACGAACCAGTTCGCCACGGCGCGGCGCCGGCACCTCGCGCCAGGCCAGGAAAGCCTCCGCGCTTCTGGAGCAAGCGGAGTCGGGATCGCCCACCGTCACGCGTCCGATCGGCTTGCCGTCGATGGGCGAGTTGCTGACTATTCTTCCGCCGCAATCGATCGAGAACAGCTCCAGGACCTGAGCGGCGGATTCGGCGGGAGTCATGCCAATATCTCCTTCGCCCGAGCCATCGCCGCGACTCCCGCGTCGATCGTCTCGTCCTTCTTGCCGAAGCACAATCGCACCAGGTGCCTCGGAGGATCGACTTCGGCGAAGGCGGATAGCGGGACCACCGCGACGCCGGCTTTCTCAACCGCCGCGACGGCGAAGCTCTCGTCGTCCATGTCGATGCCAGACGCTTCCAGGTCGACGCACAGGAAGTAGGTCGCCGCAGGATCGAGCACAACGTAGCCCGCGGCTGTCAGGCCGCCGGTCATGCGATCGCGCGCCCGTTCGAAGCGCCGTCTCATCGGCTCGATCCACGCATCGCCCCGCTCCAGCCCGTAGGCGACCGCCAACTGCAGGTTGGGTGCGGTCGAGAAGGTCAGGAATTGGTGCGCGCGGGCAGCGACGGATGCAATCTCGGGCGCAGCGACCATCCATCCGACCTTCCAGCCGGTCAGCGAAAAGATCTTGCCCGCTGAGCCTATCTTGATCGTCCGCTCGGCCATTCCCGGGAGGGATGAGATCGGTATGAACCGTTGATCGTCCAGGAGAACATGTTCCCAGACCTCGTCGCTGATGACGATCAGGTCGTGGTCGCGGGCGACGGAAGCGAGAGTCTCTATTTCGTCCCGGCCGAACAACCGTCCCGTGGGATTGTGCGGATTGTTGAACAGGATCGCCCGCGTTTTCGACCCGATCACGGCGTCGAGCGATTCACGCTCGATCCTCCACAACGGCGGTCTGAGCGGGACTTCTTTCACCGTGCCGCCCGCGCGCCGGACCATCGGCGCGTAACTGTCGTACGCGGGTGTAAGGAGAACGACTTCATCGCCAGGCTCGACCGCTGCCAGGATCGCTGCGCCCAACGCCTCGGTCGCGCCGCTCGTCACGCAGACGTGATCGGCGGTGACTCGAAGACCTTGGTGCCGATCGTAATGAGCGGCGACCGCTTCGCATAGCGCTGGCAGGCCGCGCGACGGTGGATATTGGTTCGAGCCTTCCTTCAGTGCCTTCGCGGCCGAGTCGAGGATCTCGTCGGGCCAACCGAAATCCGGGAAGCCCTGGCCCAGGTTAACCGCTTCATGCTCGAGCGCGAGCGCCGACATGCGCTCGAACACGCTGATCTTCATTTCGACGTAAAGCGGATTCATCCGGGCGGCATAGCGCGGGCGCCGTTGCTCCGCGAGTGACCGGTCCGTCGGTTTTGCAAAAGCGGGACTCGATTTGAGGCAAGGCTGGCTGGGGCGGCAGGATTCGAACCTGCGAATGCCGGTACCAAAAACCGGTGCCTTACCACTTGGCTACGCCCCAGCAGGCGGTCCGCGTTTTGCGGGAAAGCGGCGCTTATAGCCGCGAAGTCACGGGTGGGAAGGGGCGATGGGGTCTTCCGCAGCACTGCGCTATACGTCGAGCATGGCCGATCACCGTATTCGCGATTTCCACGCCCACATCTATTATGACCCGGAGGAGATTGAACTCGCCAAGCAACTCGCCGCTGCGGCGCAGGCGAGATTTCCGGTGGCGGTCGGCCATTTCCACTTGAGGCCGGTCGGCCCGCATCCGCGCGGAAGCTGCCAGCTGACCGTCTCGACCGATCAGTTCGGGGACGTTGCCCAATGGCTCGTTCTCAATCGCGGGTCACTGACCATCTTCGCCCACGCCAATACCGGCGACGACCTCGCCGATCACACGCAACACGTGATCTGGTTCGGCAAGAGCGAAGAGCTCAACCTGTCGATCTTCAGCTGATCGCCTGGCGCGGTTGGATCGCGCCCCGGCTCCGTACGAGCGCGGCGCCGAGCGCCACGAGCGGCGCCAGTGGAACCAGGAACGCGAGGTGATACCAGACTGGAAACTTGCTCCACAGGCCGACGTGAACCGGAAGGAACATCGCGAGGACGATCAAGCCGACTGCCCAGGGTGCCCATTTCTTCGTCGGAGCGATCAGGCCCACCACGGCTCCGGCCGCGAGCGAGGTCAGCGCGGCTTCGATCAGCCGGCCCGCTTTCATCGCCAGGGTGAATTGCATCGTCGCCTCGGCGGCATGATAGCCTGGAATGGCCGCCCGAAGGCCGAGATTGAGCAGGGTTACGATCACGCCCCACGCCACCAGCCCAGCAACGATGCTCAAGACGGTCCGCCTCATAGACGTGATCCTTGTCGTGATGCTTCATTTCTATTAGTCTAATTTTACTATGAACGCAAGATTGCTCATTCTCGGCGTGCTGCATCGGGGCGATTTCCACCCTTATGAGATCAAGCGCCGTCTCGAGCGTGCGATGGTCGAATGCTACGTCGATGTGGACGTTGGCACGCTCTATTATGCGGTTCGACAGCTGGAAAAGGACCGGCTGATCGAGGCCATAGCCGAAGAGCGGGTAGCGCGCGGCGGTGTGCGCACGATTTACCGCATCAGTCCCGACGGGCGAGCGGCATTCCGCGAAGGTCTGCACCGGCAATTCGAGGTGGAGGGGCCGGTGTCGCAAACGCTCTACGGCGCTTTGCTTTTCCTGCACCTGGCCGATCTGTCCGTGGTCGAAGATGCGCTTCGCCGGCGGATCGCTCGGTTGGATGAGCTGATCGAAAAGCTGAATCCGATCCGCGATGCGCTCGCTACAAGGCTTTCGACGGGCGGCGAGCATTTGATCGAACATTTGGATCGGCAAAGGCGGCTCGACCGCGATTGGCTGAGCGACCTGCTAGCCGACGTCGAGTCGCGCCGAGTCCGCGATGTCGCCGACCCGGCCAGTCTCGCCAATTAAGCGTTCGGAATGCGACCGTTGACGAGGTCTTCGTAGTCTTTCGACAGCTGACGCGTGAGTTCGCCGACCTCGAAGTTCCAGGGCCCGGCAGAGCGCACCGGAGTCACTTCGACCGCAGTGCCGGTGAGGAACATCTGCTGGAAACTCTCCATCTCTTCGGGCCAGATGGCTCGCTCGACGACCTCCACCCCTCGCCGGCGCGCCAGGTCCATGACCGTCCGACGCGTAATGCCGTCGAGGAAGCAGTCGGGGGTCGGCGTGTGCAGCGTACTATCGGAGACGAAAAAGACGTTTGCGCCAGTCGCTTCGGCCACCCGCCCTCTCCAATCGAACATCAGGGCGTCGTTGTAACCGCGCTCCTCCGCCTGCTGCTTCGCGAGAGTGCAGATCATATAGAGACCGGCGGCCTTCGACTCCGTCGGCGCAGTATAGGGGGCCGGACGGCGCCAGGGCGATATGTCCAAGCGGATGCCATTCTCGGAATGGCGCGGGTCATAATATTTCCCCCATTCCCAAGACGCGATCGCCAAATGCGGTTTGGTGCGGCCGGGCGCTACACCCATCGACTCCGCGCCGCGCCAAGCCACGGGCCGCATATAGGCATCGGTGAAACTATTGGCCTTGAGCACCTCGTTACAGGCGGCGTCGATCTCATCCGCCGTCCAGGGAATTTCGAACCCGAGGAGCCGGGCGCTCTTGTGCAGCCGTTCCGTGTGCTCGCGCAGTTTGAAGATCGCGCCATTATAGGCCCGTTGGCCCTCGAACACGCTGCTCGCATAGTGCAACGCGTGGGTCAGGACGTGGACCTTGGCGTCGCGCCAGGGCACCAGCTCGCCGTCGAACCAGATCCAGCCGTCGCGGTCGTCAAAATTGCTCTGCAGCTCGGCCATCAGCTCCTCTGTTACGGATGCGTGACGGGCCTAGGCCAGGCGCTCGTCTTCGGCAAGCGAAGCGGACTTCGCTTCTTCGGCCAGCTCCTCGTCTCGTCGCGCGGCGGCCTCGATAGCAACTCCGATCAGCTGATTGAGCACTTGATCCCGGTCCAGCACGGCAAGTCCGGCGCGTGTCGTGCCTTGCGGACTGGCGACGCGTTCGACGATCTCGTCCATGCTTTCGTGCGTCGTCGCCGCGAGCCACGCGGTGCCGAGCACCGTCTCGAGCGCAATGGCCGAGGTAATTTCGGGCGATAGGCCCCTATCCTCGCCCGCCCTGGCAAGTGCGGAGATGAACCGAGCCACATAAGCGGGGCCGGCGCCCGCGATCTCGCCCACGACCCCCAGCTTCGCTTCATCGTTCATCCAAACCCCGAAAGCCAACGGGGCGAATAGGTCGGCAAGCCTCTCTCGTTGCTCGTCGTTCGCTTCGTCGCTGTATAGCGCGACGACGCCCCTCCGCACCGCTACCGGCAGATTGGGCATGGCGCGGACGATCGTCCCGGCGCTTCGAAAGCGGTCGCGCAACGCGGCGCAGTCGACGCCGGCGAGAAGCGACATGACCGTTGCCTTCGACGTCAGCCACGGTCGAAGCTGCGGCGCGACCTCGCCGAGCGTCTGCGGCTTAATGGCAAGAACGACGAGCTTTGGCGGCGGTCCAGCCTCGGCGAAGCTGGTTACCGTTCGAACGCCTTCCACCGGAGTGCCGCTCGGGCGGATGACAACGAGGTTCGACAGATCGAAGCCCGAAGCCCGCCAGCCTTCGACGATTGCCCCGCCCATGTTCCCGCAGCCGACGAACCAGGTCGGGACGGGCAATGGTGAAATCATGCTTCGATGCGCCTCAAGCCTCGCCGTGCGTGTCGATCAACGCCGCCGAGATTGCTTCGCCCGGCGACTTTCCTCCCCAAAGGACGAATTGGAAGACGGGATAGAAGCGTTCGCACTCTTCGACTGCCGCTTCGGCAATCGCCTCGGCCTGCTCGAGGCTCAGGCCGTCGTCTTCGCGCAAATCGAGGATCGTCGAATGGCGGAACACGACTAGGCCGGAGCCCGACCACATTTCGAAGTGGCCGAGCCACAGCTGTTCGTTGATGAGGCTCAGCGCCTCGTAGATGGCTACTCGTTTTTCCGACGCGACCTTTATGTCGGGAAAGGCGAGGAACTGGAGCACCTGGTCCTCGGGGCGCCAGACACCGCGCAGCTCATATTGCGCCCAGCTGCCGGTCGCGGATGCGACAATCTCGCCCTCGGCCGTCCGCTCGCATGCCCATCCCCGCGCCTCGAAATATTGTTCGAGAACCTCGATCGGGGCGCCGTCGTCGCGCTCTTCTGGGGTTTCTTCTTCGCTCAGCTTCACGCTCCGGGGCTGGCCTTCTTGCTGCCGCGCTTGGCGCTTCCGGCCGTCGGACCCGCGATCTTCGCTTCCAATGCCGCAATGCGGGCCTTGAGAGCCTCGTTCTCGTCGCGCGCGGCCGCGGCCATGGCCTTGACCGCCTCGAACTCGTCGCGGCCGACGAAGTCCGAACCTGCCATCCACTCGCGCATTTTCTCTCGCGCCGACGCTTCGGCTTCGCGACCCATGCCAGCCATCGTGCCGGCAAAGCCGTTCACCATTTTCACGAAGTCGTCGAACATCTTGTTCTCGGACTGCATTGGATTCTCTCCCTTTCGGCGCGGAAATAGGGACTTGGCGTCGATTTCGCCACCCTGGCCCCGGAAGCTATCCCCAACTCCCCTCAGCTATCCCCAATTTTTTGGGCTCCTAATTTTCTCGCGCCGAGCAGAAATTCGACATTGCCTTCCGGTCCGGTGATCGGACTCTCGGCGATCCCGAGCACATGCCATCCTTGCGACGCGACCCATTCGACCGCCGCCTCGCAAACGCGCCGGTGCACGTCGGGATCGCGAACGACGCCGCCTTTCCCGACCTCCTCGCGCCCCGCCTCGAACTGCGGTTTGATGAGCGCGACGAGCTTCGCTCCGGTTTTGGCGAGTTTGAGGGGTTCCGCCAGCACCTTCGACAGGCTGATGAAGCTCGCGTCGCACACGATAAAATCGACCGCTTCAGGCACCTGCTCGGTCGTCAGGTAGCGGGCATTGGTCTGCTCAAGCGTGATCACACGCGGATCCTGCCGCAACTTCCAGGCAAGCTGGTTGGTCCCGACGTCCACGGCATAGACCTTCGCCGCGCCACGATGCAGGAGAACGTCGGTAAATCCTCCCGTCGAGCTTCCGACGTCCAGCGCCACCGCGTCGGCGACGTCGAAGCCGAAATGCGTCAGCCCGTGATCGAGCTTGATCCCCCCGCGCGAGACCCACGGATGATCCTTCCCGCGCACCTCGAGCTGCGCGTCCCCGGCGAGCATCTCGCCTGCCTTGGCGAGCTTCCGTTCATTGCTGAACACCGCACCGGCCATGATCAGCGCCTGAGCGCGAGTCCGGCTGTCCGCCAAGCCGCGGTTCACCAACAGCTGGTCTGCTCTGAGTTTCTTCATTCAGGAGAAGAAAGGGGGTTCGTGCAAAGGCGCGAAGGCGCGAAGGAGGAATTATTCGCCACGCGCCAGACACCCTCTTTGAATGTCTCGCACCCATCCGCGGCGATACTGGCAATCGCTTCAAGATCGTTCACGCGAGCTTCTTTGCGCCTTTGCGCCTTTGCGTGAACCCCCCTTTCCTAAGCGCGAACCTCTTCAATCCCGGCGCTGTTGATGCGAAGCGCCTTGAGGACCGTCTCGACGATGTGCGGAGCGTTGAGGCGGGCTTCGTCATATTGCTTGTCGGGTTTGTCATGCTCCTGGAAATGATCCGGAAGCCGCATGGTGCGGATCTTGAGGCCCGCGTCGACCAAGCCCTCGTCGCTGGCCAGGGTGAGCACATGCGCGCCGAGGCCACCGATCGACGCCTCCTCGACCGTCACCGCAACTTCATGCGTGGTGAGCAGGCGGCGGATCAACTCACTGTCGAGCGGCTTGGCGAAACGTAGGTCCGCAACGGTGGTCGACAGGCCCTTGGCCTCGAGCTCGTCGGCGGCTTTCTCTGCCTCCGCCAAGCGCGTGCCGAGAGACAGGATTGCGACGGTCTTGCCCTCGCGGATCACTCGGCCCTTGCCGATCTCGAGCTGCTTCGGCTGCTCGGGAAGCGGCACTCCCCTGCCCTCGCCGCGCGGATAGCGCACCGCGATTGGGCCACTGTCGTGCAACGCCATCGTGTGAACCATGTGGACGAGCTCAGCCTCGTCCGCCGCCGCCATCACGACGAAATTGGGCAAAGTGCAAAGATAGGCGAGGTCGAAGCTCCCTGCGTGTGTGGCTCCGTCAGCCCCTACCAGGCCGGCACGGTCCATCGCGAAACGCACCGGCAGATTCTGGATCGCGACGTCGTGCACCACCTGATCGTAGGCGCGCTGGAGGAAGGTGGAATAAATGGTCGCGAACGGCCGGTAACCCTGTGCCGCCAGCCCCGCCGCGAACGTCACTGCGTGCTGCTCGGCGATCCCGACGTCGAACGTGCGCTTGGGGAATTTCTCGCCGACCTTGTCGAGGCCTGTACCCGACGGCATCGCCGCGGTGATCGCGACGACCTTCTTGTCGCGCTCCATCTCGGCACAGAGCGCCTTCGCATAGACGCCGGTGTAACTCGGAGCTCCGGCCGCGGGCTTGGCCTGCACACCCGAGACCACGTCGAACTTGACCACGCCATGATATTTGTCCGCGGAATTTTCCGCCGGCGCGTAGCCCTTGCCCTTCTGTGTGACGACGTGGACCAACATCGGGCCGAGCTCGGCATCGCGGACGTTTTCGAGAACTTCGACCAGGGCCCGAACGTCATGCCCATCGAGGGGGCCGACGTAATAAAAGCCGAGCTCTTCGAAGAGCGTTCCGCCGGTGACCCAGCCGCGGGTGAATTCCTCAGCCTTGCGAGCCCAATCGTGGATCGCTTCCGGCATCATCCGGGCGATCCTCTGCGCGACTTTCCGCGGACCCAGATACTTATTCGACGACACCAGTCGCGCCAGGCTGTTGCGCACCGACCCGACGGGCGGAGCGATCGACATGTCATTGTCGTTGAGGATCACGATCAGCCGATTTCCCGCAGCCGCGGCATTGTTCATCGCTTCGTAGGCCATGCCTGCGCTCAACGCGCCGTCGCCAATCACCGCGATCGCGCGCGCCGGGTCGTTGGACAATTTGTTGGCGATCGCGAAGCCGAGAGCGGCGGAGATCGAGGTGGAGCTGTGTGCCGCGCCGAACGAATCAAATTCACTCTCGCTACGCTTCGTGAAGCCGGAGAGTCCTCCGCCTTGGCGCAAGGTGCGGATTCGGTCGCGCCGTCCCGTCACGATCTTGTGCGGATAGGCCTGATGGCCGACGTCCCAGACCAGCTTGTCCTTCGGAGTGTCGAACACATAATGGACGGCGACGGTCAGCTCGACCACGCCAAGTCCGGCGCCAAGGTGCCCGCCGGTCACCGAAACGGCAGAAATCGTCTCCTGCCTCAGCTCGTCGGCGAGCTGCGGGAGTTGATCCTTGGACAAGGCTCGGATGTCGGCCGGATAGTGGACCGTATCGAGCAACGGTGTTTCGGGGCGGTCACTCATGGGTTCAAGGACTTACGCGGACGAAGCTCGGAAGTCACCAACCCGGCTGGGGAGCGTGACGATTTCAGGAATTGCTCAGCAAATCCTCAGGGTTCGGCGCACGCGGAAGCACTCGGGGTCGCGACCGAGTATCAAGGCTAATCGGGATCGCAATCCCCGCAAGTGCCGCGCACCTCGATCACCGGTCGCGGCGCGGTGAATCCCGCGCTTTTCGCCGCCTGCCGAACACCGCCCGACAGGCTGTCGTCGTCGATGTGCACCGTCTGACCGCACGTGTCGCAGATCAGGAAAATGCAATCGTGCAGGCAGTCGGGATGCTGGTTGGCGACATAGGCGTTGGCGCTCTCCACCCGCCGGGCAAGGTTTGCGTTCACGAACAGGTCGAGAATCCGATAGACGCTGTTCGCAGCGACGCGGCGGCCCCGCTGGTTGGACACCGCCTCGGCGATATCATAAGCGCTCGCCGGCTTGTCGAAGCCTGCCAGCGCGTCGAACACGGCGGCGCGCATGTCGGTCCATTGTTCTCCCTCGCTGGTCAGTCGCGAGCGCGCCGCGGCCTTGAGGGCTGCACCCTGATGAAGTTGGTGGTCGTGTCGGGCCATGAGTTGAAGCATCGGATAGACCTCGCCCGAAGAGCGGGCAAGTGAACGATATGTTATTCCGCCGCCATGACGTTGAGCCGGTGCCCGAGCGCGAGGATCATCACGCCGATGACGGTGTAAAGGGCCTCGCTCCCGTCATGCGGCAGGCTGAGGGCGCCGGCCATCACGCCGAGCCCGAGCGCGCCGATCGCGCTGGGCATCATAAAACCGTGGTGAACGATGCCTCGGCCGAGCGCGATGCTGCCGAGGATCATCGCAAGGGTCAGTCCGACCTCGTGAATGATCGGCGCTCCGAGAATCCCACCCGCGGCCGAGAGCAATCCAAGAAGCACAGCCGTTGCGAGGCAATGAACGAGGCAAAGCCCCGAAAGGCCCACCGCCATTCGATCGAGCCGAGTCGTGGGAATGGAAAGCTGCAACATGCCGAACCGCATATAATTGAGCGTTTTGGAAGTTACAATATATCATTCGTGACGAATCTCCCGCTTGCGGCTCGGCTCGCCGCAAGCGAATAGGCGCCCGATCCTATGGACTCCGCAACTGCTTCCAGAGCGACGCCGACAATTCGTGCCAGGCCGCGTCCGCGCGCGCTCTCGAATCTCCTGTTCCTGCTTTCCAGCACATTGGGATCCTAAGCTTAGAATTCCACGTGGACAAGTTGTCGCG
>JADMIO011529813.1_pt1 | contig 86104 bp, 87 predicted proteins | sample 8958161 | NCBI WGS metagenome assembly JADMIO01 (sample SAMN16585339, study PRJNA669376) | soil metagenome | isolation source: Crop rotation soil | place: USA: Cullars Rotation, Alabama | collected 2011 | reverse complement strand
ACGAAAGGCCCAGTCTTTCGACTGAGCCTTTCGTTTTATTTGACCATGTTGGTATGATTTAAATTAATACGACTCACTATAGGGTCAGTGCGGCCGCGACTTCAAGTCACGTGAATTCCAAGCTTCGGATCCCACTGTGCTGGAAAGCGAGGGAACCGCTACCAACGCGGCAGGCGAAGTTTTCTTTCAGGATATACCCAATTCAAAAACCTACAAAGTTGATCTGAACGGCAAGCTTACCCAATTAAATATCGACGCAAAAAAAGCAAGTGGAACAGCCTTCGGTCCTGATGGTAAACGCTACACTATGGCTGATGCAACCAATCAGATTATAAGCTATGATGCCAATAATAAAGCTACAATTGTTGCCAGCGGCATAATTAATGGGAACGATCTTACTATAGGCAACAACGGGAATATTTATGTAACAGCCCCGGACGGCGTTGATAAACCCAGCAAAATTTACCTGGTAAAACCAAACGGTCAAAAGCAGGTAGTTGATGAAGGGCTTAAATTTGCCAATGGTTTAGCTTTAAGTGTAGACCAAACTATGTTGTATGTGTGCGAATCGGCAACACATTGGATCTACGTTTATAAAATTAAGGCTGATGGAACACTTATCGATAAGCAGCGCCTGGGTTGGCTCCATGTTCCTGACGATGCAGACAACGCCTGGTCTGATGGTGCTAAATTTGACGCTAACGGCCGCATGTGGGTAACAACGCGCATGGGTATACAGGTACTTGATGAACAAAGTCGGGTGATAAGTATTATCCCTACCCCCGGCGAGGGCAATCCATCTAATCTTTGCTTTGGCGGGCCAAACTTTGATATAATGTATGTTACCATAAACAATAAAGTTTACCGTAGAAAGGTTGGCGTTAAAGGCGTAAAATCGTTTGAAAAACCATTTAAGCCGGAGATACAGCGGATATAAGCGGAGCCCCCTAGCTCCCTAAAGCGGGAACTTCCTTTATCGTTTCCCCTTTAGGGGCTATGGGGCATAAAAAAGGCAGCCTCGCATTTAGCGAGGCTGCCTTTTTTATTTGTTGAATATCAGAGACAAGGAATGCTGCGATATTGAATATCGCTATGTCAGGATATATCTATAAGTATTATTTTTTTTGGTTGGCAAACGGAAGGCTTGAGATATACATCACAACACCTACACCGAAAACTATAAAGCCCCCGAAAGTTAAAGCCGCTTCAGCATTGATACCGCTTTCAGAATCAGCAGGGTTTAAAGCATGTGGAGGAGTTAAAAAGAAACATCCAGCTATTATGGCTAATCCAACTATTGTTATAACAAGTCCTAAGTTCTTCATGTAATATATGCTATATATGGCGCAAATATATAAAATTGAATTTTATTTACACTTTTCGTATTAGTTTTATCTCAACATTTTTGCATGTTATTAACGTTTTAAAGGCCAACAAACTGACGTTATACCCCCTTTACATTGTCGTGTATGCACCTCATTTAATAAAACGGCACCCGCTACCTTTACTTCAACAAAAACAATTACTTATTAAAATATCAGGAGGAAAAAAATCATGCAAAAAATAACACCGTTCTTATGGTTTGATAACAATGCCGAAGAGGCAATGAACTTTTATGTTTCTGTTTTTAAGGATGCGAGCGTAAGCAACGTGCACAAAATGGGCGACAAGATGCTTACCGCATCATTTACTATTAACGGACAGGAATTTATGGTACTTAACGGCGGCCCGCTGTTTAAGTTTAACGAGTCGGTATCGTTTTTTGTAAACTGCGCCGATCAGGCCGAGGTAGACTACTTATGGGAAAAACTAACCGCTGATGGCGGGCAGGAAAGCCGATGCGGCTGGCTTAAAGATAAGTTCGGCCTTTCATGGCAAATAGTGCCGCAAATACTGGGCTCTGTGTTATGGGGACCCGACAAAGAGGGTTCGCAACGTGCTATGCAGGCCATGATGCAAATGGGTAAACTGGATGTTGCCAAGCTGCAAGCTGCCTATAACGGTTAATGTTTTAATGTTTGCACAGCAAAAAATTAATACTGTGCAAACATTTTAATAATTTTCTGCTTTATAAAGGCGTCACCGACGGATGTTTGAATAGATGTCAGGCTCCTCTTTAGCTGGTGCGTTACGTCTATGAAGAAACTTCAACCTATTTCCCTGAAAGCCAACTTTCTTAAGCTAATTATTGCATTTTCTTTCCTGATATCAACTGCTGATGCCTTCGCACAGGTTATGCCCGTTTTAGAAGTTCCTGTTGTGGTTGATTCGGTTAAACGAAAAAGACCACCTGTAGAAGTTCCGCGTGAGAAACATTTTGGGCGGGCTGCGTTTCAAACCGGCGTTTCGTTACTAGCTCCCTTTATATATGATAAATGGGTAGTAAATAAAGACTACGCAGATATTAATCTATCAACCATGGGCCGTAATCTTAAGCTAAGTGCATGGGAGTGGGACAGAGATCCTTTTCAGACCAATCAATTTGGCCATCCCTATCACGGTAGTTTATACTTCAACTCCTTTAGGGCGAATGGCTATAACTTTTGGGAAGCAATACCAGGCACAGTAGCGGGCACCCTTGTTTGGGAAACTTTAGGCGAAACCGAACGGCCGTCTATCAACGATGCTGTTAATACCAGCTTTGGTGGCATAGTTTTAGGCGAAATGACCTACCGGCTATCTAATATGATAGTAAATAATCGCGGCAGAGGCTTTAAGCGCAACGCTAGCGAGGTGCTGGCATTTGTGGTAAGCCCCATGAATGGCTTTAACCGTATTTTAACCGGCAAATGGGGAAAATCAACCCGTAATACCATTGAACGTGATTCATCAAAAGTATTAGCAGAGTTTGACCTGGGTTACCGGCGTTACAATGCCGATAACCGCGGCAGGTTTGGTTGGTACGGGCATATGAAGTTTCTTTACGGTACACCCTATCAGGGCTATCGCACCCCATTTAGCAACATAGCAGTAAATATTGAAGGCGGTAAGGACGACAGTTCAATGGTTAACCTGATAAGTGTGTATGGGTCATTAGCGGGTTGGCGCATACGCTCTAACAAACAGATCAATCACGTAGCGGTTTTATCGGCCAATTACGATTATATCAATAACCAGGCTTTCTTTTATGGCGGGCAGAGCGTAAAGATCAACCTGATCTCTGAATTTACACTTCCCAAAAAATTCAAACTAACCACAAACCTCGGCGCAGGCCCCATCCTGTTAGGTGCCGTACCCGACGACCATATTTTCAATAAACGTAATTATGATTACGGTGTGGGCTTTGCAGTAAATGGTGGCGGCACTATTGCTTTATCTGATAAGATATGCTACGGGATACATTATAACGGAGGTTACCTTAACACAGTTAACGGCAACCCCTCTCACTATTATCTGCACACCGTTTCTAACGAACTGGATGTAACTGTGGTTAAAAACTTTTCTTTGGTAGCTGAGTCGGGTTATTTTACGTTGCAGGGAAATTACAGAGACTTTCCGGATGTAGTTAAAAATTACCCGTATGTGCGTGTATCAGCACGGGTTACGGTAAACTTTAATAACGCCGACCGGTATAAATTCCAGGCGCGCTAATTTTTCTGTTGTTCGTCAGACATTTTCATTTCGATGCGTCTGTCTGGTATGAACCACATACAAGCCACCGTAATATAAAGGGCGAAGGTTATATAGGTGTTAACAAAAGCAAGGGCTATAGCCAGTATATAACAAGCCAGGGATATTTTACCTTTCCAATCGCGCCCGAAAGCGCCGGCTAACAATGAGTTTTTTCCTTCGTGTTTAAGCAGTACTATAACCAGAATAGTATAAGATATGGAGTTCATTAACAGCACTATGCCGTAAAAAACTACCGGCCATATTTCTGCAAACGATGTTTCGCCCATCCATGCGGTAACAAAGGGAATCATTGACAGCCAAAACAAAAAATGCATATTGGCCCATAGCACAGCGCCATTTATAGAACGCACCGCATGCAACATATGGTGGTGATTGTTCCAGTAGATGCCTACATAAACAAAACTTATTATGTAGCTTATAAAAATGGGTAGAACAGGTTTTAGATCGGCCAGGTGATGACCGTGCGGCACTTTTAACTCCAGCACCATTATGGTAATAATGATGGCGATAACCCCGTCGCTGAAAGCCTCTAAACGGTTTTTACTCATATTAACCTTAATGGGCTTCATGGGGTTCAGGTAGTGGGATTTTTATAATTGCTGCCGCGGCAATTGCGCCACAGCAGCAAATATAAAAGATTTAGTAGTCTGAGTAATCAGTTGGGTACAAATACACACGTTCGTTTTTTGACACGTTGCCTTTATACTGTGGATCTTTGCTCAGCGCAGAAAACTGTGGTCGCTCATAAACAGTTTCCATTTATCAGTATTCTCTTGCTGATTGTTAAAGGTGGTCATGTACATCAGGTTAGGCATTTTGCTTCCGGCTATAACAGCCCCGTAAAACACCGCGTTAAAATCAAGCTTTTTAAATATGCCCATCTCGTCGCCCACGTTAAACATTTTTAATTTGTTGGCGTGCAAAGCCTCAGTAGCACCTTCATAGCTGCGCAACTCGTATACACGCTGTGCTCGCGGACCAGTTAAATTAGGCACCGCAGGCTCCGGAGCCCCTGTCATAGCGCGTAAAATAATGGTTTCAATGCGTGCATAAGGAGCATTAGCAGACGCTGCTTCCAGATAATCTTTGCCCGCTTCCAGGTATTGCTTATCGTTCATTAGTTTCTGATCAGTGGTTTCCAACTCATCAAAAGTTTTGTAGGGAGCAAAAACATATACCTTTCTGTCCAGCGTATCTGGCGTAATAACTTTAAATACACCCACATTTTTAACGCCTGCTTTGTGCATGGCAGGTAAATAAGCGTTCTTAAAATAAGCATCGAGCCTATCCTCCTGCGCTTTAGTTTTAAAGTGGTATACCTTTATTTTATAATAGTATTGCGTTGCAGCCTGAACGCGTATGCCAGAGAATACGCAGGTTACAAATACAAATAAGGCAAGGCAAGCCATTGGGCAGGCTTTGTAAAACATTTTCATTTTTTATCGGGTTTATAATTGTTTACTAAAAAAATTCAATCGCGGCAGAATTACTATTACCAACACAAATAAGGCCGTAACCAATTTAAGCAAGTTGGCATCAACGCCTATATCCAACGTAAACGCCAACACTAATTGAAATATTACAGCTCCTGCCAATACCAACGCCAGGCTTAACCAAACAGATGTAATTTGCAGCCAGTTTATTAATGTTTCGGCAATAATAACAGAACCAAGGCCTACAATCACAATACCTATGCCCATATTAATATCGGCAAAGCCCTGCAGCTGGCTCATTAAATAACCGCTTACCGCGGTAAGCGCGTTAGCCAGGGCCAGGCCTATAATCTTCATCCTATCGGTATTAACACCCAGGGCGCGGATCATGGTTTCGCTGTCGCCTGTTGCCCGCATAGCTAAACCAAAATCAGTTTTGAGCAGGTACCCTATAAGCACAGTAATAGTCAGCACAAATAACGACAATATCCAAAATGTATTAACGTCGGTGTTATTACTAATTAATAAGATAGTGAATATAGAGGGCGTATTGATGAGCGGTAGATTGGCCCTCTCCATTATTGTTAAATTAACGGAGTATAACGCCGTCATTACCAATATACCTGCCAATAATGCATTTATTTTAAGGCGGGTATGGATAAATCCGGTTACGGCACCGGCAGCGGCACCGGCCAAAAGCACAGCAGGCAATATCAAACCAAAAGGTAGCTTATGGGTAAGCATAACTGCCGTAACCGCCCCTCCCAGGGTATAGCTTCCATCAGTTGTAATATCAGGTATCTTAAATATCTTCATAGATATAAAAATACCCAACGCTACCCCTGCAAAACACAATCCCTGCAATAGCGCTGTTAAGTAGAAACTCATTTTACCGCCTCGAAGTTAGCAGGAACAGTAAGATTATATTTTTTTGCTGCATTAGCATTGTAAACGCGCTTGCGCACCTTAACCATTTCCAGTTTAATTCCCTCGGTTTTACCGGTTTTTAAAAATTGTGCTGCCTGCACACCTGTTTGGTAACCCCATTGATAAATATCGGCACCGAAAGCCGCTACGGCACCGCGTTGCACCAAACCGGCCTCGCTGGTAAAAATGGGTACATTAGCAGCGTTACAGTTTTTAAGGATAGTTTCAAAAGAGGCAAATACCGTATTATCAGGATTAGCAAAAAAAGCGTCGATATTCTTACCTAACAGCGATTTAGTAACCAGTTGGGCATCTGCCGAGGTGTTAAGTGGGAGTGCCAATAAAGTTATACCCGCGGCATCAGATAGTTCCTTTATATGCTGCATAGCATCAGCTGATTGCGGCTCAGCCTGATTATAGATCATGCCGATAACCAGCTTTTTACCTTTGGGTTTAAGCAGCTGAGGGATGATATTGAATGATGTATCTATGTATTGCAGATCTTCCATGGTACCAAATAAATTGGCCGGAGCTTTTCCGTTTGCATCCAGCACCTGCATACGCGCCGGTGTTGGCGATACCGTTTCGAAAATGGGGATAGATTTAGTTTTTTGAACCGAGGTAAGGGTAGATAAGGTGGTACAGGTAGCCAACAGGTTAACCTGTTCTGAAGTGAAATAATTAACAATCTGGGTCAATGTTGGTAAGCTGCCCTGCGCGTTTCTGTATTCAATTTTTACAGTTTTGTCCGCCTCGCTAAAGCCATTCTTTTTAAGCGCGTCGGTAAAGCCTGTGCGGGCCTGCGCCAAGGTGGCATCCTCCAAATAATCAACAAAGCCAACAACGGGGACATCGCTCTTTTTTGATGGCCCGCAGGAGGCCATTATTAGGGCAAAGAAAACTATCGGCAGGCAGCTTTTTATCTTCATGCTACTAAGTTAAATAAATTGAACAGAAAGCAAAAAACGCCAACGCTGATCGTTTTTTATTACTTTAGCGTTACATGACTACCATAACATCTAAATTGCCATCAGTTGGTACCACTATTTTTACTACCATGTCTGCCCTTGCTGCCGAGCTTGGAGCGATAAATCTTTCGCAGGGATTTCCTGACTATGAGTGCTCGCCCGAACTGATAGAGTTAGTTAACCAGGCTATGAAAGACGGGCATAATCAATATGCACCCATGGGTGGGGTTATGAAGTTGCGCGAACAGATTGCTATAAAAACCGAGAAGTTGTATGGCGCAAAATACGATCCCGTATCAGAAATAACTGTAACAGCAGGTGGAACGCAGGCCATTTTTACAGCTATTTGTACCGTTGTAAACCCAAACGACGAGGTTATAATATTCGAACCGGCTTTTGATTGCTATGCCCCTGCCATTAAGCTGATGGGTGGCGTGGTAAAATCAATGGAGCTGAGGCCACCTGATTATCGCATTGACTGGGGAATGGTTAAAAAGCTGATGAGCAACCGCACCAAGCTCATCATCATCAATTCGCCGCATAACCCTACCGCTACCATTTTACATAAAGAAGATATTGACCAGCTTACCGCGCTGGTTAAGGATAGGGACATATATATTTTAAGCGATGAGGTTTATGAACATTTGATATACGACGGCGCCACCCATCATAGCATGGCCCGTTACCCCGAATTGGCACAACGTAGCTTTGTGGTTGCATCGTTCGGTAAACTGTTTCATGCCACGGGGTGGAAAGTTGGGTATTGCCTTGCTCCTGCCTATTTAACGGCCGAGTTTAGAAAGATCCATCAGTACATTGTATTCAGCGTAAACTCTGCGGTACAAACCGGAATGGCTAACTACCTGGAAGATGAAAATGTGTACCTAAGCCTTCCTGATTTTTTTCAGCAAAAACGGGATCATTTTGTACAAGGCTTATCTCAAACCAAATTTGAGCTGCTCCCATCTTATGGCTCTTACTTTCAGCTGGCGAAATATGGCCATTTAAGCGATGAATCGGATGTCGAATTTTCTTTGCGGATGACCAGGGAAGCCGGTGTAGCCTGTATACCTACGTCGGTGTTTTATACGCAGGCAACAGATCATCGTATAATTAGGTTTTGCTTTGCAAAGAGGCAAGAAACCTTAGACAATGCCGTTAATAGATTGATTGATTTTAAACTTTAAGAGCGCAAACAGTGGGGACAACACTATGGAAAATTTAAAGATCACAACATTTCAGGGCTACCTTTTTTGGGAAAACATTGATAAAAACCTGCAGAACATCGGGTTACGTTTGTCAGGCGGGATTCGCGAAAAAACGGACCTGATCATATTGCCTGAAATGTTTAATACGGGCTTTTCTATGAATGCGGCACAATTAGCCGAGTCCATGGGTGGCAAAACCATGGATTGGATGCATCAAACCGCAATAAAACATAATTGCGAAATAACCGGCAGTTTAATTATAAAGGAGGGCGGCAAATACTACAACCGCCTGATATGGATGCGCCCCGATGGTACTTATCAGCATTATGATAAGAAACATCTTTTCGCGATGGGTAAAGAGCACGAAACCTATGCGCCAGGCAAAAAAAGAATAATGGTTGAGTTAAAAGGCTGGAAAATTTGTCCGGCAATTTGCTATGATCTTCGCTTCCCCGTTTGGCTAAGAAACACCGGCGAGCTATACGACTTATTATTAGTAGTTGCCAATTGGCCCGAAAAACGTGCTGCTCATTGGCGTGCGCTGCTTTTAGCCCGGGCGATAGAGAATCAGGCCTATGTTATCGGCTTAAATCGCGTTGGGCACGATGGTAACGAAGTTTATCATTCCGGCGATTCAACCTGTCATGACCCTTACGGAAATGTGGTTTACTATAAACGCGACGAGGAAGACGTTTACACCTTTTCTATTATAGGGGATGAAGTAGCTAAAAACCGTGCTGCTATGCCCTTTTTAAAAGATGCTGATGATTTTATCATAAAATCTTAATTTCACGGCTATAACACTTAGCATTGATGAGATCATTTTACGCCACCCTGTCTGTTGCCTTGATATTTGCATTATCAGCATCGGCTCAAAAAAAACAGGATTATACCAAATATGTTGATCCGTTTATTGGAACCGGAGGCCACGGGCATACTTACCCGGGTGCGGTAAGGCCCTTTGGGATGATGCAGCTAAGCCCCGATACCCGCCTTACCGGTTGGGATGGTTGTTCCGGCTATCATTATACAGATACGGTGGTTTATGGCTTTTCGCACACCCATTTAAGCGGTACCGGCATAGCAGATTATTGCGATGTTTTATTTATGCCCACAACGGGGCAGCCGCAGTTTAAAAATGCAGATTACCGCTCCGTTTTTCAGAAAAAGAATGAGGAAGCATCACCAGGCTATTACAAAACCCATTTGGATAAGTATGATATAGATGTTGAACTGACGGCTACTACAAGGGTGGGCGTACACAAATACGATTTCCCTTCAACCCGACAGGCTAATATCATTATAGACCTGCAGCATCGCGACCAGGTTTTAAACGCCTGGATAGAGGTTGTGAACGACCACGAGATAAGGGGCCTGCGGCAGTCTAAAAGCTGGGCTAAAGATCAATATGTATATTTCTACGCCAAGTTTTCTAAACCCTTTAAAACGTATGGAATTGCTGTAAATGACGAAGTAAAGAACGGCCTTAAAAAAGCAGAAGGAAAAAACATCAAATTATTTATTCAATTTGAAAACCCCGGCGAGGTATTAAGCAAAGTGGGGATATCATCTGTAAGTGGCGAAGGTGCTTTGAAGAATCTGGATGCCGAAGTGCCTGATTTTGATTTTAAGCGCATAGAAAAAGCGGCAAAAGCTGCCTGGAATGTGGAGCTTTCAAAAATTGAGGTAGAAGGCGGCGCACCACCCGCCAATCAGCGCACGGTTCCAATGGGAATGCCAAATCCGGATGCCGTAAAGACACCTAAAGACAAAAATAAAAAAACACCGCCTCCCCCCGATCCGGCAAAAGTAAAGCTGACCATATTTTATACCGCCATGTATCATGCTATGCTGGCGCCTAATATTTACAACGATGTTGACGGGCAGTACAGGGGTTTGGATGGGCGTATACATTATGCAGAGGGTTTTAACTATTACACGGTATTCTCACTATGGGATACCTACCGTGCCGAACACCCATTACTTACATTGATTGACCGTAAACGCACTACTGATTTTATAAAAAGCTTTTTGGCAATTAATCAGCAAGGCGGGCAGCTACCGGTATGGCCGCTGGGATCTGACGAAACTTTCTGCATGATAGGCAGCCACTCTATCCCCGTTATTGTAGACGCCTATGCAAAAGGAATAAGAGATTTTGACGCTAAAGAGGCATTCGCCGCTATGAAAACGACCGTTAACCGCGACCGTTTTGGCATGGGTGGTTACATAAAAAACGGATTAGTGCCCGGCGAGGAACGCGAAAATGTATCAAAAACATTGGAGTATGCTTACGATGACTGGTGCGTTGCGCAGATGGCCAAAATGCTGGGAGAGCAAAAAGATTACGAAACATACATTAAGCGCGCCCAATACTGGAAAAACGTTTTTAATAATCAAACCGGGTTTATGCAGGCCCATATTAACGGTGCATGGAAAACACCGTTTGACCCTAACGAAGTTGATCAGAAAATTTATGTAGAGGGTAATGCCTGGCAGTATACTTTCTTTGTACCGCAGGATGTGGAAGGCTTAATGACGCAAATGGGCGGCTCAGACAAATTTGCCGCTAAACTGGACGAAATGTTTACCACCACAGCAAAACTTACAGGTACTGAACTTCCGGATATTACAGGCCTTATAGGTATGTACGCACATGGTAACGAACCCAGCCACCACCTGGCTTATCTGTTCAACTTTACTAACACACCCGATAAGACCCAGTTATACCTTAACCGGATAATGAAAGATTATTACTCCGAAAAACCCGACGGATTGACCGGAAATGAAGATTGCGGGCAAATGTCGGCGTGGTATATTATGTCAAGTCTTGGTTTATATAATATAGCGCCGGGGCAGCAGCAGTACCAAATAGGTTTGCCGCAATTTGCTAAAGCGGTAGTGCATCTGGAAAACGGAAAAAAACTTACCGTATTTAACAGCGGAGCGCTTGTTAGTAGAGACAATATTTATCTGCAGGGCGTTAACTTTAACAAAAAATCGCACAATAAGCTTTACGTTAATCATGATGATATTACCAATGGCGGCGATCTTGAGATTTTTACCGGAAAGCTGCCCAACCGTATGGCCATGCAGGATATGGAGCGCCCTACATCAAAGATCACTGATAATAAAATTGTGCCCAATCCTACATTAACGCTTTTACAAACTTTTGCGCCGCCTCCACAAGTGGCTATAAAAAGTAATGATATTGAGGCAAATACCATTTATTACACAACAGATGGCTCAGTTCCTACTGCATCCTCTGCAGTTTATAGTAAGCCGGTACCATTAACCGGCGGAATGACCATTAAAGCCGTTGCGGTAAGAAATGGTGTATCAAGTTTTGTAACAAGCGCTACGTTTAAATAGTCAAAATGCCGGCTGACGAAGAATTAACAAATAAGATAAGGGAAGCACTGTTTAACAGGGGGCTTACCGATGTTGAAGAGAAAAAAATGTTCAACGGCATCTGTTTTATGGTTGAAGGTAAAATGTGCGTATGCGCCAGTAATGACGAAATGCTTTGCCGGGTGGGCCCCTCATACCTGGAAGCTTTGGAAATGCACGGCGTTAGAGGAATGATACGCAATGGAAAGCCATTAAAGGACTATGTTTTTGTAAGCCCTGAGTTATTGAACAACAATGCAAATTTTAATTACTGGATAGATACGGCACTTGCTTTTAATAAATTTGCCAGGGCCAGCAAGAAACTTAAAGGCAGCAATAAATAAACTATAAATTTTGTACTAACAAACGCTTTGGCTCAAAATTAATTCAAGATATATTCGTTGTTACTGAAATATGAAACAGCTTGTATTTTTGAGCCATAATTTTACATCTTTACCGAATGTTTAAACGCATACATAACAAGTACCTCAGATATACTGTCATCTTTTTTTACTTTGTTATTCTGTTCTTTTGCGCAATTGAACTTAATTTTTTGTGGCTGTTTGGTTACTCGCCTGACATGCAAGATATTAAGCAGCCAGAATTGTCTGTCGGATCACAGGTATACACGGCCGATGGTAAGCTGATAGGCCAGTATTATAAAGAAAACAGATCGCCGGTTGAGTACAAGGATATCTCTCCAAATCTCATCAACGCGCTTGTTACTACCGAAGATATAAGATTTTACAACCACAGCGGTGTTGATTTTTACTCGTTTGTTACCAGTATGCTCTCAACAGCAAAGGGAGACAGGCGCGGCGCAAGTACCATTACGCAGCAATTGGCCAAAAATCTTTTTTCAACTCGCAAGCGCAAATCGCAGGGGTTTATCAGGCATATCCCGGTTTTGCGTACGGTTGTTTTTAAATTTAAAGAGTGGTTAACCGCTTTTAAGCTGGAACATGTTTACAGCAAGCCCGAGATACTTACGCTTTATTTAAATACCGTTCCGTTTGGTAATAACTCTTTTGGTATTAAAACGGCTACGCTTAAGTTTTTCAATAAAAATCCAAACGCTGTTAATCCTGCCGAGGCTGCAACACTTGTAGGTATGTTAAAGGCGACTTCTACTTATAATCCTATTAACAACCCTGAAAAAGCCAAAGAGCGCAGAAATGTGGTGTTAGGGCAAATGCAGAAGTATAATTATATAACCAAGCAAGATTTTGACAGGTACAGCAAACAACCTGTTCAACTTAACTTAAGCTATGTTGAAAATTCATCGCATGGCGACTCCTACCTGCGCGAGGCCGTGGAACGCTACCTCAAAAAATGGTGTAAGGATAACGACTACGATCTGTACGAAGATGGTTTAAAAATATATACCACTATTGACTCGCGCTTACAGGGCTATGCAGAAGAGGCTGTTGCGGAAAAAATGAAAATGTTGCAGCGCCGCTTTGACAATGTTTGGGGTGATCAAAACCCCTGGCGCGATTCAAAAGGAAACGAGATAAAAGACTTTGTTTTAAAAGCCGAACAGCGCCTGCCGATTTACAAAATGTTGCAAGCTAAGTACAAAGGCGATACCGTGCAGATAAAGCGCTATTTTGAAACGCCTAAACGAATGAAGGTGTTTACCTGGAAAGGTGACCAGGATACTACCTTCTCAACTGTTGACTCTATAAAATATTACGCCCGCATTTTAAACACCGGGATGATGAGCATTGAGCCCAGCACAGGTAAGATTAAAGTTTGGGTTGGCGGCATTGACTTTAAGCACTTTAATTACGATCACGTAAATCAATCAAAACGGCAGGCAGGTTCAACATTTAAGCCTTTTGCTTACTTAACGGCATTAGACAACGGCTATACCCCTTGTGATAAGTTTACAGACCAGCGCGTAAGTATTAAATACACCTACGGGGGCCACGATGAAGTTTGGGAACCCAACAACGCCGACTGGAACTTCAGCGGCCGCGAAATGTCTTTACGTTGGGCCATGGGTAAGTCTGTAAACTCTATTACAGCGCAGGTTACAGAGAAGGTTGGTTGGGATAAGGTGGTAGAGTACGCCCACAAAGTGGGTATCGAAAGTGAGCTTAAACCGGTGCCATCCGTATCATTAGGTTCAAACGATGTATCCGTTTACGAGATGGTGCGCGCCTATAGTACTTTCTTAAATAAAGGGCAAAAAATTGATCCGCTTTTGGTAACTAAAATAACCGACCAGGATGGTAAGGTATTAAAAGAATTTGAGTTACAAAGCGAACGGGCTATAAGCGAAGAGACAGCCTGGCTAATGCTATACATGTTTAGAGGTGGTATGGAAGAACCGGGCGGAACATCGCAGGCGCTTTGGGAATACAAGTTGTGGGATCACAACAACCAGATAGGCGGGAAAACGGGTACATCGTCTGACTATGTTGATGGCTGGTACATGGGTATAACCAAAGACCTTGTTACAGGTGTTTGGGTGGGTGCCGATGACAGGAGCGTGCACTTCAATTCATCAGAAACCGGCGAGGGGTCGCATACAGCATTACCTATTTTCGGCCGCTTCATGGAGAAAGTGTATGCTGATCCAAAATCGGGTTACACGCCCGGGCCATTCCCTAAACCCTGGGTAAAGATCACCAAACCGTATGATTGCCCATCGCCAAGGATAGCGGTGGACACTTTAGCGGTAGATAGTTTGCTGGAGGTTCCTTTTGATACACTGCAAACAGAGCCGGCGCCGACACCTGCTATTGCTCCGCAATAGCGCTTAACAAAAATTAACATTATTTAACGGCGCATTTATTTAAATTAGCGCTTGCATAATAATAAGCTGATGGCAAAACCTTACTTCCTTATCTCTAAAACAGCAAAATTTTCTGTTGTACTTATTAGTATCGCGTTTATGTTGCTGGCCGGGTTTGATGCAAAGGCCCAATATTTTGGCCAAAATAAGGTTCGCTATAAAAAACTCAAATTTCAGGTTTACAAAACGCCGCATTTTGAAATATACTACTACCTGAAAAACGACAGCCTTGTAAAACGCATGGCGCAGGAGAGTGAGCTTTGGTATACCTTACATCAACAGGTTTTCAGAGATACTTTTAAGGTTGCCAACCCTATAATTCTATATGCAAATCACCCTGATTTTCAACAAACTACCGCGATTGACGGAGATATTGATGTAGGAACAGGAGGTGTTACCGAAGGCTTAAAAAACCGGGTGGTTATGCCTATTATGGAGAATAACCATGTTACCCGGCACGTGTTAGGGCACGAGTTGGTGCACGCCTTTCAATACCATATACTTATGGGGAAGGGCGACGAATTTGAAAACCTTGAAAACGTACCCTTATGGATGGTGGAGGGTATGGCCGAGTATCTTTCCCTTGGTAAAAAAGATAGCTATACCTCCATGTGGATGCGCGATGCTTACCTGAATAACGATATCCCCACCATACGCGACCTTACCGAAAGCAGCAAGTATTTTCCCTATCGATATGGTGAAGCATTCTGGTCGTTTATAGGGTCAACCTATGGAGATACGGTTATAGTGCCGTTCTTTAAAAACACAGCCCGCTTCGGGCTTCCATATGCCATACGGCGCACCTTTGGCTATGATGACAAAACACTATCAGAACTTTGGAAAAAATCAATTGAGACCACTTATAAGCCCTTTTTAACCGATACCGTACAGAAACCAATAGGCCATATTGTTATTGACGAGAAAAACTCGGGCAAGATGAATTTGGCACCTTCTATTAGTCCTGACGGTAAGTATATGGCCTTTCTGTCCGAAAAGGGTCTTTTTTCTATTGATCTTTTCCTCGCAGATAACCGAACGGGGCAGATAATAAAAAAGCTCACCAGCCGCACCACCAATACCCACGTGGATGAATTTAACTTCCTGGAATCAGCCGGAACATGGTCGCCTGATGGTAAAAAGTTTGCCTTTAGTGTCTTCAGCAAGGGCCGTAACCGCATGTTGGTGGTTGAGGTACCAAGCGGCAAGGTGCTGTATAATGTATCAATGGAAAAGGCAGAGCAGTTTGGTAACCTTTCGTGGTCGCCTACAGGCAACCAGATCGTGTTCCAGGGGATGTCTGAAGGGCAAAGCGACCTCTATGTTTACAACTTCGACACAAAAAAAGTCACCCAGTTAACCAACGATAAATACTCTGATTATCAACCGGCTTTTTCGCGCGATGGCAAAAAGATAGTATTCGCTTCAGACAGGGCAACTTACGATAAAACACTGGCGCAAGCCATAACATTTAACCTGGCTATTCATGATATGGCTACAGGTGCCGTAACTAACCTTAATGTGTTTAACGGGGCCAATAACTTAAACCCTCAATATGCTGCTGATGGATCGGGGATCTACTTCCTTTCTAACCGCGACGGTTTCCGTAACCTTTACCTGTATAATGTAGCCAGCGGACAGGTTAAACAAATGACCAATATGTTTACGGGCATCAGTGGTGTAACTGAATTTTCGCCTGCCCTAAGCATATCTGCCAGCGGCGATGTTGCTTACTCCTATTATCGCGCACAGAAATATAATTTATATAGCGCTAAGGAAACTGATTTTACAGCTGTAGCGGCTGATCCGGCACAAACAAACTTTGCGGCAGGTACATTACCACCGCCACGCTCTGTTGGGGTCGATCTGATCAACAGCAACCTTAACAATTACCTGGCTTACCCCAGGATTCCCGTCGATTCTGTTAAGACAATCAAATACCGGTCTAAATTTAAAATGGACTACCTGGCCGGCAGCGGTGTAGGCGTATCTGTAAGCTCATTCGGTAACACGGGTTTGTCCAGTGGTATACAAGGCGTTTTTAGTGATATACTTGGCCGTAACCAGATCTATGCCGGCCTGGCGGTTAATGGCGAGCTATATGATTTTGGCGGACAGTTTATGTACATAAACCAGGAGAGCCGTTGGAACTGGGGCGCAGGCGTATCGCATATCCCTTACCGCTTTGCTACTTACAGCGCGGTAGCTACCAGTTACAATTTAAATAACAAACCAACGCCTGCCATTGAGGAACGGTATGATATTGTTCGCACTTTTCAAGACCAGGTTTCCTTATTCACCGCCTATCCATTTAACAAAGTTCATCGTGTTGAATTTGGCGCGGCAGCTTCGCAATACTATTACCGGGTTGACAGGTACAGCACTTACTATGACAGTAATAACTCTTACCTGGGTTACGAAAAGAAAAATGTTAGTACTGCCGACTATAACGCCGATCCGGCTAACGGAGGCATAAACCTGCGAACCTTTAGGATTTTTCAGGCAAGCACTGCCTTAGTGGGCGACAACTCATTTTTTGGTGTTGCAGCCCCGCTAAGCGGTTTCAGATACCGGGTAGAAGCTGCTTATAACATTGGCAGCTATAAGTTTTTTGCTCCGACAATTGATCTGCGCAAATATGTAAGGTTAGCACCGGTAACCTTTGCCGCGCGTTTATACGGCTACGGCAGGTTTGGCAAAGCCGATGCGCTTTATCCCCTGTTCTTAGGCTATCCTTTCCTGATGAGGGGTTATGAATCTCAAACTTTTTATAATGGCAATGGCAGCGGCCAGCCCAGCAATGGTTTTACTATAGACCAGCTTTCTGGTTCGCGTATAGCAGTGGGCAGTTTTGAGGTAAGATTACCATTTACTGGCCCGGAGAAATTAGCGCAGATAAAATCAAAATTCCTGTTTTCTGACCTGAACCTGTTTTTTGATGCCGGTTTAGCATGGAACCCCGGCAACCAGATAAAGCTTGGCCTTGCACCCGACAGGCTGCCCGACGTAAACGGTTTACCGGTGTATAATGCTAATCAGCGGGTGCCTGCTTTAAGCACAGGTGTATCATTACGCGTTAATCTGTTTGGTTATTTTGTACTGGAACCTTATTTCGCGCTGCCGCTTAATCGTACAGATGTTAAGAAACCTGTGTTTGGTTTAGGCTTTACACCGGGTTGGTAATACGCTTTGCAGCATGCCCTTTTTATCTAAAATATCAGTTCCGGCATCGCACGAAGGTTATCTGCAAAATATCCCAAGTTTAAATAAGGAGTTGGACCTCCAATTAAAAACCAACGTTTCATTTTTTGTGGGCGAAAACGGATCGGGAAAATCAACACTGCTGGAGGCCATTGCAGAACAATGTGGCTTTAATCTGCGCGGCGGTAACCGCAGTCATAATTTAAATTTAAGCACAAGTTGGCGCTTTAATGGCTACGAAACGCCTTTGGCACGGGCAATGCAGCTCCTATGGACTCCCCGCAAGATAACCGAAGGATTTTTTATGCGGGCGGAAAGCTTTTTTAATTTTGCATCGTACATTGACGAGCTGGCCGTAGAGGACTCACGCATTCTTAAGGCGTATGGCGGCAAATCCTTGCATGAGCAGTCGCATGGCGAATCGTTCCTGGCTTTGTTTAATAACCAGTTTGAATCAGGCCTGTATTTATTGGACGAGCCCGAAGCCGCGCTTTCGCCGGCACGTATACTGGCCTTTATGTCTATAATTAATCAGCTGGATAAAAGCGGCAGGGCACAGTTCATCATCGCCACCCACTCCCCTATGCTGATCTGCTATCCCGGCGCTACTATCTACCAGTTTGGCGACGGTGGAATACACGAAACTACCTACCAGGATACCGAGCATTTTTACCTCACTAAATCTTTTCTAAATAATCCGGATCTGTACCTGCACCATTTAAATGAGGATTAGGTTAGCTGATCAAATACGTATGAAATCAGATCAGGATTGAGTAAAAGTCTCAAGGTATAATTCTTCCACTTTGGTTCGCGCCCATTGCGTTTTGCGCAAAAACTTGAGGCTTGATTTTACAGAAGGATCAGACACGAAACAGTTGATACGGATACGATAACCTAATTCCCCCCAACCGTAGTGCGCCACCAACTCGTTCAGTATCGTTTCGAGGGTTTTGCCGTGGAGTGGGTTATTGAGTTGTTGCATTGGGCAAAAATACGGATTTGTAAATAGCTATTTGTACTAATGCATAACATCATACATCTGTATCAGTACCGCACATTAACCGTCCGAAATTGCACGTTTTTACATGCAAAATAAAAATTCAACTAATTTAAAATCAACAACTTAAAGCAGTGGCACATTCATAGCGTATATTTAAAATCAAAATATTTAAGTAGTAAAAAATGAAAACATTTCTCTTGTCTATAACCGTTCTGTTAGCGTTGAGCTTTAGCGCTATGCCGCAGGAAATTAACTATTCTTTCAAAGAATCATATAAAATTACAACACCGGCGCAGTTAATTATTTCTTCGCATGATGGCAATATTGAGGTTTTGCCGTCTGATAAAAACACCGTCGAGTTATATTACATAGTTAAAAAGAACAATGAGTTGCTTAAAATAGATCGTGCGGCGCTGGAAAAAGATGTAACGCTGGATGTTACGTCAGGTGCTAACACATTAAAGATCGATATTAAGTATCCAAAAAATATCAATTTCGCTATAATCAACAATCGACCTGTAGTTAATCTTAAAATTTACGTGCCAAAACAAACAGCCTGTAATTTGCTAACTGCTGATGGCAATGTGGCTGTTTCCGGGCTTTTATCAGATCAGCTTATTAAAACAAGCGACGGCAATATTAACGTGTTCAATATAGCAGGCAATGTTAAAGGTTATACATCTGACGGGAACGTTATGGCAAGGGATATTAAGGGCGATGCGGAGTTTAAAACATCCGACGGAAACATTAGCCTGGACGATATTATTGGCGATGTTTTATCCTACTCTTCGGATGGCCATCTGAGGGCAACTAAAATTAGCGGAGACATTGTTTTAAAGACTTCTGATGGCAATATTGAGTTATCGGCCATAAACGGTTCTGTATCTGCCAGTACAACTGACGGAAGTATAAGGGGAACCGTAAATGAGGTAAAAGGGCAAATATCATTAACTACAAGCGACGGAAATATAGACCTTACCGTTCCTGATCGGTTAGGGATGAATCTTGATATAGAAGGCAGTTCCATTCATACCCGGTTAAAGAACTTCTCGGGCAGTTCACAGAAACACTCTATACAGGGCCGCTTAAACGGAGGTGGTGTTCCGGTTAAAATAAGAGCGGTTGATGGTAATGTTAGTTTAAGTTATAAATAGCTTAAAATACATAAATAAGCCCCGGCAACAGTTGCTGCCGGGGCTTATTTATTATATTACCGCACGTTTTAGCTTTACTATGCAAAGTGGCCAAATATATCTCTGAGAACAGTTGCATTGCCAATTACTTCCCTCCATAGTCACTCGTCTTATCGCGCCAAACCGAATGTGGATGATTCCCGGGTAATATAATACCATTTTGGCAGGAATACTCTATCCAAACTGAAGGCCCGTCTATCCGCACGTAATCATTGCGGGTAAGCAAACCGGTGGTTCCGGAAAAGGATATGTAGGTATCGTCAAGTTCATTGGTATATTTTTTTAGCATAATGGCGGCGTCTTTGTCGTCAATATCATCAACATAGGTATTAATGGCCGCAATAACCAGCTTTTTCTGCGCAGCGCTAAGGTTGCTCACTTTTATACCCGATGGCGTGGCGGGGAACTGCGTATCGCGGTTGGGCCCTGTTAATATATCACGATAGGTATCAGTCAATTTCGCAGTTGTTTGCTGATCTGTTGTGAGGCCGGCTAACATAGCTGATAAAGCGCCTTGCTCCTGCTCCAACGGCTGATTTGTTCTGCCGTTTTGCTCAAATTTGCCAAATGGTTCAACCCCTCTGAATGATGGGGTAGCACCAACCAGTATGCCGTCTTTATAAGTATTGGCAAAAGCTACGTGGTGTCCACCGTACTGTATCTCAAACATACCCGATGCCGATGGTGTACCTAAAAAGGCTAAATAATACATCCCCGCACCGTAATCACTTGAGTTTTTAAGCGCCAGGTTATCATCAGCATTTAATAACTGCTCCAACTCGTCAAACCCCTCGTTGGTTTCGGTGCCCGATATTTCTTTTATAAGCGCTTTTGCCGCCTGCAATTGTTCAGTTGTTAAGGTCCCCAATTTTAGGCCAACACGTGTTGCGTTGCGAAATGTGGTCGGAAAATTTGACCATTTTTTCGCGTCGGTTTTTGAGTACTGTAGTTGCAATGCCGCGAGTTGTTCGGGGTTAAGCATAGCCTTAAAATTGTCGGCCATGCAAACCACCTTGGCAATGCCTTTTGCTTTGGAACAATCCGGCGCAGTAACTACAATAGGTGCAGCTACTTGATAAGCATCAGAGGATTTATTTGAGAGCATAAAAAGACCGGTTGCCAAAAGCGAGGCCATCCCAATAAAAAGTGCATTATTTGCCGCGGTGCTTAACCGCGGGCTAATAGAAACTGCCATAAACGTGTTTAACTGGCTTTAATTTGTGTGTTAGGCAAATGCTTGTTAGCATAAAACCTAAAATAAAATTGCGGATAAGTTTTAACATCATACCAGATGTATGGATTAATCAGCACATTGTATCGATTAATGCCTTTTATTCCATTAGTTGCAGTAACAAAGTCTGCGAACTTAAACAGCGGGTCTTAAAATATTAAAAACTGCCTCATTTCCTAATTTTTTATCTCGCGTATAAAAAGCGACTTAACATCAACCACCGTTGGGTTATGCAAATGGCAAAGTTGAAAGCCGATCTTTCCGCTGTCAAAACCTGTATTATGCACAATGTCTATCACTTTAACGCCATTAAGCCAGGCTTGAATGTGGTGGCCCTTAGCTACTATATAATAATGATTCCAGTCGTTAAACTTTACAACTTTGGGCACCAGTGCGTCCGGAAACTTCTGCACCATGCTGGCCCTGCGTTCTTCCCAAAGCGAACCCCAATAACCTTTCCCCATATCTATCTGGTAGCCGGGCGCATCGTCCCAGCTGGTAGGGTTGATCCGAACACATACGCCTGAATTGGCGTCTTCATCGCCCACCATTTTTATCATCACATTCAGTTCAAAATCAGTGTATGATTTTTTTGTGTAGCTGTAGTGATGCTCTTTTTCTTTTCCGATGGTACCGTGAAATTCGTGGTCAGTCAATTTCCAGAAGGCAGGTTCAAAATTCCAGTCGCCGGCATTAGCCAGCAGATCTACCCAGCCCTTGCCCTGTGGTTTGCCGTTAACCATTTTACCTCCTGCCGGAAGCGTATTTTTTAGGGTGGTGTCTGCCTGGGCATACGCGTCAGCAAAAATTATAAGGGGGAGTAAAAGCGCTATTAACAATTGGAGGGCGCATTTTTTAAAGTTTACTGTTGCTTTACTGTGTTGTTGTTGTTGTTGTGAGCAGATCATGCAGGTTTATTTTAAAGTAATTGGTTATCAGTTAAATAAAGGTAATAAATTTTGACATTTTTTACCATGGGCAAGATTTGTATGTTGCGTACCTTATAATTTATGTACATTAGGTGAGCCGGATCATTGTCAGTATAAATGAAAAAATCAGTACCCTTTAGTTTTTTATTCGCCATTTGCTTACTTGCTTTCAGCAACGAATTATTTGCCCAGATAAATAACGCGCCATTTAAACAGAACATGGATGTAATTTCCCGGCGTACTGACACATTGGTTTTTAAGGCCAGCGCTTATGTTATACAGCCGAATGATAAATTAGACGATCTGCTAAAACGCTTACCTAATTTAACGATTGACAACCAGGGCAGGTTATATGCCCAGCAGGAAAAGGTACAACAGCTATTGGTTGACGGGAATGAATTTTTTAGTGACGATCCGGTTTCTGCCGCGCATGTTTTACGGGCGGATAAAGTGGATCAGATCAGGATCTACTGGCGATGGAGCGATCAATCCTCATTTACGGGTGTTGAAGATAACGCGAAGATTAAAACGATTAACGTTATTTTAAAGAAGTAGAAACCGAAAGCTTTTGCCGACCGGCTCATAATTCTTAGTGTTCCAAAGTGTTTCACGCGCAAATTACCCGTTTATCAAAACACTGAAAATCAATTATTTAACAATCGAATAAGTGTTTCATTTCTTCAAAAAAATTGCAGGACAACGCCTTTAACTTAAGCATTTGAATAACAGACTGTTACATTAAAAAATGTGAACATAGTATTATAAAATGTGAATATAGTAGTGTTCCAACTGTTTCATACGTTATAGATAAATATTTGTTAATCAATAAATTGCAAGCAACGAGTGTTTCACTTGTTTCATCTGTACCACATATTTTCTGAAACACTATTGTTTAAACCGTTTTGTGGTAGTTGATGTGCAGCGCCTGGATCTTTTCGAGCTTGCCTAAAACCTCGTTTACCTTAGTTTTGCGTATGCCCACCTTTAAGCTGCAAAGGGTCTCAAACTGTTGGTTTATTAATGCAAGATTATACTCCTTAACCACACGCATTATATCGTTCATCTGCTCATGTGCAAATTGCAGGGTGTACATGTCCTGTATTGCCTTTTCAATTACTGTGGCCTTATCTAAGGCATCAATTGCGGCCTGCTTATAAGCATTAATCAACCCCGGAACGCCCAACAACGTACCACCAAAGTAGCGCACTACAACCACAAGCACGTTTGTTATCTCGCGCGATAGCAGCACGTTCAGAATGGGCCTCCCCGCCGTGCCCGATGGTTCACCATCATCATTAATACGAAAAACAGAGCGGTCTGTACCCAGGCGCATAGCCCAGCAATGGTGGTTGGCCTTGGGGTGTTCGGTCTTCAGGCGTGCAACCAGATCTTTGATATCGGCATCACTGGTAATAGGATAAGCATAAGCCAGGAACTTGCTGCCACGGTCGCGGAATGCGCCGTCGGCGGCGGTAGTTATGGTTAGGTAGGTATCGTCAAACAGCATAAGTAATGACTACACGTTGTACCAGATCTCCAGCAGATCATCGCCTGATTGCTGTTCATCAACCTTTAAGCCTGTTATTTTTGGGGCTGGGATGCCTTTCGCTAAAACCGCCTGACCGGTAAATACACGCGCCTCATCCCACATACCCGCCTCAATAAACGTTCGCAGCGTATGCGCCCCCCCTTCAATAATAACCGATTGGATATCCTGCAGGTAAAGCTGGTACATCATGTACTGCGGTACGTAGCGGTCAAAATCCTCTAAGGCAACGTATTTATTCTTACCAGTAATTCCGGCTCTCACTTCGTTGAATATCAGCGTCTCCACGGAGTTATCAAACAGGTGCAGGTTTTCATCTAATTCCAGCCTGCGGTCTATTACCACTCGTTTGGGATTTCGCCCTTCACCGTACCGCACATTCAGCTGTGGGTTATCAATAGCCGCCGTATTTTTACCCACCAGCACGGCATCTTCCTCGGCCCGCCATTGGTGCACCAACTTACGCGATTCAAGCCCGGTTATCCAGAACTGGCTGTTATCATCCGGCGCGAAGAAGCCGTCAGCGGTTTGCGCCCATTTTAAAATGATATAGGGCCGATGTTTCTGTACCCGTGTAAAGAAACGCCGGTTAAGCTGGCGGCACTCCTGCTCCAATACCCCCACCGTCACGCTAATACCCGCTGCCTGCAACTTCTCTATACCCTTACCATCCACCTGGTCAAACGGATCGCGGCAACCCACAACTACCTTAGGGATACGGTGTTTAATGATCAGATCGGCACAGGGTGGTGTTTTACCGTAGTGAGCGCAGGGCTCCAGCGAGACGTAAATGGTTGATTGTCGCAGTAATTCTTCCGCATTGTTAAACCGTTTAAGCACATCACTTACCGCATTCACCTCAGCATGCGGACCACCATATTTCTGGTGGTACCCCTCGCCTATTATTGTATTGTTATGAACTATAACCGCGCCAACCATTGGGTTAGGACTAACCGCTCCCCTTGCCAAAGCGGCAAGGTCAAGGCAACGGCGCATGTATAATTCGTGGGTTGGCATGGTACAAAAGTAGCTTTTTATGTTACTTTGCGCTATGGAAACCGTTAAAGATGTATTTGCCACCTACCGGACGCAATTAAAGCCGCTTTATGATGCACAAGAGGTTGATGCGATGGCTTTAACGACCTTAAGGGAGGTTACCGGTCAGTCCAACGCCTACTTAAAAGCTTTCCCCGAATACGAAGTTGCTGCCGATGGACAATCCAAGCTCAAAGAAATTTTGGATCAGCTTTTAACAGGCAAGCCCTTACAGTACGTCCTTGGGCATACAGAGTTTTATCGGCTACCCTTCAAAGTTAATCCATCAGTGTTAATACCCCGGCCTGAGACGGAAGAATTGGTTGACTGGGTACTAAAAAGTGACCTGCCGCAATTGGGAATTGATATTTTGGATATCGGCACAGGCAGCGGGTGCATTGCCATCAGCCTGAAAAAGAACTTACCACAAGCAAATGTATCCGCAATTGATATATCGGCAGAAGCTTTGAAAACGGCCAAAGAAAATGCTGAACTTAATAAGGTGGAGATAAATTTTATTGAAGCTGACATTTTAAATATTCACAACGTACAACTTACAACTTACAACCTGATCATATCCAACCCCCCGTACGTTACGCCGGCAGACAAGAACCTGATGCATACCAATGTTACTGATTTTGAGCCGCACACAGCCCTTTTTGTATCACAAGATGACCCGTTAGTCTTTTATAGGGCGATAGCTGATCTGGCGGTTGAAAAACTGACTAAAGGAGGCTTATTATTTTTCGAGATCAATGAGAGCTACGGCGCTGAAACCGTGGATATGCTCAAAACTAAACTGTTTAAAGAAGTTGAGTTGCGAAAAGATTTGAGTGGTAGGGACCGAATGATAAAAGCATCATTGTGATATTTTTATTAGCTTTATGCCTCTGAATAATCTGCCATGGAAAAACAAAAATTTCATTACGCCACCGTATCCGAAGCCATAGAGTTATTACGCAAACAGGGTTTTACCTGCGACTTTAATCTTAAGCAAAACCAACTGTTGGTTGGCGAGCAAGCCTACACCGCCGACGAGTTTGAAATTGTGGATGTGTACCGGTATGAAGGAGCAACCGATCCCGGAGATGAGGCCACAGTTTATGCCCTGGCATCGCCGTCGGGCGTAAAAGGGATATTGGTGTCAGGCTATGGCGCATCAAGCGATGAAGCGGCCGAGGAAACCTTGAAGCGTCTTCATTACAAGTATCAGCAATCAGGCAGTCAAAATAACAATGTTATTTAATACGCTGTATATTGCCAAATGGCCGCTTATCAGTAACCGGATCAATTCCGCAGACACCTTTCTGTTGTATTACTTATAATTAATGATTAACCTTCGTTCGCACATTTATAAGTTTTTAAACCATAGTTACTGGCTTATCCTTTTAGTTTCAAGCACTTGCTTTGCGCAAACGCCAAAGATAGATAGCTTAAAAACAGAGCTTAAAAAAAACATTCCTGATACCGTGCGCCTTAGGCTATTAAAGAATATAGCCACCGCTTACACTCCTGTTGATCTGAAACAACGGATTTACTATGCCATTATAAGTAAAGATCTGGCTGTCAAAATACATGACGATAAATCTGTGGCCGAAGCCTTATTAACTATGGGCGTATCTTACACCATCCGCGGCCTTAACGACAGTGCTATTTATTATTATAACAAAGCTTATAGTCAGGCCGAGAAAAGTAAATATGACATGGTTATGGGTAAGTGCCTTTCCAATTTGGGCTTGCTTAATGATAGGCTGGACAACGACAAAGAAGCTATTCAATATTACTTTAGGGGATTGGAAGTATTTAAGCGGATGAAATATTCGCCCGGAATAAACCAGTGTTACATAAATATCGGCTCGCTGTATTCTGACCTGGATCAAAACGAAGTTGCAAAAAGCTACTTTGAACAAAGTTTGAAAATTGCCACGGCCGAAAAAGATGAGAAAGGAATTGCCTACGGATTATTTACCCTGGGCAGTTGTTATCAGGCTCTCAAAAAAGACCAACTCGCATTAACTTACCTCAATAAAAGCCTTGCTATCCGAAAAAAACTGAACGACGCCAACGGCATAGGTGTGGTGCAAAGAGCTAAAGGACTCGCATATTATCACCTTAAAAATTATAGCGAAGCCATAGCCAATTTAGATAGCGCCCGCAACACCATGCAGCAGTTGGGCGATAAATACCAGGAAGCGGCAATGATGCTGGCTTCAATTGATGTTTATTTAGCTATGGGGAGTAAGGATAAAGCAGAATATTATGGGCTAAAAGGACTGCAGATAACCCGGGACATCGCGTCAAAATCAGGCACTTCATTGTTTCTTGAAAAATTGGTAAGTGTTTACAAGAATAAAAACGACATACCGAGTGCTTTCAAGTATCAATCCGAATACGTCGCTATTCAGGATAGCATAAAAATGGAAAAGCAGCTAAAAGACGTAACGCTGGCAGAAATAAAGCGCACCAGGAGTGAGAATGCAGCGCTGACCGACGATAACAGGGCGATAGCATCAGAAAACACCGGATACCTCACTAAGCTGCAACGATATAACAATATTCTGGTCATCATTGTGGCTACCCTGGCTTCGGTAGTATTGATTGTTATTGTACTATACAGACGTAATAAAGAAAAGCAATTAGCTAATCAACAGTTGCTCCGTCAAAAGGAAGAAATAGCGCAGATAAACAAAGAACTTGAGTATCTCAATGAAGAGATAAATGCGCAAATGGAGCTTACGTCAGTTCAAAACACCGAACTGGAAAGGCTTAACGCTGTAAAAAACAAATTCTTCTCTATCATCTCGCATGATTTGCGCGGGCCGCTTAATACCCTGCAAACCTTGTTTAGCATATACCGTGAAGGCGACGTAAAGGAAGATGAGTTACGGATGCTTCTTGGGCGCCTGGAAGATACTATTTTAACTACCGGTGCCTTCCTGGACAACCTGTTAGAATGGTCAAAAAGCCAGCTTGAGGGCATAGTGGTTAGAGCCGTAGATTTTGATGTAAAGGATACTATAACAGATAACCTGCATCTGTTTAAAACCAAAATAGAATTTAAAGAGCTTAAGGTAACAAACAAGGCTAAACAACCTGTTTTTGCGCATGCCGACCCCAATATGATAAGGCTTGTGGTGCGCAACCTTTTATCAAACAGTGTAAAGTTTTGTAAAAGCGGCGATAAAATAGAATTAGCTGCCAATATTGAAAACGACAGGGTTATAATCACAATTAAAGATACCGGCCCGGGTATTAGTGAGGAAGAAGTGGATAAGCTTTTCAACCTGGAGCATGCCGTGAGTACCAGCGATCAGGGCGAAAAAGGCAATAGGCTTGGCTTGATACTTTGCCGCGATATGATAGTGCAAAACCGGGGTACACTAACGCTTGAAACAAAACTGAATAAGGGAACTATCTTCAGGATTGATCTACCCGCAGGTAAATCATCTGATACCTTATTTTAACAACGCGTCCTTTTCTTTGGTAAATACGTTATAAACCAATTTATCCAATAAGGCCGGTAAAACTTTGCTTAATAAAACGGTTAATTTACCTTGACCTGTCATGATTAAAGTACGAGATCTGTTTTCAACCCCATCAACAATAACACCTGCAACCTGCTCCGCTGTCATCATTTTTTCCTCGTGCAAAGTGCTCTCTCCCTGCTGAACGCCATCTTTATTCAGCGCAGTATTACGAATATTGGATGCCGTAAAGCCCGGGCAGGCAGTAAGCACGTGTACTCCGGTTTTTAAATTCTCAACTCTTAAGGCATCCAAAAAACCATTCATGGCAAATTTCGATGCAGAATAACCTGTTCTTCCCGGCAAGCCTTTGTAGCCTGCAATTGATGAAACGCCAACTACCGCGCCTTTAGTTTTTAAAAGTTCGGGCATGGCATATTTGGTACAGTATACCATCCCCCAAAAATTAACATCCATAAGTGATTTAAGCACATGCACGTCGGTATCTTTAAACAGCGCCCGCATAGAAATGCCCGCGTTATTTACCAACACATCAATTTTACCGAAGGTTAATACTGCTTGTTTAATTAAGTGCTCACAATCGCTCTCGGAAACAACGTCACATTGCACCGCCACAGCCTTTACGTTGTACTGCTGTTCTAAAGACTGCGCTATTTCGCACAATGTTACATACTGCCGGGCGCCTAACACAAGGTTAGCGCCGCGTTTGGCAAATTCAGCGGCTAATGCTTTGCCGATGCCGGAAGATGCACCGGTTATGATAACTGTTTTATCGTTCAACTTCATATTGTGCCGGGTACAGCTGTATGCCCGGTACTTTTATTTCAGGCAATTTAAACAGGTACTTGGAGGCGAAGATAATCATAGCACCATAAAAATGCTTTATGAAAGCCCAGCTAAATTTAGGCACATACATGCTTTTAAAGTTGATGATGTATGTTTTGGGGTAATAGTAGTTTTTAAATCCCGCTAAACGCATACGGTAAGAAAGATCAATATCATAGCCATATTGATGGAAACGCTCGTCAAAGCCGCCTATTTCGTTAAATACCGAGCGACGCACTAACATAAACGCGCCATTAAGGATATCTATCTCAGAAGTTTGAAACTCCTGTACCCACTCTTTATTATTACGGTTAGTTAAGCGCGATTTTGGAAAATGTTTAGCAAGCCCTGTTAGTTTAAAAAAGCTAATCCATGGCTTTGTTAGCCCACGATTTGACTCCTGCAGAAATGCTCCCTGAGGCCCTAACATACGCACGCCTAAGCCGCTAACATCCTCGTGGTCATTCATATAGGCAGTGACCTTTTCTAAGGTCTCTTTTCCTAAAATAACATCAGGGTTGACCAATAAAATATACTCCCCTCTTGATGCTTGTATACCTTGGTTGGCTGCCTTGGCTATACCCTCATTAACCTTGTTGGCAATAACCCTAAACTGAGGGTAGTCTGCATTAAGCATTTCAAGTGTATTATCCGCAGACCCATTATCAACTATAATTACCTCATTATCAGCAGAATTTACTGATTTAATTAAAGAATTAAGTGTAAGTTTTAACAGATCACATCTGTTATGATTTACTACAACTACAGATATTTTCATACTACTTGGTTAATGAGTTCTCGTACGGAACACGTGTTACGATAGATCGGCCTAAAGTGATCTCGTCAACGTACTCTAACTCACCACCAAAGGCTATGCCACGGGCAATAGTTGAAATGTTAATGTTGAAATGTTTTAATTTTTTGTGCAGATAGAAGATCGTGGTATCACCTTCCATTGTGGCGCTAAGGGCAAATATTACTTCTTTAACCTCGCCATCGTTCAGCCGTTCCACTAATGAATCCACCTGAAGATCAGATGGGCCTATCCCATCCATGGGCGATATCAATCCCCCCAATACATGGTATAAACCATTAAACTGGCTGGTGTTTTCAATTGCCATTACATCACGCGTATCCTCAACAACACAAATCACACTCGCCTCCCGTTTATGCGATGAACATATCTCACAAATATTGGTGTCTGATATATTATGGCAGCGGGTGCAAAACTGGATCTCGTTACGTAGTTTAGTTATAGCGTGGCTGAATTGCTCCACCTCCTGCTTGTTCTGATTAAGCAGGTGCAAAACCAAACGCAATGCTGTTTTTTGCCCCACTCCTGGGAGTTTGGCAAATTCGGCGACTGCGTTCTCCAATAATTTGGATGAGAAATTCATATTGCGAAGATAGTTAATAGTCCTGAAGTCGGGAAGTCCGAAAGTCCGGAAGAAGTTTACTGAAAATGTTTTATTTGGAATATTGGATGGTTTACATAACTTGTAATAAATCTTATCAGAATGGCATTTAAATTTGAAAAGCTAGTGGTATGGCAAAAAGCTGTAGACCTAAGTTATGATATACATGAATTAACACGTTCATTTCCAAAGGAAGAACTTTTCATTCTAACATCACAAATAAAGCGTGCCGCTGATTCGGTTTCATTAAATATCGCTGAAGGTTCTACAGGCCAATCAAATGCTGAGTTCAATAAATTTTTAGGTTATGCATTGCGATCTGATATTGAAATTGTAGGTTGTTTGTATCTTGCAAAAAAACGTAATTTGATGGATGAAGAGACGTTCTCTAAATTATATGCCGATTGTGAAAAAATCTTAGTGATGATAAACGGACTCAGAAACTCTTTAAAATATTAATCTTTCGGACTTTCGGACTTCCCGACTTCCGGACAAAAAAACAATCATGTCCTCAGGAATACTATTGTCGTTTATTATTGGTTACTTTTTAGTGTTACTCGTAATCTCCTGGCTCACTTCCCGCAAATCAGCCGACAATGACACCTTTTTCGTAGCCAATCGCAACTCCAAATGGTATTTAGTGGCTTTTGGTATGATAGGCACCGCACTGAGCGGCGTAACGTTTATTTCGGTACCCGGCAAAGTTGGCGCGCCCAGCGGCGATCAGTTTGCGTACTTCCAGTTTATTTTGGGTAATGCGGCGGGTTTTATTATAGTAGCTACAGTATTGCTGCCCTTGTATTACCGCATGAAGCTTACGTCGATATACAGCTATATTGAACATGCTTTGGGTACCTGGAGTTATAAAACCGCTGCCGGCATATTTTTGCTAAGCCGCACAATCGGGTCAGCTTTCAGATTGTATTTGGTAGTTATTGTTTTACAGCGCTTTATATTTGACAGCTATGGTATTCCGTTCTTCGCTACCGTTATAATTTGTTTGTTATTGATATGGGCCTATACCTTTAAAGGCGGACTAAAAACTATTATCATCACAGATAGTTTGCAAACGCTGTTTCTTGTATCATCCGTTTTTCTATCCATTTACTTTATTTGCCGAAGTTTGGATCTGAGCGTTTTTGAAGCTGTCGAAGCAGTTAAAAATAGCAGCTATTCCAAGATCTTTTTCTTCGATGATTTCATGACCAGCCATTTTCACATCGGCAAGCAGTTCATCGGGGGCATGTTTATTACAATAGGTATGGTTGGTTTGGATCAGGATCTGATGCAGAAAAACCTGAGCCTTAAAAACATCGGCGAAGCACAAAAAAACATGTTCAGCTTTACTGGGGTGTTTGTGGTAATCAATATTTTCTTTTTATGCGTGGGCGCTATGCTGTACATGTATGCCACTAAATATGGCGTCACTGTTGAGAAAACAGACTACCTGTACCCTACCATCGCGCTAAAATATCTGGGTGTTATACCTGCTATTGTTTTTATGCTGGGCTTAACTGCAGCTACTTTCGCCACCACAGACTCTGCCCTTACAGCACTCACCACTTCTTTTTGCGTTGACTTTTTAAATTTCAATAAAGGCAAAGACGTTAACAGCAAAGCAAACGTAGCTACAAGGCACTATGTTCATATAGGTTTTTCTATACTGTTGCTTTTAACGATAGTGATTTTCAACGCTATAAATAACGATGCGGTTGTAAGCGCTATTTTCAAAGTTGCATCCTATACTTACGGGCCATTACTTGGCTTATATTCGTTTGGGTTATTTATGGGTGGCAGGCAGGTAAAAGATAAGTTAGTGCCTTTTATATGTTTAATTTCGCCGGCTATATGTTATTACCTAAGTTCGCATTCAACAGCGCTTTTTGGTTATACATTTGATAACGAATTGATATTGCTTAACGGATTGATAACTTTTATCGGGTTGCTGATTACCTCATCAACAAAAAAAGAGACACTGAAAGGCTGATTTTCAGTTGATAATAAGATTTTTTGAAACAGATATACATTATAAAGGTTTAAGAGAGATATGACCGGAGACGAAAAATTAAGAAGAGCGTTTGATAACAAAAACTGGCAGGAGATAAAGGTTACCGACTCGTGGCAGATATTTAAAATAATGGCCGAGTTTGTTGACGGCTTTGAGAAACTGGCTAAAATAGGCCCGTGTGTTTCCATATTTGGCTCAGCACGTACAAAAAACGACAACGAATACTATAAAATGACCGAAGAAATAGCCCGCTTACTTACAGAGCGAGGTTATGGCGTAATCTCCGGCGGCGGTCCGGGTATTATGGAAGCAGCTAACAAAGGTGCTTACGAAGCCGGTGGTAAATCTGTAGGTTTGAATATAGAGCTGCCTTTTGAACAGTTTCACAATAAATACATCGACAGGGATAAAATACTTGAGTTTGATTACTTTTTTATCCGTAAAGTAATGTTCATGAAATATTCGCAAGGCTTTATTGTGTTGCCTGGTGGTTTTGGTACCATGGATGAGGCTTTTGAAGCGATGACACTGATTCAGACAGGCAAAATAGCCCGTTTCCCTATTGTATTTGTGGGTACAGATTACTGGGGCGGATTGTTTGATTGGGTATCTAAAAACATGCTGGAAAAAGAGCACAACATACACCCTGACGACCTGAACCTTTACCGTTTGGTAGATACCGCGGAGGAAGCAACGGAGCATATCTTCCGTTTCTATAACAAGTATGTATTGAAACCTAACTTTTAACCCAACAACAAACTTACCACCACTTAATAAGACTAATGGAACTACCCGACAAGCAGAAAAAGGCCAGTCTGGGCTTTATTTTTGCTACGTTACTAATTGATGTTATGGGGCTGGGTATTATCATCCCGGTTATCCCCAAGCTAATAGCACATCTTATTCACGGTAGTTTAAGCGATGCATCCGCCTATGCGGGCTGGCTTACCGCGGCTTATGCTATTATGCAGTTTGCATGCGCGCCTTTAATAGGCAACCTGAGCGACAAATATGGCCGCAGGCCGGTATTGTTATGTTCGCTGGTTGGCTTTGGTATAGATTACCTGTTTTCGGCCTTCGCGCCTACTATTGCATGGCTGTTTGTGGGCAGAATTGTAGCCGGAATAACGGGAGCAAGTTTTACTACTGCTACCGCTTATATAGCCGACGTAAGTTCGCCCGAGAAACGTGCGCAAAATTTCGGAATGATTGGTGCGGCCTTTGGGATTGGCTTTATAATAGGCCCTGTTATTGGCGGCATATTAGGTAAACATGATATGCATTATCCGTTTATTGCAGCAGGTCTGTTAGCTTTTGCAAATGCAACCTACGGATATTTTATGTTGCCGGAATCATTACCTATTGAACACAGACGACCATTGGACTTTAAAAAGATCAATCCCTTTACATCTGTTTTTAAATTAAAAAAATACTATTCGGTAGTTGGGTTGGCAGTGGTTTTATTCCTTGTTTATTTTGCCGCTCAGGCGGTACAAAGCGTTTGGACCTTTTATACCATGTATAAATTTCATTGGAACGAGGATTGGGTAGGTTATTCATTAGGTTTTGTTGGCTTGATGGTGGGTGCGGTACAGGGTGGGTTAATCAGGATTATATTACCCAAATTTGGAGAACAACGCAGCATCTGGATAGGCTTATTACTTTATTCTGCCGGGCTTATAATGTTTGCGTTTGCTACTAAAGGTTGGATGATGTTTGCCATACTGGTACCCTATTGCCTCGGCGGTATAGCGGGCCCCGCCATACAGGGTTACATGAGTAACAAGGTACCGGCTAACGAACAGGGCAACCTGCAAGGCGGCCTTACGGGATTAATGAGCCTCAGTTCTATATTCGGCCCGTTGGTGATGACAGAGTCTTTTTATTACTTTACCCGCCCCAATAATAAAATTCATTTTCCGGGTGCGCCGTTTATTATAGGGGCTATCTTAATGCTGATGGGGGCATTGTTTGCAATAAGGAGTTTTAAAAGAAACACAAAATTAACTTAATGGTTATTAGTTAGGTTTAACTTCGGCCCTTTAAATATGTCTGCACAACTTACGCCTGATTCTGATAAAATTTCTGCAAAAAAACCGGAAAAAAAAAGATCCGCGGCATTAGGGTTTATTTTCATCACCATATTTATTGATGTATTGGGTTTGGGCATAATAGTACCTGTACTACCCAAACTTTTAGAAACCCTGGGCCATATAGATGTTAGCACAGCATCAAAATACAGCGGCTGGCTAAACTTTGTCTACGCCAGCATGCAGTTGCTGTTTGCTTCCATTATCGGTGGCTTAAGCGATAAATATGGCCGGCGCCCTGTTTTGCTCATCTCCTTATTCGGATTTAGCATTGATTACTTATTTATGGCCTTTGCCCCATCTATTGCCTGGCTATTTGTAGGGCGTTTTATAGCGGGTGTTGCCGGTGCAAGTAATGCAACAGCTACTGCCTATATTTCTGATATTAGTACAGGCCATAAACGTGCTGCCAATTTTGGTTTGGTGGGCGCAGCATCAGGTTTCGGCTTTATAATAGGGATAGGTTTAGGTGCTTATTTGGGCGATCTTAATTTAAAATTTCCTTTCCTGGCTGCCGCTGGGTTTGCATTTTTTAATGCACTGTACGGATTTTTTGTATTACCTGAATCATTAAAACCTCAACACCGCCGCAATTTTGAATGGAAACGCGCCAACCCAGTAGGTGCACTAATCACTATTTTTAAACGCCACCCAGAGCTGGGCGGATTGATCAGTGTACTTACGCTGGTTTACACGGCCCAAAAATCGGTGGAGTACCTTTTATCCTTCTATTTGTTTGAGAAATTTGAGTGGACACTGAACAGCGTAGGAACGCTGGGTATATTTATAGGTGTGTTGTTGGTAGGTATACAAGGCGGGCTAATTCGTTACACCATACCTAAATTTGGTCAGCAAAAAAATATAGTGGCAGGTTTAATTTTTTATGCGATAGGGCTCATTCTGATAGCCTTTGCCACCCAGGGATGGATGATGTATCTGTTTATGATACCTTATTGTCTTGGCGGAATAGGTGGCCCGGCGTTGCAGGCCTTTGCGACGGAAAAGGTTGCAAAAAACGAGCAGGGTGAACTGCAAGGCGCTATAACCATTGTTAATAGCTTGAGTGTAATTGTAGGGCCATTGTTGTTTGGTTACACGTTTTATGCCTCTACAAATAAAAATGGCGCCTGGTATTTTCCCGGCTTTTCTTACCTAATAGGCGCCCTTATGGTGTTAATTGCTATGTTTATTGTGATAAATAGTTTCAGAAAAGCCGCCGCTGATAAACGCAAGTCGGTTATTAATCCAGCCCACTAACGCCACCGGAAATTACGAACTTCATCATATCAGCCGCGTTTTTATCCAGCGGTTTAACCTTGTCTGCAGCTATGATAACAACCTGCCCGGCAAACGAGTAAGAATAAGGGAAATAAACAGCCACCTCGCCGGGAAGACCCAATTTGGACAGATCTTTTTGTACCAGGAAACCTATTTTTTTCAAACCAAATTCGTTAACCTCTACAATAACGGCTTCGTTAAACTTTTTTTCATCGCCAACAAAAGCATTGGTAAGGTCTTTAATAGAAGAATACAAAAATTTAAAAAGAGGCAAACGGTTCAGCCATCTGTTAAACCATTTTTTTATCGGGTCTGTAACCACATTGGTTACCAGTACCCCTGCAATCATTATCAAAACAAAAACGTTCAGAATGCCCAATCCGGGGATATGGATAGGCTCGCCGTCCCTGGTAGCCAGAATAACGTCGCTAATGTTTAGGGCATTATCTATAGTAGATATGGCCCAATAGATCAAAAATATAGCGGCTCCAATAGGCACTACCACTATCACGCCTTTCAGAAAATAATTTAACAGCGCTCCAATTACCTTCTTCATATTTTCTCTGAATATTTCTACTCGTAAAAGTACACCCTTTTTACGCGTTGTGAAATATTAGTTAAAATTTCATACGGAATAGTTCCTATTTGGGTGGCCAGCTCTTCTATACGGTACTCGTTGTTAAATACAATTACATCATCGCCCTCCTCAACGTTCAAAGCAGTGACGTCAATCATCGTCATATCCATAGATATATTGCCAATTGTGGGCACAAGGGTACCATTTACCATCATTTTTCCTACGCCATTGCCAAAAGCCCGCAAGTAACCGTCGGCGTAACCTATACGCACCGTAGCTATTTTACCATTATCAGCCATCAAGCCCTTGCGCGAATAGCCTATCGTATCACCAGCAGTAACCTTGCGTACTTGCGAAACGCTTGTTTTTAATGTAGCAATGGGTTGTAATCCATTATCAGTTAGCGGTACAGCCGCGTCAACACCGTAAAGACCGATACCCAACCTTACCATATCATATTGCGCTGCAGGCCAACGGGTAATGCCGGATGTGTTGCATAAATGTTTGATGACCTTATAACCCAAGGCCTCCTCTATTTTCTTGTATGATGTATCAAAGCGCTCAATTTGAATTCTGGTAAAGCCATCATGCTCAGCAGCATCGCTCGCTACCAAATGAGAAAATACCGATTTAACCTGTATGTACCTATTTATTTCAAGCATATCACACAGCGTATCTACCTCAAATTCTTCAAAGCCGAGGCGGTGCATGCCGGTATCTAACTTGATATGTACCGGATAGGCAGATATCTCGTTCATCTGAGCGTATTTAACAAACTCATCTAATAAACCAAAACTGTACATAACGGGCTCTAACTTGTATTCTACCAGTTTATCAAATGCAGAATATTCGGTGTTCATTACCGCAATAGGCAAAGTGATGCCCGATTGTCTTAACGAAACGCCTTCATCAGCATAAGCCACTGCCAGATAATCCACTTTATTGTATTGCAGCATGTTGGCCAGTTCAAATGTGCCGCTGCCGTAGCTGAATGCTTTTACCATAGCCATCACCTTAACACCCGGTTTTAGCTTAGCTTTATAGTAATTAAGATTGTTGAGCAGAGCATTCAAGTTAATTTCCATCACCGTTTCGTGGTTTTTTTGTGATAGCAATCTGCTTATCCGCTCAAACTCGAAACTGCGCGAACCTTTTATCAGTATAGTCTCGTCTCTAAATCTTAAACTGCTCAGGTTGGTCAGTAAGGCAGTAGTATCAGCAAAAAAATGCTTTTCGGGCACATCTATACTATCCTGTCGCTTCATAAGTGCCTCTCCTACACCAATAAATCTGTCAATGGTTTTGCTATGCACTAGTTCGGCTACTTGTTTATAGAGTATATCTTCAGATAATCCCGACTGGAAAATATCCGACAGAATAAGTGTCTTTTTTTTATGCTGATTTTGTTGATTTAAAAAATTAAGTGCGATCTCTAAAGATTGAATATCTGAATTATAAGTATCGTCAATAACAGAGCAATCGTTTGTACCGGTTTTAAGCTCCAACCGCATACTAACTGAAGTAAGCCGCTCAATGCGCTTATCAGCTTCAACCGGCGAGTAACCTAAGGCCAGCATGGTGGCCCAGCATGTAATAGCATTTTCAACAGAGGCCTCATCAATGAAAGGAACAAGACATTCAATTTCCTGATCTTTATACTTAGCACGCAGATAATAACTTTTAGAAATAACTGTTTCGCTAAAAACGTACAGGTCAGCCTGGCGGAAAGTACGGCTCCAGGTAAAGCAATTATCTGCTATTATTTCATCTTTATAATCTGTTACCTGGTCGTAATTATATATCACTAATCGGCATCCTACAAATAGCTTTAATTTTTCGCGTACTTTATCTTTAAAATCCTCAAAGCCTTCGTTATGGGCAGGGCCTAAATGGGTAAGCACACCAACAGACGGCTTTATTATCTCCTTCAATCTACTCATTTCGCCCGGCATAGAAATACCGGCTTCAAAAATACCCAGCTCGTTTTTCTCACTCATTTGCCATACAGACAAAGGCACCCCTATTTGCGAATTATAACTTTTGGGGTTGCGCACAACGTTTTTATCAATGGCGAATAGCTGGTAAAGCCACTCTTTTACAATGGTTTTGCCATTACTACCCGTAATGCCTATCACTTCGATATTAAAGCGATCTCGGTGATGGGTAGCTAATTGCTGCAAAGCGGTAAGTACATCAGGTACTATCAGGAAATTAGCATGAGGTAACTTTATCTCAGGGCCTTGCTTTACTACAAAGTTGCGCACGCCTGCGGCATAAGCTTCGGCAATAAAGGCGTGACCGTTGCGCCTGCCGCTCAGGGCAAAAAATAATCCATCGGCCGCATTAGTAACACGGCGACTATCAGTAAGCAGTACGCTTATAACGTCATCTGTAATAATGTCGCCTTCGGCTTTGATAATGTCTTTAACCTGCTGAATGGAGTATTGATTGCTGAGCATATGTGACGCTAATTTGCTTATATTTCTGCCAATAGAAGAAATTTTTGGCATTTTTGGTTTTTATGGACGCTCCAAAAAAACAAAAAATAATTGATGAGCAATTGGCGCTTGAAAAAGCAGGGAATTATTGCGCCTATCAGGAGCGATCGCAACAAGAGGTTAGGGATAAATTATATGAGTGGGGACTTTGGCCCGCTGCCGTTGAAAATGTAATTGTAAAGCTTATTGGCGATGGCTTTTTAAATGAGGAACGCTTTGCCAAGGCATACGCTACAGGTAAATTCAGGCAGAAAGCCTGGGGAAAGATAAAGATAAAACAGGGGCTTAAACTAAAAAAAGTGCCGGATGTGCTGATAAAAAAAGCGCTGAACAACATTGATTACGACCACTATCTTGAAACCCTGCGAAACATTATTGAAAAGAAGGCGGCCTTATTAAAGGAGCGAGACGCATACAAACGCCGCTATAAACTGCACCAGTATGCCCTGAGCAGGGGTTTTGAGGGCGATTTGATAAATGATGTTTTGACAACCAGCCACTTATAAAAAACTTTAAAAAATTATTAAATTTACTCTTGCATAAAGTTCAAAACTGTCTATATTTGCACTCCGCAACGCAAAAGCGCTAAACGGAAACACCAACGCGAAAGTAGCTCAGTTGGTAGAGCACGACCTTGCCAAGGTCGGGGTCGCGAGTTCGAATCTCGTCTTTCGCTCCAATAACACCCTTCTGAACTAACAGAGGGGTTTTATTTTTAAAAGGTTAATATCCCGATCAAATCGGGACTAACGCCGGCTCAGATGGTGGAACTGGTAGACACGCAGGACTTAAAATCCTGTTCCCGTAAACGGAGTGCGGGTTCGATTCCCGCTCTGAGTACAAAGCCTGATACACGCCCGTATCGGGCTTTGTTGTTTTTAGGCCCAAAAGTGTAGCCGTATACGGGTATACAACTATTTACTTATTGTATACACCAATTAACATAAAAAGCTAATAATCAATAACTTAATTATTTGCGGTTTGGGAATTATTGATGCAAAAAGCATTAAAAAACCGAAATACAACTTTTAGGTGTATACACCCTTCGTGTGTTTTATACACGCTAATTTTACGGCAAAATCCGTTGACCGCAGCGTCAATAAATTTCATCTCCCTTCAAAATTTACAAATCAATTTTACACCCACCAATCCAAGGCACGGTATTAGCATACTGTAGCAGCGATGAAAACAATATTGCTATCCGCCGCCTTCTGTGCTGTTATTAATACAAGTATTGCCCAAAATGCTGTTAAAAGCACCGTTCCACCAGCTAACGAACAGGTAAACGCTACAGATCCCAAAAAAGATATTGCCGCAAATATTGCCACATTAAAGCAAGCGGATACTTTTTCCAGATGGATAAATGCATGCGGCATGATACAAACTATGAATGATCCTGGGCCTCTAACCGTTTTTCTGCCACCAGATAGTGCCTTCAATCAATCGCTACCCAATAAATTCAACCAATCGCCACCCAATAAAATAGACACCGCAACGTTTTCCAAAAAGAAATTTGATCTGATTGCGTTATTAACGTATCATGCCCTGCCGGGTAAGGTTTCTGCTAAAAATATTGCAAAGGAGATTGGTCGCGGTAAAGGTGTGGCGGTTTTTAGAACCATATCCGGCGCCCCGCTTAAAGCGCGGTTTGACGAAAGCGGAAATATTGAATTGATAGACGAAAGCGGCAATAAAAGCAAGCTATTGAAAACCGATCTGAAACAAAAAAACGGACTTATACATTTGATTTCATCTGTATTGATACCTAAATTTAAGTCTATTTAAACTACTTATTTGTGACAAACCGATACCTTCGGTTTTGCGTAATTTTGATAAATACTTAATAGATATGAGAAAGATAGCAGGAGCACTATTAATTATGCTCAGTATAGCGGCAGCAAGCTGCCAAACGAGTAACGGACAGCAAACAAAAAGACCGGCAGCCAAAACCGCGGCCGAATGGAAAAAGATCCTTACCCCTAACCAATACCAGATAATGGTTGAAAGCGGAACGGAAACCCCTTTTCAGAACGCTTACCATGACAACCATCAAAAAGGAGTATATGTTAGCGCTGCTACCGGCGACGTTCTTTTTTCGTCGGCAGATAAATTTGATAGCGGAACCGGGTGGCCAAGTTTTGTAAAACCAGTTGACCCTAAAAAAATAGAGATAATAGTAGACGATAGCTATGGCATGCACCGCGAGGAAGTAATTGAGCGCAGTACAGGTCTGCACTTAGGCCATGTGTTTGACGATGGGCCGAAATCTCGCGGTGGCAAAAGATATTGCATGAATTCGGGCGCGCTTAAATTTATTAAGCAGTAAGCCTTCTGCCTATATTAACTGAAGGTCGCACTTGTTGCGGCCTTCTAACACCACTCTCAAAATTCAACGCCGCTGTAAGGTCTATCCAATCAGGATTAACAGGTCTTATCATTCTTTCTTTTTGCGGACGTGTATAAGTGCTTACCGTTTTAAAGCGCTCCATAGCCATTTCCTCGCTATTTATCTCTTCAAAATAAACCAGGCGGTTTAATTGCTTTGAATTATCAAAGAACAAAGTAGGCATCTCATTATAAAATTGGATGGTTTTTAACAGGTCTGAACATAGGCCAACATGCAGGTTATTGCGGTTTCTGTCTGTGATGATATAAATAAAGCGCTTCATTTGATAATAAAATTTGCTGATGAAAAAATAATTACTAACTTTATGAGCATAAAATTACTAATTAATTTAGCAATTCCAAATTTTATGGCAAATATTTCTTTAAATATTAAATTCCTCCGGAAGAAAAAAGGTCTTACGCAGCAACAGTTTGCAGATGAGATAGGTATAAAAAGATCATTAGTGGGTGCTTATGAAGAAGAGCGCGCAGAACCCAAATATGATTTACTAAAAAAAATAGCATTATATTTTGATATTAGTCTGGACGACTTTATTAACGACGAAATAAACGAAAAATGGGCGCCAAAACCCAAAGGCAATCCCGATAATTTACGCATCCTTACTATATCTGTTGATAAAGAGGATAACGAGAATATAGAAATGGTACCCGTAAAAGCCGCTGCCGGTTATTTGAATGGATACGCCGATAGAGAATATGTGGCCAAACTGCCCAAATTTTATTTACCTATGTTTAAGCAGGGTACTTATCGTGCCTTCGAGATAAGCGGAGACTCTATGTTACCTCTGCAGTCTGGTACTACTATAATAGGAGAATATGTTGAGAATTGGGCTGATGTTAAACAGGGCCAAACCTATGTGGTGGTATCAAAAACTGAAGGTGTGGTTTATAAAAGGATAGGCAACAAGTTTAAAGATAATAAAAAGCTTAAACTTGTGTCAGACAACCCCGTTTACGAAGCCTATGAAATAAATGGCGAAGATGTATTGGAACTATGGAAAGCCAAAGCGTATATATCTATGCAATTACCCGAACCTATGCCAGAGCCTACTATGGAAAGCTTAACCAATATGATGGCGCAGATGCAAAGGTCAATAAGTAACCTGCAACAAAATAAGAATTAAGCTATTTATGCGCGATAAACGTTTATATAAAGGCTATAATTTTAATACGGCAACATTTAAGTTACATAATAAAAATTAAACCTTTAGGGTATACCTTTATCTTATACTAAAACAATAAAAACCGTAGAAAATGAAAAAAGTATTATTAGTAGGCGCTTTCGTATTAGGCATTAGCGCTGTTAGTTTCGCACAAGGTGGCGGTGGTGGTGGTAGAATGGGTAGAACCCCTGAAGCTCAGGTTGAGGCCTTAAAAACTTCACTTACCGGCATTACAGATGCTCAGTCTGCAAAATTATTAGCTGTTTTCCAGACTGCTTCTAAAAGTCAGGATAGTTTAAGAACAGCATTAAACGGTGATTTTGGTGCTATGAGAGAAAAAATGGCTCCTATCACTGCTTCAACTACAGCAAAACTAAAAGGCATTTTAACTCCTGAGCAGTTTACCGCTTACGAAAAAGCACAAGCTGAAAGAGCTGCCCGTTTCGGCGGTGGTGGCGGTCCTCGCTAATTGATCACATCATTTAATAAAAAAGCCTTCCGAAATTTCGGAAGGCTTTTTTATTACCACGGTATTTTCATAAAAAAATCCGTCCCGATAAACCGGGACGGATCCAAAACTAAAAAGGGTAAACTGTAATGGGCTTATTTAATATCCTGAAAAAAAGTTAAGCCTTGGCTTGGAACTGCTTTTAACACGATCTCTTTATTTGCTTTTACCAGGTCAACAAAATAAACCAATGGTTCTGCACTTTTATTTTCATACTGTATAACACGGCTAACAGTAAAGTCAGCGTATTTAGCTTTAAGCTCCTTACGGTCAGTTTCAGGCAAAAGCAATACAGAAACTTCCTGGGTGCGGCCAAGGTATTCACCATCAAGGTCATAAAATGCTGTGAACTTAGCACCTTCAAACACGAAATCAACTTTTTGAGTATTTGGAGTTACTGTCCAAACAACGTTTGAAGCATTTTCAAATTCGGCAGAGAACTTGTTAAGTGCAGTATATGATACATTTTTCTCACCTTCAGCTTTAGCTTTTTTTCCACCATCTGCGAACGCAGTTACACTAAACATTGTAGCGATTGCTGCTGTAATAAATAATTTTTTCATAGTCTTAAATTTTAAATCCATAACAAAAGTAAGGTACTGTTAACGATTTGGCAAATAAATTTGAATTTTTATGAAAATTTAATAATACATATACATATTGGGTGATTTATTTCAATATTTTCATTAATAATAGTGTATAAATTACAATATCATCAATATACTTAGTGTACAAAATACAACACAAAAAACAAGTTGTGTAACAAACACACTATCACAGACCTTAAAATGACTAAAAACGGCCTAATTTTTAAAATAACGCCATATTTACGTGAATTTAACACGGTGACATTGCATTGACAAACAGTGCATTTTACGCAATTATTATATAATTTTTGTTACAGAATAATGAGCTTTTTCGTTGAAAAAATGCGCTGGAAATGCGGTTCTAAAATTATTCTCTAAAAAAAATTTGCATTTCATTTATTATATCGTAATATTGCGATATAATTATGGGCATAACAAAAACAGACATATTTACTGATGAGCAAAATCACTTAGCAGTTATGCTAAAGGCAGTTGCGCATCCGGCGCGTATAGCTATACTGGAGCACATTATAAAGGCTAACGCGTGTATTTGCGGCGACCTGGTAGATGAGTTAGGTTTAGCGCAGGCAACCATATCACAGCACTTAAAGGAGCTTAAGAATGCAGGGCTAATACAAGGAACTATTGAAGGGGCAAGTGTTTGCTATTGCATTGAACCTAAAGCTTGGGCCCTGCTAAAAAACGACCTGAATAGCTTTTTTGATTCTTATACTGAACTTAAAAGTTGCTGTTAAAAAAATTTGAATACACCAATCGTAATATTGCAATAATACATTATAAACTCAGCTTATGGAAACATTAAAATGGCAGGCTTTTAAACAGCTACTCAGCACCAACGCAGCGCTTACATTGCAATTTCAATACGCAGAAGATAAACGAGTAAATGCTGCCTACCACATTACAGAAATAAAGCAGGCTCCAATTACATCGGTGGACTGTGGCGGCGTAATGAACGCGTGGACAGAGATAATAATACAACTATGGGAACCTGCTGATAAAGGATCGGAAAGAGCCATGGAGGTAAGTAAAGCTTTATCTATAATTAACCTGGTTGAAAAGGCCCTACCCTTAAACCCTAATGGCATAGTTAAAATAGAGTTTGGCAACTCCAGGTTTGATACCCGGCAGATGCTGCCCCAAAGCTTACTTGTTGATGGTGATAGCCTGATAGTTGATCTTAGGGCCGATACAGTGCAGTGCAAAGCCATTGAGCGGGGTGGCAGTTGTGGTACTAATGATAAAGGCGAAGAGTGCTGTGCACCGGTTGCTGAGGTTAAAGCAAAGATCCAATTAAACAATCTCGCAACTACTGCCGATTGCTGTACGCCAGGTTCAGGTTGTTGCTAAATGTTGGCCGCTGTTATAAAATATAAAAGGGCAATTGTTATAACCACTGCGGTTACAGTATTGCAATTAGTTTTTGGCTGGGATGCAAAATTTTGCATTATCAACCTTATCTGGTTATTAGTTTAATATTTACAATTTATATGAAGAAAGTTTAGTGTTGTGTACAGGTAATAGTTGCCGCAGCCAGATGGCGCACGGATATCTGCAATTTTTTGGGGGTGATGCGACGGAGATATACAGTGCCGGTATTGAAACGCATGGTGTAAATCCCAGGGCCATTAGCGTAATGGCAGAAGATCATATCGATATATCCGGCCATACCTCTAACAATGTTAATGAATATGCAGATATTACTTTTGATGCTATTATAACTGTATGCGATAATGCCAACGAGGCTTGCCCCTACTTTCCGGGTAAGGTAGTACGTTTTCATTACAGCTTTCCCGATCCTGCAAAAGCAGTTGGCACTGAAGAAGACATTATGGATGAGTTTAGAAAGGTGCGCAATCTGATAAAGACTTACACAGCCGACTTCGCACTAAGGTTTATCGATAAAAAATAACATCACTACAGCAGAAAATTCTGCTTATATCCATAAGCATTTTTTGCCTTGTTTTTGTTTAAAGGGATTCCTGCTAATTTCAGTAAAATAATAAGCCGCTAACCTAACGGGCCAGCGGCTTATTATTTATAGAAAATGTTTACTTGGCGTTAATATTTACTTGGCGTTATATTGCTCCGCAGTAACGGGCTCCATCCATTCTACTGCCGACCCGTCCAGTTTTTCATTTACTGCTATATGGCTCATGGCTGTACTTGCCGTAGCGCCGTGCCAATGCTTTTCGCCGGGGAAGATGTAAACCACATCGCCTGGAAAAATGTTCCTCCTATCCTCCCCTTCCTTTTGCACCCAGCCCGCACCTGCCGTTACAATTAACGTTTGGCCAAGCGGATGAGTATGCCAGCATGTATGAGCCCCCGGCTCAAAAGTAACCAACAGCGAAAAAGAACGCGCCGGCGCAGGTGGTTCAAAAAGCGGATCGATGCGAACTACCCCGGTAAAATATTCTGCCGAAGCATAAGTTGAAGGCTGCGAACCACCGCGTTTAATTTCCATGAATATTCCCTTTATAAGTTAAATATGATACTTGAAAATTGCGCAAGCATAAACATTACGGCTAAACCTTAAATCTTATAAGGACTAATCCTCGTTAATGGCTTTAACGCCAGGTAACTCTTTCCCTTCCATGTATTCTAACAATGCGCCACCGCCTGTTGAAACATAGCTAACATCTGCAGTGAGGCCAAATTTAGATACCGCTGCTGCTGAATCGCCACCACCTATTAATGAAAATGCACCTGCCTCGGTTGCCTTTACAACTGCTTCAGCAATGGCTTTTGTACCTCCCAGGAACTTCTCCATTTCAAATACACCCATTGGGCCGTTCCACAATATGGTTTTTGATTCTTCAACTACTTTGCTGAAAAGCGCTACGGTTTCAGGGCCAATATCCAACCCCATCCAACCATCAGGAATTTGGCCGGTTTTAGCAACTCCGGTGTTGGCATTGTTGCTAAAGTCGTCAGCAGTAATATTATCAAGCGGCAACAGCAGGTTAACACCTTTATCTTTTGCTTTCTGTACAAGGTCAAGTGCCAGTTGCAGCTTATCTAACTCAACTAATGATGTACCAATATTACCACCATTTGCCTTAGCAAAAGTGTATGCCATACCACCACCAATAATCAGGTTATCAACCTTATCTAATAAGCGCTCTATAAGCAATATTTTATCAGATACTTTTGATCCACCCATAATAGCTGTAAACGGCCGATCTGGATTATTAAGCACTTTCTCCGCATTACTTAACTCCGCTCCCATTAAGTAGCCAAAGTATTTGGCATTAGGGAAAAACTGAGCTATAACTGCTGTTGATGCGTGAGCGCGGTGTGCCGTGCCGAAAGCATCGTTTACATAAACATCGCCAAGGGCAGCTAATTTTTTAGCAAACTCCACATCGCCTTTTTCCTCTTCCTTATAAAAGCGAAGGTTTTCTAACAATAAAACCTCACCATTTGCCATGGCTTTGGCTTTAGCTACTGCTTCTTCACCTATACAATCGTTAGCAAAGTCAACCTGTTTACCCAACAAATCTGATAAGTGTTTGATAACATGTTTTAACGAGTCCTTGTCATTCGGGCCGGCTTTGGGCCTGCCTAAATGCGACATTAAAATTACCGCACCACCATCACTAAGTATTTTTTTTATTGTTGGCAGCGCAGCTGTTATGCGGTTATCGTCTGTTATGTTGCCGTTATCGTCAAGTGGAACGTTAAAATCTACGCGTATTAGTGCGTTTTTACCTAAAAAGCTTATTTGGTCTATTGTTTTCATGCAAGTTTTTGTTTTGAGCTAAGCGGGGGCCAAAATCAGCATTTTAATTTTAATAGCACAATGCAAAATGAAAATTAGTGCGGGGTGAGTGTTTAACTCTGGGCTGCTTTTGGATCAAGTGAAATATACATTACATAATGCGGCCCAATACCGGGAACGTCAAACTGTGGCGAAACTACCTTTAATCCCAACCGCTCATAAAAACCTACTGCCACCTGTCGCGCATTACACCACATATAACTTGCGCTACGTCCACGTAGGTAATGTTTTGCAAATTCAACCAGTTGCTTGCCAACACCTTTCCCTTGGTAACCATCAGCCGTAGCCATTCCGCGAAGCTGATAACCCACCCCGGCATATTCCCCATAACTTTGGGGATGAAATGAAGCTATGCAGATAAGTTTGTCGTTATCAAAATAACCCAGGTGAAAATTCCCGGGTAAATTGTCAGACGGAAAGCGGCATTCGTCAGGCTTCAGTCTTCCTTCGCGTAAAACGATATTGCGAAGTGGCAGGGCTTCTTCAACAGTTATAAACTTTATCATTACACATTAACATTAAAGCCGTAATTGTAGAAAACTTTCGGGTAAAACCGGAATAAAATTCCACAAAAAAGCCTTCTAAGTAATCCCGCTACTTTTAATCCCCGACAAAACTCCCGCTAAGCTTGTATCAAACACCTTAAAAACAGCATTTTTTTTAATGCCTAAAAGTTGTTAAAGGCAGCCTTTTAAGCTGTTATTCCATTAAGGCGTATTAAAGAATAGTATTGAAACAGTAACTGGCGCGGCTATGGTATTACAGTTTATAACATTTACACTTGAAAATATTAAAGACATGAAAATTAAAGACTTAGCGAAAAGGACCATTCTACCCGCAGTTTTGATATTATCCCTGTCAAGCTGCCGCAAAGAAGTAATGTCCCTTAACCAGGACAATAACATCAATAGCAGTAATTCAATTAAATTGAATGAAGACGAGCTGTTACACAAGGTTACTTTTAATGTACCGGCTCAAAATGTTAAAACCGCTGTTAACGGCAACGTTTTAACCATGGTTTATACAGAAGATATAAGCGTGCTCTTAGAGCCTAAAGGTTTCGATCTTTCCTACAGTATCCGTTTAAATGAAAGTTTTGCAAATTCTGCCTTAGCCGGTTTCAGCTACACTTTACCTGCACCAAATGGATCATATACATCAGATTGGGCTGGTAATGACTTAAAGGTTTTAAATGAAGTTACTAAAAGCAATGTTAAAGTTGATGGCAGGGATATGGTGAGTCTTCATTTGGTACGTTACTTCACTTTTACTAAAAGCTACAACAGCGCGCAAGAAGCCGTAAGCCAGCAAACCGCTCTTCTTAATACCAAAACCGATGTAGTGAAGTTTAACTCTTTTGTGGTTTTTGGCAAAGAGTATCCACCTGCCACTATTTCAAGCGGGTTGATCTATAGTAAATAGATCAACTTAGCTTATTAATTTTATCAACCAGGTCTGCCAGACGGCTACTATAGCCACTTTCATTATCATACCAGCCTACCACTTTAACCAGATCGCCAACTATTGAGGTCAACAGAGCATCAAACACACAGCTGTGGGTATTATCCAATATATCTGATGATACAATTGGGTCTTCGGTATAGGCTAATATCCCTTTTAAACTACCCGCAGCAGCAGCTTTAAATGCTTCATTGATTTGCGTTACGGTGGGCTTTCTTTTGAGCAGGCAGGTAAAATCTGTAAGCGATCCGTTTAGCACGGGCACTCGTATTCCTGCGCCACCCAGCTTACCCTCCAGATGAGGGAATATAGACGTAATAGCTTTGGCCGCGCCTGTGGTAGTTGGAATTATAGAGGCTGACGCTGCCCTCGCCCTTCGCAGGTCTTTATGTGGGGCATCATGCAGGTTTTGATCCCCCGTCATGGAGTGTACCGTGGTGATATAGCCATCAACAATCCCCCAGTTCTCATCTAATATTTTTACCATAGCAGCTACGTTATTAGTAGTACAGGAAGCATTGGAGAGAACAGAGGAACGAAGATCGACAGCATCATCGTTAACGCCTAACACTACAGTTGGAACGCTTTTGTCTGTTGATGGCGCGGAAAGTATAACTTGTTTGGCACCCGCGGTTATATGTTTTTGTGCGGCAATATTTGATGTAAATTTGCCGGTAGATTCAACAACCAGATCCACCTCCAGCCCTTTCCACGGTAATAATTCGGGATTAGGCTCGGCAAGTATTTTTATTTTTTGATCATCAACATACAGGTACTCATCGTCAAAATTAACGTCGCCCTTAAAGCCGCCGTGCACCGAATCATATTTAAAGAGATGCGCAAGTGTACGGGTATCCGTAAGGTCATTGATGGCTACAACCTGTATATCTTGTTTTGTTAAAATACTGCGTAAAAATATGCGGCCTATTCTGCCAAATCCGTTAATAGCTATCTTCATTCTGAGGCATTTGTGAGCTCCCAAAAATACCAAAAAGAAAGGTTACATTAACCCTTGCCAACAAAAAGAGACATTGAGACTAAACAAACAGATTGCGCAAGGATACTTGCTCGCGTTCTTTTGAGCGGATAAGAAATGTTACAAGCCAGTTAAATAACATGGATATTAGAAATATCATTAAAATAAGCGTGTAATTGCCCAGGTTGCTAAATAAAAGTGTAATTACTATAGACAGTATATTAATGGCTGCTAATATAAACGTGGTTTGCATGTGAGTATATCCCAACCTTAACATACGGTGATGAATGTGGTTGCGATCAGCTGTGAAAGGCGGAACACCGCTCAATACCCTTATAAAGAAAATTCTAAGCGTGTCAAATATGGGCCCTATAAGTATTGCCACAGTTAATGCCGGCGCTGAATAAACCATTGGAGAGCCGGCGCTGGAAAATTTATTTCCTTCTATAAATTCTATCGCCATAATAACCGAGATCAATCCAATAAAAAGTGACCCGGTATCGCCCATAAAAATTTTAGCCGGACTTAAATTAAACCGTAAAAACCCGGCAATTGCGCCTATCATCATAGCCGAAATTAAGGCTAAATGATACTGATGGGTGTAGATAAAAAGCGTAGCGAATGAAATGTGTGTTATAATGCCGGTTACTCCTGCTAACCCGTCTATCCCGTCTATAAGGTTAAACGCGTTAATAACCATTATTATAACCAATGTAGATAATATACAGCTAATTGTATACGGAAGCTCATAAATGCCTAAAACACCGTACATGCTTGTTAGCCTTACATTTCCCCAAATAACCAAAATTAAAGCGGCAACTATTTGTATAAGCAACTTAGTGCTTGGGTTTACGCCCGATAGATCATCTTTAAGACCCATTATAAAAAGCACAATTGCTGCGGCAAGTATATACCCCACCGGGAATGTATTATCAATTATAGAACATACAAGGGCAGCCATAGCAAAGCTTGCAAATATGGCTACACCCCCAAGACGAGGTATTCCGTGGTCGTGCTGTTTTCTGAAATGGCCTATATCATCATACAAATGGCGCGCTCGTGCTACATGTAATATTGATGGTATTACAGCCCACGAGAAACCCATCGCTAATAGGAAAATAAAAACAGAATAAAGGATTTGATTGCTAAGGAGAAGATCGGCCATTGAAATATTTATAGGTGCTAAATGCCTGTTATTAATTTTACCAACATTTTCACACGTTTCTTAATTCGCATTTAAAAGTATTGAACTAATTTTCGTAATGGTTTAAATATTACACACACATGGGGAAATTAAACCCCATTTTTCCCCATTTTTACGCTACCTTGTTTCTAACACAATCAAAACCATTCACTTCATCTATATTGGTCAATCTCCATGCCGCATAGCATTGATAACACATTGAAAGTTTATTGAGTTGCTTAAAAGCTAGGGTGGTGCATTAGTAGTCAGTCGCCAATGGCGCATAATTTTTCCTCGATGCGCTTGCTAATAAAGCGTCTTTTGAAGTGCTTGAGAAGTAGGATGATCTATAAGGTAGATCGACAAGCGGATAAAAGGAGTCTCCTTTTAAAATTACCTAATAATTTGATTTTGTAGGTCCGAAATTTACTTTGACACCAACAACAATTTGGCGGTAGAGATCGGGCGAATTGTTTTTGAACTCCTTGGACGAGTCCCCATACCCATCAAGTCCCTCACCCCAGGTTACATTAAGCACGTAGCCCAAATTAATACCTACAACCGGCTCGCCATAACTATTATTGATTTTTAATTCATAGCCAAGGCGTATGGGCACCATCAGGTTTAAACTTTTATCCTTTCCCGGAAAAACATAGCCGGTACCTTTTTGTACACGCTGGATAAACACCAAATTATTGCTGATCACTCCAATCCCGGTGCCGATATAAAAATCTTTAAAATAACGTATCGCGCCATCGTAACCATAGGGGGCTAACTGCCCCAGAAAAAGATCGCCCCGCGCAATGATAGCTGTGTATTTGTTTTTGTATTCCCGGCCGTGAAAATCTGTAAGTACACCTCCTCCCGACAATTCTCCTGTTTGAAATTCAAGCCCAAGCGGTAAGTACAGCGAGTAATTATAATATCCGGCGATACTGTAGCCCTTAGTAAGGTTGGCCTGGGCTAAGTCAGCATAAGGATACAATGAACTGACATTTACGCCGATGCCATAGGAGCCATAATTATAGGATTGTGATCTGGCTACCGCAGCCTGAATTAACACCAAAAACAACAATAGGAACTTCTTCACAGTCAAAATTATTCGTTGACAAGACATAGGGAGCGTAAGCCAACGCCACAAATATACAACTTTATCAAATAGGCCCCACTCTGTTGTGCAAGTCCCTATAAAAGTTGTAACATTAAAGAAATTAGGCTACATTTAACAATATCCCGATATGAAGTTTACTTTTTTTGTTCTGCTTAGTTTTCTGCTGATAGGTTGCAGAAAAGACGCTGAGACCGTGGCCATAAGTGCCTCGGCGTATGTTGACGACAAACCCGCCATTGCCAATTTCGCGCTATTGGATTAAACACCGGGCTTGATATAAGCGATGTCGGGTCAATAGAACGGTATTTTTTAAGCACGCCGGAACGGGCCAAATATGCAACTAGCGAATTCAATATAAACGTATTGCCGGGAGAGTATATTTTGATTATTCAGCTAACAGATGCAAATGCAGGAATTGCGAATAAAAGTCATACTTACAACTTAATAACAACTCGCGGGACATCGGCCCGGTCTAAGTACATTATGCAGTTTTTATCCGGCCGAAATACTGTCTATCAGCCGTGGATGGACAGAAAATAATTCAGGAAATATATTGAAGAATTTTACGAAGCGGCTTACACAAAATTGCCAGAGCAGGGAATAACACACCATTATTACGCATCGCCCTATAATCAAAACGCCAGGCCTGAATACGGTTGCCCGGACTGCTATTGCTTACACCGCCAATGCTCATTTTGATCATTGTTTTTTGCAAAAAGACAATGTGAATATTATTTAAATGAATGAACCTCAGCATAAGCTCATAGTCTGCAGCGGTGCCATACCTAAGATCATAATTCCCCAGCCGTTCAAAAACAGATCTACGACAATAGAAAGTTGGATGCGGAGGCATCCAGCCGGAATTGAACAAACCGCTCTGATAAGCCTTTGAACGCCATTTGCGGACAACCTTTCCGTCAGGACGAACATAATCCAAGTCACCATACAGCGCATCAACACCGGAATGCTCAAATACCGTTGCCACCTGGCTTAAAATTTTATCATCGGCAAAATAATCGTCTGCATTCAGCGTCCCGATAACTTCTCCGTTTGCTAAGGCCAGCCCTTTGTTCATGGCATCGTAAATGCCATTATCGGCTCCAGATACTACAATGTCGATACGGTCCTTATATTTATCTATGATATGGAGTGTGCCGTCAGAAGAATTTCCGTCGATAATAATGTATTGAAGGTGGGGATGATCCTGGCTCAGGACAGACTGAATGCAACGTTCTATGGTTTGCTCTGAATTGTAAACAACTGTTATAAGGGATATCGTTATATCGTGCATCTATCAAAAAAAACAGGCTGAGTTATAAAGACATTTTTTTGTAGTTTTGGGATTGCTGCAAAACGATCAGGCATTAAGCTGATCTATTTTATATATGCGTATTTTATACATATTTGTCGCCATCTCGTTTATTATTACATCCTGTTCTTATAAACAGGATCAGGTGCTATTCGCAAAAAAGGATCAAACTCCCGATGTTCAACTAAACAAACTGCTGGCTAATATAGCTAATTATAAAATTAAGCCCCAAGACATTCTGCAGATCACCAATATGCAAAACAACAAAAGCATTATCGATCTTTCAGCCGGAGTCGCGGTATCAGGCGGTGCAAATACCAGCGGGGCAGGCGCAGAAAATTATGTTGTTGAAGAAGATGGTACTATCCCCTTAACAGGAATTGGACGGGTGACGGTTGCCGGCCTTACCCGGTTACAGGCCAGAAAAAAAATTGAAGAATTATATAGTAAAGAGCTAAAACAGCCACTGCTGGAAGTAAAATTAGTAAATCTTAAAGTAAGCGTTTTCGGAGAGGTCAGATCTCCCGGAAACATTCCGTTGATCAAAGATCGCACAACACTGGTGGAGATTATTGGCGAAGCAGGCGGACTTACGGAAAGGGCAGACGAGAAAACCGTTAAAATCATTCACAATGACGGGCTGGATAATTCCACCACAGAGGTTGATATGAGTGAAATTAAAACATTGGCAGACCCCCGTACCATAGTGGAAAACGGAGACGTTGTTTATGTAGCGCAAAACCATAAAACTATCCGAAACAACAAAATCTCCAATTTCTCGGTGGTAATACAACCTGCTTTAATCTTGTTTAACACCGCTTTAATTATTTTTACACTGGCAAGGCGTTAATATGGAAGAGATCGGTCAGTACAAACCCCACCAAAAACTACCTAATCAGGAGTTTGATTATTATAAAATTGCCAAGATTTTATTCAGCAGGTGGTATTGGATCGTTGGCTCCGTATTTGTCTGCGTGATAGTGTCAGAAATTTATTTGTGGTTAACACCTAAGACTTATGCGACCTCTGCCCTTATGAAATTCGAGGACAAGAAATCAGAGATCAGCGACGTGGTAGGCACGGGAAATGCCAGTGACCGGTCAGCCATAACCAGAATTCAAAGCGAATCCATTATTCTTCAAAGCACGCCACTTCTTGCAAATGCGGTTAAACAGCTTGATTACAGGATGAGTTTTTACATAGTTGGGCGCGTGCTTAACCGCACCGCTGAACTTTATCCGCAGAAGCCACTTAATGTTCAGCTAATAAATTTTGACAGCTTAAACTTCTGGCATGGGCTGATAACTTTTAAACCTATCAACCACGCCACATTTAGAATAAATTTCACTATTGATGGAAAAGAGGAGGAAAGGGTATGCCGCTACAGTGTTCCCTTTACCATCGGTCCCACCTCCTTTAGCATAAGTTACCCAGGCGAACTGCCGAAGACCTCTTTATATCTGTTTAAACTAAATTCAGAGGACGAGGTGATTAACCGCATAAGAAATGGCCTCCACTCTTCGGAAACCTCAAAAAACTCCAATCTTTTGTCTTTGCAACAAACTGATCCCAATCCATGGTTCGCTGCAGACGCGCTCAATGCGGTAGTAAAGGAATATGTTGCTTATGGTGGTAACCAGCGCAGGCAGTCGGCTTCCAATACCATTGCATTTATTGACCGGCAACTAGACTTTCTTGCTAATAAGCTTAACAAATCCGAAAACTCACTACAAGCTTTTAAGCAAGGTGAAAAAATGATGGATGTCGGCTCCGCTGCAGAGAAAGTGATGAGTCAGGCCAGGGAAATCGAATCGCAAATAGCTATTTTAAAGATCAACCGCCTGGCAATAGATCAACTGCATGACGACGTTGTTAAAGGTAAAGACAATGTAGTCCTGAATTTCAATCTTGGCGACGAAACCAGCACGCAATTAAACGGATTTATCGCCAGTCTGAATACTATGCTGTCACAAAAAAATGCTTTGTTAAAGTTATATAACAGCAATTCAGTACCCATCCAGGATCTGGACAGGCAGATCTTACAGGTAAAGACCAATACGATCAGCAATATGGTTGCCTCGAGGCGCCAAATTGATACTAAGATTAAATACCTGCAGGAGCGTCTTACGCCGGTAAATCAGGAGATCAGTCGCTTACCTGTTGCTGAACGCGAGATGGGTAGTTTAAAACGCGATTTTGATGTCAACGATAAAGTATATACCTTTTTGTCGGAGAGAAAACTGGATCAGCAAATCATCAGCGCTGGTATTTTGCCGGGCGTTACCATAGTAGATCTGGCACAGCCAAATCTTAATCCTATATCTCCGGATGAACATAGCATCCATCGCACAGCCGTCCTATTTGGTCTGGCTATCGGACTAGGCACGATTATAATCATAAGAATACTCAATCCTTTTATTTATGATAAGGAAACGATAGAGAGCCTGACTACTATCCCTATCATTGGTGTAATTAGAAAGTTTCCCGATCATATTGATGAATTCAGTACACAAACACTGGCTGTAAGCAAACCCCGCTCTGTATTTTCAGAGTCCGTACGTTCTGTGCGTACCAATCTTACTTTTCTTGCTTCCGAGAAAAAAAGTAAAGTTATCTGTATAACGTCGGAAGTTGCAGGAGAGGGAAAGTCGTTTGTTGGCGTGAATCTGTCAAGTACGCTATCCCTTATTGAAAAAAAAGTGATCCTGATAGCCGCCGACTTAAGAAGATCAAAACTGCATAAAACTTTCAATGTTAATAATGATATCGGGTTAAGTAATTACCTGGCCAATCAGTGCACCATGTCAGACATCATACACCACTCTGATCAGGCCGCACTTGATTTTATTGTTTCCGGGCCTGTCCCTCCTAACCCTTCGGAACTTTTACACTCGAAGCGAATGAGGGAATTGATTGCCGATCTTTCCGAACTATATGATATCATCATGATAGACACCGCTCCTATCGGCTTGGTATCAGATGCTATACCACTTATACGTTTAAGTGACATCAATATATTTGTTCTTCGTTCGGGAAAATCAAAATTCTATGCCGCAACTGTTCCACAGCGTATTTCACAGGAATATCATTTAAACAACTCCGTGATCGTACTGAATGCCTTTGAGCAGGATCTTTTGCACTCCAGGTATTACACCACCAAATTCACCGGGGATAACTATGGACAATATTATTATTACTCCGATTATACCGGCTATGACGGCGCTGGATACTATACGGAAGAAGAGACAAAAAGATGGTGGCAGGTATGGAAATGGTTCAAATAACAAAGTGCCTGGATTTTTATGCATGAAGTAACAGACCATCACTGGTACCCTGTTTATACACATCCCCGCGCCGAAAAGAAAGCGTTTCAGGCCTTGATCGATAAGGGAATTGACTGTTATCTGCCCTTGCGCAAACAATTAAAACAATGGAGCGACCGTAAAAAATGGGTGGAAGAACCCTTTATCAAGTCCTATCTTTTCGTATATATAAAAGAACAACAGCAAGGAGAAGTATTAATGACTAAAGGTATAGCTCGTTTTATCTATTTTTCAAAAAAGATAACCGCTATGCCTGACCGACAAATTGAAGAACTTAAGTTGTTAATGGCAAGTCCTTACGATCTGGAAGTTACAGAAGAGAATTTACAGGAGGGCGAACAGATTATTTTAAAAGCGGGTCCTCTTAAAGGAATGACAGGTGAAATTATTTCCTATCGCTCGCAAAGACAATTGTTGCTGCGATTAGAAAATCTGGGGTTTTCAGTGATCGTAAATGCTCCCGCATCCTTTATTGAAAGACTTAAATTTAAGTAATAAATTTATGGATTAGGTTTTAAGTGTCTTAAATATCCTATCCTTTAATAAGTGTCAGCCGACAAATAGAAAAAGCTGATAAATAATAAGTTACAAAAAATAACTGTGACTTACGCGGCGAAGCTGTGAGCAACGGAAAGCAATGTGTAGAATAGCTGGAATATTATCTAACAGGTTAGCTAAAGATGTAATGCGTGAAAAAGTGGCACTGATGTGCCGTGCGCAACGCCATGGCGGCCCTGATGATGAAGGCTTATTTGTGGCAGAACGGGCCAATTTGGTATTTGGACATCGCCGCTTGGCCATTATTGATCTGAGTAGTGGAGGGCATCAACCGATGTCTGACCGGACACAAATAGCGTGGATTACCTTTAACGGCGAAATTTACAACTATTTGGAGTTAAAAAAACAGTTGCTTTTGGCGGGAGTGGCCTTTAACTCAGAAAGTGACACCGAAGTTATCTTGCAAGTATATTTACACTGGGGTGTGGCAGGTTTCGCGAAACTGCGCGGCATGTTCGCATTTGCTTTATATGATATCAAAAGCAACCTTACCTACCTGGTACGTGATACGTTGGGTATAAAGCCTTTGTATTATCATACCACCGGCGGTCAATTAAGTTTCGCGTCAGAAACGCGTGCTTTTAAGGAAGCGGGAATTGCTAATGAGACTGATCCGGCATGGATAATTAAATTCTTAGCTTTTGGGCACGTCCCTGAGCCGGACACGACATTGACAAATGTTCGCAGCCTGGCTAAAGGCAACTTTTTACGCTGGGACCATTCAAATGACACGTATACCATTACATCATACGAACAAAAGTCTGCCATAAGCTATATAACCAACACTCGCTTTGCACAGGAAGCGATCAGAACCTCGCTGTCAGCCGCTGTAAGCGGGCAATTAATAGCTGATGCGCCCATTGGAGTATTTTTAAGCGGTGGCACGGATTCCAGCTTACTTGCTTTATTGGCCAATCAACAGCTACAGCATCAACTAAAAACAGTATCGCTTTTTTTCACGGAAAAAACTTATGATGAAAGTCTTTATCAGCAAGAAATACAGCGAAAGATAAATGGAGAGAAATTTACCCATCTAATTACGCGGCAGGATTTGGATCAATGCCTCCCCGAAATATTAGCAGCGATGGATATGCCTACTACCGATGGAATCAATTCATGGTTTATCAGTAAGTACGCTCGACTTGACGGGTTAAAAACTGTGCTGTCCGGCATTGGCGCGGATGAGTTATTCGGCGGTTATCCATCCTTTAAAAGGATCAAGTATATCAGATATTTACGTAGCTTCCCTAAAAGCGTATTGACAATTGTTAACGCCTTGCTCAGTAACCGCTACAAAAAAACCAATTTTCTTGTGCATCAGCATCCTTTAGCCGACTATCTCTTTCTGAGAGGTTTGTTCTCTGCAGAGGAAATTGCCGGCATATTAAATTGTGACGAGCAGGAAGTTTATCGTGTTTTGTTTTCACCTGATCAAATATTCGATCCGGGATGCCTGGAATTGGAAAGAGCATCGTGGTATGAAACTAATATATACATGCAAAATCAATTACTAAGGGACACCGATGTAATGAGCATGCGTAATGGTCTCGAAGTGCGAATTCCTTTTTTGCACGAGGATTTTGTTCATACAGTTAATGCTATTGCTCCTGAAATAAGATTTAACCAGCGGCAACCAAAAAAAATCCTAATAGATACATTTCAAGACATTCTACCCCCTGCTATCTGGAAGCGCCCAAAAATGGGCTTCAGTTTTCCATTGCAACAATGGTTAAAAAACAACGAAATGATAGGCAATGAAGCTAATTATCACGGTAAGACGGCTAAAGACATTGTCCATAGGTTTAACCATGACAAAATTCACTGGTCTAAGGTATTTGCGCTTTACCAGGTACAACAAAATGGCTAGAAAAATATTTCTTTTCACGCTGCAAACCTTTAGCGCTACCGGCGGAATCCAGAAAATGACGCGCACACTGGCTTATTCCCTGCAGCAAATTGCACATAATAACGCATGGGATTTCAGGCTTTGGTCTGTTTATGATAAGCCGGAGGATTTAATGAGCAAATACCTGTCGTCGGCAAACTTCAGGGGTTTTGCCTGCAAACGCTGGAAATTTCTCTTAAGCGCGGCGTGCATTTCCAGAAAAGCGGATGTCATAATCATAAGCCACATTAACATGGCGATCCTCGGTGTGATCGCCAAACTTATCAATCCACGTTGTAAAGTCTGGTTAATTGCCCACGGTATCGAAGTGTGGCGACCCATGTCGCCAATTAAAGCACAGCTGCTCAAAAAATGTGATAAGATTATCTGCGTGAGCCGATTCACACGGCAGGAAATGATAAAAAGACATCTGGTGCCCGAACAAAAATGCGAGGTAATTAATAATGTAATAGATCCTTTTATGGTGTTGCCATCCAGCTTTGATAAGCCGGAACATTTGTTACAACGCTATAAATTGACACAAAAAGATACGGTATTATTTTCGCTGACCAGACTGGCTGCCACTGAGCAATACAAAGGATATGACCAGATAATTAAGATACTTTCGCAATTGCGGTCAGCTATACCTAATATAAAGTACGTACTTTCGGGTAAATATGACGAGCAGGAGGAAAAACGTATTAATAACCTTGTGCGTCTGCATGGCGTGGAAAATCATATTGTATTGACCGGGTTTATTGATGAGGAGGAACTAACCGATCACTTTTTACTGGCAGACCTTTTTGCATTACCGAGTAAAAAAGAAGGATTTGGCATCGTATTTATTGAATCCCTCGCTTGTGGATTACCGGTTATTTGTGGGAACGCTGATGGCAGTATGGACGCCATCAGAGATGGGGAACTGGGAAAAGCGGTAAACCCGGATGACCTTGATGAACTGGAGCAAACCATCAGCCAGTCATTGCTGAAACCCGCAAAACAAACCGACCGCCTAATTACGCAACAGCGCTGCATATTGCATTTTAACCTGAGTGACTATATTCTTACATTACAACGACTGCTAAACTAATGGAGCTAAGACCTGACGACGACCATTGGGATATTGAAATCACTGAAAAAAACGATTTACTTGATCTCAAGCTTAAAGAGATCTGGCATTATCGTGACTTATTATTATTGCTGGTAAAACGTGATTTTGTGTCGTTTTACAAACAGACAATTTTGGGACCGCTATGGTTTTTTATCCAACCCTTATTTACAACGGTAATTTATACGTTTGTTTTTGGTAATCTGGCTGCCATACCCACAGACGGATTGCCTCAGCCGCTCTTCTATTTGGCCGGCATTACCGCCTGGAACTATTTTTCTGATTGTTTAACAAAAACCTCGACTGTGTTTGCCGTTAACGCCGGGCTTTTTGGCAAAGTTTATTTTCCAAGATTGATCTTACCGCTCAGTATCGTGGTTTCCAACCTTATCCGCTTTTCCGTGCAGATGGTTTTGTTTTTGATACTTTTCGGGATTTACTGGGCAAAAGGTGCTTCTATTAATCCGAATATTTTTATTTTATTATTCCCTTTTTTATTGCTTTTAATGGCATTGCTTGGGCTGGGGCTCGGCATGATCATCTCTTCGCTGACCACCAAATATCGCGACCTGAGTTTCTTGGTAACGTTCGGCGTGCAGCTAATGATGTATTTAACCACCGTTATTTATCCGCTTTCCGTGGTGAAAACGAAATATCCCACCTATCAATGGCTGGTAGAATATAATCCGATGACAGCTATTATAGAGGCCTTCAGATTCGGTTTCCTCGGACAAGGTACTTTTACGTTATTATCATTAGGCGTAACCACGCTGGTAACGCTCGTGATATTTGCATTAGGGGTTGCTGTTTTTAACCAGGTTGAAAAAACCTTTATAGATACGGTATAATGAGCGTAGCAATAAAAGTTGAAAACCTATCCAAGGCTTACCAGTTAGGCGAAATAGGCACCGGAACACTATCACAGGATTTACAAAGGTATTGGTCGCGCGTGCGGGGCAAAGAGGATCCTTTTTTAAAAATAGGCGAAACGAATGACCGTGCAAGCAAAGGGAAAAGCGACATCGTTTTGAGCTTGCGAGATATAAACTTTGAAATACAGCAAGGTGAAGCAGTGGGTGTTATCGGCCGCAACGGCGCGGGAAAGAGTACCTTGCTTAAAATATTAAGCCGTGTAACCGCTCCCACTACCGGATCAGTAAAAATGAAGGGGCGCATATCCAGCTTACTGGAGGTGGGTACCGGGTTCCATCCCGAGTTGACCGGGCGCGAAAACATTTATTTAAATGGTGCCATATTGGGCATGCGCAAAAGCGAGATAAAAAGAAAATTTGATGAGATTGTTAACTTTTCTGGCGTGGCGCGGTATATTGATACGCCGGTAAAACGATACTCGTCTGGCATGTATGTTCGGCTGGCCTTTGCAGTAGCCGCACACCTGGAATCAGAAATTTTGATTGTGGATGAAGTACTGGCCGTGGGTGATGCTGAATTTCAGAAGAAATGCCTCGGGAAAATGGGCGATGTAAGCAAAGGGGAAGGCAGAACAGTTTTGTTTGTAAGCCATAATATGGCCGCTATTGCCAACCTTTGTAATAAGGCTTTGCTATTAGAAAAAGGTTTTAATGTGGCGCACAGTACTACCGATGATATTATCGATTTATACCTTAACCAATACAAGGGCGAAGAAAATATTTTACCGGTTAACGAAAGAACGGATAGAAACGGAAATGGTATAGTCAGGTTAACTGCATTTGAATGTCATATTAAAAAAAGTCTGATATTTGAATTAAGTTATCTGAGCACATTAGCTTCCTTCCCAGATGCCAAAATATACATTGCCGTTTACAATATTTACGAGACATGTGTTTTATTCCTTGATTCAAGTGTAATAAAAGACTTTCCTTCACAGCTCCCAAAAGAGGGTAATATTACCATTACGATATCTGAAGACTTCATGCTGGTTGCCGGGACTTACAGCGTTAATATCGCCCTTCTGGTAAACAACGAATGGGTAGATCACATTGAATCGGCACTGAAACTAAATATCGAAGAGACGGATTTTTACGGCTCAGGCCGTGTATTGTACCATCGGCCTACCGTACATGTCTCTCAAAACTGGACCCTTGAATAATTATTATGAGCTATTTCGGAAAAACTGCCTATAAAGGAGATATCGCGATCAACTACCAACAAGACAGAATGGTTGAGCCGATCTGGGGAAAAGAACAGCAATGGATGTCTGATTTTCTGCAAAACGTGAATGACAATGCAGTGATCCTGGATATTCCAGTTGGGTCGGGGCGGTTTCTGGAACTATATGCGTCAAAGAAATTAGAAATTTTTGGAATGGATATTTCGGCAGATATGGTGGCGGTATCTCAATTGGCACAGGATGGAATTATAAATAAGAACGCTGTTGTTAAACTGTCTGTGGGCGATGCTGAAAATCTTGACATGGCAGACAATGCTGTTGATTATATATTTTGCTTCAGGTTGTTTCACCTAATCCCATTCGTTAACATAAAAAAAATATTAAAAGAATTTCACCGTGTATCCAAAGGACCGGTTGTTATTGAAGTATTTAATTCCAGTCTGCTGCAAAAACAGGATGTTTCGCTGTCATCCGGATTGAAAAAAATAAAACAGAAATTAAAACGCGTGTTATTTGCCCCAAAAGACAGTCCGGCAGAAATGCCTAATGCCTGGGCACATATCACCAACTTCAGCTATCCTCATCATCTGTTGATAAAAGCTATTAAAAGCGCGGGGTTTAAAAATATCGACACCCAAAAAATAGATGACGGCGAAAATCCCGCGACCATTTTTATTTTAAACAAATGATAGCCGCAATAAAAAGAAGGCTTAAAAAAAGCAGTTATGTTATTGAAAAGGTGCCGATAAAAAACTGTGTGCACTATTGCGGGTTCAAATATGGCGGGCAACAATATCACCCATATGAAACAACCATTGAGAGGTTTAAACGCGAGCCTGAGAATGCAGATGCTATAAAAAAACAATTCATTGATTTTTTAAAATACTATCGTCCCAGATATTTTAATGATGCATTCGATATCACATTGAGTAAAAAATATCCTTTGTGGACGTACCCATGGCATCAACACGCCAACCATTCGTACGGAAACAACTGGGTTAGCGACCCTGATGACATTAACGACATCATCACTCATTTTTCCGAGGAGGGTATACCGAGTTATAAAATTGACCGCGAATTTTTCTGGATGACCCGGGCATTAAAACAAATGGCGGAAGGATACCGGCCAGAGCAATATTCTTACATCGAGGCATTTAAATTTGAGCGTAAAGACGGTCATCCCGCTTATTTATTGTTAGACGGGAACCATCGGGTAAGCGCACTGCATGCTTTGGGCGAAACACACGTGAACATATTGATAAAGCCGGCTTCGATTGTGAGAGAGCATGAAGTGTATAAATGGCCGGGGGTAAAGAACAAAACATTTACCGCCAATGATGCATTAGCTCTGTTCAACAACTATTTTGATGGTCGCGTATGCCTAAAAACATCCGAAACACCTGCCCAGGTGCTTGATTATAGTAACGACTACAGCCAGTATGTGCCTATCACAGAACCATGATATCTCTTAGAAAACTCATCAGGGAATTTATTCCACCGGTATTGCTAACAGTACTTAAAAAAAAGCAACAAAAAAATGGAATGTGGTTCGGCAGCTACGCCTCGTGGCCAAGCGCAATGGAGAAATGCGGTGGCTACGATGACCATGAAATATTGGAAAAGTGCAAAAACGCCCTGCTTGAAATTAAAAACGGAACGGCCGTTTATGAACGCGACAGTGTATTATTTGACCAAAAACAATACAGCTGGCCCTTGCTTGCCTCGTTGCAAAACGTGCTCTTGACCGACGCTCGCCTGTCGGTATTAGATTTTGGGGGTAGTCTGGGAAGCAGCTATTATCAAAACCGGGGGTTTTTAGGGCCTTTGGAGAAAGTGCAGTGGACTATTGTAGAACAAGGCAACTTTGTAGATTGCGGGCGGGCAAATTTTGAGGATGAACAGCTTAAATTTTTGTATACTATTGATGAGTGCAAAACGCTTTACAACCCCAACGTTTTGCTTTTAAGCGGTGTTTTGCAATGCATTGATACGCCATTTGAATGGATAAAAAAGCTGCTGGCATTGAAAATAGAAACCGTTATTATCGACCGTACAGCTATGATTGCTGATTCTAAAAGACTCACCATACAAAAAGTAACCGAAGATATTTATAAGGCCAGCTACCCATGCTGGTTTTTTAATGAAGGAGAGTTTTTAAACGCTTTTTCAGCAGAATATGAACTATTGGCCGATTTTGGGAGTTTTGCAGACCCGGATCGTGAAAGTGAAGATGGCAAACGGATGTATTGGAAAGGCTTTATATTAAAACGTAAGCGCTAATTGCTTTATTTCGCTACTCTTTTTGATCGCAATTACATATCGAGGGGCCTTGCGCTGCTTGATTCGCTCACCAGGAAATCCGTCGGGGAGTTCCATCTGTATATTCTGGCCCTGGATCATCAGGTGGATGAATACTTTAAGGAACTGAAATCAATCAATATCAAAATCATCCGTCTTGAAGAAATTGAGCTTTTCTACCCCGAGCTGGCAGCTGCAAAAAAAAACCGCTCCTTGGTAGAATATTACTTTACCCTGTCCCCCTATTTACCTTCATTTATCATGGCGACGCAACCGGAGGTCGACCGTATCACGACGATGGATGCAGACCTTTATTTCTTTGAAGATCCATCTATCATCCTGAATGAATACCCGAAGGCATCGGTTTTGATAACGCCCCATAATTTCAGCGATAACCAGCAACATTTGATTATCTATGGTAAATACAATGTTAGTTTTCAATCTTTTAAACGAGATGAAAACGCCATTGCCTGCTTGCTGAACTGGCGGCAAAAATGCCTGGAATGGTGCTACGATCGCCACGACCAAGAACACAAGCGCTTTGCTGATCAACAGTATCTGGATAGCTGGTCAGCTCAATTCGAAGGCGTAGAGAGCATTATGCTGGCCGGCGCGGGCCTTGCCCCATGGAACCTTCGGCGATATCATTTTGGCCAAAAAGGTAATAAGATACTGGTTGACGGCCATCCGTTGATCTATTTTCACTTTCACGGGCTTAGAACCTTCGGCAACAACTTCGCATTTCATGGACTGGAAGCCTATAGCGCACCTACCTGGATAAAAGCGATAAAATATATTTATTTCACTTATCTAACTGCTTTAAAACGCGCAACGGTCAAAACAGCCAGCAATGAAAAGGCGATAATCAGAAATAATGCGGGCACAGGCAAAAGCTTTTCACAAATGCTGAATCATCCGGAGGGGTATTGGTTTTACAACGATAATATTATCACCCACATCAACTTGTACCGCTGGGCTAACAAGCTGACCCAATCATTTAAAAAAATATGGCAAAGATCTTAGACCTGCAAACCTACACTGATACGAGGGGAAATTTAACGGTTATAGAGAAAGTTGTTCCTTTTGAGATAAAACGCATTTTTTACATATACGGCGTTGATGAATCGGTACGTGGAGGGCACAGGCACAAAGCTACCAGACAGGCTGTTATCTGTATTCAGGGCAGCTGCACTATTTTCAATAACGACGGTCTGAATAGTACGGAATTTATACTCGATCATCCCTCAAAATGCCTTATACTGGAGCCTGATGACTGGCACAAAATGTACAACTTTTCGCCAGACGCAATTCTGATGGCATTAGCTTCTACATTTTTTGAAGCGGGGGATTATATTTACGAGCCATATGATGAGAAAGATAGTTTATGAATCGTTAAGCAATTCAAATGCTTTATTTGAAGCAGACTACCAACTGGCATTTGATGAGGTATTAAAGTCGGGATGGTTCATTTTGGGCGATCAGGTTAGCCAGTTTGAAAAGGAGTTTGCGGCATATTGCGGGGTTAAGCATTGTGTCGGCGTTGCGTCAGGACTTGATGCTATAGTACTTTCTCTGAAAGCACTTGACCTTCCTGAGGGATCAGAGATCATAGTTCCTTCTAATGCTTACATTGCATGTATACTGGGTATAATTAACGTGGGCTATCGCCCGGTTTTGGTAGAGCCCGACATCCGCACTTACAATTTGGATCCGGTTAAAATAGTTGCGGCAATTACCAATAAAACCAAGGCAATTTTGGCGGTCCATCTTTACGGCAAAATGTGCAACATGACTGAAATTGGTAACATAGCGCAACAATACGGGCTTGAGGTAGTGGAAGACTGCGCGCAGGCGCACGGAGCGCAGCATGCTGGGAAAAAGGCAGGAAACTGGGGCACCGCGGCCGCATTCAGCTTTTACCCAACGAAAAATCTGGGGGCGCTGGGAGATGGCGGCGCGATAACCACGAACGACAACACTTTGGCTGAAAAATTGAGAAGTTTAAGAAATTATGGCTCTTCAAAAAAATATTATAACGAGTACATTGGTTTTAACTCACGGCTGGACGAATTGCAAGCAGCTTTTTTGAGGAAAAAATTACTTAAACTGGAAGAGATAAACGCGCACAAGAACCAACTGGCAAAAATTTATAATAGCATCATTGCCGTTGATGTAATTAAGCCATTAAAAGAAGCTGATAATCAAGATATATTTCATATCTACAATATCCGGTGCGCGCAGCGAGATGCGCTTAAAAACTACCTTTCCGGCAAAAATATCGGCACGGAAATTCATTACCCCGTCGCCCCTCATCAGCAAGCCGGCTATAAGCATTTGTTTGCAGGTTTGAATTTTCCGATATCTGAAGAAATACATCGAACCACATTAAGCCTGCCTGTATCCTATGGTCATTCGGCAGAGGAGGTAACTTATGTTGGGGAACAGATCAATCGTTTTTTTAATTGACAGCACCTCCTAAAATATCCATAATTATAGCGACTTATAACTCGGAAGCAACCTTACCTGCTTGCCTGAAAAGCATCGTAGAACAAAGTTACAAAGACATTGAGATATGTATTGTTGACGGCGCATCAAACGACGATACAGTGCAAATTTTAACTGATTGGTCAAGCACGTATCCGGTAATAAAATATCAATCAGAAAAAGATGATGGTGTGTTCTTTGCGATGAATAAGGGTATTGATATGAGTACCGGACAATGGCTATATTTTCTGGGCAGCGACGACGAACTGGCCTCACCTGATGTTTTGTCTGAAGTGGCTAAAGAAATAAGCACGCGGGATCCCGACCTGATCTACGGGAATATCAGCGGCTTACATACCGGTAAACAGTATCAGATCAATACGTTTAAAAAGGTAATAGCTGAGGGAATCTCACATCAAAGTATTTTTTACAGGAAGGCTATTTTTGATCGGGTAGGCAAGTACGATGTTAAATTTAGCATCGCCGCAGATTACTGTTTAAACTTAACTGTATTCCTGGATAAGAAATTCAAAATTCACTATATCAATAAAGACATTGCAAAATTTGGTGAGCGGGGCTTAAGTTCTAACAATTACGATTATACCTTTTACAGTTACTATTATAAACTGTTGTCTGAAAAGGGCGGTTTGTCTTACCTGCCGGATCCTGCCGCTGCTTTGGACAAGTCCATATATTGCTGCCTTTATTTAGCCCAACAGGGTCGTGACAGGGCATTTGCCTTGAAAAATCTGCTGTACTACGCTTATCATAAAAATCATTTATCAATTTTTAACAGGTTCAAAATTCAGCTTTCCATGTTGAGGTGCTTTTTTTAATTATTACCCCATGCCCAATATCAGATCAATTGCAAAAAGGATATTCCCACAAAAACCGAATTATAAAAAAGCATCATACGCGCAAACCGGTGAGGATCTCATAGTAAGGTTCTTGTTTGACGAGTTACAAATATCCCGGCCGAGCTACATAGATATTGGCGCACATCATCCTTTTTTCCTGAGCAACACAGCATTGTTTTACCGCTCAGGTTGCAGGGGCATCAATATAGAGCCGGACCCAACACTTTTTGGTGCGTTTACCAAGCACAGGCCTAATGATACGAATTTGAATATGGGCATTGGCGCCGAAGCAGCTGAGGCTGATTTTTACATTATATCCTCGCCTACCCTGAACACTTTTTCAAAAAAAGAAGCAGAGGCCTACAAAAATGAGGGCGACTATTATATTACCCAAACTTTAAAAATGCCTATAAATACAATTTCCTATGTTGTGGACAAATATAATAGCGGCGTTTTTCCTCAATACCTCAATCTGGATGCCGAGGGGGTAGACGAGTTGATTGTGAGATCAATAGACTACGAAAAGAATTATCCGTTGGTGATGTGTATTGAAACCATATCGTTCTCCACATCAGGAAATGGCGTTAAAAACAATGCACTAATAGATTTTGTGAAAGAGAAAGGCTACATGGTATATGCCGACACCTATATGAATACCATTTTTGTTCGTTCCGAAGCCTTCCGAAATACCAGGGGATGATCGTAGTTAAACTAATGGGTGGCTTGGGCAATCAGATGTTTCAATATGCGGCAGCCCGCGGGCTGGCGAAAAACGGACCTGTTTACACAGACCAATCATTTTTTAAAATCAATAAGGTATCGACCGACGCCTTCACCGCCAGATGCTATAGGCTGGATGTATTTAAGCAACTCAACGTAAAAAAACTAGATAGCTTTAGTAGCGCAATATTAGGGGCTGATAATTTAATCGCCAAAGTGTTGAAAAGAGTACTATTTCCAGGCTTGATCTATTGGCATGGTGAGTCACCGATTGCCGGAAAAATGATGTATCTGGACGGATATTTCCAAAGCGAAGTGCATTTCAGGTCAATCCGGAGCGTATTATTAAAGGAATTTGAATTTTCCGAGTTAAATAGCAAGGCGCAAACGTGGCACCGGGAAATCACCCAATCTTCTAACGCAGTGAGCATTCACGTACGTCGCGGCGATTACCTGAATGCTCCGGTGGCTGCCTATCACGGCCTGCTGCATCAGGATTATTACCGCAAAGCCATAGCTTTAATAGAAGCTAGGGTATCCAGGCCGCAGTATTTTATTTTTTCTGATGACGCGACCTGGTGCAGACAGGCATTTGCTTTTTTAGGCCCAACCGCTCAGGTGGTTGAAAATGACGACCAAGACTGGGCAGATATGGCGTTAATGAGCAGGTGTAAACATAACATTATAGCCAACAGCAGTTTCAGCTGGTGGGCGGCATGGTTAAATACAAATCCGGAAAAGATAGTCATCGCGCCAAAAAAATGGTTTATGGATAAAGCGGCTTATGATAAAGCGGCCAACTTGATTCCGCCAAATTGGATAAGCTTGTGACCCAAGGGCTAGTGAGCATAGTGATGCCTGCCTATAACGCAGCTGCTTATATAAATGATGCTATTGCCTCCGTGCTGTCGCAAAGCTATCAGCTATGGGAATTGCTGGTGATTGATGATGGATCAACTGACAATACCGCTATGCTAATTAAGCGGGCACAAAATAAGGACCAACGAATAATATACTATCATCAGCTTAATAAGGGACTGGGCGGCGCCAGAAATGCGGCTTTTAGCATGGCAAAGGGCGAATGGATAGCTTTTTTAGATTCCGACGATATCTGGCATCCGGATAAATTGATGATTCAGATGGAATACGCTGCTAAACACCGGCATATCGATCTGTTCTTTTCTCAGGGAGAATATTTACATCAACAGGAGACCGCGCTTAGTGGTTACGATAGCCTGATTGGTGAATATTCTGCTAAAATCATGTATCAACAATTGATGGAACACAATGCAATACCCGTATTATCGGTATGCTTGAAAACTGAGTTACTTAACAAAGCGGGCACTCATGATAGCGGATTTCTTATAGGAGGTTGCGAGGATTGGGACCAGTGGTTACGGTGCAGTTTATCCGGCGCCGCGTTTTATGGTATAGCAGACAGGTTGTTTAAATACCGCGTACATGAAGGCGGGATGTCGGCAAATACGCGCCGTATGAATATTGCCGGGGCTTACGTAATAGTGAAAAATTGGAAGGCTGCTTGGTTAACAGAAAAAGAGATGACCTCCCTTCGTGCAAAGCTAATAAATATCGTACCTCTGGTTACCAAAGCGTTACTTACAAGCAAAAACATTAAGCTGATGGGTAGTTATGGTAAGTTGTTGGTTAGCATTCTATCCTTATCGGGACACCTCCTCCCTCAATTGATTTTCAGGAAACTACACCATAGGCTACATGCCAACTGAGCAAAAAAAAAATTATATTGCCTATAGTTTATGGGGCAGTGATCCGCTATATAATACGGGTATACTGCACAACATTGCCCAGGCGACGGCGCTTTATCCCGATTGGCAGGTAGTGGTTTGTTATGACGATAGTGTACCCGCAGTTACGATAAACAACATTAGGCAAGCAGGCGCTCAAACTGTACAGATCACTAATGGTGTTTACGGAATGTTCTGGCGGTTTTATGTAGCGGATTTTGAAGATTGCGGTCACGTTATATTCCGGGACAGCGATTCGCGCTTATCTTTAAGGGAGCGGGCGGCGGTGGAGGAATGGATACGGCAGGACAGTGCTATTCATATTATGCGAGACCACCCCTACCACCAGCATTTAATTGATGGTAAACATTACCATATATTGGGTGGCATGTGGGGCATTAAAGGCGGCCTGCTTAACATGACTGAACTGGTGAACGATTTCGCTTTAGGCAAGCAACTTAACTACGGCAGCGATCAATTCTTTCTTAATTATATTTATGACCGTCTGGGTGATTCGGCAACCATACACGATGAGATATTCAGCAGTCTGAAATTCCCTGTAAAAAGAGAGAATTACCGTTTCATAGGAGAACGATTTGACGAAAACGACCAACCCGACCCCAATACCTGGAAAGTGCTCAGAGAACATTACCGGACGCAAACAGTCTGGTGGCCGCTTATTAAAAAGGTAAAAAGAATACTCCGGAACTTGCTTAAATGAGCTTCAGCAAAATATCTTTAATAATGCCATCATACAATCAAGGGGAATACATTGAGCAAAGCATCCTTTCTGTGCTTGATCAAGACTATCCGAACCTTGAGTTCATCATCATGGATGGCGGCAGTTCCGATTGCACGGTAAGCATTTTGGAAAAATATCAGCAACGTATTAGTTTTTGGGTAAGCCAACCGGATGGTGGCCAAAGTGCAGCGATAAACAGCGGCTTTAAAAGATCAACCGGCGATATTCTCTGCTGGCTAAACTCTGATGATTATTATCTGCCGGGAACGCTGATGGATGTAAATCAAAAACTGGACGTAAATAAGCCGCAATTACTTTTTGGCAATGCACGCCATCAGAACGATGCTGATGGCACACTACACAACAGCTATTTTGATCCATTTAAAAACTGGGACATTCAAGAGGGCGACTATATCGTTCAACCGAGCAGCTTTTGGACGCGTAAAGCATTTGAAACTACCGGCGAGCTTCGCGAAAACCTAAATTTTGGTTTTGATTGGGAATGGTATGCCCGCGCGACGGCAGCTGGAGTTGAGTTTATTCCTTCTGCCGGTTATTATTCGGTGTATAGAATCCATGCCGGTCAAAAATCCAATGATGATAACCCAGAACGTTTTAAAGAGTTGACAGCTATTGCGAGAGAACTGAAACCCGATAAATTTGAATGGACTGACCAATATATTCTTAGCCATTTAAGCAGCCTGAAAACCATCTATCGCTTAACGGAATCTCCCCTATTACAGCGGTTTGAATACCGGTTGTTGAAACTCTTGCATCCTGATTTGATGAAAAAGATGGATAGGATTACCTTAAAAAAATATATCAGCCTGTACTTTTCGGGAGGAAATAATACCTGATGCAACTTCCTGACCTGGATAAATACCGTAAGCAACTCATAGAAGCAGGCGCATCCTACCCGCTTAATACCGCCGGACCCGTTTCTTTAAAAACACTACCCGCCCCGCCGAAAGATAAAAGTGGATGGCCCTGGACAGAGGAAACCGATCCGGGTATTTATGCTGGAAGAAAAGACTGGCCTAAGGTCACCATAGTCACGCCATCATACAATCAGGCTGACTTCCTGGAACAAACCATAAGATCTGTTCTTCTTCAAAACTATCCAAATTTAGAGTACATTATCATTGATGGCGGTAGTAAAGATGGATCAAAGACACTTCTTAATAAATACGCCCCCTGGCTCAGTTATGGCCGATCGGAGGCTGATAATGGGCAGTCGCATGCTATCAACCTGGGTTTTAGTATTGCGAGCGGGGAATTCTATGGCTGGATCAATAGCGATGACTACTATTTAAAGAATTCACTTTACATAATTGTAGATGCCTTTTTAAATAAAAAGGCCGACTTTGTTTATGGCTACGTTTATAATTATCACGTTAAAACAAAGCAATTTGAATTGATTAAAGTTCCTCCCCTGCTTGATTATTTTATCAAGATACCTATGCTGGCACAGCCGGCTTGTTTCTGGCGATCTGGCATACATAAGCCGGTATGGGAAGAGATGTATTGCTCCATGGATTACGAACTATGGCTAAGACTTGTAAAGGGACATAAACGCGCCAGGATTGCCAAACCAATAGCGGTAGCCAACGTGCATGATGATGCCAAAACAAATAATCCGGACATGAAGGGAAGGTGGCAAAAAGATCACGAAAAAATGTGGTCGGCTGAAGGACACGGACCCGTACCTGAGTGGAAACGTATTGTCTTTTTTAACCGGATACGCATGAAATTGTATAAACTACTGAAGATTATTTGATAGGTGCTATTTAACTCGCTGCTATTTATCGTATTCTTTTTGATCGTTACGACAGCGTATTACCTGTTGCCCCATAAAATGCGATGGCTATGGCTTCTTTTGGCGAGCTGCTATTTTTACATGTATTTTAAACCCGTTTACATTCTGATTATTTTTTTCACTATAGCTGTGGATTACGTAGCAGGTCTGCTGATTCAAAACGCCCACGGACCTGCTCGAAAAATATTTTTAATCGCCAGTTTAGTAACCAATATCGGGGTACTGGCTTTTTACAAGTATTTTAATTTTATTGCAGGCAACATTAACCTGCTCACTTTTCACACTTCAGCAAAACAAATACCGCTGCTTGACTTTATTTTGCCTATAGGTCTATCATTTCACACGTTTCAGGCCATGAGTTATACTATCGAAGTATATCGCGGTAATTACAAAGCCGAACGTCATTTAGGGATATACGCGCTCTATGTTATGTTTTATCCCCAAATGGTTGCCGGGCCTATTGAAAGGCCACAACACATTTTACCACAACTGCATAAGGTTATTCGTTTTGACGATAAGAAATTTGTAACAGGGCTGTTTTTCATCTTGTTAGGATTATTTAAAAAAGTGGTAATAGCAGACCGGCTTGGTTTATTTGTGGACCCTATTTTCTCAGATACACATGGGCATTCGGCGCTGGAACTGCTAACGGCAACCTATTTTTTCGCCTTCCAGATTTACTGCGATTTTAGCGGTTACTCTGATATCGCGGTCGGCGCAGCCCTTACGCTAGGCATTGATCTGATGCAAAACTTCAACATGCCTTACCTTTCAAAAAATATAGCAGAGTTTTGGAAACGCTGGCATATATCTCTCTCCACCTGGTTCCGTGATTATGTTTATATTCCGCTAGGGGGCAACCGCAAAAATGTTTTCATTACCTGCGTCAACCTGATGCTGGTATTTCTGCTCAGCGGTTTATGGCATGGCGCCAATTGGAAATTTTTGATCTGGGGAGGCATTCACGGGTTTTTATTAATAGTATACCGGATTTTGAAACGCTATAATTTTGAACTTAAAGGATTTACTTTTTTAAAATGGCTGATAACATTTAACCTTGTATGCCTGGCCTGGATATTTTTCAGAGCAAATAATGTAAGTGATGCCTTTTATGTCATTTATAAAATAACAACTATCAGCAACCTTACTTTTACCGCTGTAAACATAATGTCTGTAGCAGAGCTAGCGTACTGTGCAGTCCTAATTCTGGCGCTTCTTACAGGCGAAATTCACTTACGGCGAATAGGAAAAGCCACAATTAAAAAACAAATAGCCGTAATGGTGATATTAGTATTGGCTTGCTATTTCCTGGGGATATTCAATGAAGCGCAATTTATTTATTTCCAGTTTTGACGCGTAAAATTATAGCTGGTATTATTTTGTTGATCAGTACCGGTATACTGACCACAGCTATGAATCGCGCATTTATTAATCAGCTTAAGCAAGATAGGTATTTCGATCATCTTCTACCGGCTGCGAAGCATGATCATTCGCTGTATCGTAATTTGTTGATACGATCTGATAGATGGGCCTATGGCGATTTATACGGTTTGAGCTACCTGCATGCGTTTAGGGTTAAACTCGAACCCTTCAGGCAATACCCCTACCGAGCCTCGAAACCGCTTACTAACAAAGTACTCTACATTACCGGCGACAGTTATCTGGCCGATAAAACCCTGACGTCGGCTTTCAAAAAGTTTGACAATGTAATTTTCCTTGATCTTCGTTTTCCTTTCGGTCCAATGGTATTAGATAGTACAAAGCAAAATTACATGTTGATTGAACTCGCAGAACGCAATCTCAATAACTATATCACCGATCGTACATCGGAAATAAAGTGGACAAAGTCAGATATCCAAGCAAAATATAATTACGGTGTCGCAAAAAATTCAAATACAGACGTTCAGTCCCTGTCATTACTGACCAGAATAAACAACGTCATTTTCAACCCGGATCTTAACCGAAATTTGCAATTGCTATTGTTTGATGATAAACTGCTTACACCTTTTAAAGAATTAAAAGCAAATCTTAACTATTCGCTGTTTGATCGTTTGGAAAAAGAAGTTCGGGTAAGCACAGATAAAAAAAGGCTATTGATGGCAATTACCGTTGATACGGCTTATGCAGAATCGGCCTTCAAACCCAAGCAGGAAAAAGCGATCAAAGCACTTACGCATAATTTAGAAAAGGCAGGTTCCTACTACAGAAGTATCGGATTTAAAGACGTTTATCTATCCGTTGTTCCTAATCCCGTATCGGTTTATGATTATAAACGTATGCCGTATAACCATTTATTACAGCGGGTAGAAGGACAAATCCATTTGAAAACTATTAGCTTGTACAACACTTTCCGGGCAGCACCGCAAAACATGTACTATTTAAGCGACTCTCATTGGAATCCTTTAGGATTTGAAAAGTGGGTTGGGCAAGCGAATAACTTTTTTGAAAAAAAAGTAAAATAATGCCGTTAATCTCTGTCATTATGCCGGTTTATAATAGTGCTGCTTATTTGAGCCAAGCTATCGACAGCATATTGAATCAGACTTTTACAGATTTTGAACTGATCATACTCAATGATGGATCAACGGATAATTCGAAAGATATCATTTTATCATACAGTGATTCAAGGATCGTATTCATTGATGGTCCAAAGATCGGTCTTCCCCGTATACAAAACAAAGGTATTGAACAGGCGCGGGGCAAATACATCGCCCGCATGGATAGCGACGATATAGCACTTCCTGAAAGACTTGAGTCTCAGTTTAATTTCATGGAAAGCCATCCTGATATTGCAGTTTGCGGCACATTTTTTGAATTTACCGGCGGTAATGGCCTATTAGGCGATTTTAATTGGGTAACTCAAACCGAACCTGAACTGGTCAAAATTAACCTGCTTTTTGACTGTGCAATTTGCCAGCCCACCGCTATGTTAAGGGTCAACATATTGAAGGAGAATAATATCTGTTACAACGAGTTTTTTCAGGTTAGCGAGGATTACGAATTATGGGTGGCTATTGCAAAGCGTTTCAAGATTGCCAATCTACCTCTCGTGCTTTTACATTATCGCGTTAGTGCTACACAGGTTTCAGGGCGAAAAAATGAACTACAGGTGAGTAATAAAATAACCCTTATCAAAGCACAGCTTTATGAGCTCGGCATTGAGCCGAATGATGTGGAATTACGCATGCATAATTATTTTTTCTTTTCCGCGGTTATTCTATCGTATGACTATTTGCCGAAGGTTAAAAAATGGATAGAGAAACTTGTTAATGCCAATAACATTAATAGTGTTTATGACAAGGCTTTATTTGCACAATATTTAGACGAACTGCTGCATTCCAATACAAAATCCTTTAACCGAGCTCTTCGTGATTTATCGTTGAAACAAAAAACCGCTTATCTGATAAAAAGATTGTTGAGGTGGGAGTCTATCAGATGAATATAGGTTTATTAACACCCTATTATCCGGATGAGCATACTATTAACAGCGGGCTGGCTAATCACTTTGAAACACTTGCGCTGGCTTTGGTAGCGCAGGGTCATTGTGTTACGGTAATCCATGTGACGCCCGCTCTTGGTACAGAAACGAGCCGATTTGAAAATCACACAGCGCAGGGCATAAGTATTTTAACCTACAAAATTGCGTTACCTGGTTGGATAACAAAATCATTAGAAAGCAAATGGGCCCTCATCAACTTGTTACTAAGGTTTAAAGGAATGTGGACGGTGGTGATGAGACTTAACACGATTGTTAAATCTCATCAGCTTGATGTAATAGAAGCTACAAGCTACTTCTCATTAACTTACTTACATCTGCTTTTAAGAAAGCAGTTAGTTCCGGTAGCCTTAAGAGTAAGCACTACTTATAATCAAATAATTACTGATCATTATCCTTTTAAATCGCGTATGCTTGATCTGCTGGGCAGCTTTGAGATAGCGTTGATCCGCAAAAGCAGGTATAGGCTTACCCATGCCCGCAATCATGCGCGCGAGCTGTGCAAATTATATGATATTCCTTTTGAAACGTTTTACATTATTCCACATGGCATTAAAATGCCTGTCATCAGCGACAACGCCCCACACAGCGGTAGCCCATTAAAAATACTATACGTCGGCAGGATGGAATACAGAAAGGGTATAGATACATTACTGGAAGCGATACCTTTGGTAGTCCAAAAAAACAGTAATGTATTATTTGAGCTGATAGGACATGACGCGGATGGTAGTTATCAAAAGGAATTCTCTGCAAAGCATACCGATCAGATAAATCAAAAGGTCCTGTTCAGGGGCAATCTGGATAAGGCAGCTACCCAACGCGCCTATGCGGAATGTGATATTTTTGTAGCGCCATCACGGTATGAGTCGTTTGGCTTAATTTATATTGAGGCTATGAGTTATGGTAAACCGGCAATAGGCTGCAATGTTGGCGGCGTAACAGATGTTATTACAGATGGCGTAAATGGGTTGTTATGCACCTTGGAGGATAAAGAGGATCTCGCCAATAAGATAACGCTCCTCCTCAACGATCCGGAGAAAAGGCATTCAATGGGGCAAGCCGCCATCAATACCGTAAATGAGCTTTACACTGACGAGCGCATGGCGACGAATTCAGTACGTTACTATCAAACTATAATCGCCGATTCCGCCTGATGTACATTTCGGTTATCATTCCTACTTATAATCCGGACTCTGATCGTTTGCATAAAACGCTGATGGCGTTAAAAGGGCAAACATTACCCCTATCTGAATGGCAACTCATTTTAGTGAATAACAATTCCACCATTGAAATAAAGGCAGACATCAGCTGGCACCCGGAAGCAAAAATGGTCTTTGAACCTATGCAGGGCCTCACCAACGCCCGGGTTAAGGGATTCAAGGAAGCGCGGGGAGATATCATTCTGATGGTTGATGACGACAACACGCTTTCTCGGGATTATTTAAAAAACGTGGTTGGGATATTTATGGCTCATCCCAAAATCGGTGCTATTGGAGGCAAGTCATTGCCTTTGTTTGAAATAGAGCCCCCCGATTGGTTAAATCATTTTTACGGTAACCTCGCGCTTCGGGATCTTGGTAACAATATCATAATAGATAGCTGGCAGCATCAATACCCTTCCGCAGCTCCCATAGGTGCAGGCATGGCGTTTCGTAAATCAGCAATTGTGAGCTATATCAACGCATTTGAACAGGGTAATTTGGTAGCAACTGACAGGACGGGTAGGGGCTTGACATCAGGCGGTGACAATGAGATCATAATTAGTATTCTGCGTTCAGGCTGGTTAACAGGCTATTTTCCCGATTTGGTTTTGCATCACCTGATACCAAAGGAAAGAACAAATGTTGATTATCTGGCACGCCTGTCCCACGATATTAACTTATCCTGGGTAAGGTTGCTTGATAGATATGGCATCAATCCCTGGAAAAAATTCAATAAGCAAACGCTGAAGCTTCGAAAAATAAAAGCTTTCATACAACATAGGGCCTGGGCTCACAGCATGAACTATATTAAGTGGCGCGCCGCCTGCGGACTGTTGGAGGGTTTGGCTAAATAATGCTGCAACAAATCATTAACGTCTTATACAGGCACCCGAAGGCCAATCTGGAGATGTATAAACGCTTTGGCGGCTACTTCGCTTACAGGAAAATGATGGCCGATAAAGAAAAAATGGCCAAGGCGTCAGTAAATTTACCGCCCGTAACTTCTCATTTTGATGGCTTGCCGGTGTATTTTCTGACAGGCAAAAATTATTTATATCAAACGCTTTTCTGTATACAGTCATTGTCAAAATTCAGTGATACTAAATTTAATTTCACACTGGTAGACGATGGCAGCTTCGATGGTAGGTTAATACAACAAATAAGCCGCTTGTTGCCTGGCGCAACAATAATCAATGCTGCCGATATTGAAAAAAACTTAGCCCGATTTAACATAAAAGAAAGCTATCCGGATTTATACGCTAAGCGAAATATTTATCCCCACTTGAAAAAACTTACAGATATACACACAATATCGGGTGCGGAGTGGAAACTGGTGCTTGACTCGGATATGTTGTTTTGGGATTGTCCGACCGAAATGATAAAATGGTTGGAAAACCCAGCTATGCCCATACACATGCGAGACTGTGTGGAGAGCTACGGCTATACGCAAAAATTAATGGAGTTACTTTCGGGTGATAAAATACCTGAGCTGCTGAATGTAGGCATTATTGGATTGGAAAGTACTGATATTAACTGGGCTGAATTGGATAAGTGGATAAAAGAACTGGAAAGGCTGGAAGGCACGTCGTATTATCTGGAGCAGGCACTCTCTGCGATGTTAGTAGGCAGCAAAACCTCGGTTGTGTTAAACGAGCAACAGTACGTTGTAAATCCCGAGAAAATGGCTGGTACTGGTGACATACTACATCACTATGTTGATCTCTCAAAACGAATATATTTTAGTGAGGCGTGGAAAAAACTACTTAATTAGATGGGCCTAGGAAAACTGGTATATAATATTCTTTTCCGGCCTACACTGCACTTGCGGTACAAGCTTAACCATTTCGGGTTAAGGGGGTGGCTGGCTTACCATTTGGGCGAAAACAGTATGAGAAAAGCCGCTGCAAACGAAACTCCTGTACACCTGACAAACGACAAAAACGCGGTTAATTTCTGTTTTTTAACCGGTAAAATGTACTGGCACCAAACCGTTTATGCCATCAAGAGTGTGCATCAGCAGATACCAGGCAGATTTCGGGTAACCTTATTTTCTGATGGATCACTTGACGATATAGACCTGTCTAAACTGAAAAGGTTTGCTCCCGGTGTTGTGTATAAATCCAAAGAAATGGTTGATGAACATCTTGATAAAAACTTGTCAAAAGATGTATTCCCTACCCTTTGGTTTCTAAGGGATTATCACCCCTTTTTTAAGCGGCTGATTGATATCCATTGCTGGCCGGGATGGAACATCCATTTGGATAGTGATATGCTATTTTTTAATCCCCCTTTGAAAATTTTAGAAGCATTTGAAAAGAAGCAGGCCATTTACATGCAGGATCGCATGGACAAATCTTATTTTGTCGACGACGAAAATGTGCTGAAAGACAATTATGACATTAACTGCCTACCCAACGTAAACGGAGGTATTATTGCGTACAATAGCGATATGATTGATTACCACGACCTGGAACAAAAAGCCCGCTTATTACTGGATAAATACCTTGATAAAGGACCTGCGAAAATTGAACAGACCCTTATGAGCTATTTGCTTGCTAAACAGAACGCACAGGCGCTTGATCAAAAAGCCTATACAGTGTTTTACGACCACCGTCTTCATTTAGTGGCAGACCAGGTGGTGAGACATTATATTTTTAAAGCAAAGCTACCTTACTTTACTCAAGAGTGGAAAAAGATAGTCCGTTAGTTTCCATTTGCATGCCAGCCTATAATGCCGGTAAATACATTTTGGCCGCGGTCGATTCGGTTATTAAACAGTCTTACCAGAACTGGGAATTAATTATTGTAAACGATGGTTCTACCGATGACACCGCCGGGAAACTAATTGAGATAAAGGATCCGCGTGTGATCACTTATTATCAAGCCAATAAGGGTCAGTGCGCGGCAGCAAACCAGGCATTTAGCCTATCAAAAGGTGAGTTTATCAAATTTATGGATGGAGACGATCTGCTTTCTCCGCACTTTATTGAAAATCAGGTAGACAGGATAGGTAAAAATGATGGCGTAATCGCTTCCGCATCCTGGGGCCGCTTTTATAATGATGATATCGGTACCTTCCAACCGGATAAGGATGTTATTTGCGCTGATCAGGAACCCATTGAATGGTTGGTATTGGCCATGGACAAAAAACAGGTGATGTTGCAATGCGCACTTTGGCTAATACCAAGGCCTCTGCTGGACAAGGCAGGTCTTTGGAACGAAAAACTTAGCCTCATTAATGATTTCGAATTTATTATACGTGTACTGCTAACCGCAAAGAGAATAGTATTTGCTGAGCATGCGACACTTTATTACCGAAGCGGAATAAGTAATTCGCTGTCGGGTTTAAAATCAAGAGCAGGTGCGGAATCCGCGTTTAATTCAATAAGCCAGGGTACCGGCCATATGTTACATTATGAAGACAGTCCTCGTATCAAACAGATCGCTGCCGATTGCCTGCAAGGTTTTATGTATTCTTTTTACCCTTATCATGGTGACTTATTACATGCGGCCGAAACGCGGATAAAAGAACTGGGCGGATCAACACTTGCATTTCCTGCCGGAGGATACACTAAAATACTTAATTCGTTGTTGGGATGGAAACTGACCAAACGTTTAAAAATGCTGGCAAATAGATGACAAGCTGCCGGGTCTATCTTTTTACTTATCAACGCAACAACTTGCTACCAAGGGCGGTACAAAGTCTTCTCAATCAAACCTTTCAAAACTGGATTTGCGAGGTACATAATGATAGCCCCGGAAATACCTATCCTGCAGAATATATACATTCATTGAATGATCCCCGGTTTGTAATAATAGATCATACCGAAAATTTAGGTCCTGTGGTCAGTTTTAACCTGGCATTTGCGGGCTGTAGCGAAACTTATGCCAGCATATTAGAAGATGATAATTGGTGGGGGTCCGACTTCCTGTCCGAAATGACGGGAGTAATGGACGCGCACCCTGATTTAAACATTTTATGGAGTAATATGAACTTATGGCAGGAGAAAGATGGCAACGATTGGGAAGATACGGGAAGAACCACCTGGCCTGTGACTAATGAGCTTGTATTTTTTTCCTGGCCTGAACCCCGGCAGGCACTTGGCGCGCTTCATTCAAACGGTGCCATGCTTTACCGCGGGAATAAGGCGAGCTGTTATAACGTTCCCACCGGATTATTGTTTAATGCAGTAGAGGCGATAAGAGAGCGCTCTTTTGAACATCCCATAGCGTTGTACAGTAAGCCCTTGGCCAACTTCGCTATTACCTTATCAACGGTACGCTCGCCTGATGCTTATAAATGGCAAGCGACACAGATAATGCTATTGGCTAGTTTTGTTATCGCCTCGCCAAATCCGCAACTTACTTTTAAAAAAAGTTTAGCATTTCATCGCACACAAAAACCAACGCCAATAGCCAACTTTTTTTTAGCCAATATTTTGATTATAAGAAACAAGCGTTTGTATAGGTATCTTAATTTTAGTGACTGGTTAACGATTGCGAAATGGTTAATAGGTAACGGACGCAAATTATCTCAGTTCAAAAAATACATTCACACGCAAACGGAAACTTATAATTTCCTTTTATCAAAAACACAAACGAGATTCAAAACCTGAAGTTTTGCAACAGACAGTTCCTGCTCTTCCGGTGAAGCCCTATTTATATTCCGTAGAATATATCAGAGCATTTGCATCACTAGCGGTTGCTCTTTTTCATTTAGGAGGCAAAGCTTTGCCTGTTTTAAAATACGGATGGCTGGGGGCCGAAATGTTCTTTGTGCTATCAGGCTTTATTATATGTTGGGCGATGCCGCCGGATTATTCATTTAAAAACTGTAGAACCTTTATTGCCAAACGCATCACCCGTATTGAGCCCCCTTACATTGTTTCAATAGCGTTATTGATCCTGTTAAATTGGTTATCAGATAACAATTATCAGCCGGATTGGCTAAATGTAGTATTACATCTTGGTTATCTAAATGGATTTCTCAACCATCCGTTTTTAAATCCTGTGTACTGGACACTGGCGCTTGAGTTTCAGTTTTATTTATTCGCCGCGCTCGTATTTCCTTTTTTGATCAAAAAATATGGGGCGTGGTTAGTGCTTGTTTTTGGCATATTTCCACTCCTGATCCAGACACCCAGCCAACTATTTTTAAGTTTTTCACCTGTATTTGGGCTGGGTGTATTGATGTTTTTGTTTTTAAAAAGGCACGTAACGATTTTTGATTTCAGCTTTGTAAGTTTATCGCTTGCAATCGCTACCTACTGGCTTTTAGGTTGGTTACCCGCTTTAGCCGCTGTATTCTGTGCTCTTATTATTTTATTGCCCTTGCAAAAAAACATATACGTACACTTCTTCTCTCAAATATCTTTTTCACTATATCTTACACACGATATTATCGGAAGCAGATTAGTGGTTTACCTCGGTTCGTTATTTCCGAAAACTGTTTTTTATAAAGGGTCTTTTTTTCTAATTGGTATAGCTGTCAGTATTTTATTTGCCTGGGTTTATTATAAATTGATTGAGAAGCCATGTATGAACTTGTCTAAAGCTATGAAATACCATAATACGGCAGCCGTAAATTTGAATAATTGAAAGTAGCGATTATAGCCTCCCCCTTGATCCCTGTTCCACCGGCGCTTTATGGTGGTATAGAGCGTATTGTTTACATGCTTATACAGGAGTTGCAAAAAAAAGGACATGATATTACCCTGTATGCCAATGAAAACTCAGAGCCGAATTGCAGACTCATAGGCTACCGCGAATCAAAACGATACGGTCTGGCAGACATCATCAAAATCAACAGAATTACCGGCAGCTTTGCCTTGCAGGGCTATGATGTGGTACATACGTTTGGGCGCATGAGCAATATAGCAATGCTGATGCTATGCGATATACCTAAGATTGTTTCGTACCAGTTACCTCCTACTCTATCGCAGGTAAGTAAGGCGGTTAAAATTGCGCGTAAGGACACGCTATACTTTACCGCCTGCAGCAATTACATCGCCGATCAGATTAGCCCTTTCACAACGGTTACGACCATTTACAACGGCGTAGATGTTAAGGAATATGAGTTTAGTTATTCTGTACCAGATGATGCCCCGCTGGTATTTTTAGGGCGTATTCAAGAGGAAAAAGGCACAGCCATTGCCATACAAGTGGCTAAGCGAAGTAACAGGAGGCTGATTATTGCCGGTAATATTCCTGATGAGTATTTACACCAGCAATATTTTGAGCGTGAGGTTAAACCACATATTGATCAGGAACAGATAAAATATATCGGCCCGGTTAACAATGAGGAAAAAAATGAGTTGCTGGGAAATGCCGCCGCACTGTTAATGCCGGTAACCTGGGGCGAACCATTTGGCATTGTAATGGCAGAAGCCTTAGCATGTGGCACGCCTGTTATTGGTTTTGCTAAAGGAGCTATTCCCGAAGTAATTGAAAATGGTGTTAATGGTTTTGTCTGTGAGACTACAGATGAAATGGTTGATGCCGTAAAAAAGCTTCCGATGATTGACCGTTTGACCTGCCGGCAGGTAGCTGAAGATAAATTTAGTGCGGCTGTTATTGCCGGGCAATACGAGGATCTTTATTTAAGTACCATCGACAAAAAATGAGAGTTACTTTAATCACTACCGGCTCTCCAACTTCTAACCCGCGTTTGGTTAAAGAGGTTAATGCTTTACAGCTTGAGGGACATTCTGTAAAAGTAATTTGTTCTTTCGGTGGGATGTGGACCTTGAATTTTGACCGCGATTTAATGGCTCAAAGCCCCGGCACCTTTGTTGTTTGCGGCGGAAACCCGGTGACAGAAAAAGCGATTTATGTAAGAACCAGGCTCCGTCACGCGCTTTGTCGCCGCTTGTTTAAATATGTCAGATCTTTCGGAATTGCGGAAAATGCAATAAGCCGCACCCATGCAGAGGCCGTTAACTTAGCAAAAAATATAGCAACCGACCTCTTCATTGCGCATAATCTGGGTGCGTTACCGGCTGCGGTAATTGCGGCCCAACATCAGGGCGCCAAGATCGGCTATGATGCGGAAGACATGCACTCTGGGCAGTTCACCTCTTCAAATGACAGCATGTATCAACTCAATAAGTTGATAGAAGAAAAATATTTCATTGACACCGATTATTTTACTGCTGCAAGCCCTCTTATTGCTCAGCATTACAAGCTCGCTTATAATTATTTGCAGCCGGTAGTTGTAAACAATGTTTTTCCCAGAACCAACCTCGCTATTAAAAGAAACTATCAATCGGGCCAACCCCTCAAACTATTTTGGTTCTCGCAGCATATTGGTGCAAGTCGCGGCATCGAGGATATCATTGTCGCTATGGGTAAAACTGAAGTCGCTACGCAACTGCACCTATTGGGCAACTGCACTGATGAATACCGCGCAGCATTAATTAATTTGAGCAAAACACAGGGTTTGGCTGAAGACAAGTTGCATTTTCATCCACCCGTTCCGGCTGAAGACCTTTTTAGCTTTGCGGCGCAGTTCGATATTGGCATGGCTTCAGAAACCGCCGTTACATTAAACCGGGATATATGCCTCACTAATAAAATTTTTACTTATTTGCAGTCAGGCCTGGCTATTCTGGCAAGTGACACCCAGGCGCAAAACTTGTTTTTATCTCAATATCCGGCGGCTGGTAAAATATATTTAAATGGAAATATTTCATCGCTTACAGACGCTATTGAGGGATTTGCAAGCGATGCGGAGTTGCTTTACCAAACCCGTTTAAGCAATTACAAATTGGGACAGGAAGATTTGAACTGGGAAATAGAAAGTGAAAAATTCAAGGCTATCATAAAAAACTTTACAGGTGAATAAAAAGGTTTTGATCATTTCTCCATATTTCCCGCCGACCAACGCGGCAGATATGCAGCGTGTCAGAACCAGTTTGCCTTATTTTCGCCAATCGGAATGGAGCGCGGAGGTAGTTACTGTTGCCCCTGTTTACAGTGACCTGCCCGTTGATGAATTGCTGTCAGAAAGTTTAGATCCCGATGTGCCTATCCATTATGTTGCTGCGTTTTCAAAAAAAATTACCCAAAAATTTGGCTTGGGTAGCATTGCCTTACGATCCTTATATTTTTATCGAAAGAAAGTCAACGCCCTACTTACTCATTCTAACTTCGATCTGATATTTTTTTCAACCACGCAATTTCCTGTATGCTCGCTGGGTCCTTACTGGAAAAGAAAATTCAACATACCCTATGTCATCGATATGCAGGATCCTTGGTTTTCTGAATACTACCAAGACAAACCCAGATCACAGCGACCCAAAAAACACTGGTTTTCCTACCGGCTTAACAGATACCTGGAACGGGTTGCTATGGGCAAAGTAGATGGTTTGATCAGCGTTTCTGACAACTATATTGCTGACTTGAAAAATCGGTATCCTGAAATTAAAAACACGCCTGCCGTTACGCTTACTTTTGGCGCGTTCTCACCCGATATAGATATTGCCGTTCAACATCACGAGGATTTTAAACCATTACTGGCAACAACCTCCAAAAATCTGGTCTATATAGGGCGTGGCGGGTATGA